>JAEEGL012635597.1_pt1 | contig 69141 bp, 65 predicted proteins | sample 9134231 | NCBI WGS metagenome assembly JAEEGL01 (sample SAMN16246548, study PRJNA631951) | gut metagenome | biome: gut microbiome; feature: rumen; material: fiber-attached | host: Bos | place: Iran: Karaj | collected 2018-10 | reverse complement strand
CCGCATAAAATCAACTACTTACCATGGCATTGTTTGTATTTTTTCCCTGAGCCACATGGGCAAGGATCATTTCTTCCTATTTTGTTTGATTTAAGTTGCTTTTTCACATGATCTTTTCCATCGTTAGTTATTTTTTCTTTACTTACTTCTTTTCTTTCAATATTTTGTTTTATTTCAGCTCTAACCAATAGTAATGTAACTTCTTTATCTATGTTGATCATCATCTTATCAAACATATCAAAACCTTCAACAGTATAAGCTCTTAATGGATCATTTTGAGCATAACTTCTAAGATGGATTCCCTCTCTTAAATGGCTCATCGTATTGATATGTTCAGTCCAATATTTATCGATAATATTTAAGGTTATTACCTTTTCAAATTCATCAGCTATTTCTTTTGGTACATCTTTAATCTTGTTTTCATATTCAGATACTACCTTATCATAGATAAAATCTATTACATCATCAACACTTTTATCTTCTAAATCTGTTATTTTAATATCTTTCTTTAAAAGATTTTCGTTGATATATTTTACTATATCAGTTAAATCATCAATAGTTAATTTTCCTTCAGGATAAATATGAGATTTAACTATATCTCCTATATTATTTTTAATTGATTCAAGTATAGTATTATGGATAGATTCATTATCTAGAATTTCATTTCTTCTACCATACATTATTTCTCTTTGCTGATTCATTACATCATCGTAATCAAGTAGTGATTTTCTCATATCGAAGTTATTGCCTTCTACTCTTGCCTGTGCAGATGATAAAGCATTAGAGAAAGTTTTATTTTGAATTGGTTGGTCTTCTGATAGCCCAAGTGTTTGCATCATTTTCTTGATTCTATCACTTCCAAATCTAACCATCAGTTCGTCTTCCATAGAAACATAGAATTGAGTAAATCCTGGATCTCCTTGTCTTCCTGAACGCCCACGTAGCTGATTGTCGATACGCCTAGATTCATGTCTTTCAGTACCTAATACACATAAACCGCCTAGTTTAATTGTCTCATCAGTAAGTTTAATATCTGTACCACGTCCAGCCATGTTAGTAGCTATTGTAACAGCTCCTTTTTCACCAGCTTTAGCAATTATTTCAGCTTCTCTAGCGTGGTTCTTTGCATTTAATACTTCATGTGGGATATGTTTTTTATCTAACATTGAACTTATCAACTCATTTGTTTCAATTGCAATAGTACCTACAAGAACTGGTTGACCTTTCTTGTGTCTTTCTTCTATTTCTCTTATTAATGCACGATACTTACCTGCTTGAGTAGAATATATTAAATCAGTAGCATCTTCACGAATAACTGGCTTATTAGTTGGAATACATATAACATACATATTATAAATATTTCTAAATTCTTCTTCTTCTGTTTTAGCAGTACCAGTCATACCACTGATTTTCTTATACATTCTAAATAAGTTTTGGAAGGTAATTGTAGCAAGTGTTTTAGTTTCTTGATTTACCGTAACATTTTCCTTAGCTTCAACTGCTTGATGAAGACCATCACTCCATGCTCTACCTTTCATAAGTCTACCAGTAAATTGGTCAACGATTATAATTTGATCATCCTGCACTACATAGTCAACATCTTTTCTCATGGCATAGTTTGCTTTTAAGGCTTGATTGATAAAATGTACAAGAGAAGTATGGTCTATATCATAGATATTATCAACTTTATACCATTTTTCTGCTTTTTTTACTCCTTCATCGGTAAGAGTTACACCTTTAGTTTTTTCATCATATAAGAAATCTGATTCAAACTTTAATGATTTTACAAAAGCGTCAGCATCCTTATATAAAGAAACACTCTTTAATTCACCACCAGAAATTATTAATGGTGTTCTTGCTTCATCGATTAGAACCGAATCTGCTTCATCGATAATTACGAAATTAAGTGGTCTTTGAACCCTATTTTCTTTTCTAACTACCATATTATCTCTTAGATAGTCGAAACCTAATTCATTATTAGTTGAATAAAGGATATCGCAATTATACATTTCTTTCTTTTGCTCAGGTGTTAAATCTCTTAAGTTAGTACCAACTGTAAGTCCTAAGAATCTATGAATTTCTCCCATCCAGTCAGAGTCACGCTGTGCTAGATATTCATTAACTGTAATTATATGAACTCCATCACCGGTTAAGGCATTTAAGTAAGATGGCATAGTAGCAACTAGTGTTTTACCTTCACCTGTTTTCATTTCTGCAATATTACCATAATGTAGAGCAATACCACCAAGGATTTGCACATAGAATGGCTTTAATCCAACTACTCTTGAAGCAGCTTCCCTTACAGTTGCAAATGCTTCTGGTAATAAATCATCTAAAGTTTCACCTTTTTTTAATCTATCTTTAAATTCATCTGTTTTAGCTTTTAATTCATAATCAGATAATTTTTGGTATTCTTCATCTAAAGCATCTACTTTATCAGCAAGAACAGAAAATCTCTTTAATTCTTTATAATCATGATCGAATAATTTTTTAAAAAATCCCATATTATCATCTCCACATCCTTTATTTTAACAAACTTAGTATATATTTTAAAGGAATTTATATAAAAACCCTAGAAATCTAGGGTTAAAATCATAATAAATTTATTCTGTCTCTATTATTCCGTAATTTCCTTCTTTTCTCTTGTATACCAATGTTGGTTTTAAGGTTTCTGCATCTTTAAATATATAAAATTGATGTCCAAGAAGTTCCATTTGTAGTATAGCTTCGTCTTCGCTCATAGGTTTTACTTCAACCTTTTTTCTTTTAACTACCTTTTCTTCTTTCTCTTCTTCAACATCCTCAATCTTGTCAAAATCGAAATCTTGAACTGCTGCTGTTTTCATTTTCTTCGAAGCAAGTTTTGTCTTATTCTTTCTAATTTGTCTTTGAAGTTTATCAGCAACCGTATCTATAGCAGCATATAAATCTTCCTGTACATCTTCAGCTCTAAGAATAAAATTCTTTAGTGGAATTGTAACTTCAACTTTTTGACTTCTTCCATTTACTGAAATAAGAACATTCGATTTAACATTCGCACTATCTCCTAAGTAAGTCTCGAGTTTAGATATTTTTTCCTTCACATAGCTTTCAATTGACGCAGTTACTTTAAATTTATCTTTACCACGAACAAAAATTTCCATAAATCATCCTCCTAAATAAATAATAACACATTTATGCTTATTATTCCATTATTTAAAGCATTTTTACAATATTTCCCATAATAAAAAGGAAATACTTATTTATTATTTCCTTCCATTATGAATTGTTTTATCTTCAATTGTCTTTACTTTTCTTTCCAATTTTTCTGAAATAATACTTGTATGAAGTACAAACCAAAATACTAATATTAATAAGATTATATAAAGTACTATAGCAGCCTTACTATTATTTAAAGCGTAGAATATACTTACTAAACTAAATAATGAATTTATAAAATATATTATCAGTACAGTTGTTCTCTGTGAGAAATTCATCTTTAGAAATTGATGATGTAGATGATCTTTATCTCCTTCAAATATTGGTTTACCGTTTATTATTCTTCTTATTATTGCAAATGTAGTATCAAGTATTGGAATAGCAATTATTGATAAAGGAACAATCAAACTTGTTAATAGCGTTCCTTTAAATCCAAGTAAAGATATAACTGCTATCATGAATCCCATAAATTGAGAACCGGATTCTCCTGCGAATAATTTTGCAGGATTAAAGTTATGTAACAGGAACCCTAAAGTAGCACCTAACATTATAAATGTTAATATTATTTCTAGTGATTCTATTCTTCCTTGAAAGAAAGCAATTATTCCAATTGTTAAATAGAATATTGATGATATTCCACTTGATAAACCATCTATTCCATCTATTAATTTTATTACGTTGGTACATCCTAATATAAAGAATATTGTAATTGGATATGCCAGCAAACCAAATTCCATATGATAACCAAATAACGTTACATTTTGAAGAAGTATACCTCCATAAAATGTAATAACGATTGCTGCTAGTAATTGACCTATAAATTCATATCCTGCTTTAAGCGTTTTTATATCATCTATAAAACCATTAAAAACAATAATAAAACTTGCTATCAGTATAGAATTCATAATTTGATTTTGCTGACCAAAAATCATATAACCTACAAGAAACGCTGCAAAAATTCCTAATCCACCTAATTTAGGTGTTGGTTTGACATGAACTCTTCTATTATCCTTAGGAACATCTATAGCTCCAACAAAAAAGGCTATCTTACTTGTAAATGGCATAATAAATGCAGATACTAAGAATGTTATAATTACCATAAATATAACTTGATCTAAATAATCATTAAACATATAGTTATCCCCTCATTGACGATGTATTATAACACAAATTATCTATTTGCGAAAGATATAATCATATCATATAGGCAATTTGTAGTTAAATAAGTCAAAGATAAAAATATAGAGAAATATATAATTCTAGCTTGTATCACTCTATTTTTTTTAAACATTCCATTAATATTTAAAGATTCCATCCCGTACATTATTATGAACCCGATTAGTAAATATAGAAAAAATTTACCTGTCATGATATGCACCTTCTTCATATAGACTTATGTCATTAATTCTTTTTACATATCTATCTACATTTGAAAATGGTGTATTAATAAAAGTCTCAATAATTTCTATGGCCTCATCAAAAGGAGTCTTTTCTCCAAAAGCTACTACATTAGCATCATTATCATTTCTAGTATAATAAGCTTCATCTTTATTTGATACTTTAGCACATCTGATTCCTTTTACTTTATTTGCTGCTATAGATATACCTATACCTGAACCACATATTAATATTCCACGTTCAAATTCATGATTTGCAACAGCTTCTCCAAGTTTAAATCCATATTTAGTATAATCTGCTGAATCACTACTATATGTTCCCAAGTCCGTAATATCGTATTTCTCACTTAATTCATTAAGTAATCTCACTTTTAAGTCAAATCCTCTATGATCACTTGCTATAGCTATTTTCATAAACTCACCTCTAAATTAATTATAAATAATACCAAAGAAAAAAACCAGCATTACTGGTTTTATTACTATTATTTTTCTTCCCCTGTTAATCCATACTTTTTATTAAACTTATCTACTCTACCTGTATGAGATTTTCTAGATTGTTTATTTGTATAGAATGGATGACATTTAGAACATACTTCAACTTGAATATTTTCTTTTGTAGATACTGTTTCAAAAGTTTCTCCACAAGCACAAGTTACTGTAGACTTAACATATTCAGGATGTATTCCTTTTTTCATCTTATTCACTCCTCTCGCCATGATATATAATATCATAGATATTTCGAATTTTTTCAAAACGCATGATTAATATACAATGTTTTATGAGAAAAGTCAATAATTAGTCTTCAGTTTCAATTATTTCTATAACTGCTCCTACATCTTTCAATTTATCTACTATTCCTTCGTAACCACGTAATATATGCTCGACATTGTCTATTGTAGTTGTTCCATCAGCAGCAAGGGCAGCAATTACAAGTGATGCTCCTGCACGTAAATCTGTTGCTTTTACTTCACTTCCAACCAAATTACAAGGTCCACTGAACTTAGCTTTTCTGTCTTTAACAACGACATTCATTCCCATTTTTTGTAGTTCTGGTATGTGCATAAATCTATTTTCATAAATTGTTTCTTCTATCGTACTTACACCTGGACATCTTGATAAAAGTGGAGCAAATGGTTGTTGTAAATCTGTCGCAAATCCAGGATATACTAAGGTTTTAACATTTGTTGGTTTATATTTTTCTTTACTTGATATTATCAAGTAATCAGCTCCTATTTCTAAATCTGCACCCATCTCATATAACTTGGATGTTAAGGCTTCTATATGGTCAGGGATAATATTATAGATTTTTAAATTTTTACCCACTAAAGCACCGATAATAGTATATGTTCCTGCTTCGATTCTATCCGGAATAACCTCATGATAACATCCTTTTAATTTCTTAACTCCATATATTATTATCTGTGATGTTCCAGCACCAAAGATCTTAGCTCCCATACTATTTAAAAACGTTGCAACATTAACGATTTCTGGTTCTTTAGCAGCATTTTCAATAACCGTTTTACCATCGGCAAGACATGCAGCTAACATGATATTGATGGTTGCTCCTACACTTGCTATATCTAGATAGATATTTGCTCCTTTTAACTCTTTAGCATCCAATATATATTTATCCTCTTCAATATCTACTGTTGCTCCTAATGCTTCAAAACCTTTTAAATGTAGATTTATTGGTCTTGCACCGATTGAACATCCACCTGGAAGTGATAATTCTACATGTTTATATTTTCCTAAAAGTGCTCCCATAAAATAATATGACGCTCTTAATTTTTTAGTATATACCTCCGGTATAAATTTATTTTCAAGTGTCTTCGGGTCAATTACAACACTCTCGCTTGCTCTTCTAACTGTTGCTCCTAAAAACTCTAACATATTACATAAATTATCCGTGTCAGTAATTTCCGGTACATTACAAATTGTAACTGTTTCACTAGCTAAAAGAGCAGCAGGAATAAGAGCTACAGAACTATTTTTTGCACCACTAATACGAATGGTACCTGTAAGTTCATGTTTACCTTCAATTCTAAGTTTTTTCATAAAGTAAGTCTCCTTAAAAAATAGACATAATTATCTAAGATAATTGTATCATTTTGTATAATCTAGTCAATAGATGTAAAATAATGTGTACACTATTTAACATTTTTATATTGTTTTTTCTACTTCATTTGAAATAGCCGGCACTTCAATTTTATTTGCTCTATGGCTATCATATGTTACATCATAATTCTTACTAAAATAGGGATTATAATGAGAAGTAGAAATCGATATACCTATATCTGATATTGGGCTAGTAATTAAATCGAAAGATTCTTTATCAATTTCTGCAATTAAGGGATTGGGTTTATCATTAATCATATTAGGCATAGTAGTATCAAAGATATAATATTTTCCTTCATTTTCAATCAAGTTATAACTATGAGCTTCAAGGTTTCCATTTTTGATAATTCCAGATGATTTATAATATGATTTAATCCCCAATAGTTGTAAGAGATTTTGTGCTAAAGCAGCTCTTTCAACACACAAAGCAGCCCCTTTGCCTTTAAGATTTGATATTTTATTATCTATAGATTCATCCTCATCATCTGGATGATAATAATCTAATCTTTTTTCACGATTGTCAAAGCCATCAAAATATTCATCGACAGTTTCTAATATTATTTGTGATATTTCAGTTATATTGGTTGGATTGTAATTATTAATTTTATCTCTTAATGCTCTATATGCATCACTTACATCACCAATTTTTGCATTAACAATATCTCCGATTCCTGATTCGATTCCTATATCTTCATCGCTAAAAGATCTATCAAAAGAAGATAAGTATCCACCATAACTAAGCGCTGCAACATGATTAGCCCCTATAATACATTTGCTCATTCCATATCCATAGTCAGCACAATCACCATCAACTATTGCTTTTCCTCCATTTTTCATTATATATTCCATTATTCATCACCAATATAATTATATAAAAAAAATAAAGATATTTAAATATCTTTATTCACTATAAATAGCATTCTATCTCGTCCAGACAAATCTTCCTTAGAATAAATATCTATATTTTCCAAGTATTTACGAGCAATTTTAGATACTTCATTTTTTTGTGTACATCCTATTTCAAAAGCAATTATAAATTCATCTTTAAGATAATTTTTAATAGCTTTTAATATTTTTTCATAATAATCTAAACCACCTTTTCCACCATATAGTGCAATACTCGGTTCATTATTTTTAACGATGTCTTCAATTTCTTCATCATCTTTTATATATGGAGGATTACTTATTATAACATCGTATTTCTTATCTATATTAGAAAATAAATCACTATGAACTATATTACAATTTAATTTCAATTTCTCACAATTTTTTGAAGCTACTTCAAGTGCTTTTTCACTTATATCAGAAAGTGTAATGTCATAATTTTGATATTCACTTTTTAATCTTATCCCTATTGCTCCACTACCGGTACATAAATCTAAGATATCTAATTTCTTATCTTTAAATTTAGCATTAATTAATTTTATAGTATTTTCAACTAATTGTTCTGTTTCAAATCTAGGGATTAAAACATTTTCATTAACTATCAATTCTAATCCATAGAAATTAACACTTCCAAGTATATATTGTACAGGTTTATCATTTTTAACTGCATTTATTAATTCCTTAAATTCTTTTTCTTGTTCATTATTTAATTCATAATTTAAATTATTTAATAAATCTAAACTATCTATTGAAGTAATTCTAGAAAGTAACATTTTTACCATGGTGGTATGTAAATACTTTTTTCCATATATAATTGCTTCTTCTATAGTCATATTATTCTCCTTGGAGTTTTCTTCTTTGATCCTCTGTAATAAGTGCTTCGATAATATCTTCTAAATCACCTTCCATGACTCTATCAAGATTCATTACAGTAAAGCCAATACGATGATCTGTTACTCTATTTTGTGGATAGTTATATGTTCTAATCTTTTCTGATCTATCACCAGTACCGATCTTGCTTCTTCTTTCCATTCCTTCTTTTTCTTCTTTTTCTCTTTGTTTCATATCATATAGTCTTGCCTTCAATGTTCTTAAAGCCATCTCTTTATTTTGAGTTTGGCTTCTTCCAACTTGGCAATATACTATCATTCCTGTTGGTATATGGGTAGCTCTTACGGCTGAATCTGTAGTATTAACTCCTTGTCCACCAGCCCCACTAGAACGAGTAATATCTATTCTAACTTCGCTCATATCTAATTCAAAATCCAAATCTTCAGCTTCAGGCATTGCTAAAACTGTAGCAGTAGAAGTATGAATTCTTCCTTGTGTCTCAGTTACAGGAACCCTTTGAACTCTATGAGCTCCGCTTTCATATTTCATTTTAGAGTATACATTATCTCCTTTAATCATAAATGAAACAAGTGAAAAACCTCCACCTTCAGAGTACTCTTCTTCAATTGGTTCAACTTTCCAGCCGTTATTTTCTGCATATCTTAGATACATTCTATAAAGATCACCTGCGAAAATATTAGCTTCATCTCCACCTGCTGCTCCTCTTATTTCAATTATTACATTCTTTCCATCATCAGGATCCTTAGGTATTAGAAGTATTTCTATTTTCTTCTCCAATTCTTCTTTTGATAGTAATAACTGTTCTAATTCTTCTTTAGCAAATTCTCCCATTTCAGGATCTTTACTCATCTCTTTAGCAGCTTCTATATCCTCATTTATTTTTAATAAATTATGATATGCATTAACAGGTTCTTCTAATTCTTTTGCTTCTTTAGATAAATCAGTAGTCTTCTTTATATCTTTTAATATTTCAGGATCAAGAAGCATCTTATTTAGTTCTTCATATCTATTTTTTATTATTTCAAGTCTTTCAATCATCTATTATCACTCCATTATTTAACAAAAAAAGGCTAGAATTATTCTTCTAGTTCTAGATCCTCTTCATCAACTATTACTAAATCTTTTAAATCATCATCGCTATCATCAAAGTCGTCATCATTATTTTGTTCATCAAAACTATCTGTTTCTTCTTCTACTTCTTCTTCAGTTTCTTCCTCTTCATCTTCCTCATCTGCTTCCTTAACTTTAATTATCTTATCAGACGTATGATTATTTCTTAAATCCCATATTCCTCCATCTAAAAGAACAAATCTTTTATCTGTAGATAGGCTAGTATAATAATCTCCTATTTTCTTTTCAAATGCAGATTTAGGAAGTCCTAAAAGTTGTACTATATATTTAAACAAATCAGCTGTGTTCATCGCACCTTTTTCACCTAATATAATATTGGTGATATCTTTATACGATAACATTTCTAATTCTTCTTTTGTGTATTCTTCAATTAATTTTGCTTTCTTCTTTGCCATAACGATGTCCTCCAAAACATTACTTAACTAAAATATTCAAAAATACTTATATCATCATTTATATCTAAAATCAATACCTATATCACATTTTTTCAGGAACTGTTATTCCCATCAAATTTAATAGAAGCATGCTTGCATCATATACTATATTTGAAAGTACTAACCAAGACTCTTGTAATTCTTTATCCTGCTCAGTCAAAATATGATGTTCTTGATAAAATTTATTATAATTACTTAATAGTATATATATATAATCTGCAATATCGTTTAAACTTTTTTCTTCATATGCTTTATTAATATATATAGGCATATTGAATAAAGTTATAGCTAAATCCTTATCTGTCTTATCACTTAATTTTGTTATTGTATTATATGTTATGTTATTCTCTTTTGCCTTATTAAGAACGGATCTTAATCTTATAGTTGAATATAATAAATATGGTCCAGTTTTACCATCTAAGTCTGTAAATTTATTCAAATCAAATATGTAATCTGTTTCCCTATATGGTAAATAGTCCGCATATTTTAAAGCGGCAATAGCTATTTGCATTGCTGTTTCCTCCTTTTTAGAAGCTTCAACTATATTATCATTTATTCTCTTATAGCACTCGTCATAGATCATCTCTATTAATTCATTTAACCCCATCGTGCCTCCTGCACGTGTTTTAAATGGTTTCCCATCAGGACCGTTCATAGTTCCAAATGGTAGGTGAGTAAGTTCGATATTTGGAGCTAAATTAGCTTTTTTTGCTGCTCTAAATACTTGTTCAAAATGTAATGATTGTCTATTATCGGTAACATACCATATCTCATCTGGACTAAATCTTTGAACTCTACCTACGATAGTTGCTAAATCAGTTGTAGCATATAGATATGCTCCATCGCTCTTTACGAGTATAGCAGGCGGCATCTCTTTGGTATCAGATTCTTCTTTAACATCGATTACCGTTGCTCCTTCACTCTTATATAGAAGTTTCTTCTTTTCCATATCCTTTAACATTCTAGGAATATATTTGAAACTATCTCTTTCACCTTCATATAAATCAAATTCACAATTTAATAAATCATAAGTTTCTTTTATGTCAGCAATAGATAAAGCCGTTATTTTATTCCATAGAGTGTTATAACATATATTATCTTTTTGTAACTCAAAAGTAATCCTTCTAGCTTCTTCCATGATACTTTCATCTTCATGAGCCTTAATAGACCCAGTAGGATATATTTCTTTTAAGTCTTCTTTGACTATTGGAAGTTCAAAATCTTCTCCTTTATATCCTTTTTTAAAACATGGTAAATCAGGATATCTATTCCTCATCTCAAGCATGACTATTCCAGCTTGAAGCCCAGAATCACCTAGATGTACGTCGCTTATTACCTCATGACCAACAAGTTTAGCAAGTCTTCTTAATCCCTCTCCAATATTTGCGCTTCTTAAATGCCCTACATGAAGAGCCTTAGCAACATTTGCTCCACCATAATCAAGAATAATTCTTTTACGTTCTTTCATGTCAACGTTACCTGTTATGTTAGAATTAATGTTATTCAAAAACTCTATTATGAATTTATCGTCAATTGTCAAGTTGATAAATCCTGCTCCAGCTACATTTATATCACTAAAAAATTCAGTCTTATTTAACTCTTCAACAATTTCATTTGCAATCACAATTGGACTCTTATGATATAGTTTAGCAAACCTCATCGCATCATTGATTTGGTACTCTCCTAGGTCTGGTCTATTACTAATAGATAAAGTAATATTTTCATATCCTAAGCCTGTTACAATCTTACTTAGTTCTTCCTCTAAAAATTTATACATACTTTTATTCATCTATACCACCTACTTCTATAAAAACCTTAAAACATTCCTTGTCTAAGAAATACTCGAATTCTATACTATTATCTTTTTCAATATAATAGTTTATAGATATCTCAAAATTAATACTATTTCCTAGATTATTGATTGTTATTCTTTTATTATCTATGTCTACAATAGTTTCCTTATTTCCATCCTTGGATATAAGTCTTTTAACAGTCTTATCAAAAACATAGTTACCGAACAAATATAAGTCTTTAATAATACTTACTTCTCCATCATATAGTACTTCATCACGACTAATTAATCTTATCTTTTTAGACATATATCCTCCAAAAACGATAAAAGTATAACACACTTTTAAATCTATTTAAATAATAATATTAAATATATTATAATAATATTGGTGATGATATGTATAAACTATTAAGAAACTATATATCGATAGGTCTTATATTTTGTTTTGTAGACTTTTTTGCTAGAAAAATACCAAGTATGTTAAATATATTTGGAATGATTCCAACTATTTATAGTTTAACAGGGATGTACTGGATAGTTATTATACCAATAATGTATTTAATAACTAGATATACATATATTAGAGAAATAGATAAAGAAGGCAATTTTGAATTTTATATAGGGAATAAATTAAAGATTAGAATTATATTAGTGATATTCAACATATTAATCGGATTATCCTATATCATAATAGATAACAATTCAGGATATGCATTCATGTATATGATATGCTCTATAGGTTTTATATTCATATTAAAATCTAAGAAAGAAAGATTTAAAATATTATCAACAAAGGAAATAAAAAAATTTAAAGAAGAACAAGAAAAAAAGAACATATAGTTCTTTTTATTTGTATATTTCAATCATATCTCCAGTCTTTGCCATAGAACCATTTCCATCGTCAGTATCAAGATGAAGTTCTAAAGTAAAGTTTGGATCTTCTTTTATATAAACATCTTCAAATATTGTTACTTTGTCATTTACTATTCTTGCTTTTACTTTATCGACATCAAGTAAATCTAATGTTCTTCTTTGATTTGGATTTATATGTAGATGTCTATTTGCTAAAATACAACAAGGCTTAGTAACTTCTCCATTTGGACCGATAATAGTTACTTCAGTAGCGCCTTCAAGATCACCACTATTACGCATAGGTGGATTGATTCCTAAAGAAATACTATCTGTCTTAGATACTTCTACCTGCGTATAAGAACGAAGTGGTCCAAGTACTCTAATATTATCTATAGTTCTCTTTTCAGTCTTGATGGATACTTTCTTATCACTTGAAAACTGTCCAGGTTGAACTAATTCTTTTACTACTCCTAATGGTTCGTCACCAAATAGAGTTTTATAATCTTCTTCTGTTAAATGAACATGTTTATTTGAAACTCCTAATATTACTTCCATTTCTAATCTCCTCTACAATAATTATTATACAACTAATATATACATTTCTCTACAAATAAAAAGACAAACAAGCCAAACTTGAGCTTATTTGTCATATTTTTTATTATTTTGTTTCCACTTTCTTAAAAGTATAAACTCCAGATTCTCCTTTTTCAAAATAGAAAGTAGTCATTGGAATTTTATCTCCAAATTCATCAAATGCTTTTTTATAATCTTCATCTGTACCATAGTATTTTGATTCGCCTTCTTCAAAGAATCCATTTGTTTTATTAATAGAATCTTGAGCAGTTGGATATAAATTAGGATTTGGAACATATAAATCATCTTGAGTTTGACCATATACAACTTTATATTTTAAAGTAAGAGTGCCATTTCCTTCATCTTTCTCACCATCAACAAAGAATTGTCTATTCTCAAGGAAACTTTTACCTCCATGAGCATGTTCAGTCAAGCCACGAACATATTTATCGTTTTCAGCAGAATATTCTATTAATGGTTGTCCACAAAAACAATTAATGGTTTCATTTGTATATGAAATATCACCAAATCCATTTGCTTTAATTACATTAGCTAATTCTGAACTAGTAAATTCAGTCTTTCCTTTTAATTCATCCCTATTATAAGCAAAATATAGAATATCTTGATTTTTAATTTCGGTATTAGCAAATTCAGCATTTGAACCTTTTAATTGAATAATTTCTCCAATAAAATCTTTATAAACAGCTGCTTCAGCCTCAGTTACTTTTACAGGTTCAGCTGGTTTATTCTCTTCTTTTTCATTTTGCTTTTCTTCTTGTTTTTGTTCTTCTTTATTATCATTATTAGATTTGCTACCATTTCCTCCTAATACAAAGAACCAAACGGCAAAGCCTATTGCTGCTAATAAGATTATTATTAGAAGAATCAAAGGTAATTTACTTTTCTTTTTAGGTTCTTCTGGGGATGCCTCTACAGGTGCTGGAGTTACAGCAACTTCTGGTGCTTGTTCTTGAACAGGACTTTGTGTAGGATTAACTTCAGGAACTGATTCCTGAACAGGTGCTGGTGCACTCTCTACTACTTGTGTTTGTTCTGCTGCAGCAGTATTTACAATTGGTTCTACTACTGGAACAGGTTCTACAACTTCTTCTGGACTTGTTGGTAATGCTTCAGTGACAGGCTCCACTGTTGGAACAGGTGCTGGCGAAGTAGCTAAATCTGGATCTATTTCTACTGGTGGTGCTTCTATTTCAGGGCTTGTTTCTACTACTGGTGCTGTTTTTTCTTCTGTATTTATTTCTTCATTTGTATTAATTTCTTTATTATCTTCTCCCATTTTTAATCTCCTCTATCATATAATTATTATACAGCCGTATATAAAAAAAGACAAATAATAATATTTTATTCGCCTTTGTATTTTATTTATCCCTCAATTCAAGAAAATTAACAAATCCTAATAACATATCCTTGTACTCTTTATTTATATTAATTTTTTCTAATTTATTAATGCATTCTTTAAATAATTCGTTCATATAAGAAACAGATTTTTCATAAGCACCGCTCTTATTAAAGATATCTCTTACTTTATCTATATCAGAATCAGATAGTTTGTTTTTACCATAATATTTCAACAGCTCTTTTTTATAATTACTTTTCATAGCATAGTAATAAAGAATTGTCATCTTATATTCACTTATATCATTAGAGTCCTTACCCAATACGTTAGAATCACTATATACTCCTAATAAATCATCTTTAATTTGGAATGCTATTCCTAAAGGAAGAAGCGCTTCTTCAAATTCTTTTATTAGTTTCTCATTAGTTCCTGCTAATAACAAACCTAGAGTAAATGGGCCAACTATCGTATACCAACTTGTCTTCATTTTATATATTTCTAGTATATCTTCTAATCCTATAGAATCCTCATTATAGTGTTTTTCTTTAAAAGGAAGATAAACGTCTATTATTTCACCTTTAATAGTATTTAAAACGATATTTGAATAAGTTTCTATTATCTTAGCAATATTTTTATTAGAAGCATATTCTTTAGAAATCATTAATATAGATTCATAAAATCCATAATCTCCTAAACATATAGCTAAACTATTTGCTAATTCTTTAGAATTTTTATTATCAAAATAATCATTATATAGAGTTGGAATTGTTTTTTTACCTCTCCTAGTTTTAGCATTATCTATAATATCATCATGAACCAATATTGCTGTTTCAAAAGTTTCATATGCTAAAGATAAGTAATCAGCATAATTGCTATTCTCTTTATTGTTTAAATTATATGCCATATCGATCATAAAACTTCTAATATATTTACCATCACAATTTAAATATGAAAATTTATTTACGGCATCTTTAACTATATGATTATCATTCGGTTTAATAAAAGTTTTATTTACTTCTCTAATCTTCTTATCTAATCTTTCTCTTATATTTACATAATATGTATAGAATTTATATATACAAATATACTCTTCTACTGTTCTTTTAGGAGTAGATGCTCCTGCAGTGAAGCAAACATCTTCTTTGGATATTTTTAATTCTTTAAGAAGTTCTAAAAAATCATTCTTGTTACTTACTAAATAGCTTTTTGAATATTTATTACATATATTATATAGTTCCCTTGTATTAGAACTCTTTTCTCCACCTATTACAAATGTATATTTAGCTTTTTTACATGCTTCAATACTGCTTATTTGTATTGCTTTTTGAGCACCACATATAGTATTCATCATTTTAATATTATTATTTTTAAATTTTTTCACAAGTTCTGTGGATATTTTTTGAAACATATCATCACTAATCGTAGTTTGACATATTACTAAAATATCTTTATTAACAACGCTAATATTATCTATATCTTCGATTGTTTCACATATAAATGACTTATTATCACACCATCCATTACTGCCTATTACTTCAGGATGATTCTTTTTACCAATTATTATTATCGAATATCCATTCTTATAATATTCTTCGATTGTATTATGTATTTTTATTACATTAGGACATGTAGTATCCAAATATTTTATATTGTGTTTATCTAGATAATTAAATAGTTCTTTTACTTCACCATGTGCCCTTATAATTATGGATGATCCTTCTTCTACTTCTTCAATATTTTCTGTATAAAGGACTCCATATTCCTTTAATTTATCTATTACATCTTTGTTATGCAGAATTTCTTTGTACATATATACTTTTTGGTTTTCTTTGGCATACTCGATAGATAATTCAACGCTCCTACTACTTCCTTTACAAGTTCCATAAATTTTTGGTAAATAAATCATATACTGCCTCCATAATTAATATAATATCAAAAAAAGGTGTTTAAATAAACACCTTACATTATTTAGCCTGTTATAGTAAATACACTTGAAGTTCTTTTATCAAGTTTAGATATATTAAGATTATCTAATCTTGTTGCATTTTTAGAAAATCCTTTTTGAATATCCATAGTAATTAATCCATATGAATTCATATCAGTAATTATATTTATATCTTTGATATTAGTTTTCTTATTTGATATAGAAATATATACCGTATTTTCACCATTATTTATAAGAATAGATAACCACCTATTAATAAAGGACATTCTCTCATAGTTACTTAGTCCCATTCTATCGGATAATTCGTTCAAGAAAGAATATGCTTCGTCCTTACCAACATTTATTATATTTGTATTACTCTGTATATCACTATAGGAACTATCGATGGATACTTTATCATAAAAATTACCATTTCCATCATATAACTTATCATTTAACACTTTTAATTCATATGTATTCTTACTATTATTACCATATGTTAATGTGAAATTAGATTTGCTTGTTGAACTTACATATATATCCGTTAATAATTCTTTCTTGCTACAATCTATTTTATCTTTAATATTTGTTTCAATATTCCATCTATAACATATATTGTTTTCATTACTATCTATTACTACATGATTATTAAATGAATTAATACCTATAATACTGATATTTGAATCTAATTTATCTACATTTCTTTCAATACCAGTAGCAATATCATATAAATATGAGCCATCAGTTTTATTATATAAAACATATTTTTCATCGAAGAATAACACTTTTCTAACATCGGATATTAAGGCATCACTATTAGGATCTATTGAATTAAATAAAGTAGATTCATTTTCATATTCAAATAAACATATCTTACTATTGCATTCTATGTAATCATATACGTTATCAAATATATTATTGCCTGTATCTAAATTTATAATTCCATATTTTCCATTATCAATAGTAATTATTCCATTAGAAAAAACTACTTCGATATTTTCATCTTTTAAAGCTAACAAATCACTTTTAAACGAGTCAGATAAAGTCTTCTTTTTACTATTATATACATAATATGTATCATTATTATTTATAAGGATATAATTACTATTATTTATAAAATCAGCTGTTGTTATCTTATTTACTCCAGGTATAATATTTTTTTTCTTATTCATAAAATCATATATCAATAGATTATCATCATCGATTATTAATACTTTGTTGCCATTTATATTATTTAATGCAAATAAGGAATTAGCATAAGTACAATTATCATCTACACATCTATATGGTATAGTGCTTTTCAATGCTATTTTATTAACATCTAATTTATCTAAAAAGTATTTGTACTTATTACTAGATATTTCATATTTATAAATATTAACTCTAGGATATTCTTCTTCTTCAGGTTCATTATTATCAAGTAGAAGGAAACAGAAAATAATACATATAGCAACCACAATTATAGAAATAATTGAAACTATTATATATTTACCTCTATTTATCATATTGTCTCCTACCTGTTATACCACTTATTATACAAACCATTCGTTACTGGGATTAGTTGTCTTGGATTATAACCACTTCTTAATTTGTTTTGAGCAAAAGATACCCAATTATCCCATTTCTTACACTGCGTATCAGTATAAAGTCTACAAGGGAATACTTCAATGTGAAGGTGAATTCCTGTAGCTTTACCTGTTGCTCCCATGTAACCTAAATATTCATTTGAATTTACTTGCTTACCTACATATATATTAGGAGACCAACTGGATAAGTGAACATATAAAGAAGTATAGTAAGTACCACCTTTATAATGTTCCATCTGAACAATTTTAGCTCCATATATATCGTAATAGATACCAGTTATAGTTCCATCTAGTATTGGATATATCTTTTCACCACTACCATTTGAACTACCAATATCTAGAGCTCTATGAGTATAGCTAGATCCATAATAAGCATTTTGTGTAATATAACCGGTAGTTGTAGGCCTTCTCCATTCACCAGTTGATTTAGGTACTGCACAGTTAATTCCAATTACATCGTCTAATTTACAACCTAATTTAACATAGTAATTGATATTCTCTTGAATCTTTGCTAATTGCTTTTCTATACTTAATCCACCACTTGTTAAGGTAGCTTTTTGTTCACCTAAAGAAACTACTTCACTAGCAAGTTCTGCTTCTAATTTATTAATTTCTTCTTTTCTTCTAGCAATTTCTTCTTCTCTTTTCTTATTATCATCAATCATAGTATTTAATGTATCGATAGTCTTTTCGTTATATTCCATTATTTCTTTAATAACTGCTGATCTATATACCATATCAGATACACTGCTAGAATTGAAAATATAATCATAATATAGATTACTGTTTTCATCATTATTTAATTGAAATTGCTCAATTAAAGTACGAGATTCAATTATCTTATCTTTAATATCTACTTTATATTTTTCTATTTCTTCTTGTAATATGCTTGCTTCTTCACTGATTGTAGTTAATTCTTTTTTTAATCTTTCTATTGTGTTTTTCTTATTGTTAATCTGACTTTGAGTAAGATTAATTTTTGCTTGATTGTTATCATATTTTTCTTTTTCAGCTGCATATTGCTCCTTAAGTATTCTTACAGTTAATCTTTCTGCAGCATCTGTCTTTAGTGGATAAAAGACAGCTAATGAAAAGGCAAAGATAAGAAGTATTAATACTATCTTCTTCATCATATCTTTAAGAATTTCCTTACTGCTTGTCCACTACCAAGCATACCTACTAGAATTCCAATTACTAATATTATTAAAGAAACATATATTATTAATGGATCTGGTTTAGTTAAAACAACTATTGATATTCTGCCACCATTGAAATTATTGTAGAAAGCCTTATATCCAAATACTGTTAATAATATTGGTACGATTGAACCTATAACGCCTATTATAAATCCTTCAATAATGAATGGTGATTTTATTCTCCAGTTACTAGCACCTACAACTCTCATTATAGATATTTCACGTCTACGAGAGAATATTGTTAATTTTATAGTATTAACAATCAAGAATACTGTTACAAGTATCAATACACCAACTATTATAAAGGCTATTTTCTCAATCCAATCAAATGTATTAACAAGTTGATGAATAGTTGTTTCACCATAATTAACACTATGAACTATTTCCATATTTTCTATCTCTTTTGCAGTATTATCGATCTTTTTAATATCTTTTACTTTAATCTCATAACTATAATGGAATATTTCTTGTTCATTATCAACTAGTTCTCCAATCATTTTACCTAAGTCTGGATCTTCAGCTAGCATTTCTTTTCTTTCTTTTGGAGTTAGTTTTTTCCATTTTGTTTTTATATTATCTATATTTTTTAATCTTGCTTCAAAATCACTAACATCTTCTTCTCCTGCACCAAGTTTTAAGAAGACAATCATCGTTACATCCTCTTTAACTTCTTTAGAGATTTGCTTAACATTGAATGATGCTAGTAGTGCAAGGGCAACTACTATTAAAGTTATGCTTATACAAGATATTGAAGCAAGTGATAATGAAAAGTTTCTACCAACACTTTTAAAAGCATCTCTCACATTGTATAAAAATATTCTAAATAACTTCACTATTATACCTTCCTTCTTCACTATCTTCTACTATACGACCTTCTTTTAAAGCAATTACTCTTTTCTTGAACTTATCTACTATTGCTTTATCATGAGTAGCCATAATAATTGTTGTTCCCATACTATTGTTTATTTCCTCTAGTAGCTCAACTATTTCTATGCTTCTTTCTGGATCAAGGTTTCCTGTAGGCTCGTCACATAATAGAATTTTAGGATTATTAACTATTGCTCTAGCAATTGCAACTCTTTGTTGTTCTCCACCAGCTAATTGGTCTGGATACATTCTTATTTTTCCTTTTAAACCGACCTGTTCTAATGCTTTAAGAGTCTTTATTCTAATATCTCTTTTGTTTTCACCAATTGCTTCAAGCGCAAATGCAACATTTTCATAAGCTGTTAATTTAGGTAATAATCTATAATCTTGGAAAACTATACCCAGTCTTCTTCTTAGTTTATAAACCTTTCCATTCCATAACTTTGCAACGTTGATTCCAGCGATATCTATTTCACCCTTAGTAGGTTTTTCTTCTCTATAAAGCATCTTTATTAAAGTAGATTTACCACTACCACTTCCACCAATAACAAAAACAAATTCTCCCTTTTTAATTTTTAAATCTAAATCATAAATGGCATTTACTCCATTTTTATATTTTTTACTTACACCTTTTAAATTAATTAAATCCATACAGGTATTCACCTCTATCCTATTATATATTGTAACATACAAGCAAAAAAATATCCTCATAAATAAGGATACTTTACATCTTTGACATTATTTTCTATACAAAATCCTTGCTAAAATCCACCCTTTGATTCAAAGGCATCAACTACAACAAAAAATGCTGACTTATCAATTCGATTTAATTCATTCTTAATTTGATAATATTCTTGAGTAGGTATAACGGTGAAAAGTACTTTTTGACTTTCTTTTTTAAACCCACCTTTTGCATTTATTTCAGTAATTCCATGTCCCAATTTTTTTACTATAAAATCTCTTACTTTATCTGGTTCATCAGTTATTATATAGAATGCTTTGGATCTACCTATACCCAATATTACTCTATCGCTTAATTTACTTAATAGGAATAAGACTATTCCAGCATACATCGATTTAATTAAACCAAATACAAATATTCCGGATAATACGATAATTCCATCGCTTACAAACATGCTTCTTCCAATACTAAAACCTGCATATTTATTTATTATCAAATTAATGATATCCGTTCCACCTGTATTGAATCCTGTTTTATATACTAATCCAATTCCTATACCTGCAAGTACTCCTCCATAAAGAGCAGCTACAAGAATATCGATATCGGATAAATCAATATATAAAGTTAATATCTCTGTTATTTTCATAAATAATGGTAACAATAGTGAACCAATTATTCCTTTTGCTGTCTTTTCTTTACCTAAGAAAATAAAACTAATTATAAGTAAAAATATATTAACAACAAGTACAAAAAGAGATGGGTCTATGCCAAATTTAGAATTAAATACAATGGATAAACCACTTACTCCACCAAATACTAAATCGTTTGGTAATAAAAACAAATTAAATGCTAAACTAAATAATGTAAGACCAATTATAAATTCAATTATAGTAATAACAATTTCCTTAATCTTCTTCTCTTTCATCATTATCATCCTTCAACTTTTCTATTATAAATTTATCTATATATCCATCTAATACTTTTTGTACATCACTTGTTTCTTCATTAGTTCGATGATCTTTTACCATCGAATATGGATGCATTACATAACTTCTTATTTGACTTCCAAATTCGATATTTTTTTGTTCTCCTTTAATATTGTTCATTTCTTTTTCTTTCTTTTCCAATTCGATAGCAAATAGTTTTGCTTTTAACATTTTCATTGCTTGTTCTTTATTTTGTAATTGACTTCTTTCATTTTGACAAGTTACTACAATTTTACTAGGAAGGTGAGTAATTCTAACTGCTGAATCCGTTGTATTAACTCCTTGTCCACCTTTTCCACTCGACCTATATACATCAATTTTTAAGTCATCTTCATCTATTTCAATATTGACTGAATTATCGATTTCTGGAGTTACTTCAACACTAGCAAAAGAAGTATGTCTTTTATGATTAGAATCGAATGGAGATAATCTAACTAAACGATGAACTCCTTTTTCACATTTCAAATAACCATATGCATATAAGCCTTTTACAAGAATAGATGAACTCTTTAAGCCTACTTCATCACCTTCTTGAAAATCTAATATCGTGTAACTGAATCCTTTATTCTCTATCCATCTAATATACATACGATAAATCATATATGCCCAGTCGCATGCTTCTGTTCCACCAGCTCCAGAATGAACCTCTAGAATGGCATTATTTTTATCATATGGTCCACTTAAAAGAAGCAATAATTCTAATTTTTCTGTTTCATTTTCTAACTCTGGAATCTCTTCTTCAACAAGTTGTAGAGCATCTTCATCATTGGAATTAACCAAATCTAAAAGTGCACTAGATTTGTCTTTTAATTCATCTATATCTTTAATCGTATTTTTTAAAGTTTGAATATCGGATAAGATACTATTTGCTCTATCCTGATTATCCCAAAAATTAGGTTTATTCATTTCTAATTCTAATTCACTTAATTTTTCTTTTTTCTTAGGGATGTCAAAGCATCCTCCATAAATCATTTATTTTTTCATAATTTTTTTGTATTGTATTCTTAATTTCAAAACTTTCCATTATAATCACCTATACAAAGTATAACATATAATTAAAAAAATCCACAATTTTGTGGATTTCATTAAATCATAGTTTTCAACAAGAATATTGCTAGCAAGCAAATTAAAATTGCTAAGAAAACTTTCCATACGTTCTTTAGCCATTTGTGATAAGGAACATTCAAATATGCTAAAGTAGCTATTAATACTACACTTGTAGGTGCTACCATCATAGCTAAACCATACATACTTTGACTTATCATAGCTAATAGTGTTACATCGCTTGATGCTAAATCTGTATAAATAGATTGAACATAAGGTAGAATTGCTGAACCTGCATAATATGATTCTACTGATAAAACACTAGCTACAAAAGAACTAATACTCATAGTGAATACATTCAATGTATCAGTTAAGTTTAGTAATGGTCTAACTATTGTAATTATATATGGTACATAAGTCGTAGAAACTAATACAACATATATAAGAACTACTAAGATTGCTGCTTTTAAGGATTTTTCACATCCATTCATGAAGTATGAAATATAATCTGAAAATTTAACTCTATAAATAAATGAAATTATAAAGCTAGCTAATAAGATTATAACAGATGCTTCAACAAGCGTCCAACCACCAAGCGCACTTGATAAACCAAATAATTTTTGGAATATATTGAATTCAAAAATAGCAAAACTATTAACTTTAGTATGAATTGTTTCAAATAATTCTATTCCAAATGCATCTTTCCAAGAAATAAATCCTACTATTAATAGAATTAATACTAAATCCATTACAACTACTAAAGGCCAAGATTTTGACTTTTTAGAGTTGCTAACTTCTGGAAGTAAAACTTTGTTATCTACATCTTTAGAATCTCTATGTTTTTTAGCATATAAAATAGTATATGCAATCATCACAGCTATAGCTACTAAAAATAAAATTCCTCTAAATTTTAGTGCTGTTTTTGCAGTTGTTCCTAGAACGGTATCAAATCCATAAGTATTATTAACTGCGAATGCTGATCCAATTAATCCAGCAGATACGCTTCCTGCTGTAGCAAGTGCAGCAGTAATTCTGTCATATCCCATTGCAAGAATGACAGCAATAATAAATGGAAAAGTTACAATAACAACAATGCTCATACCTGCAAATGCAGATACTCCTGCAACAAATAACATTGCTATTAATATGAATAACCATTCTCTTTTTCTAAATGATTTAACAACTTTATCAACAATATTTCTATATGCTGGTATTTTATTTAACACACCATATAGTCCACCAATAATAAGTACATATATACCAATGTGGCTAAAATATTGTATTGCAATTCCAACATAGTTCATTATTGCGAACAAACCAATTTGTTCTCTTGTGCCTTCATCCATCAATCCTGAAGAACTAGAATAATAAACTACTGGAAGTAGCCATGATAACAATACTGCAACAAATATAGTGATCATAACAACCTTAAATAAATTGTGCCTCTTCATATTACCCTCCTTCAAATATCATTATACAACATTATTTTAAACTAGCACAATAAAATGGCCCAATTTTAATTATTTTATATGATAAAAACTCATACAATGCATGTATGAGTTTATTATAAATATTATTAATTTACAGGTTCTACTTTAGTATGGCATATCATATCAGGAAGCCCTCTTCCATCTTTTCTAAATCCTATCATAACTATGTTTACTACCTTAAAAGTCATTGCAATCATGCTAATAAGCATATATGGTATAATGAAATCCTTTTCTCCTAAGAATAAGAGTACTAAACTAATTAATAAATTTGATAAAACACTATATGTTAGAGCAGCTCTTATTACCGATACTAAATATGTATATTTATCATTGGAAGTATTTCTAGTTATTTTTATTTTTAATAATTTTTTACCCAAAGTTTGTCCTTTGTTATAAAATTGAAATGCTCCAAAATATCCTAAATTGATAATTATTCCAAATAATAAAGTAGGTACTCCATCTTTTTCTATTATATACATATTATCATATAATTTATTAAGATCTGCTTTTTCAGGTTCCAATAATAAATTATTATATGATTCTAAAAATTCATCTGTTGCTTTTTCAACTTTAGAACTCATTGGTACAAATATTTCAAATATACTTATACATGCAAATAATATTAAATATACGATTAGATAATCCACTATATATGCTAGTAATCTTTGTAAGAAATATACTCTTTTCATTTTTATTCCTCCAAACTATTTTTATAGTCTATTAATATATTCATTATATCATTAATATCTTTAGTTAGAAAAATTTTATTTTTTATTTCATTTGCACCAGGGCAACCTTTTAGATACCATGAAACATGATTTCTAATTTCTAGTACTACTACTTTGGTTGGTTTTATTTCTTTCAAATAATTTAAATGCTTAAGAATCATATCTATTTTTTCGTTATTTGATGGTTTATCAATATCTTTTCCGTTTTCAAGATATTCTACACATTCTTTAATAAGCCACGGATTTCCTAAAACTCCTCTACCTATCATTATTGCATCACAGCCTGTCTCATCTAACATTCTTTTGGCATCTTCTTTAGATTTGATATCACCATTGCCTATTACCGGTATAGAAACTGCCTCTTTTACTGCTTTTATAATATTCCAATCGGCTTTACCACTATATCCTTCACTTCTAGTTCTAGGATGAATAGTTATCGCACTTGCTCCTGCTTCTTCACATATCTTGGCAACTTCTACTGCATTAATATGCTCTTTATCCCAGCCACTTCTAATTTTAACAGTTACAGGAATTGGAACAGAATTAACTACTGCTGTTACTATCTCTTTAATCTTTTGTGGATTTTTAAGTAATGCAGAACCTGCTTGTGCATGAACTGCTACTTTAGGGACAGGGCATCCCATATTAATATCTATAATATCTGGTTTCATATTTTCATATATATACTTAGCTGCTGTTACAAAACTATCTACATCACTACCAAATATTTGTTGAGCAATTGGTCTTTCGAAATCGGTCATATAAAGCATATCAAGAGTTTTTTTATTACTATACGTGATTGCTTTATCACTTACCATTTCAGCATATATTAAACCGCATCCCATTTCTTTAATAATGCGTCTATAGGCTGAATTACATATCCCAGCCATAGGTGCCAAAACTATTCTATTATCTATTTCAACATTACCAATTTTCCACACAAAAATCACCGGTATTACTATAACATAAAAAAACTAATATCACAAAGATATTAGTTTTGATTTTACCAAGGGCTATCCTTCAGTAGAACAGATGGCTCTAACGAAGATGATAAGTAAGTAACAGGGGTTCCTCCTTCAAGATATAATGTATTTGGCAAACTGATTATAGTTGATCCATAAGACTTCGGCGCCTTAAGTTCTTTTACGTTAGTTCCGTTTAAAAAGGCTGAATCATTATAGACATTGTCTAAAACGAAATTACTTATGTCCAAATATTCAAGATTATCACAACCACCAATCATTTCGGCAATTTTATTTGCACTTGTCGTTTCAAAACTACTTAGATCAAGCCTTCTAAGTGATCTTAAGTATTTAAAGGCTCCATAGAAAGTAGTTACATTACGTACATCAAAATTACTTACATCTAGTTCTGTTAAATTAGGGTCACTTTTAAATAAGTAGTCCATATTTGTAGTCTTACTAGTGTCGATTCCTGTTAAATCAATGGTTTTAACATCTTCTAAATATGAAAACATTTGATATGCATCCTGATTCATATATATTTTGTCTAACTCACTATAATAATAAATAGTTTTGTCACTAGTTTCATACCATCCGTAAATAGGATATTGAGAGTTACTTAATGAAAAAATATTATATAGACTATTATAATAAGTATGTATTGGATGATTTGGTAATGAATCAGCTCTTTTAATATGTTCCACTACACCACTATAATAGTTTTTTAAACTACTTATATTTGACTGAAATTTAGTACCCGTATCAAAAGTTGCCTCTTTATGTGCTTTAAGTGTAATCGAAGTAGAACCTGCAGGAATAGTGGAATACTCTAGATCATTCTCGTCATACAGAATTCTATTTAAATCCATTTCAATAGGTCTATTTTTTGGAGTAATTAATTCTATTAAGCCAAAATTATTTTTGAACATAGTGTAATAATTAGAATTGCTTGTTTGTGTATATTTAGAAAAGTCGAAATTTGATAAATCTAAACTTCTTAACATGTAGCATTTTGAAAACATAGAAGAAAAATCTGTAACATTAGATGTGTCAAAATTAATAATATTTAATTCTCTTAAGTCAGAATCGTATTCAAACATTCTACTCATATTAGTTACTTTAGATGTATTGAAATGTGATAAATCAAGTGAAATAAGGCCAGTAATATTAGAAAACATACCACTCATATCTGTTACATTAGATGTGTCAAAACTACTGATATCAAGAAGTTTCATTTCCTTATTGTTTGCAAATATGAAAGCCATATTTGTAACATTACTAGTATCAAAACTAGATAAATCTAAACTTTCCAGTAAAGAATTATTTTCAAATGCACAATTCATATCAGTAACATTTGAAGTGTTCCAGTTAGAAACATCTAGTGATGTCATTTTGCTAAGATTATAAAACATACTTCTCATGGTTACTATTGCATCTGCTCTAATATTTGAAACATCTAATGATTTAATTCCAGTAAAATAATTAAAAAAGTAATCTGAATTTGGATTAAAGAATATATCATCGTCTTCTGAATAATAATAAATTGTTTTATTTTCATACCATCCGATGATTTGCTTTTTTGAATATCCATCAGAAATAATCTTAGTACCACTTGTAGGAATTTTACTAGCATCATATTCTCGTTCAAAAGCTTCTATATTATCAACATTACCACTTAGAGAATTAAGTTTATATCTCACATTTGAACCTGTATCAAAAAATGTTATTAGTTCAAGTTTTGATTTTTTAGGCGAATCTATATTCAAACTAGTGTAAGATTTGTAATCTTTATCAAACATTTTTTTAGATAAAATAATAATGCCAGAACCATACTCCTTTGGTGTGATAAGTTCGACTAATCCGGTTACATTATTTAACATATCAATAGAGTTTGTCACGTTAGATAAATCAAAACTGGATAAATCAATGCTTTTTAAAGATGTGCAGTTTGAGAACATAATAGCAGTATTAACAAGCTTTGAAGTATCCCAAGTATTCAATCCTTTTATTTCTTCTATTGTACTTTTATTCATAAATAAACTATGTAAATCTGTAGTATTTGTTAAATCCCAATTGGTTACATCAACACTTTTAATTGGTGATGACATGCCTCCCCAATTTGAATCAAGCCACTTATGAAATTCATTAGGTATTATCCATTCTCTTGCCGATACCGATTCAAGCGAAGTTGTACTATTTAGTGCATTACTATTACTAGAAATATTAGATATATCCCACATATCCATATTAATAGATTTGATATTTGTGTCACCACTAAATATCTCATCTATATTTCTAACATTAGAAGTAACAAAATGTCTTAGGAATAACGATTGAATATTAGGACAATTTCTAAACATATTAGACATATTTGTAACTTTTTCTGTATTGAACTTACTTAAATCTAAAGAGTCAACTGAACTTAATCCATCAAACATTCCTGACATATTTATTACTTCACTAGTAACAAAACTTGATAAGTCTATTTTTGTAGCCTTACTATTTTTAAACATATTAGACATAGAAACTACTGGTTTATCTTTGATAGAAGAACATAATTTTTCATTTATTTCTCCAGAATAATCACTATCTATTATTGCAACTCCCCAGCCATCAATATCGATATCTACCCAATTTGTACCATCAAATTCTTGTTTATATTTATATACATATTGTGGATTATTAGATAGTCTATATTCTATTCCTTTAGTTAATTCTTCTGAAAAATCACATGGATTATTTTTAACATTTACAATTGTAATATTTGAATCAATTGGTATTTCATATATTTCATTAGCTACCGTTACCTTTGGTAAGTAAATTAACAACATAAATGTAATCAACATATTAATATTACTGATTTTTTTGTTCTTTATTATAATTACCAATCCAATCACTATGTTAACTATTATCAAAACATATATAAATATTCCAAATAATCCAACATTTCTTAAAGTATCAGGAATACTGATTCCTTTATCAATTAAGCCTAAAGTAACCGAATCAGAAACATCAAAAATGCTACTTCTAAATAAAACTTTAGGTGCTTCGTTTTTATAATAAATTTTAACTGCTATTTCTTTTTCTTCACTAGGTTCGATTCTTTTAGAAGAGTCAGAATAATCAATTTCATAACCTACATACTCACTATTAGATAATAAGCTTGTTTCATCGAACTCTAAAGCAATACTTGAATTATTTAATAGTTTAACTTTATATATTGCATAATCATCAATATCGTAAAACTTAATATTTAATTTGATCTTATTATCGATTATTTCTGCATCTTTTAATTCCGTTGCATTGCTAGACTTTTCTACTAATTTCACCGACATAATATTTAGTTTGGAATCATCTGCAAATACAACTAATGGAAACAATAGAAAAAATAGTAATATTATAGTAATATTATTTTTCATACAGCACCTCTATTGTAAATTATAGCATATGTTTTTCAAAATTATTGAAAGATTTAATCTAAAAAAACTCACCTTCATAATAGTGAGTTTTTACGATAATAATTTCTTAACAATATAAATTACTTTGACATACCTATTTCATTATCATCAAAATCTTGAGAATGGGTCATTCCTAGTTCTCCTTCAAATTTTAATCTTTCGGCATCACTTAAATGCATTGAATCCATTTTATATTTTCTAAATTCTGATGTAGACATACCTTTTAATTTTTCTAATGTAGCTCTAATTGCCTCTTTAGCTTCATCAAAAATTCTTTGTACTGGTTTTTCTTCTCTAGATGTATCCATGTAAATTGATGCCACATCATATTCATTTTCATAATACATTGGATCAAATGAATCAATTGCAGAAGTTGGCTTTCCTTTCCTATGGGCATCCATTCCAACTCTAGATAAACCATTTTTGGTAAAAAGGCTAGCTAATCTATCAAATGTAATAGTAGAGTGATCGTTTTGTTTCCATGAAGTTGGTGAAGCATTATTACTATATATTTCACCTTGCTGCCATAATTCTTCATAAGATTCTATACATCCAAGTCTTTCAGCCTCGATAATATCATCGCTTGAATGTGCTAGATGAGTATAATAGGCTGCTCTCTTTTTTTCACTTATTTTTTTACATAAGTCTACAAATACAGACGGCAAGTTCATGCCAGAACCATATGATGGATTTTGTTTACCTCCAAAATATTCTTCTTCATCATATATTCGTCCCTTGTTGGCATCATTTAGTATATCCCATTTACCATAGTCAGTTTTTCCAAGCATTTTACTAGCATCAGAATAAGCCTCATTTACCTCAGAATATAATCCTAAAAGCGTATCAGTCATTTCTTCAGGTGAATAGACTTTATCCCATTCATCTTGTACTGGCTGAGTTACTGGTTCAGCTGGATTAAAAGAATGTTCCTCTTCCCAACCATCTTGTACTGGCTGAGTTACTGGTTCAGTTGGATCAAAAGATTGTTCCTCTTCCCAACCATCTTGTACTGGTTGAGTTGCTGGTTCAGTTGGATCAAAGGCCTGCTTTTCCTCCCATTCATCTTGAACCGGTTCTTGCTCACTTACTTGTTCATTCGGATCAATGGCCTGCTCTTCCTCCCATTCGTTAACTTCAGGTTCTACAGTTTGATCTTTTATTTGGGCTTCTCTTTCTTCCATTTTCTGTTTAAATTTATTTTCCATAAATACTCTTAAAACTGGCCCAATAACTTGATCAATAGGCAAATTATTTAATTCTGCCTCTTCAATAGCAGTATCAAATAATGCTTTTCTTTCTTCATCTGTTAATTTTTTTATTACATCATACATACACAATCACCTTATTTTATTTATATCATATAAAATACCAATATCTTAACATTTTAAATAAGATACAAGTAAAATAATGTAAAGAATTAACAAAAAAGTAGATACAAAATGTATCTACTTAGCTAAATAAATTATTATTCATCGTCTTCTTTGTTGCCATTTTCTAGGGCATCTTGAAGTTCTTCTTTATTCATTTTTGAATATCCTTTGATATCCTTTTCCTTAGCCATTTCTCTTAATTCGCTAAGACTTTTTTCTTCTTTTACTTCTTCTTTATTTTCTTTCTTTATTTCTTCATCGATTATCTCTTTAGTCTCTTCCGATAATTCATCTTCTTCAGGCAATCTTCCATTTTTTACTAGATAATCAATTTGTTCTTTAGTTAACGTTTCAACTTCCAATAAAGTTTCAGCTATTAATTTTACTAAATCCGAATTTTCTTTTAATATTTTTTTAGCTTTATCATAACACTCATTAATAATCTTTCTCATTTCAAGATCGATTTCATGAGCAACTTCGTTAGAGAACAATCTAGTCTTATTGTAATCTCTTCCTAAGAATACTCCACCTTCTTGTTGCTCTAATTGAACTGGTCCTAAATCACTCATACCATATTCAGTAACCATAGCTCTAGCTATCTTAGTAGCCTTTTCAAAATCGTTATGAGCACCAGTTGATATTTCACCAAAAGTTAATTCTTCTGATACTCTACCACCTAGTAATCCTGTAATTTGCTCAAGTAACTCAGTCTTAGTTGCTGTATAAGTTTCTTCCCTTGGAACCATCAAGTTATATCCACCAGCTTGACCTCTAGGAATAATTGTTACTTTTTGTACTTCACTTGCATTATCTAATTTAATACCAATTACTGCATGTCCTGCCTCGTGGAATGCTACCATTCTCTTTTCTTTTTCCGTATATTTTTTACTCTTCTTGGCAGGTCCCATAAGAACTCTATCTGTAGCTTCATCAATTTCTTTCATTGTAATTTGTTCTTTATTATTTCTGACTGCAAGAAGTGCTGCTTCATTTAATAAGTTTTCTAAATCTGCTCCACTAAATCCTGGTGTTCTCTTTGCTAAATTCTTAAGAGTTACACTAGGAGCTAACGTCTTATTCTTAGCATGTACTGCTAATATTTCTTCTCTTCCTTTTATATCTGGAAGATTAACTGTAACTTGTCTATCGAATCTACCTGGACGTAACAATGCTGGATCAAGTACATCAGCTCTATTTGTAGCAGCTATAACTATGATTCCTTCATTGGTTCCAAATCCGTCCATTTCAGTAAGCAATTGGTTTAGTGTTTGCTCTCTTTCATCATGTCCTCCACCTAAACCAGTACCTCTTTGTCTACCAACAGCATCAATCTCATCTATAAATATAAGACAAGGAGCATTATGCTTAGCTTCTTTAAACATATCTCTAACACGGCTAGCACCAATACCTACAAATAATTCAACAAAGTCTGAACCACTTATATAATAGAATGGTACATTAGCTTCTCCAGCTACTGCTTTAGCAAGCAATGTTTTACCAGTTCCTGGAGGTCCAACTAAAAGTACACCCTTAGGTATTCTAGCACCCATTTTTTGGAATCTTTTTGGATTCTTTAAGAAATCTATTAATTCTTTTACTTCTTCTTTTTCTTCTTTTAATCCAGCAACATCTTTAAATGTTGTCTTATTCTTATCGTTACTTAATTTTGCTTTAGATTTACCAAATTCCATGCTCTTACCAGCACTGTTCATTTGTCTAGCAATAAATATATATCCTATACCAAAAATGATAACTATAGGTACTACATTGACTAGTAAATATAGGAATACGCTATTACCTGGATCAGATTTAGTAACTATTTCATAGTTTAATGTTTCATCACTTTCAAGTAATTCCTTCATTACTGTTTCACTATATGGAGCTTTTGCATTAAATATTTCATCTTCTCCGTATGATTTTAACTTTCCTTCAAAATAATAAACAGATTCATCGCTTCTTGGAGTAATAGTTATTTTTTCAACATTTCCCTCACGAGCTTCTTTAATCAATTTATCATAAGTTAATTCATTTATTTTTACTGACTTCATCTGTAATAGATAAAGTACAACACCAAGCGCAATCGCTAAAATGAAATAAGGAATTAAGGCTTTTTTCATATCATTTTTTTTCATAAAACATCTCCTTTTTAATCATATTTCAGTATTATATCATACTTTTCATTTTTTAGTTTAGTAAATTTAGATTTTTTTATACCTGGAATCCAAATAATTTTCCCTTTTGAATCAACTACTATTGGCCAATTGTCTCTATCGTTTTTAGGTACTTTAGCATCAATAAATATGTCTTTCAATTTTCTATATCCATCTATCTTCTTTAGAAGCATTTTATCTCCTAGAGTTCTAGTTCTAACATATAATGGAAAGGCTATTTCACTGGATAACAATCTACAAACATTATTATTGTTAGACTCTACTTCTTGAACTACCTCTATCGTATGATTATTAGGTAATTTAACAAACTTATCTAGTTCTACTTCATAACTTACTATATCTTTAATTTCCTTGGTAAAATCTAATTTTTCATATGTTTTATATACTTCTATTCCTTTAGGCATGCATATTTTAGCATTTGCTCTTTTGCTATTTGCTAATTCCATTATCAATTTAACATGTTTATCATTGATTATCATTAGATTATCTTTATATACATCTTCTAAAACATAATATATTATTTTTTTCTTAAGTAAGTCATCTAATTTATAATATTCCTCTAATAAAATATCTCCATCAATATATACCTTTTTAATATATTTATTAATTTCTTTATTAATAAACCTATCGTATTCCTGTAATGTTTCACTAAATTTAATAAATTTATCATGAACATATGGATCTTCATTTTTTAGGAACGGAAGAACTTTCATTCTATACCTATTTCTAGTATATTTTTCTTTGAAATTAGATTTATCTATTGCATATGGGATATTATTTTCATCATCATATGCTTTTGCTTCATCTTTTGTTATGAATATTAAGGGTCTAACTAGTTTATAGGAACCATTATCTATTTCTTTTTCAAACCCGCTATAACCTTTTAAGGTAGAACCTCTTACTATTCTCATAAGAATTGTCTCTACTAAATCATCACCATGATGAGCTGTCATAAGATATTTTGCATCATATTTTTTTACTACTTCTTCAAAGAAATTATATCTAATCTTTCTTGCTTCATTATGAAAATTATCATCACTATAATGCTCGATAATCATGGATTCAAATAATACATTATTATCTTCGCAATACTTTTCAAGAAAGTTTTTTTCTGCCTTGCTTTCTTCTCTAACGTTATGATTAACATGAGCACATATTATTTTTAAATCATATTTTTTCCTTAATGATAATAGTATATTCAATAAACACATAGAATCAGGTCCTGCACTATTAGCAAGAACAATTATGTCACCTTTAGAAAGTTTTAATTCATTTGTTAAATAGTTAATTACTCTATCCATTTTTTCACCTTAAAAAAGAAGAATCAAATCTTCTTTATTCATCCTTTCTTGAAGGTATTTTTATTATATATTCATCATTCTTAGAATACAAGAATTTTTCTCTAAGATATCTTCCTACATATTCAGGATTTTGCAATCTTTCCACATCTACTGTTAATTTTTGTTCCTCTTCTTTTAAATAATTTAATTTTTTGTTTAATATTTCTTTTTCATTATATTTATCCACAATATTAAATGAATACTTTATACCAGTAAATACAAATGATGAAATTGCTATCAAACATATAGGCATCATAAAAGTAGATCTAATAGCTTTGACGCTAAGAACTTTTTTCTTTTTCTTAATTTTAGCCATTATTATCACCTACTTTTACATATATATTTTAGCACTCCATTTAGTCTAGAAGTGATAACATTATGTAAAATAAACAACTATTATACATATATTTACACGATTTTTGAGTTTTTCAAGCTTGTATTATGTAAATTTTGCAATAATTATGGGCAATTATGGGAGAAAAAATTGTAAACAAAAATCTAGAATAAAAACGCTATGAATAGTTTATTATTTAAATAAAAGTCTATATGATTACCGGTTCCTTCCGTAATAATTGCATAAAAAAAGTTAATGATAAACATTAACTATCATTAACTAATTATTTAGCATAAGGTAATAAAGCAATTATTCTTGCTCTTTTAACTTGTTCAGCTACATGTCTTTGATGTTTAGCGCAACAACCAGTTACACGTCTAGGTAAAATCTTACCTCTTTCATTAACATATTTCTTTAAAGTTTCTACATCTTTATAATCAACGTCTTTACCTGTACACATATAGCAAACTTTTTTCTTTTTTCTAAAAAATTCAGCCATTTTAAATCTCCTTCCTAATAGAATGGTAACTCATCAGGATCGATTTCAATATTAGAACCAGCATCCCAAACGCTTGCTCCACCAGATTCATTATTACCTGAATCTGAACTAAAGTCGCTTGGAGAAACATCTGCACTACCAAAGTTAGTGTTAGGAGTATCTCCTTTTTTATCTAAATATTGGATTCTATCAGATTGTACATAAGTATTCCATACTTGATTTCCGTTTTTATCAGTATAATTATCTACTCTAATTCTTCCTTCAACAGATATTTGATTACCTTTCTTTTGAAATTTAGCTAAGTTCTCAGCATCATTTCTCCAGCAAACTACTGTAATAAAATCAGCGTCTCTATCACCATCTTGTGCATTTCTACTAAAGGGTCTATTTACTGCTAAAGTAAATCTACAACGAGCTACACTTCCATCTTTTGAATTAACATATTCACATGTTGGATCCTTTGTTATTCTTCCAACTAAACATACTCTATTCATTTATTACCTCTTTCTTATTCTTCAACTCTAACAATTAAGTGACGAATAATGTTTTCATTAATTAAAGCTAAACGATCAAATTCATTAATTGCAACAGATCCTTCTTCTTCAATTAAGAAGTAAAAATAGTAACCATTTTTGTACTTTTTAATTTCATAAGCTAATTCTCTTTGACCCATTTCTTTTTCTTCAAGAATTTTTGCTTTTTTGCTTACAAGTACTTCCTTCATAGAATCAAATACACTTTTGATAGCGCCTTCTTCTAAATCTGGTTTAACTATAAACATTATTTCATATTTTCTCATTAGTTACACCTCCTTTTGGACATTTGGCTAGTAAACCTAGCAAGGAGTATTAAAATACTCGTAGATAATATAGCAAAAAATATTGGATTTGTCCAATACTTTTTGTTACTTTTTATACATAAATAATTTACTAGGTCTATGGCCTTCTCCAGTTTTATATAAATCTGTTTCAACTACCTTATCTTTAATATCTCTTCTAAATGCTGGATCAAGTAATTTCTTACCTAGAATAACCTCATATACTTTTTGAAGTTCACCTAAAGTAAAATACTTAGGCATCATATTGAATACTATATCTGTATATGCTAGTTTATTTTTTAATCTTTCTATACCAGTAATAATTATTAATGGATTATCGAAAGCTAAATCATCATTTTTATTTATTTTATATTCATATGTATTAGTAGTTTCTTCTTTTAATTTTTTATTTAATTCGAAAGAAATATTTTCATCACCATTAGATAACTCTACCATTACCTTATCTTTGTTATAATCAACATTAACTATATTGAACCAAGAACTATGATTTTTAAGTTCTGTATCTATTTTATCTTTATCGATGAGTGACATATAACTCGATGTAATAATTCTCATTCTAGGATCTCTTTTAACTCCACCAAAAGTATATAATTGTTCAAGATATATATTTTCTAATCCTGTTTCATTTCTTAATATTCTTTTAGGTGCATCTTCAAGTTCTTCATCGATATGTACAAATCCTCCAGGTAAACACCATTTACCTTTGTATGGATAGTCATCTCTTTTAATAAATAAGATGCTCATTTTTTTTGAATCCAGTTTTCTATAATCATCATGATCGACGCTTGATACTCCAAATACTAAAATATCAGTAGCTACACCAAAAGGAGGATATATACTAGGATCATAATTATTCAAAAATTCTTCTTCTGTATCGTATTCTTTATAACTATATAAATTATATTTCTTAATATAATCAATTATATCTTTAGGTAAGTAATTTGATACATCTTCATGTTTTTTAATTTTTTCTCTTATCATAGTTGAAGATATATCTGATTCTTCTAGATTAACTTTCACTATATATGGTTCATCTTCAATATCAAAATGATCTCTTGAAATAACTATGAATTTATATGTTGATATTAGATATTCGTATCTTCTCCATGTATTTAGTGATTTGATATTATCTCCTCCGCATATGAAGAATAATTCACTATCTTTATACTGTTCTTGAATATAATCCATATACTGATATGTATAGTCATATCCTTCATTACCTAATTTGGATATTTCTACATTTTTATTATCAAAATATAGATTTAACATATTATATCTATTTAAGAAAGATATTAAATCTTTTTTCTTATAATTATCACCAGTAGGTACGATAATTATCTTATCTACTATTTTGTTATCCAATAGATAATCAACTATCTTCTTATGATATTTATGAGGGGGATTAAAACTTCCTCCAAAAATACCTATTTTCATATTATCCTCCTTGTTATTATTTTTTAAAAGGTCATGTTAGACATTTTTCTTATTTCTTTCTTTATTTAATTTGTGCCAATTATATAAACCTATTACAGCCATTATTAAGTATATTGATTTTTTAGTCAAATATACTGGATCAAAATGTACGATATACATTGCTACTGCTATTATATCGGTTATTATCCACCATACGTATTGTTCTTTGAACCTGAACATTTGAAGTAAAACTGCTATAATACCTATACTTAAAGTGAATGCATCAAGCCAAGCTACTGTGCCACCCAATCTAATTAGGATTGAATGATATATGATTCCTCCAAGAAGAATTAATAATGTAACTATAATATTTTGATCTCTAGTAAGTCTCTTTGACTTAGTTTTTTCTGTATATTTTTCATCCCTATGTTTAGCCCAAATATACCATGATATGAAATTAACTGGCAAGTAAAATAATACTTCTAAGGCAAATGTTCCGTATATTTTTTCATAATATAGATATATTGCATATACTATTGTATTTACTGAAGCAAATGCAAAGTTTGAAATGCTTGCTTTAGCACAGAAAAATACACAAATTATACCACATATTGCACTTATAAAATTAATTATCGTTAACCATAGTGGTGGATTATTAGCTGGGTCAATAACAGCATTGTATACCGATAAACTAGCTATAATCACCATGATTACTATCATTAAAATTTTATACCATTTTAAATCCTTAAAACTCTTTTTCAGATTGTCCATAAATCTCTATCCTCCTTATTTTTCATTTTCCTAATCTTTGTTCCACTTATAGGATAATGAATTCTTCTATAATCAACCACTCTATGAATGGCTTCAGGATATGCTCTTTCAAAATATGGACCATAATGTAGTTCGCTGCTGTAAACTGCATCTAATTTTTTACCAACTACTTCTCTAACTAGAGGTGTCTCTGCATCCCAGTCTTCTTCGCCATTTGGTAATCTACATTTAGATACATCTATGAATATTGGTACCGCATTAGTATACCTTTTACAAACATTGATCACGTGTTTTTTTCTCTCATTGACAGATAAGTATTTACTATTATCTTTTTTTAATATTTCTTCCTCATCTGCACCTCCATAGAAGAGTATTACGTATACTTTTTCACATTCAAGACAGGCAGTTTCGATACAATAATTGTGTCCTTTATGAAGTGGCATAAACTTTCCACCATACATACCTGTTTGATATCTTTTCATATTATTTACCTACGCGATTATACATTTCTACAAATTTATCAAGAATTATTTTCTTATTTGCTAATCTTGTATTCTTAGTAACTATTACTTCTTCTTCATAATATTTATTGTTATCCTTATCATATAGACTTATAAATACTTTGTTGTCTTCTCCATGAAGATTATTTTCATCTGCTCTTTTAAGTTTACCTGTAACGCCTACTCCATAATCAGAATTAGTATAATCACTAATTTTTTTGCTCATATCTTTTGCTGTTTCTGCACTATATACTGAATATTTATCAATTATCTCTGGATCAACACCCATCTTTATCTTAAATTCATTACTATATGTTACAGCACTAAACTTAAGAATGTTACTTGCTCCTTCTACGTTTGTAATACTAGATGCTATAAATCCTCCAGTACAACTTTCCATTGTTGCAATTGTTTTTTTTCTAACTATTAAGTTTTTTACTACAGACTTGATAGTCATTTTTTTCATATTATTACCTCCTATACGTTGGTATATTAAATTTATGCTGATTATTTCTATGATGTTTTTCTATTACTTTTCTTGCTTCTTCACTTACTTTTTCTGGATCTTCCATATAATCAGCTATTTCTTTATATGTTACTCCAAGTTTATCTTCATCGCTTTTACTACTTAATCCATCGCTTGGTGTTCTATAAAGAACTTCTTTAGGAACTTCTAAGTATTCACCGACTTTGATTACTTGTTCAACCGTTAAATCTGCTAGTACTGAAATATCGTGTACTGAGTCTCCACCTTTAGTGAAGTATCCTACATAAAGTTCACTCTTATTACTTGTACCAGCTACGATATATGGTTTACCTTTTAATTTTGAATATAGAGCTGCTACATAATAGCACGTACTCATTCTTAATCTTGGTTTTAGATTGATATCACTATTTTGGGTTTCATCTTCACTGAAACTTCCTAATTTATCTATTTCGTTTTTAAATGAATCAAATACATTGGTTAAATCGATATTAATTAATTCAAATCCATATTTATCAGCAACTATCTTTGCTAAATTTTTATCATCAGGAATAGAGTGACATGGCATCGTGATACCTACTACATTTTCTTTACCAAGAGCCTTGGTAAATAATGCTGCAACTACACCAGAATCTTTACCACCACTAATTCCTAATACTGCTCCACCTAGATTATTTTCTTTATAATAAGATCTAATGAATTCAATTATATTGTTTGTTTCTTTTTGTGCATCAAACATATTCTAAAACTCCCTTTTATATACTCTAGACTTAACTTTATTAATAAGATTTTCTTTATCGTCTACATACTTTTTAGTCGCACTTACTTTATAAATATCTGGATATATTTCTCTTCTTACTTCTGGATATAGTTTATTCATTTCTTCATCACAATATTTCTTTTTATCTTTCATTAATGGATCTGTATATACTAGTTTTCCTTCTTTAAAAATATCTTTTTGAAGTTCTACTAGTTTGAAATTACTTATATATTTGCTTTGTCTTTTATCTAATGGATTATATATTACTAATTCTTTATCAGGTACTTCTTCATCTTGTTCAGCCATGATATCTGCTAAAGCATATCCAGTTCCTTTATCGTATGCTCTATATAATTTCTTGTATCCTGGATTGATAATTTTAATTGTATCGTTACTTAGTTTAATTCTAGGATCCCATTTACCATCCTTTTTCATTGCTACTTCTTTATATACGCAACCCATTCTTCCATCTGGTTTAGAAATGTTATCGCCTACTCCTAAGCTATCGAATACTGCTCCTTGATCTTGTAATGCATCTATTACTTTGGCTGTTAAGCCATTACTTAAACATATCTTAGCTTGTGGATATCCTGCTTCATCAAGCATTTTTCTTGATTCTTTTGAAAGATATGCTAAATCACCTGAGTCGATTCTAATTCCTATATGATCTGTAGGTAATCCGTTTTCTTTCATATAATCAAAAGTCTTAATTGCATTTGGTAGTCCACTTTTCAATGTATCATATGTATCTACAAGTAAGATTGCGTTGTTAGGATATCTTGTAGCATATGTTTTAAATGCATCAAGTTCATTATCGAAAGACTCTATAAAGTGATGTGCCATAGTTCCTAGAGCTTTTTCTCCCATCATCTGAGCTGCTAATGCATTACTTGTTCCGCAACATCCTGCCATTACGCCATATATAGAAGCATCGATTGCTGCCTCGAATCCGTCTGCTCTTCTTGCACCAAATTCCATAACAGGTACATTTTTAGGTGTTGCTTCAATTATTCTTCTAGCTCCAGTAGCATGTTCCATTGAACCATTTAATAGTGATAATATAGCTGTTTCAAGAATTGCTGCTTCAAATAATTTCGCTCTAACAGTAACAATTGGTTCATTAGGGAATACTGGTGTACCATCTGGTACAGCTTTAATATCACCAGTAAATTTAAAGTTTCTTAACATCTCCAAGTGTTTTTCAGATAACCCCTGACTTTTCAAATATGCTTGTTCTTCAGGTGTATCAAATCTTAGATTTTTTACATATTCGATTAATTTGTCTACTCCTGCCATTACAGCATACCCACCTTCATTTGGTATTTTTCTAAAGAAGACATCGAATACTACTTCTTCATTTTCTTTATTACCTTCGATATAAGCATCATTCATTGAAAACTCATACCAGTCGGTCAACATTGAATAATTTCTTGGTAATCTTTTTAAATTTTCATTCATATTGCTTATTTCCTTTCCATAGTTTTTACTAATTTAATTCCTGCTTGGTTCATAAATTTAAATGCCATATCGTTCCATTCTTTTGCATTGTGATTTGGAGCATCATATGTTTCTACTGCATCTTCAACAACTTCTATAGTAACATCTCTATTGATTTCATCGAAGTAATTTTGAAGTGGTATTACTAAATTCATTACGCAGATGTCTGTACAACAACCAGTAACTGTTATTTTTTGAAGATTTTTCATTTTATTGATATCATCTAATACATTTTTTGCAAATACAGCAGAAGTCGAATTCTTTTCATATACTAAATTCATATCTTTATATTTCTTTAATTCATCAACTACTTCTGCTTCTCTAGTTCCTTTTATACAGTGTTCAGGATATCTTTTAAACTCTCTAGAGTCCTTAGTATGTGCATCATCGAAGAACATTACAGCTTTTTCTTCGGTCAAATATTCGTTAACTAGTTTTTCAATTCTAGGTATAATATGTTCGATATTTTGACTTGCCATTGCACCTTCTCTAACAAATCCGTTTACCATGTCAACTATTATTAGTAATTCTTTGATGTTCTCTAATTTTTCTTTTTTCATAATTCCTCCTTGATGTTATTAACATTTTGTTAATATCATCTCTCGATTACATTATATGATACCATAATAAAAAAGTCAACATCTTTTTAACATTTTGTTAATAAGATGTTGCTTTTCATTTTTTTATTTAATTTTATTATTATATTCGATTATAAAATTATCAACCTGACTATCTAAAAATTCGATAAATCTATCTTCATCTAAATAAGTATACTTACCACTTTTATGTTGTCTTAAACATCTCAAATTAGTTTCCAACTTCTTATCGCTTACTTCAGCATCCGAGTATTTATTCAGTATATGTTCTATCTCATCTGCATCTATACTAAAATGTTTAATCAACTTTTCATTTATTATATCGTAATCATAATATAAATCTGAGCCATCAAATACATCTATACCTTTATTATATTTATAAAGATAGTCTTCTAGAAAGTGGAAGTCTATATATAGATGTAGATAATAACCTAAATTTAATATATTACTTATATCGTTTATTTCCAAATAGTTTTCAAGATTTGGTATCAAATATTCTTTCCCTTGAATTTTATAATGAGATTTTCTCTTATCCATATCTAGTAAATCAGGTAAAATTGAACCATATATAAAACTATCATCATTAATATTTAATTTTTCTTTTACTTTTAAAGCAACCCCAATATGTGACGATACATTAGGCATAATTACCTCCTACAAGCATCGATAAAAGCCTTATATATATTATACGATTCTTCATCTTTTAAGTTTTCTGGATGCCATTGTACTCCTATAATATATTTTTTATCTTTCATTTCTATAGCTTCAATATAACCATCATCACTAAAGGCAACATTATCAAAATTATCATTTTCTACAATATGATATCCATGTCTACTATTAACCATAAACTCTTCTTTTTGTACTATGTTATATAATTTACTATCCTTGTTGATTTTAACACTATGAACATAATCTACATCAGGTTGTTTATGCTCGATTTTCGAATCATTCTTTTCGTTCCAAACATTTTCTCTTTTGTAATTGGATAGAATTTGCATACCTAAACATACACCTAATGTTGGAATATCATGCTCAATTACATAATCAGCTATAAATCTATCATATATGTTTAACTTGAAGCCTCCAGGCAAATAGATTCCATCACAAAGATTAATTTCTCTTATTAGCATTTCTTTTTCTTCATCTGTTAAAATAGGTTGATCTCCAAATTTTATATCTCCATAATCTATTCTTTGAGGTGGCAAAATCATCAATATATCTGCCCCCATTTCCAATAATCTAATTCTATTGGCTTCATTAACTATTAATTTATGCATACCTCCAGGGTATTCTACTCTTCCTATTATTCCTATTAATGGCTTCATTATAATCTCCTTTTAAAAGAAAAAGTATTATTTCTAATACTTTATACATTAAATCTAAAGTAGCAAATATCACCATCTTGCATTAGATAATCTTTTCCTTCAAGTCTAGTTTTACCTGCTTCTTTTACTTTTAATTCTGTTCCTAATTCATCTAAATCTTCAAACGACATTATTTCTGCTTTTATAAATCCTTTTTCAAAATCAGTATGAATTATTCCTGCACATTCTTTAGCATTCATTCCTTTTTTAAATGTCCATGCTCTACATTCATCTTTTCCACTAGTAAAATATGTTGCTAGTCCAAGCAAATCGTAAGTAGCTTTAATTAATTTATCAAGACCACTTTCTTCTATGCCTGCCATCATGAGCATTTCTTTCTTTTCTTCTTCATCGACATCACATAGATCTGCTTCCATCTTTGCACATATAGTAATTACTTTAGCTTCTTCTTTGGAAGCATATTCTTTAACCATCTCAACATATTTGTTATCTTCACTTAATTCGCTTTCAAGAACATTAGCTAAATAAATGATTGGTTTCATTGTTAATAGATTAAAACTTTTAAAATAGGCTTTTTCTTCTTTAGTGAATTCTACTCGTCTAAGAGCAGTACCTGCCTCTAATGCTTCTTTTGCCTTTTTTAAAGAATTATATTCTTCTAAAGCTTCCTTATCTCTATTGGTTTCGGCTTTTTTCTTTATCTTATCTATACGACTATTTACTAATTCCAAATCTGCTAAAGATAATTCCAAATTAATAATTTCAATATCACGTATTGGATCTATTCCATTTTCAACATGAATTATATTGGAATCTTCGAAGCATCTTACTACCTCTACTATTGCATCAACTTCTCTAATATGTGATAAAAACTTATTCCCTAGTCCTTCACCTTCACTTGCTCCTTTTACTAATCCTGCTATATCAGTAAACTCATATGCTGTAGGTATAGTTCTTTCTGGAGCATATATCTCCGTTAATCTATCAAGCCTTTTATCCGGTACAATTACTACTCCAACATTTGGCTCAATAGTAGCAAATGGATAATTAGCTGCTAAAATATTTTGTTTCGTTATTGCGTTAAACAAAGTAGACTTACCAACATTTGGCAAACCTACTATTCCTGCTTTTAAACTCATCCCCTGTTTCTCTCCTTCCTAAATACCAATTCCAACGCCTGGACCAATAGGTATTCCAAGCATATAGAAGAATAGTATTATAAATATCCATGTTAAACTAATTATAAAACAATATGGCGATACAAAAGAAATTGCTTTTCTAATTGTTATCGGTTCTTCTTCTTTATTATATATATTTAGGTATGCTAAATATATAACGAAATATGCAAGTAATGGAGTAATTCCCTTAGTCATTGAATCAGATGCTCTATAAATAAATTGAGCAAACTGTGGTGATATATTATTTTGCATCAATAATGGAACAACAATTGGTGAAAATAATGTCCATTTTGTAGCTTGACTAGTAACAAATAAATTACTTAATGCAATACTTATAATTATGACGAATAACAATGGGAAACCACTAAATGGTATTTCCTTTATTAAATTTGATATTAAACCTACAATCAAAATACCAATATTCGTTTCTTTAAAAACGGCTATTAAATTTGAAGCAAAGAACATCAAAACTATTACATAACCAACATTTTTTAAATATAATGTTGCTTTTTCTATCAATTCCTTATCATTATTTAGTGACTTAGCACCTATTGCATAAAAAATACCAGTAATTGCAAAGAAGAACGATACCAAAACAGTAAACCCATTTTGAAAATAGGAATTATCACCAAACAGTTTATCTATATATGCAAAATTATTATTATCCAATAATAATCCAGATGCTGGTAATCCAGGTATTATCATATAAACAAACATTATTAACAATATTAAACTAGCTATAGAAGCATATTTTAAACCTTTTTTCTCGTGTAATTCCTTTTCTAATCTCCTTTGCTCCTCTACTGCCATTTCTTCCATTTTAATTTCTTTTGTTTCTCCAGCAATATCTTCTTCTTTGATTTTATATTTACCTATCTTTTTAACTACAATATTTTCTATTATATATGTTCCCACTAGTGCCAAAACTATCGTACTGACAATGATAGCAAATAAATTGGATAGCATACTTACATGATATTCGTAATCAACTAGTTTGGCAGCTGTTTCAGTAATCGGAACTAGCGCAATTTCTGTAGAACCTGCAAATAACGATGCACCATATCCAAATGCTACTCCACAATATGCTGCAGTTATTCCAAGTAATGGGCTTCTACCATTTGCCAAAAATACTAGGGCAGCAAATGGTATTAATATAACATAACCAACTTCATTAATTAAACTTGAAAAAATAGCAATCAAGATTAAAAAGAAAGTAATTATTTTATTATTAATTTTCAAAGTTCCCCTTTGAATAAATGCATCGATTAATCCACTGGCATGTGCTACAGATAAACCTATAAGAGCAACTAAAAGTGATGATAAAGGAGTAAATTGTGCAAAGTTTTTTAAAGACTCACTAACTATATATCTAAATCCTTCTCCACTAAACATTCCTTTTACAGCTACAATAGTATTCTCAAGATCTCCCTTAGAATTAATTACTGCATAACTAATCTGCACTTTAAAAAATTGAAGAATACTGCTTATTATCATGACACCAATAATCAAAAAAATAAACGTTGTTATTGGATGAAAATGAAACTTCTTAAATTTATGTTTTCTCTTTGGCATAATACACCTACTTAACTATTTTTTTTATTTTTTTATTAAATTCTATTCTGGGCATCATAATAACTCTATTACAACCGGTACATCTAATTTTAATATCTGCACCTATTCTTATTATTTCCCATTCATTTGTTCCACAAGGATGTCCCTTTTTCATAACTACTAATGATCCCATTTCGTAATTTTTATCATTCATAATATCACTCGCTTATATTAAGTAATTCAAGTATTCTATTTAAATCATTAATATTATTAAATGATATACTAATCTTGTTATTTTTTACTTTAACTTTAGTACCTAATTTATCGCATATCATGTTTTCTACATATGAATAATCATATTCTTCTTTTCTATTAACTTTATGTTTTTTTACTATATTATTACTTTGTGATTCTACTTCAAGATCTCTTACGTTCATTCCATCGTCAACTATTTTATTTGCAAGATTTATTATTTGTTCTTTATCTTCCATTTTACTAAGTATTCTTGCATGACTTTGACTAATCTTTCCTTCGATAATCATATCCTTTACTTCTTCTGGTAATTCTATTAGTCCAAGCATATTAGTTATATGACTTCTACTCTTTCCTAATCTAGAAGCTAACTGCTCTTGAGTTAACGATAAACTTTCTATTAAACTTTTATATGCTAATGCTTCTTCGATAGCATTTAAATCTTCTCTTTGAAGATTTTCAAGTAAGGCAATCTCCATCATCTCTTGATCAGAGAAATCTCTAACTATAGCAGGAATTGAAGCTAATCCAGCCATTCTAGAGGCTTTTACTCTTCGTTCACCAGCTATAATTTCATAACCTTTTATAGAACTCTTCTTAACAATAATTGGTTGAAATACACCATGTTCTCTAATCGAATCAGCAAGTTCTTGTAATTTTTCTTCATCAAATACTTTTCTTGGCTGATATGGATTGGATCTTAATTCATCCAAACTAATTTCTGTTATTTCATCTTTTGGTGTTGAATCTATAATCTTCTCTTCTATAGAATCAAAATCTAATTGTTCTGCACTAAATAAATCTTCTAATCCTTTACCTAATGCTCTTCTCTTATAATTGTTGTCCATTTCTTTCAATCACTTCCTTTGCTAAATTAAGATATGCATCTGTCGCTCTACATTTTGGATCATATGCTATTATTGGTTTTCCATGTGAAGGACATTCTGCTAACCTAACTAATCTAGGTATTATAGTATTATATACTTTATCTTTAAAATATTTTCTTATTTCTTCAACAACTTCAAATCCTAAATTTGCTCTAGAATCAAGCATCGTTAACAGAACGCCTTCTATTTCTAGGTTAGGATTTAATTGTCTTTGTGCTAACATTATTGAATTTAATAATTGCATAATTCCCTCTAATGCTAAAAACTCACACTGAACTGGTATAATTATAGAATTAGATGCAGTGTATGCATTAATTGTTATTATACTAAGTGCAGGTGGACAATCAATAATTATATAATCATAATAATCTTTAATTGGATCAATTTTATTTTTTAATTGAAAACTTTTAGCAAAAGTTGGTTCTTCTTTACTTCGTGCAAAGAATTCGGTTTCTAGTCCACTAAGATTAACATTTGCAGGTAATAAATCCAATCTTTTATAATCGGTATGAATTATTACATTATTAATATCACTCTTACCAGTTAATACATCATAGATAGTATAATCAATTTCCCCTTTATTAACCCCTATTCCAGTAGTTGTATTTCCTTGAGGATCCAAATCTATTAATAAAACTTTTTTACCTAAATATGCTAAAGATGCAGATAGATTAATACTTGTTGTTGTTTTTCCAACTCCACCTTTTTGATTAACTAAAGATATTATCTTACCCACGAGTCATCACCTTTTTTCTTTTCTAAAAACTAATTATATTTTACCAAATAAAAGGTAATTAATAAACACTAATTGAAAAAAAATAGCACATGGCTATTTCTCTACAGTTATAACATATTCTATTTTGTTATCACTATCAATTTCCGTATAACTACATTTGAAACCTTGTGTATTAAGTGATGTAACTAAAGATCTAACATCAGTCTTAATATTAGAAAAATTCTTAGTATTTTCTACTATTACACTTTTACCATCAATAACACTAGGAATATTATTATCTGTTGGATTATTTTCTTCTTTATTATCTTCCGTTTCTTTTTTCTTTAAGAATGGATTAGATAAAGTCGAAAAATCAAAATCAAATACCTGTTTTTTATTATCATCTATTGAAGTAGGTTCTTCTTTATTTTCTTCTACTTTGTTTTGTGGTTCTTCTTCATTTTTTTCAACATTTTCATTACTATTAGTTTCATTTTTTTCTATCTTATCTTCTACAGTTGGACTAGTTTCATCTTCTAATATTTCGATATGATTTTCATCTTCTACTTTAGAAGTAATACTAGGAGTTTCAAATACTTGCTTAGGAGCAAATATAGGTTCTAATGAAGAAGGTTCAGATGTTGTCTCTTCTTTACTTACTTCAATAGGTTCTTCTATAGGTCCTTCATTCATTTCCTTTATTAGTTTATCTACTTCTCTTACAGTTAACTTTTCGGAAGTAATTCTATTCAACATTTTAACTTGATCATTAGCATTATCGATATTTAATAAACTTCTTGCATGTCTTTCTGATATTTTTTCATTTAATAAAGCATCTTGTACTTCATCAGGTAGAGCAAGCAATCTTAATTTATTTGAAACTGATGCTTGAGTTTTTCCCATTGTAGCAGCTAATTCTTCCTGAGTCATGCTATCTTCTAATTCTAGTATTTTTTGGTAAGTTCTTGCTTCTTCAATTGGAGTTAAATCTCTTCTTTGAAGATTTTCTATTAAAGCTACTTTTGAACTTTCTTTATCGTCATAATTTTTAACAATTGCAGGTATTTTGTTAAGACCAGCCATAGTTGATGCTTTATATCTTCTTTCACCTGCAATTATCTCATATTTATTATCTACTTTTCTAACAATTATAGGTTGTATAACTCCATGCTCTTTAATAGAAACTGCTAATTCCTTAAGTGCTTGTTCATTAAATACTTCCCTAGGTTGAAATCTATTTGGAATAATATCATCTAAATATAAATAAACTACTTCTGAGTTGTTTTCCATATTATCACCCTCTATTCTATCTAATATAAATTATAAAACAAAGAATTCATTTTTACAATGAATTCTTTATATTAAACTCTTTTATATTATGCTATCATTCGGTATCTACTACTTCGATATCACCATACCAATTTTCCACAGTCCCTGTGACAAATTTTGCTTCACTAGGTCCTCCTGTTATATCTTGCCAATCAAACTCTTTTTCTGTCTTATTAACTATCGTTGTTAGTTCACCATTTGCGCTCGTCCAAGTAATATACTTATGAAAAGCTCTTGTTCCTATAGATGTTACTGTACTTGGAATTACTACTTTTCCTTTTAATTTGCATAATTGGAAGGCATATGGGCCTATTTTAGTTACTCCTTCTGGAATAGTTACACCTGTAATATAAGTATAGTAGAATGCATAATTATATATTTCTTTTACATTGGATGGAATAACAACATTACTTGTTTGATATGCTGCATAGGATAGCAAAATCTCTCTATTTATTGAACCATCCGCATTTCTCTTATAAACAAATGGACCATCTATAATACCATCTCCATTATCTACCCATGAAAGTTTGTTTAAAGCAAAAGCAAGTTGACCAATATTCTTAACACTCTGAGGTATTGTTAAACCTCCTGTTAAACTTAAGTATCTTAAAGCACTTTCATTTATCGTTGTTAATGGAACATCGTTTTGAACTTCTGGAATAACTAAATTAGCTCTATTTCTTCCAGCATATCCAATCAAAGTCGAATAGTCTATTCCTGATGAAGTCCTTTTATATATCCACATTTGATCTGGATTATCTACCCAGTTAACATTAAATGCTAAGGCTCCAATCGAAGTAACACTATCAGGTATTTCTAATTCTGTTAATCTATTATTATAAAATGCACTTCCCTCAATCGTCTTTAAACCATCCGGTAGATTTACACTAGCAATACCCGAGGCATTAAATGCACTGGATTTTATAACTGTTACTGTATCTGGTATTACAACCGTCCAACCAGTTAAACTCATTGCATAGAACGAACTTCCTGCAATAGTTTTTAATGCTACTCCATTCACTTCAGCTGGAATTACAAAAGTCTTATTAGTAAATTCACTAAAATCTCCAATATAACCTCTAATAATACTATAATCAGGATTACCATTAGATAATTTTGCATACAAGAACATAGATTCTTTTATAGGATTTCTACAAAATGCACATGTTCCTACTGAAGAAATACCTCTTGGTAATTCAAAAGATGTTAATTGGTTACTTTGAAAAGCTCTTGCTCCAATTGTTTTCAAACTATCAGGGAAATATATACTTGGTAATTGGTTGCTTGAGAATGCATTATCACCTATAGTAACAATTCCTTCTGGTAATGTAACTTTGTTAATACGATTACTTGAAAAAGCATTTGATTCTATTGTAGTAACACTTCCAGGAATTACAACACTTGTTAGTCCCCTATTATGAAATGTATAAGAATAGATATTTGTAACTGTATAACCATCAATTATTCCAGGAATAATTACATCAGTACCACAATCCTTATTATAATATGTTATCTTTGCCTCTTTTTTTCCAGAAGAATTTGTCGATAAAACATAACTATAACATTCACTAGCTTCTTCTTTGGTAACTTCTACTACTTGACTTGCTTTATTAGCTATACCATTTTCATCTATGATAACTATTTTATTACGAATTCCAATAGGAACCTTATTATTTAATACTCTGTGCGGATTATTATAAATATCATCTACTGATAACTCACGTTCTTCAGTTAAATCGATTCTATTACCATATATATCTTTACTAACCCAATAATATTTAAATGGATTATCATTTTGTCCTTCAAAAATTACTGCAACATAACCATCTTCCATATCACCAAAAGGACTAATTTGACCACTTTCCAATGCTGTATTTTTGTAATGTACATATATTGTGGTATCATCATCAAAAAAATATTCCGAATAATCACCATTTGTTACAACATTAGTTTTTACATCATTAATCACTCTTTTAGCATTTTGTATATATACTTCTTTTCTAGAATTATTAATATAAGAAGAAACACTTAAAGTACCTATAAGCATCAATACTCCAAGTATAATTATTACTGCTAGAAGCTCAATTAAAGTAAATCCTTTTTTACTCATCCTACCAACCTACTTTAACATAAGTATAACATTAGTTTATCAAAAAAAAAGCAAATTATTATATTTATAATAATTTGTTTTTAATTACGTTTATATTCCTAGGATATCTATTATTAGTTCTTCCTATTTTTATGAATTTGACTAGGCTTCTATTACTTTCTTCTAATGGCAATTTAAATTTATTAACTATTGGATTAGATAAATACAATTCTTTAATCATATTATCGTTATTTAATAGTTCATCATCAACATTGGCCTTCATAAATACCATACTTCCATTAATCTTTAAACTTCTAACACATATTTCACATAATATTTTAATATTTGCAACAGCTCTTGCTGTAATAATATCATATTCTTCTTCATGTTCTCTTGAATAATCTTCCATTCGAGAATGAATTGCTACTATATTTTTTAAATCTAATTGTTTTATTACTTCATTTAAATAATTTACTCTCTTATTCAATGAATCAATAAGTGTTATTTTTAGATTTGGAAATACTATTTTTAGAACTATTCCTGGAAATCCAGCACCGGTACCAACATCGCATATAGTTAAATTCTTAGTTAAATCAACTTCTTTATACAAAGTTAAACTATCATAGAAATGTTTTAGATAAACATCTTCTTTTTTCGTAATTGTCGTTAAATTTATCTTGTTATTCCATTCGATTAACAAATCGTAAAAACTATCTAATTTTTTTAATTGTTCTTCATCTATATCAATTCCTAATTTTTTAGTTTCAATTATAAATAATTCTCTATCCATTATTTATTCCTCTTTAGATAAAGCATTAGCATAGTTATATCTGCTGGATTAACTCCACTTATTCTCAAAGCTTGACCAACACTTACCGGTTTAATTTCATTTAATTTTTGAACAGCTTCTTTAGCTAAATTTGGTACTTTGGCATAATCCATATTGCTAGCTAGCTTTATATTTTCATATTCTAACATTTTTTGAGCTTCTTTATTTGCTTTAACTATATATCCTTCATATTTAATATTTATAACTACTTGGTCTATTACATCTTCATCGTATATATTATCCAAATATTTATGTATATGTTCAAATTCTATTTCAGGTCTTTTCAACAAATCATATAGACTAATTTTGTCATATAATGGTGTACTTCCTATTTCCTCTAAATAACTATTTATTTCTTTTTTTGGAGTTAATTTAACTTCCTGTAGTTTTTCTTTTAATAAATCAATATTTTTTTTCTTATTTTGGAACATATTATATGTTTTATCATCAACTAATCCTATTTCTCTACCAATATCCATTAGTCTTAAATCAGCATTATCATGTCTAAGTAACAATCTATATTCAGCTCTAGAAGTTAATAATCTATAAGGATCTATTACTCCTTTAGTTACTAAATCATCTATAAGAACACCAATATATGATTCATTTCTTTTAAGTATAATAGGTTCTTTTCCATCTAATTTTCTAACTGCATTTATTCCAGCAATTAATCCTTGACCTGCAGCTTCCTCATATCCACTTGTTCCATTAATTTGACCTGCAGTATATAGATTTTCAACAATTTTACTCTCTAATGAGGGATATAGTTGTTTTGAATCGATAGCATCATATTCGATAGCATAAGCATATTTAACTATTTCAGCATTCTCAAGTCCAGGTAAAGAATGGACCATTTTTTCTTGAACATCTCTAGGCATACTAGTTGAAAATCCTTGAAGGTAGATGTCATCGTAATAAATGCTTTCAGGTTCTAGGAATAATTGATGTCTATCCTTATCAGCAAACTTAACTATTTTATCTTCTATTGATGGACAATATCTAGGCCCTACTCCTTCTACGTAACCACCATACATACTAGATTTTGTTAAATTTTCTTTAATAATATTGTGAGTTTCAGTTGTCGTATAAATTAAATAACATGGTATTTGATCATTAATATCATAATTTGGAGTATTAGAAAATGAAAAGCATCTCGGAATATCATCACCTGGTTGAATACTAGCTTTAGAATAATCAATAGTATCTTTTTTTATCCTTGGAGGAGTACCTGTTTTTAATCTTTTGATGGTAAACCCTAGTCTTTTTAAAGCATCTGATAGATGTAGTGATGGTTTCTCATCATGTGGTCCACTTGATATTTTAGTAGATCCATAAAGTACCATTCCTTTTAAATATGTACCCGTTGTAATAACAAGTGCTTTTCCTTCTATTTTCCTTCCATCATCTAGAACAACATTCTTAAATTTGTTATCCTCTATTTCTATGTCTTCGGCCATTGCTTCTAATACTTCTAAATTATCTGTTGATACAATAGTTTTAATCATCTCTTCTTTATAGGTAATCTTATCGGCTTGTGCTCTTAATGCCCTTACTGCTGGACCTTTTTTAGTATTTAGCATCTTCATTTGAAGAAATGCTTTATCGGTATTTTTTCCCATTTCTCCACCTAATGCATCTATTTCTCTAACTATTATTCCTTTAGCAGGACCACCTATAGAAGGATTACAAGGCATATCGGCAATATTATTTATATTACCAGTAATTAATAACGTCTTCTTACCTAATCTAGCTGCAGCCAAAGAGGCTTCACATCCAGCATGACCTCCACCTATTACTATGACATCATAAATCATATTATCACTTCCAATTATTATTATTTTCCTAAACAAAAGTTACTAAATAATTGATCTATTAGTTCTTCATCATAATTTTCTCCTAATATTTCTCCTAATTTAGTCCATATTCTTTTAATATCTATCTCAATTAAATCAACCGGCATTTCGTTTTCTACCCCATTATTAACATCATCTAATATACTTAGAGCCTCTTTAGCTAAAGATATTTGCCTTTCATTAGTAAAATATGCATCATTGTCATTTTCTAACTCATCTATATTAAATAATTCTATAATCTTATCCTTTAAAGGATTTACACCAGTATTAGTAACTGTATCGGTATAAATTATATTTTTTAAATCGTATTTTTCTAAACTAATTTTTTTCTCTAAATCTTTTTTATTTACTACAATTATATATTTTTTATTTTTAATATTTTCTATTATTTTTTCTTCATCTTTAGTTATTTCTTCATTATTATTTAGTACCAATAATACAAGATTAGCTTCGTTCATCATATCGAGACTTTTTTGAACACCAAATTTTTCTACTACATCTTCAGTTTCTCTTATACCAGCTGTATCGATAAAATTTAGTATTATTCCATTTAAGGAAATTGTTCCTTCTACTATGTCTCTTGTAGTTCCTGCTATATCTGTTACTATTGCTTTATTTTCACCCAATAACATGTTCAAAATACTACTTTTTCCAACATTAGGTTTACCAATTATTGCAACATTTATTCCTTCTTTGATTATTTTCTTATTTTGACTTTCTTTTAGAATATTTTCTAATGATTCTTTCATATTATTAGTTTTTTCTTTTATAGAGTTTACTGTTATATCTTCTGCATCTTCGTATTCTGGATAATCAATATTTACTTCTATATTTGCAAGTAAGTTTAGTAAATCCTGTCTAAAACTTCTTATCATATTAGAGAGGTTTCCAGATAGATTATTTATAGCAACATTCAAAGCTTTATCCGTTTTAGAATCTATGATATCCATTGTAGCTTCTGCTTCAACTAAATCTATTCTTCCATTAAAAAATGCTCTTTTAGTAAATTCACCAGGAAGTGCTAGTCTTGCTCCTTTGGAAACAAGTAATTCAAGTACTTTATTTGTTACAGCTATACCACCATGGCAATTGATTTCTACTATATCTTCTCTAGTATATGTTCTAGGTGCTTTCATAATAGAAACTAATACCTCATCTACTACTTTTTCATTATCAATTATATGTCCATAATTAATCGTATGTGATTCTACATTTGTTAAATCTTTACCTTTAAACACATTATTAACAAGTTCTATAGCGCCATCACCAGATAATCTTACTATAGAAATTGCTCCTTTTCCTAAAGTAGTTGAAATAGAGACTATAATATCATTATTCACTAGGATCACTCCCCTAACACGTGAGATTATACCATAAAAGTAAAAAAAATCCTACAGATTAACTGTAGATTTTTAGTATATTTCTATATCAACAAAATAATTATCATAATTAGTTGGATCAACTATCAAATCTGCTGTTCCATTATTACTCATATAACTCTTTTGTGAAGATTTCCCTTTACTTTTAAAAATTCTTTCTTGTCCATCTTTCATTTTATGGACTATGACTATTCTATAAGAGGTATGTTTATTACCATCACTATCTTTCCAGGTATATGTTTCAACTGTATATGGTAAATTTTTATAAAGTACTCCTTTTTGTTGTAGTATTTCTCTTTTAGTCATTCTATTATCTAAATTAATTTTCTTTTTACCAACAAGTAATAATATTATAAAAAGAAAGAATATACCATTAATTACTAGAAAAGTAATTAAAAATGGTAATTGAAATAAATACTTATTAAAAATCAATAAAAATATGATATCGATAAATATTAATATAAATAAGATAATAAATATAAGTACATTCATTAATGCATTTTTATCACTTTCATTTATTTTAAATTCATCCATATTAATTAATTTGTATCCTCCTTTTGGTGGAGTTTCGATAACATAATCTAATTTATCTTCAATTTTCTTAAACGAATTGGATCCACATCCAGGACAATTCTTGTATTCTTCTTTAAAGTTTCGGTTACAATAATTGCATTTTAGCATATAATACACCTCTTAATATATCTCAAAATCTATATAATAATTTGAATAATCTTTTTTATCTATTAATAAGTCAGCAGAATTATTCTTATCTCTATCTATACCATCAAATTTTGGATTGCTAATTAGAGGTATAACTGTACCATTTTCAAATTTGAAATCAACTTTAATACTATATATAGGTTTTCCCATAATAATATTACCTGATTCTACCAATTCATATGGCATATTCTTTATTAACATACCCTCTTTAGCTAATTTATTAACCCTGATTATATCATTTTCTATTTTTTTCTTTTGATTATCTAATACTATTTTAAATAAGAAGTATGTTCCTCCACACATTATAAAATCAGAAATAATTATGATTCCAAATATTAATAAAAATACTATCATTCCCCCTATTTCTTCAACTTCTACTATACTTACTAAACTTAGCAATATCATTACAAGCATAAATAAAAATATAATTATAAATGGAAGCGATGAAATTATGGAAAAGCCTACTATTCCATAAAATACATATTTGATTATTTTATTTATTTTCTTTTCTTTTTCATAACTATCAGTAGATATTTTGTAACCATCTTTAGGTGGTTTTTCAATTACCATCTCTTTAATATCATTTATTCTCTTAAAACTCCCTGAACCACATCCAGGACAAGATTCAAAATCGTGTTTAAAATGTCTTCCACAGTAACTACATACTAACATTTAATCACCTACTCTCATTACATAATCAGTATAACATTCATTAGTAAAATAAAAAAGGACTTGCGTCCTAATCATTTCTTAATTTTATAACTACGTATCTATTTGGTTCTTCTCCAAAACTCTCAGTATATACATATCTATCATCGTTCAATGCATTATGTACTATTCTTCTTTCATACGAATTCATTGGATCTAGTTTAACTTCTACCTTAGTTTTAGCAACTTCCCTAGCTAGCTTGTGAGCCATTCTTTCTAGATTCTTTTGTTGTTTTAACTTGTACTCACCTACATCTAAATTAAATTTATAATAGTAACCTAGTTCATTAAATACTATTTGTCTTACTACAGTTGATAAAGCAGACATATTTTTACCATCTCTACCTATAAGTAGATTATTTTTATCGCTGAATAAAGTTATATTTAGTATATCATCTCTTACTTTAACTTCAGCATTTACATCAAATCCCATGTCTTTAGTAATTTTTAATATTGTCTCTTTAATAAAATCATGAATATCACTTTTCTTAATTACTTCGATTTCAACTTTTTTAGATTTGAATAAACCACCTTTTTGTTCATTAGATTTATACATTATGTCATCTTTTGTTATTCCTAACTCACTTAATGCATTTTCTAATGCTTCTTCTTCTGTCTTACCTATATAAGTATACTTTTCCATATTTACGCCTTCTTTCTACTTTCTTTTTCATTTTTCACTAATATATTTTGAATTACTGTGAATAGATTTGTTACTATCCAGTAAATATTAAGTGCTGAAGTCATAAATACAGACATGAATAATATCATAAAGAACATTATTTTATTCATCTGTTCTGCTTGCTTATTATCAGGATTATTAACAGAATTTAATCTCAATGAGAAATAAGTAGTTAAACCAACAAGTACGGTTAATAATAAATAGAAAATTGCTGATTTAATTCCACCTGATAAAGCTACCATTGGAGTTGTACCAAGTTGCCATATCAAGAATTTTTCTTCAAATATTGCTGGAACTCTATTAATTGCTTCTAAGAAAGCTATAAATATTGGTAATTGAATTAATGCAAAAAGACAACCAGTTATTGGATTAATCTTATACTTTTTATATATTGCTGCCATTTCCTGTGATTTTCTCATCATAGAATCTTGGTCTTCTTTACCTTCATATTTCTTCTCTAGTCTATTTAATTCTGGTTGAGCTTCTTTTATTAATTCTGATTGCATAGCTGTTTTTCTTGTAAATGGAAATGCTACTAACCTTATAACTAAACTTACAATTATTAATGATAGACCATAACTCTTAACAAAATTACCTATTTTTAATATAATCCAAGCTAATGTTCTAACTATAATTGTTGACCACAAACCATCATATTCTTGAATATTTCTTAATCCAAATGATGAACATTTAGGAAGACTATTAATATCTATATTATTTTCTTCATATATTTTTATAGTATCATTATCTTGTGGTCGACAAAAAATATTTTCCGTTAAACTCTGTCCTGTTCTTGGATTAGTAACAATTTTGCCTTCAGAATCTTTAAGTTGCTTTGTACATCCAGTAAATAATATAACTATTAGAAATAAAATTACAATTTTACCTTTGTACTTTTTTATATAATTCATTTTACTTCTCCTTTAAAATACGATTATTTAATTTGATCAATAATTCATTAAATAATCTTTCTTTTTCCTCAAAACCACATAGAGGAAAATCTTTCTTTAATATTATAATATAATCATAACCAATTTGGTAGTATTTTTTATATTTATCGATAATTGTTCTAATTTGTCTCTTATAATAATTTCTATGAACTGCATTACCTAGTTTTTTACTAACACTGATTCCAAATCTATAAATATCAGTTTTATTACTTATAACATAAATAGTATATAAATTATTTTTGAGATAGTATCCATTATGAATAGCATTATAGAAATCTTCATTTTTTTTAACAGTATGATATTTATTCATAACTCACCTTCTCTATCCTTATTATATATTAATAGAATATTTAAATAAACAAAAAAGCCACTGCAAAGAGTGGAATTTTTTAAACTAACTTTTTACGACCTTTAGCTCTTCTTTTATTTAAAACCTTAGTTTTTATACGAGCAAAGAATCCATGCTTTTTAGCTCTTCTTCTATTATTTGGTTGATAAGTTCTTTTCACAATTCCACCTCCAAACTAAAATCGTAATTATTATATTAATTACTTAGCGTTTTGTCAATTAAAATAATAACATTATAAATATAATATATCAACAAGAATTGTTAATTATTTCTTAATTTCCACAAAATTAACACCCCTGTTGAAAAAGAAAATAACATATTGTTTATAAAAATTTGTGGAAAATGTGGAAATCTCATAAAAACATTGTTATTATAACTTATTGATTATGGAAAAAATTGTGGATATCCTGTTGAAAGATTTTTTTACAATTTTTCTATTTATTTTTAATAACAATTAGTCTACAATATTTTTAAGAAATTTAGATTACCGGGGCGGGGGTGATTGGATGGATTATAATGAACTATGGAATAGGGTTCTTGAAAAAGTAAAAACAGACATAAGTTCCTTATCTTATGAAACATGGTTTGCTGAAACAAAACTATATAGAATTAAACAAGGAATTGCTGAAATTATTGTTACATACCCATTTCAAAAAAGACATTTAGAAGAACATTATAAAAAATTGATTAATTCCCTCATAATAGAAGAAATAGGGGAGAACTTAGAACTTGAGTTTTTGATTGAAGAAGAAATAGAAGAAGAACAGGTTCAGGAGACACCAGCGAAGACTTTGGTAGTAGAAAATAATGATGATGATATCAATTTACCATTTGAAACAAATTTAAATAAAAATTATACTTTCGATACATTTGTAGTAGGTAATAGTAATAAATTTGCACATGCTGCAGCCTTAGCTGTTGCTGAATTACCTGGTGAAACATATAATCCTCTATTTATATATGGTAATAGTGGGTTAGGGAAGACACATCTAATGCACGCCATTGGTAATTACATAACCCAAAATACTAATAAAAAGGTTTTATATGTAACCAGTGAAGAATTTAGAGATGAATACACAAGAATTGTTACTAAAAATGAAAATTATGAATATATGGACTTATTTAAAAAGAAATATAGGAATATAGATGTTCTAATGATAGATGATATACAGTTCTTAGAAACAGCTCCTTCAACTAGAAATGAATTTTTTCATACATTTAATAACTTATATGGGGATAAAAAACAGATTATAATATCTAGTGATAGATCACCAAACGATTTAAAAATGTTCGAAGATAGACTTAGAACTAGATTCGGATGGGGATTATCAGTAAATATTTATCCACCAGATTATGAATTAAAATTATCTATATATAAAAGAAAAATCAAAAATGAAAACATGACTTCACAATTTCCAGATGACGTTATTGAATATATGGCATCTAATACTGGTACGGATATAAGAGCAATAGAAGGAAATATAAATACACTTCTTGTATATGGAACTATGAATGGTGGAAATATTACTCTTCCAATTGCAATAGAAGCTTTAAAAGACCGTATTAGTCCTGGATTTAGTGAAAAGACTGATGTATCGAGAATAGAGAGAATAGTAGCTGAATACTTTCAAATATCTATCGAAGATTTGAAATCTAAGAAAAGAAATGCAGATATAGCTTTTCCAAGACAAATTGCTATGTATTTAATAAGAAAGCTAACCGATGAATCATTTCCAAAAATAGGTTTAGAATTTGGAGGAAAAGATCATTCAACAGTAATGCACTCTTGTGAAAAAATATCACAGGAAATTAAGAAAAATAATGAGTTAAGAAAAACTATTGAAAAACTAGAATCTGAAATAACAATGTAAGATAATAACATTTTATCAATAGGTATGTGGATAAAAAAACGTTAAAGTATAAGCAAATTTATTAGTTATCCACATTATCAACATCAATATAAACAATATATTAAATAATAAAAGAAAGAAGGAAAGAAAAATGAAATTAAAAATTAAAAGAGATTTATTACTAGAGAATTTAAATAAGGTATCAAAAGCAATATCAACTAAAAATCTTATTCCAACATTATCTGGAATTAAATTTGATTTAAATAAGAAAGGATTAACATTAACAGCTTCTAATAATGATATTACTATTCAAAAATATATAAAAATAGATAAAGATAATATTAATGTTGAAGAAGAAGGAACTATTGTAATTCAAGGAAAAGAAATATTAGATATAGTCAGAATTATTCCTGCAGAAGAAATTAATATTGAAGTAATAGATGAATTAAAAGTTCTTATATTTACTGATGATGAAAGAATTAAATATGATCTAAATGTTATTGATATAAAAGAATATCCTAATATAGAGTTAACAAAAAGTGATAAAAGTGTGGAACTTGATAAAGATGATTTCTTAACGATTGTTAAAGAAACTGCTTTTGCTACATCAAATGACGAGGCAAGACCTGTTCTTACTGGAATTAATTTAAAAATTAACGGAGATATTTTAGAATGTAGTGCTACTGATTCATTTAGATTAGCAAAGAAAGAAATAAGACTTAATAAAGCTTCTGAAGAAATACATAATATAATAATTCCAGGAAGAAATATTATAGAATTTAGCAAAATAATTGAATATGGAGATAATTCTATTAAATTACATATATTCAGTAATAAAATATTGTTTGAAAATGAAGATCTATTGTTTCAATCTAGATTAATCAGTGGTAATTATCCAAATACTTCTAAACTAATACCTGAAGATTCAATACTAAAAATAACAGCAAATTTATTTATGCTTAAAAGCGTAATAGAGCAGGCTAGTGTATTAACAAGTGAAAAAGAGAATAATACAGTTAATCTTTCTTCTAATGGTAATTTATTAACAGTTAAATCTGTTTCAAATGAAAAGGGTAGGGCTGAAATGAAGATGGAAATTAAGAAAAATAATGATGAAGACATAAATATTGCTTTTAGTGCTAAGTTTATGCTTGATGCTCTAAATGCTTTAAAAACTGAAGAAGTAGAATTATCATTCTTAGGTGAAATAAAACCAATAACCATAAAAAATACAGAAGATGATGGATTAATTCAATTGGTTGTTCCTATAAGAACTTATTAAAATTTCATTTTTCGACAAAAAACGACAAAATTCGACAAAATATATATGATATATTACCCATAAATAATTTTTTATGAAGGGGGATATATTATTATGAAAAATTATGAAATTAATGATGATACGTATGCTGTAATCGGAGAAAATTCATATAAAACTAAAGTAATAGAGAAAGATTATGATTATGATATCGAAAAAGATGCGTATAGTGTCATGGATGAAAGTTGTGAATATTATGGGAGTAGTTATAAAGGAAGGTTAAAAGCATCAAAATCGATGCTTGATTGTAGTTATAAACTACCAATATTAGTTGAAGAAAGTACTTTTCTAATATTTTTTCCTATAAAATCATCTTTAGAAGATGATTGTGTGTGGATAAATTTAAACAAAATTAAAAGAACAGAAAAAGTTAATAACAAAACTAATATTATCTTTGAAAATAATAAGGAAATAGTAGTCAATGCATCAAAAATGTCGATCGATAATCAAATTCTAAGAAGTACGAAATTAGAAAGTCTATTAAGGAAGAGAATTGAGTCAAAAAAAAGAGGTTAAAAACCTCTTTTAATTGTTTTTAGGCTAATTTTATGATATAATATATCTGTATGTATAGGAATACATAAAATGGTTAAGGTGAAAAAAATGAATATTTTTGAGAAAATATGAAAATTAAGAAATTAACTTTGTTGAATTTTAGAAATTATAAAAAAGAAATAATTAATTTTGATGAAAAAGTTAATATCATAATAGGTGACAATGCGGTAGGAAAAACAAATATTTTGGAAAGTATTTATTTTCTAGCTTTAACTAAATCTTATCGTACTATAGATAATAATTTAATTAAATTTAATGAACAATTTTCTAAAGTAAAAGGTGATATAAAGAATAATGGATTAACTGTTAACTTGGAAGTATATATCGATGAAAATAAAAAAGAAGTTAAAGTAAATTCAAAGAATATTAAAAAAATATCTGATTATATTACTAATATGAATGTTATTTTAGTATCTCCTGAAGATATAAATATACTTCAAGGAAGTCCAGCAGATCGACGTAATTTTTTAAATATAGAATTAAGTCAGATTTCTAAAAATTATCTCAATAAATATAACGAATTTAATAAATTGTTAAAAATAAGAAATAATTATTTAAAATTGCTATTTCGTAGTTTTAATAAGGATACTAATTATTTAGATAGTATTACTGAAAATTTAATAGAAAGAGAAATAGACATATATATTGAAAGATATAATTTTGTGAAAGCCATAAATGAAAAAATTCAGTATATATATAAGGATATTACAGGAGTGGATGGTTTTAGAATTGAATATAGGACTAATATTGAAATTAATTCATTTGATAAGGAATCATTGAGAAAAGTGTTATTTGATAAATATCATAATTCTTTAAATAAAGAAATAGAGCAGGGAATGACTTTATATGGGCCTCATAGAGATGATTTGGAGTTCTTTATAGAATCTAAAGATATTAGGCTATATGGTTCACAAGGTCAACAAAAAATAGCTATTATTGCTTTAAAATTCTCTGAAATAGAAATATTTAAGAATATAACTGGTACTTATCCAATAATATTATTAGATGATATTTTCAGTTATTTAGATTCGAAGAATAGAAATAAATTAATAGATTATATAAATAATGATATACAAGTGATAATTACATCAAATGATACTAAAGGAATATCAAAAAAAATAATAGAAAATGCAAAAATATTTAAAATTTTCAAAGGAAATATAATAGAGAAGGTGATTAAGAGATGAAAGAACAAGAAGAAAAATATGATTCATCGTCAATACAAGTATTAGAGGGGTTAGAAGCTGTTAGAAAACGACCAGGTATGTATATCGGTACTACTGGAGAGCGAGGACTTCATCATTTAGTTTGGGAAATAGTTGATAATGCTATAGATGAAGCTTTAGCAGGTTATTGTGATCATATAACAGTTACAATTGGAACAGAAAATACCATTAAAGTAACAGATAATGGTAGAGGTATCCCAACAGAAATCCATCCTAAAACTGGTAAATCTACTGTTGAAACAGTTTATACAGTATTACATGCTGGTGGAAAATTTGGTGGTGGAGGATATAAAGTATCTGGAGGATTACATGGTGTTGGTGCATCTGTAGTTAATGCTTTATCTAAATGGTTAGAAGTAGAAGTGCATAAAGATGGACATATCTATTATCAAAGATATGAAAATGGTGGTCATGCTACGGAACCTCTAAAAATAATAGGAGATTGCTCAAATCAAGATACTGGTACGATAGTTACTTTTTTACCTGATCCAACAATATTTGAGGAAACTACTACTTTCGACTATAGTATTCTTAAACAAAGAATTAGAGAACTTGCTTTCTTAAATAAAGGTTTGAAAATATCTTTGAAAGATGAAAGAAGTGGTGAAGAAGATTCTTTCATGTATGAAGGTGGAATTAGAGAATATGTGGCAATGATAAATTCTACTAGAAGTCCTATTCATGATACTATTCTTCATGTTGAAGGAGTAGAAAATGATATTACTATAGAGGTAGCTCTTCAATATAACGAAACATATAATAGTTGTATTTATTCATTTGTTAATAATATTAATACTCCAGAGGGTGGAACTCATGAAGAAGGAGTAAGACTTGCTTTAACAAGAATTTTAAATAAATATGCAACCTCAAATGGTATGTTGAAAGAAAAAGATGATAGTTTATTATTTGATGATGTTAAAGAAGGAATTACTTTAATTATTTCATGTAAGCATCCAAATCCACAATTTGAAGGTCAAACTAAAACAAAATTAGGTAATATCGAAGTAAGACAAATTGCTAGTAAAATATTTGGAGATCAATTTGAAAGCTTTTTGATGGAAAATCCACAAGAAGCTAGAATAATAGTTGATAAGGCAATGACTGCTTCTAGAGCTAGAGTTGCTGCTAAAAAAGCAAGAGAATTAACAAGAAGAAAAGGGGATCTAGAAATAACCAATTTCTATGGAAAACTTACTGATTGTAAGAGTAAGGATCCAACTGAATCAGAGATATTCTTGGTCGAGGGAGATTCTGCTGGTGGTAGTGCTAAAAAAGGAAGAGATTATATGACTCAAGCAATATTACCACTTAGAGGAAAAATATTGAATGTTGAGAAAGCAAGATTAGATAGAGCTTTATCAAATGAAGAAATTAGAACTATGATTACAGCTTTTGGAACAGGAATTGGTGAAGATTTTGATATTAATAAATTGAGATATGACAAAATAATAATAATGACCGATGCCGATGTTGATGGTTCTCATATTAGAATACTTTTATTAACATTATTTTATAGATTCTTTAGAGAAGTTGTGGAAAAAGGTCATGTATATGCAGCCCAACCACCACTTTTCAAAATTGTATATGGAAAAAATATTAAGTATGTTTTGAATGAAGAAGAAAGAGATATTTATCTTAGATCACTTCCAGAAAATGCTAAATATGTTATTACCCGTATGAAAGGTCTTGGTGAAATGGACGCTGACGAATTAAGAGATACAACTATGTCTAAAGAAAATAGGATATTAAGACAAATTACTGTCGATGATATGATGGCAGCAGATGACGTATTTAAAACTCTTATGGGTGATGATGTTGAACCAAGAAGAGAATTTATTGAACAAAATGCTAAATATGTTAGTAATTTGGATATTTAGGAGGGTTTTATGGATAGATTAGAACAAAATAATATTGTTAAAGAAGTACAAAATTCATTTCTTGAATATTCAATGAGTGTTATCGTTGCTCGTGCACTTCCAGATCTAAGAGACGGTTTAAAGCCAGTTCATAGAAGAATTTTATATTCAATGTATGAAAGTGGTTATACACCTGATAAACAGCATCGTAAAAGTGCTAGAATTGTTGGAGATGTAATGGGAAAATATCATCCACATGGTGATTCTAGTATTTATGAAGCAATGGTAAGAATGGCACAAGATTTCAGTTATAGATATATGCTTGTCGATGGGCATGGTAACTTTGGTAATATGGATGGAGATGGCGCAGCAGCAATGCGTTATACCGAATCTAGATTATCAAAAATATCGCTTGAATTATTAAGGGATATTAATAAGGATACTATCAATTTTATACCTAATTTCGATGAAACAGAAAAAGAACCAGAAGTATTACCAAGTAGATTTCCTAATATTTTAGTAAATGGTACTATGGGTATTGCTGTTGGTATGGCTACTAATATACCACCACATAATTTAGGTGAAGTAATCGATGGTTGTATAGCATATATTGATAATAATGAAATAACACCTGTAGAATTGATGAATTATATCAAGGGACCAGATTTCCCTACAGGAGCAATTATTCTCGGAAATAGTGGTATAAAAAAGGCTTATGAGACGGGTAGGGGAACTATTACTATAAGATGTAAGGCTGAAATTGATGATAGTGGAAAAAATAATAGAATTATTATTACAGAAATACCATATGGTGTTAATACATTGGAATTAAAGAATAGAATTGCTGAACTTGTAAGAGACAAAGTATTGGATGGTATAGCTGATTATCATGAAGAAACAAATATAGAAAATGGTATAAAAATTGTAGTTACTTTAAAGAAAGAAGCTAATCCTAATGTAGTATTAAATAATTTATATAAACATACAGAATTACAATCTACTTTTGGAATAATTTTCTTAATGTTGGATAAGGGTACTCCTAGAACGCTTAATATTAAAGAAATAATTAGTAAATATATCGATTATCAAAGAGAAGTAATATATAGAAGAACTGATTTTGATCTAAAAAAGGCAGAAGCAAGAGCGCATATATTAGAAGGATATAAAATAGCTCTAGACAATCTTGATGAAGTAATTAACATTATTAGAAATAGTGAAACAGATGTAATTGCAAAAGAAAGATTAATGGCGAACTTTAGTTTGAGTGAAGCACAATCAGACGCTATTTTAGAGTTAAGATTAAGAAGGTTAACTGGACTAGAAAGGGATAAAATAGAGCAAGAATTAGAGGAAATTTTAAAGTTAATAGTTGAATTAAAAGAAATACTTGCAAGTAGTGAAAAAATAGACGAAATTATTAAAAAAGAATTATTAGAAATTAAAGATAAATATGGTGATGAGAGAAGAACAACTATTGATATGAGTGCTATAGATTATATTGAGGATGAATCTTTAATACCTAATGAAGAAATTTTGATTACTTTAACTAATCGTGGATATATAAAGAGAATTCCTAGGGATACATTTAAAGTACAAAATAGAGGTGGAGTAGGTATAAAAGGTGTTCAAACTAATGAAGAAGATTATCCAGAAAAAATCTTATCATTATGCTCACACGATTACGTATTATTATTCAGTAATTATGGAAAAGTATATAGATTAAAAGGATATGAAATACCAGAATATGGAAGAACATCTAAAGGGTTACCAATTATTAATTTAATAGAAATTGATAAGGATGAGAAGATTACATCAGTATTAACAATTTCTAAAGAAGATGAAAATAATTATCTATTCTTTACTACTAGAGAAGGTTTAGTAAAAAGAACTCTTATATCTGAGTTTGATAGTATTAGAAATAATGGTAAAAAAGCTATTATTCTTAAAGAAAATGATGAATTAGTTTCAGTTATGAAAACTGATGGTAATAAAGAAATAATAATAGGTGCTAGTAATGGTAAAGCTGTAAGATTCTCTGAAAATGAAATAAGAGTCATGGGAAGAGGAAGCTCTGGTGTAAGAGGAATTAATCTTGGCGAAGATGATATAGTAATTGGAGCTGTTGAAATTAATGAAAAAGAAAATATTTTAATTGTAACAGAAAATGGATACGGTAAGAAAACTGATGTTGATAATTATAGATTAACTCATAGAGGAAGCAAAGGAGTTAGTACATTAAAAGAAACATCAAAAAATGGTAAATTAGTAGCATTAAGATCTGTTACAGAAAAGAAAGATTTAATTATTGTAACAGATTCAGGTATTACTATAAGAATTAATTCTGATAATATTTCTCAATTAGGTAGAAATACTCAAGGAGTAAAATTAATTAATTTAAAAGATAACCAAAAAGTAGCAACTGTTACTGTAATTGATTCTGAAGAAGAAATAGATGATTCCGAAATTTTAGAAGAAGTTACTACTGAAGAAAATATTGAAGCAGAATAATATTAATGTTTCACGTGAAACATTAAAAATAATTTGATAAAAATATTAGAATAGTGTATTATTATGATGATGCAATAAATACAGCTGAACCAGGTCAGGACAGGAATGTAGCAGCCTTAAGGTAATAAGTGTTTATGTGCATCATTTTTTTTAGGTGTTGATATGGAAAATGAATTATTGATGGAAGAAGCTTTTAAACAAGCACTGTTAGCATATGATATTGGTGATATTCCAGTAGGAGCTATTGTTGTTGATCAAAATGGAAATATAATAGGTAAAGGATATAATAGAAAAGAAATTGATAATTCTGTAATAAGTCATGCAGAAATTAATGCAATTAACGAAGCATCAAAAAAAATTATGAATTGGAGATTAAATAATTGTATTATGTTTGTTACTTTAGAACCATGTGATATGTGTAGAAGTGTAATTAATGAATCTAGAATAAAAAAGATATATTATTGTATGGATAATAAAAAAAAATGTAATATAAATTTCTATTGTGATTACGAAAAAATAATAAATAGTAATATTAATGATAAATACAAAAAATTATTTAACAAAACTTTTGAGATGTTAAGAAACAAAGATAATTAGAAAATAATCTAATTATTTTTTTATTTTGCAGAATGTTTCACGTGAAACATAGGATCAAAAAATAATATTAATGGTCAAAACATAAAAAAAGTAACAAATAACTAAAAAAATATTTCCCGGGAAATAAAATATAATAATGTTTCACGTGAAACATAGATTTTAAATTAATATAAATGATCAAAAAATATAAAAAAGTAACAGATAACTGGAAAAATATTTCCCGGGAAATAAAAAATAACAATGTTTCACGTGAAACATAGATTTTAAATTAATATAAATGATCAAAAAATATAAAAAAAGTAACAGATAACTGAAAAAATATTTCCCGGGAAATAAAATGTAACAATGTT
>JAEEGL010418575.1_pt1 | contig 69172 bp, 49 predicted proteins | sample 9134231 | NCBI WGS metagenome assembly JAEEGL01 (sample SAMN16246548, study PRJNA631951) | gut metagenome | biome: gut microbiome; feature: rumen; material: fiber-attached | host: Bos | place: Iran: Karaj | collected 2018-10 | reverse complement strand
CGAGAAGGTCACCTACACCCTGACCCCGGAAGACATCGAAGCTGCATGCGCTACCATAAGCGACCTGACTCCTTCCACCCAGTACGTGGTCACCCTTTACTACAGTTCGGCTCCCCGCGGCGAGATCAACGCCTACACTGCAGCCAACACCGAGGGCTTCACCATCGTCAAGAGCATGGATGAGCTCCGCACCGCCCTCAAGACTCCGGGCGTCAAGATCCAGCTTCTCCAGGAAGGTTCTCCCTACCAGATGGAAGAGGGAGAGGTCCTGGACATAGTCGGTGAGATGACTATGGTCGGAGAGGAAGGCGCTGACGGTTCCAAGCCCGTAATCAAGGGTGAATTCAACGCCATCGCTACAACCACCGGCGCAATCATATTCGAGAGCGTCGAGCTCAACGGTTACGGCAAGCGCGGCTTCACCTTCCAGCTCAAGGAGAACGCCAAGATCAGCGATCCCGTCGCAATCAGCGAACTCACCTTCCGCAACTGCGTCATCACTGAGTACACCAAGGGTCTCATCTACGAATGGGGACAGCCCTTCAATCTGGGCAAGCTCATATGGGACGGCTGTATCATCGACAAGGTCAACGAGAACGGTCTCGGCGGCGGTGATGTGATCGACTTCCGCGGCACGGCCAGCGCTCCGCTTTCCATTATCGGTGAGATCCAGTTGGTCAACAACACCATCTCTAACGGCGGACGTGCATTCCTCCGCCTCGACTTCCCCCAGTCACTGGGTGCCATCAAGTTCGACGGCAACACTCTCTACAACATATGCTTGTCCAACAACAGCAACAACAGTGGTATCATCTCGCTGCAGACCGCTCCGACAGAGATGTCGTTCAAGAACAACCTCATCCTGTCGATGAGCAAGTACTCCAGGCTCGGAAACGGTGTCACCACGGTTTCTTCCGGCGGATTCGACGGCTTCAAGTACTGGAACGGCGTTTCATATGACAACAACTGGTACTATGATGTAGTCTATGATCCCGACAGGACCGAAACCAGCAGCGACACGGACCACAACTTCTTCAATGCCCGTTTCCCGCTCTCGAGCGCTACCGCCCTTTCTGCTGATCCCTGCTTCAACGCGGCCGGCGGAATGTTCAACCTGACCAACAGCAAGCTCGTCGAAGCCAAGGTCGGAGACCCGAGGTGGTGGACTGCATATGTTGAGTCTCCCGAGGACCTGACTCTCGGCACCGTGGAAGGTTCCCACACCTGGAACTTCTCAGACGCCAAGCTGTTCTCCGGTACCATAAGCAAGGAGATGGTCCGCGACCTTCTCTACATCAACGCATCCGGAGACAACGCCATCACAGTTGACGGCGGAGTGATGAACTTCACCGCAGCTACCGTCACCTCCAAGAAGGGTGTTCCGGTAGAAGGCTACTTCGCATTCAAGGTGGCTGGTCCCGGCTCTGTCATAGTCAAAGCCGAGGATCCCGCCGGTGCCAACAGCCACGTAATAGTAGGAACAGGCCCGCTTGACGGCTCCACTGTGACCGTAAAGGGTGGCGCTGCTGCTATCGCCGAGTCTTCGACTCCGGTCAAGATCCCCATCACCACCATTACCGAAGAATCATATGTATATGTCTGGGTATCAGGTCCCGCCGCTATCAGCAAGCTGGCCTGGAGCACTGACGTAAGCCCTGTCAACACTTCTCTGCCCGCACCGGCTCCCAAGGCCGAACCCGGAAGCGTTACCGCCGGTGAAGCCACCGACATCGTAATCTCCTGGGAGGCAGTCGAGAATGCCGGAGGCTACAGCGTCATGTTCAACGGCAAGACATATGCTGTGGAAGAAGGTGCCCTGAGCTACACCCTCTCCGGTACTACGGTCGGAATGCTCGATCCGGGCAGCTACACTGTCCAGGTCTTCGCAAATCCCGGTGAGGATGACATCTACAACACCGAGTCCGCTGCCGGAACGGCCGCATTCGCCATCCTGCCGAAGGCTGACTCAGGTGGAGAGACCGGGACCATCGTCCGTGACGTGGACCAGCTCAATGCAGCCCTCGCTGCCAGCAAGGAGGAGATCATCCTCGCAGGCGACGGTACGTTCGACTTCTCCGCCGCTGAGACCAAGTCCCTTTCCCCGATGGCTTCCGTGAAGCTCATCGGACAGGACGGGGCAACGGTTACCGGAGCGAACTTCTCTCTCACCAGCGCTTCTGAAGAAGTAGCTCTCGAGAACATCAAGTTCGTGGCCGGCGGCCAGAGCAACTTCATCGAGTTCTCCGCTGACGGTACTACAATGACTTCCCTCAAGGTCACCGGCGTCACTCTCGACGGCTATGCCAAGAGCGTAATCTACGGAAACTCTGAATCCAACAATGTCGGCGAAGTGGTCTTCAAGGGCATCACCGTCACGAACCACGGCACCGGCCAGGGTATGTTCGACTTCCGCAAGGGAGAGTACAGCACCATACAGATTACCGAGAGCACCATCTCGGGCGGACGTGATTTCATCCGCGTTGATGGCGGTGTGGTAAACGGTGTCATCGACATCAGCAAGAACACACTCTACTCTCTCAACCCGGGCAACAACGGCAACGGAGTCCTCTACGTAAGGTCTACCAGCAACAACACCTACACTGTGACGGACAACCTCTTCCACACCCTTACCGCCCTCCTGGCCAAGAAGGAAGGGGTGAAGGTGCCTTCCATGTCGAATAACTTCTACTATGGAATGGGAGAGAATGTCTTCACCGGCATCATCACCCAGGAGATTGCCACCGCCGGTGGCGGAGTCGTCATGACTGCCGATCCTGTCAAGAATGCCGCGAGCGGAGACTTCACCCTCACCAGTGGGCTCGCAATGAGCAGCAAGGTTGGTGACCCGAGGTGGAATCCTTCTTATGACGGCGGCGCTACAGACAGCTTCCTCGTCAAGAGCGTCGAGGAGTTCGATGCAGCCATCGCAGCCGGCAAGAAGGAGATCACCTTCGCAAATTCCGGCTCTCCATATGACCTGACCGCGTCTCCCGTCATCGTAGTGGCTGACGTCCGCCTCAGCGGCGAGTCCGGCGGCACTCCCGCCGTCACCCTGCCTCAGATCGACCTCGAGGGCGACATGGGAAGCATCATAGTAGAGAACCTGGACATCACCGGTCCGAACGGCAACCTCTTCAATGTGAAGACCGCCGGTACGATCGACAAGGTGATCATCCGCAACAGCTCGATCAAGGGTGTGGCCAAGAGCATATGGTATGACAATGTGGGATCTACCGTCTCTGCATTGACTATCAGCAATGTGAACCTCAGTGAACTGGGCGCCGGCCAGGGTACGGTCGACATCCGCAAGGGAAGCTACACCTCAGTAACCATCGAGAACAGCACCATCACCGGCGGACGTGACCTCATCCGCTCGGACGCAAATACCATTACCGGTTCCGCGGCAATCAACAACAACACCATAGTCGATGCCTGCACCGGCAACAGCAACGGTATCCTTTACGTCCGTTCGACTCCTGAGTCATATGTGGTGAAGAACAACCTCATCATGTTCTCGGAAACGGCTACGAAGACCCTCGGCAAGTCCGGAGTCACCGTTCCTTCGATGAGCGCAAACTTCTTCTACAATGTGACCGACGACTATTTCAAGCATCTTGACACGGATGGCGTGACATATGTCGGAGGCGGCATTTCCAAGGAGGACGCTCTCGCAGGCGGCGGCGTGGTCCTGACATCCAGCCCGGTGAAGGATATCACCGGCGGCAACTACACTCTTACTGACGCCCTCGCGCTCGGAAGCAACGTCGGTGACCCCGACTGGAACCCGAATGCAGGCAAGGTCATCACCGACATCACCGTTTCCAACGTTGAGGAGTTCCTCAACGCGGTGAGCGCCGGCAAGACTGCAGTCACCCTGAAGTACGGGACATATGATTTCCGCACTGCTGACAATTCCACCGGTGACATCGCCCTTGAGGCCGGAATCACCATTGTGGGCCAGACCAGGGGCGGCAAGGGCCCGGAAATCCTGGGTAACCTGCAGCTCAAGACCGGAATCAGCACCCTGGTGCTCCAAAACCTGTATTTCAATGGATCCAACGCCATCGGAAACGCCATCAACCTGGCTTCCGCAGTAAGCGCAGAGAAGGTGCTGGTAAGCGGATGCGAGTTCAGCGGCTTCACCAAGAGCGTCTTCTACGCCAGCCAGGAAGGAACGGCCCTCGGGACCGTTACATTTGACAAGAACCTGGTACATGACATGGGTACAGGTCAGGGAATGCTTGATATCCGCAAAGGAACCATCGGCACCCTCATAGTGTCCAATTCCACATTCTACAACGGAGGACGTGATTTCCTCCGTTGTGATGCCGGAATCGCAGGAAGCGTCGCCATCAAGAACAACACCTTCGCCGGATGTTCAGTCGATGCCGGCAACGGACTTCTCTGGGTACGCAGCTGCGCAGACACTCCTTCCAAGTACACCGTGTCCAAGAACCTGTTCGTGAACATCGGCGGCTCTTCCAAGCTCGCCAAGACCGGGGCTACCGTTCCGGTAATGGACAACAACTTCTTCTTCAACGTAGGAGAGTCCTTCTTCAAGGAGGGCACCAGCGCTATCAGCCAGGAAGTTGCCACCGGAAATGGCGGAGCAGTCCTCTCTGCGGATCCCTGCACCGACTCGGCTGCCTACAACCTCAAGGTCACTGACGCAGCAGTCAAGGCTGCCGGCGCCGGAGATCCCCGCTGGCTGTAAAAAGCTGTCCGATAACGGATCAACTCATAAAGAGAAGGTAACCGCTTCATGGTTACCTTCTCTTTTTTCCTTTGGAAGATTATCTTGTAATTAAAGCATAATGGAAGTATCTTTGCGCGGAAAGCAAAACAAAAGTGCTTACCTTATGGATATGAAAAGATTTCTTCTGTGCTTTGCTATGGCCCTGGGGACATGCATGGCTCTGTGCGCACAAGGCCCGTCACAGAATATGAAAGAGCTCCGCCTGGGCATAGGTGTACGCGGCCCGGTGGGCCGTTCGCTCGGATGGGGATCCTCTGAGATATTCAGTCTGACATATGCCCGTTATGGCATGAGAGGAATCGGATATCGGGTCGGTGCCGAGTATATGCCCCAGAATATGGAAATTGATTCATATTTCGGAGTGCCGGTGGCCTTTTCGGTGCGGACGCGTGACCGCAGTTTCTCTGAGTCGGTAGTAACCGGAGTTGAGGCCGCCGCTGCCGGAGCTGTCCGTGACGCCATCTATGGCTATGAACCCACGGCTCAAAGCATCATCGGGGATTTTCTCCTGGGACTTCTCAACCGTGCAGAATTCTTCGCCGGCCTTACGCCAGGCTATATTGCAGGAACTAATACTCCTATCAAGGAATCCTATTCCGGATCGGTGACCAGCCAGAAGACCATGAGGTTGGACAACCGGTTCTCCATCACGGCTGACGTAGGATTCTCGATGTCATTCCGTATCGGGCGGGTCAATCTCGGAATCGTCCCGTCCGTCCATTATTTCCTTACCAAGAATTTCGTAAGCGTCACATCTTCAGGAAATTCCACAGGCGATGGAGACGCCATAGTCACTGAAACCCCAGTCCGGTTCCAATACTCAGTCCTGGGGGCTATCGGTTACACTTTCTAAGATACAGCCGCATCACTTGATGTTGGGGCAGCTGGGTTCGGGATGACGGTCCGGATTCCTTGCATCGTAGTAGTAGAATCCCTTGGTATCCATCCAGGAATAGACATATTCCAACCTGCGGAGGAAATCGTCAAAATCCCGGTTCACTGACCAGGCTTGCTCCGCGAGGGCGAAGATACGGGGATAAACCATGAAATCCACCCGGTTGGAATTATGCACATGCTCCGTCCAGAGATTAGCCTGGACACCCAGCACAAGCGGAGTTTCCTCGACAGGATACTCGTAAAGCTGCTGGATTGTATTGAAGTATTGGATCCTCCCCTTATGGCCGTATTTATGGTTTAGCTCCTGGCAGTTGTCCAGATACATCGGCCGGCTAGGGCACACGACCGTCCTGAAGCCTGCGGCCTGTGCATCTTTGAGCACTTCAGGTTTATCTGTATGCCACCACAGCAAAACGGCAGAATCAGAAGGAATGCCGCTTACGACCAGGTCATCCCATGCAAGGACTTCCTTTCCGAGGGAAGCCACTATAGCCCCTACTCTACGTCCGAAGTAATTCTGGACCTCCTGGACCGTAGTATATCCTTCCTTTTTCACAAGCGCTCCGACTTCGGGAAGGTCCATCCATTTTTTGTTCTGGACTTCGTCCCCTCCTATATGGAGATACCTGCCCGGAAACAGTCCCGACAATTCAGTCAGGATAGTCCGGATGATCTCATATGTCTTTTCGCTTCCCGGATTGACTGTACTGTTAAAACCATCGATTTCCGGAAGGGAACGCACAAGAGCACGTGCGTGCCCGGGCATATCGATTTCCGGGATGATCTCTATATGCCTTTCAGCGGCATATCGCACAATCTCGCGGATTTCGTCCTGGGTATAGAATCTCGCCGGGGCATTCCTGTCCGTTTCGCAGCCTATGGCCCCGATCCGCGTAAGCTCTGGCAAAGCCTTGATCTCAACCCTCCATCCCTGATTGTCGCTCAGATGCCAATGAAAGCGGTTGAGCTTGTACTCAGCCATCATGTCCAACAGTTCTTTCACCTTCTCCGTACCGAAGAAGTGACGTGCCTCATCAAGCATGAAGCCCCTCCACGTAAACCGCGGAGAATCTTTTATCGTGCCAAGATAAAGCTGATCGCAACGGACAAGCTGACCGAGGGTCTTTTCAGCATAGAAACGCCCGGCATCCGAAGAGGATTTGATGACAACTCCCTTCTTCCCGATTTTAAGTTCATATGCTTCAGGACCGAGTTTGCCGGAGCGCACATAGCGGACCTTGGAAGCATATCGCTCTTCCATCTTCTGCTCTCCCATATGGACTTCCCTGGGAGCAGGGACGACCCCGAGTGAAACGGACAGCAGAATAATACCGAATATATTCATCGCCTGGACTTTAAAGGCACCGGCAGGCCCTTACTTCCCGATGAATGTGTCACGCATAGGATTGAAGCAGTCGATCAGGATACCTGTCTCAAGGCAGGTGCAGCCATGCTCGACATCGGGCTCCATGTAGAGGGCGTCACCCTTGGAAACGATCTTGGTTTCGCCGCCGATGGTGAATTCGAATTTACCCTCAGCCACATACGTCACCTGGGTGTGGGGATGGGCATGGACGGCTCCGACCTCACCGGCGTCGAAGCTGACCTTTACCATCATGATGTTGTCGTTGTAGCCAAGGATCTGACGCTCGGCCCCGCCGCCGGCATCCTGCCACTGTGTGCTGGCCTCGAATATGAATTTCTCGCTTTCGTTTGTCATTTTCTGTGAGTTTTTCGTTCCACATGATATTGCAGAGGCCGCTACAACCACTGCAAGCAAAGCTGAAAATACTTTTTTCATTTCGTTTGTGTTATAGTCTGTTTTCAAATGTAGCAATATTTTGTTGAATTTGATTATGGTAAAGAACAGGAAAATTACTATATTTGCACCCGCTTAGTGCAATCGGGGTGTAGCGCAGTTGGTTAGCGTACGCGTCTGGGGGGCGTGAGGTCGCTGGTTCGAGTCCAGTCACCCCGACAAAGCACGACAGAAGGAGGCTGAAAAGTCAATTGACTGATCAGCCTCCTTTTTTATGTTTCCCGGATTGTTCTCCCGGATTGTTCTCCCGGCACATGGCCGGGAGACGCGGAAGCAGCTCTGGCAGGTAGCCCTGCAAACCCATGGACGCCCGTGTCCTTGTGAACGGGGGGACCACCGCTTACGGTGGTGGGATGAGCGTCAGCGAAGGTTTGCAGGGCTACCTGCCAGAGCAAAACAGGACCTGAGTGCTATTTGCTATGTCCGGAGTGGACCAGATATTGCTCGGCGCGCCAGGTCATAGCCATAAGGAGAATGCAGAGGACACAGGCCCCAAGCAGCAGGATGAAGGTCGATCCCCATCCCCAGTTCTGCGAAGCATAACCCATCACCACATTGGCGAGGATAGCCGTACCAAGCACATATCCCATGAATCCCGTCAGTCCGGCGGCAGTGCCCGCGGCATTCTTCGGAGCCAGGTCTAGAGCCTGCACACCGATCAGCATCACGGGCCCGTAGATCAGGAAGCCGATCGCGATCAGACACCATATGACCACGTTCAGATTGTCCAGGTTCTGCCAATAGACGACGATTGCAACTCCTACCAGGAGCATGAAAATAATCATGGGCATAGCACGGCGCCCCTTGAAGACATGGTCGCTCACCCAGCCGCAGAAAAGGGTCCCCGGAATAGCCGCGAATTCATATGCGAAATAGGCCCAGCCGGCGCTCTTGATGTCGATACCGTTCTCCGTGAGGATGGTCGGCGCCCAGTCCAGGCAACCGTAGCGCACCATGTAAACGAACGCATTCGCGAAAGCGATGTACCACAGGAGCTTGTTGGAAAGGACAGTCTTGAAAATCTGCTTGGTGGATATGGCTTCCTCGTCCTTCTCGCTGTAGTTCTGGGCGTAATTCCCGCTCCATTTCTCGATCGAAGGCAGTCCGCAACTCTGCGGCGTGTCACGGATCAGGGCATATGCGATAATCGCTATGAGGATGGCCACTGCGGCCGGGAACAGGAAGGTTCCCACAAGGAAATACATCTGCTCATTCGCCCCATAGAACCAGCTTCCGAACCACACGGCGCCATATGCCGCCATAGGTCCGACAAGAGCCCCGCCGACATTGTGGGCACAGTTCCATATGCTCATCCACGTTCCTCGCTCCCGGATCGAGAACCAGTGTGTCATGACCCTCCCGCAAGGAGGCCAGCCCATTCCGTTGAACCAGCCGACCAGGAAGTTGATGGCGGCCATCAGCGCGATTGCAAGTCCCTTGTGGGCAGCTCCTATCCATTGGATCGGAACCACCATGAAAGCCATGGACAGCGCCGCCAGGATGAGCCCCAAAGGCAGGAAACGCCTGGCGTTGCTCCTGTCCGAGATGCTCGCCATGAGGAACTTGGAAAAACCGTAGGCGATAGCATTCATCGACAGGACAACTCCCAGCTCACCCTTGTCGAATCCGAACGGCTCGAGGAGGGGAATCGCCATGGAGAAGTTCTTGCGAACGATGTAGAACCCGGCATAACCGATGAAAACGCCGAGGAAAACCTGCATGCGGAGGCGTTTGTAACGCTTGTCCGCTTCCGGACCTGTCTGCTCAGGCAGGAATGATGGAGGTGTAAGGAATCCCATATGTTAACGTGTAGAAGACTGTCTTGTCACAAGGGTGGTGCCTATCAGGATCTCCTCCCCCTGGGTCTCTCCGCTGAGGAGACGGACCATCGCCCTGGCCGCAGAGCGCCCCATCTCGAAGGGATGCTGGTCCACTGAACTCATCCTGGGCGAGACCAGGGATGTGAAAGTTTCGTTTGCGGTTCCGACGATTCCGAAATCTTCGGGGACCTTCAGTCCGTGTTTCAAAGCGCACTCCAGCGCTCCAAGGGCCGAGAAGTCGCCTGAAGAATAAATGGCATCACATCCCGCAGCGATGGCCTTCACAGTGCTCTCATATCCATTCTCGCGGAGAATCGTATTCTCGTACACTATGTCCGGATCAAGAGGCATCCCGGCATCGGCAAGTGCGGCCGCATAGCCCTCATAACGCCTCTTGAAGAGGATGGTATCCATGAATCCCACAAGGGCTCCGATACGCTTGTAGCCGTTATCAATCAAATGTTTCGTGGCAGTGTACGCCCCCTTGAAATCGTCATTTATAATAATCGAACCGGGAAGGCCCTCGATCACCCTGTCGAACTGCACCAGCTTGACGCTCTCCCCGATGGCATCCAGGATATGCTCACCGGAGACCGTCTCCGATGAATGGGAAATCATGATACCGGCGACCTGCTCCCCGGCCAGCACCTTCAGCGCTGCCTTCTCATCCTCCAGACGCTCATGAGTCTGGCATATGACTACCGAATAGCCGGCCTCGCTGAATAGCGACTCGGCCCCGCTGATGACATTCCCGAAGAACTCGCGGTTGATACGCGGCACTATGATGCCCACGATGTTGGTCGTGCCCTTGCGGAGGTTTGAGGCCATGACGTTGCGCTCATAGCCCAGTTCGCGCGCCTTCTTGAGGATTGCAGCCCTGGTGCTTTCCTTAACATATGGATTGCCGGAAAGCGCCCTCGACACTGTCGACGGGGTTACTCCCAGAGCTACGGCTATATCCCGGATTGTTGTTGCAGACATTTTAAAACAAGTATTGGAAGCAGCACGGCTTCCAATACAAATATAAACATTATTTCCCTTTCCAGCAAACGTTTGCAGGGAGAAACTGCCTACTTCACAGGCTCATCCAGCGGGTACTCTTTCGAGGAGTTGCCTTTGACTATAACGATGCCGGGAGTAGCCGAGCTGACAGTCTTGCCTTTCACCCGGATCGAGCCAGGACGATGGAAGACCGCGCATATGGTTGAGCCAAAGCGAACCGCCTGGCAGTCAGCAGTATTCGACAAGATTTTCACCTTCGGGGAACGCGCCCAGCTAGTCGCCACGCTCGGATTTCCTCCGGGAATCACTGCATATGCATATTTCCCCTCTCCGCTCCTGAGAGCCCCGTGGTCGATCCAGCACTTGAAGACCTTTCCCTTGACGATGGGCCCGTCATATGTCGGAGAGATAGGAGTCCAGGATCCTTCCTGCTCATCGGTGGTGACAATCAGCGGCTGCTTGTCAAGGGAAACATATGCGTTCCCGTTGTGCCAAGCCCAACCCTTGCCCTGGCGGACAGTCCCCTTGAGGTGGTTCTGCTCCAAAGCGGTGGTAACATCGCTGATTTCGGCACGGGAAGAAGTGATGCCGGCTCCGAGATTCAGCACGAAACCCGGGAAGAAGAACTGGGACTTCATGGCATGAAGGCCGTCCCTTTCCAGTTCCATTGTCGAAGCCATCACATCATCCCAGGCAAGGCCGCCGACATGCTTGGAATTGTTCTGCCTCCCTTCCCTGGAATTATCCATCTTCAGGGGCAGTCCGTCCTCATATGTAGTCGTCCCAGGGATCTTGCGCCAATCCCAGATAGGAGGAATGTCGTCATACTCAGGGCCGTCCCTCATGATCAGAAGGGCACCGTCGGCAGAGAAGTTGCTCAGGGTGTTTTCCGCATTGGTCCTCTCGAATCCGATGGTCCTTTCGGAATGCATCCTGATGGAAGCATACCAGTCCTGCGCACGGTAGATTCCGCAGTCGGAACGCGGGAAGAACTTCGAACCAATAAGGGTATTCTCGTATTTCTCAGGCTCCAGATTGGTCATAGCCAGCTTCTTGAAGAACGAGTCGTTAAGCGCCTCGGCCAGGTTCTCCGCCACTACGGCGAAAGCATATGCCTTACCGGGACCGCTTTCGTAGAATGGCTGCCTCCCCCTGTAATTATGATCCATCACTCCGCGCCAGAAGGCCCATGAAAGACCCTTGCGGACGTAATTCTCAATGATCTGGATCTTCTCCTTGGAGAACTGATAGCTCGTGCCTTTGAACACCCTCATCCAGAACGACACGTTGTCGGCGAAAGCGAGGCCGTAATTGCCGAGCTGGATCTGCGGGCCGTGCTGATGGAACGACCAGTCTTCCTGGATTCCCTCTTCGGTTGTAACCTTTATCTCATCGTCGATCTCGGCGATTGCCTTACGCACTAGATCCTCATCTTCCATGAACAGTCCCCTCATGATGTTGATGCCTGCAAGCCAGACACGGTTCTGGCCCGTCATCCCGAACTTGGCATGGTCGAGGACAGCGAGACATCCCTCTATCTCTTTCTGGGACAATTCTTTCTGCAGCATGAGCATAGTCGATGCCATCTTCCTGGGGATTCCGATGTTGTTGTGCCACCAGTTAGGATTGATGGGGTGCTCCTCAATCCACCAGTCCAGGGCGGCATGGACTATGTCATGAAGTTCTTTCGACTTGTAACCACCCGAGGCATATAGCTTTGAAAGGGCCTGGACACGGGCCATATGGACACCAGTATTCCAGCTGCCCCTGGACTGATCGGCATAATTCAGGTCCTTCCACTGCCTCTTGGACTTGTCGAACAGAGAGACCAGCCTCTCCCTCTCCTTGTCAGGCATTGCGACTTCGATGTACAGCTCCCTGATCTCACAGTTGTTCTGGTTGCCGTAATCAGAGTACTTGAGGAAGTTTTCGGCTGTCTTCGAGTTGACCGACCAGTCTGAGAGCTCTACTTTTACGTATGCGTTCCTCACCTCCCTGAGCTCCTTGAGAGAGTCGGCCCGGCCCGTGAAAGACATGCACAGGGCCGCGATTATCACAAGAGTCTTTTTCATTTGGCTGATAAAGTAGTAACGAATTTAACAGTCTTTCCGGCAGGTACCACCGCCGAATAACCGGCGATTGTGAAGTCGGTATTGGAAGGATCCCAAGTACGCGGAGTCCATCCTGCCGGGCGCTCTGCGGACCAGGAAGCATAAACCGGCTTGACCGACGCGTCAGAGCTCTCTGCGGTCAGGACTATGGACTTGCCGCCCTTGGAAAGGGTTTCTCCGGCAGGCGAGACCTCAACCTTCGCGCCTGTCATCATCCTCCACTGCATCTTCGCAGCCATCCTGGGCTTGGCGGTAACCTCGTCCGTAATCCGGAGGACCTTACCATCGATAATCTGGGCCGTCCTGTAGACGGATGCCACCTGGTCGGCATATGCCGGGGTCAGGTCGAATTTCGCTCCCATGCACTCCGGCTTGTCATATGTCTCCTCCATCGTGGTGAGAGCAACGAGCTGGTCGGTAGCATGCAGCCTGTTTTTGACGCTTCCGTCGGTATTCTCGAACAGCAAAGTGCTGTGGCATATGTTGTTCATCAGCAGGATATCCCAGCGCAGGGCGTTCTGGGCCATGTCCCAGAAGCTTCCACCGGCTTCGCGCAGGGCATTCTCCATCAGTGCATATGAAGGACGTGGGCGGTCCTCAGACCAGCGTACTCCCTGGGATTCGAAGACGAATGCCCCGGCATCCATATGTCCATGGCTGTGGTATGCTCCGCCGCCCATCGCACCCAGATAAACATCTCCTTCATCGAAATTCCATCCGGTGTGCACCAGAACGACCGGCACTATACCCTGTCCGGACCACATCTCCTTGTCCGGCTTGACGGTTTTGGACGCATCGATCGGGAAATCCTTGATGAAACAGGGAATCGCAGCGGTGATTCGCTGCATTTCTCCTCCTGTGTACTTGTCTTCATTCAGGAGACGCAACTCGTTCACGAGCAGGGACTGGTCACCGGTCTTGGCGGCGAACCACCACATTCCGCCATGGGGAACCTCCCTGCTGCTGCCTCCGTCGGCATATGAGAAGCAACCGTCGTTCGGAGATGCCATATAAAGCATATATTTGGCTGTGCCCATGAAACCCGGGGTCTGGGAAAGGCCCGCATCGTTTCCGAATGCGGTGTCCAGCATCTTTAAAAGAAGGGTCTCGAAACCGGTACCGTAGTCCCAGTATCCATAACCTTCAGGATAGGCACCATCCGGAGCATAAATGGCCTCCTGTGCACGCCTGTTGCTCGGAATGGCATCCTCAATGATACGGGTGCTGAGGACCTTGTCCTTCTCGTAAATGGCTATCGCCGCGGCTACCATTCCCGCGTTGCAGACCTGGTTCCAGTTGTTCAGTCCGGTGACATACCACTGTTTGTCGCATATGTTCAATGCATATTCCACCATTTTCTCATGAGCCAGCGTCCTCACGTCGAGAGGAAGCTCATAGTAAAGCCAGTCATATGCAATTGCGACTGCGAGGGACATCTCGCCGGTGTCAAGGTAGTGCTGCGGATGCCAGTCCTTGAAAGCGCATACTATGGAAAGATATTCCTTGGCTGCTTCGATGTACTTGGGGTCCTTCGTGATCCTGTAGGCATATGCGAAGGATGACAGGCCTTCGAGGGCTCTGCGGGACTGACCCAGAAGGCGCGTGTTGGATTCATCAAGTTTGTACTCGGGTACGATTTTCTTTTCTATGATTTCATCGGCCCGCTTGATGATTATGTCGTTGAATTTCCGGAGGGTCGAATATTCCGGACCGCCTTTTTTCAGTTTGCGGGACAGGTCCTTGAATCCGTCCGCGGTAATCATGATGCGGGGATGCCCGAGGGCTGCCATCGCCCCATAGTCGAAGGTTGCGACAACATCGGCCGAGGTGTCATTTGCCTCTTCCTGGAATCCTTTCGGGACTCCGTTGCCGCAAGACGAGAGCAACAAGGCCGCAGCGGCAACGGACAGGATTGTTAAAACTATCTTTTTCATTTGGCTGATAATGTGGTTACGAATTTAACGGTCTTTCCGGCGGGAATCACGGCAGAATAGCCGGCGATGGTGTAATCGGCATTGGAGGGATCCCATGTGCGGGGAGTCCATCCGGCCGGACGGTCGGCAGACCAGGAAGCATAAACCGGCTTCACGGCTGCATCCGAGCTCTCTGCGGTCAGAAGAAGGGACTTGCCGTTCCGGGTGAGGGTCTCTCCGTCGGCGGCGACTTCGACCTTGGCCGCAGTCATCATCCTCCACTGCATCTTCGCCGCCATCCTGGGCTTGGCCGTAACCTCATCCGTGATGCGGAGGGTCTTGCCGTCGATCACCTGGGCCGTCCTGTGGACGGAGGCCACCTGGTCTGCATATGCAGGGGTAAGGTCGAATTTCGCGCCCATGCACTCCGGCTTGTCATAGACCTCCTCCATGCTGGTGAGGGCTACGAGCTGGTCGGTAGGATGCAGCCTGTCCTTGACGCTTCCGTCGGTGTTCTCGAACAGTAAAGTGCTGTGGTTGACGTTGTTCAGACGGAGGATATCCCAGCGCAGGCTGTTCTGGGACATATCCCAGAAGCCGCCTCCGGCAGCGCTCAGGGCATTCTCCATGGTCGCATATGCAGGGCACTTGAGGTCTTCTGACCAGCGCACGCCCTGTGATTCGAAGACAAAGGCTCCGGCATCCAGATGTCCGTGGCTGTGACCTGCTCCGCTGGCCATGGCGCCGAGATAGACATCGCCTTCATCGAAGTTCCATCCGGTGTGTACCATCACGACCGGAATCAGACCCTTGCCGTACCATATGTCTTTCTCAGGCTTGACGGTCTTTGTCAAATCGATCGGGAAATCCTTGATGAAGCAGGGAACGGATGCCGCCACAATGTCACCGCCCGTGTACCTGCCCTCGTCAAGGAGACGGAGTTCATTCATCAGCAGGGACTGGTCGCCGGTCTTCGCAGCGAACCAGAACATTCCGGAACGTGGACTTTCGGTCTCACTGGCTCCGTCAGCATATGAGAAGCACCCGTCGTTCGGGGATGCCATGTAAAGCATATATTTGCCTGTGTCCATGAAACCGGGGACCGCGGAAAGTCCGGCATCGTTGCCGAATGCGGTGTCCAGCATCTGGAGCAGAAGGGTCTCGAAACCGGTTCCGTAGTTCCAGTAGCCATAGCCCTCAGGATAGTTGCCGTCCGGAGAATACATGCCCTCCTGGGCGTGCTTGTTGCTGGGGATGGCCTCCTCTATGATCCTGGTGCTGAGAGCCTTGTCCTTCTCGTAGATGGCAATTGCAGAAGCTACCATTCCGGCGTTGCAGACCTGGTTCCAGTTGTTTACGGCGGGCACATACCAGTGGTCGCTGCATATCTTCAATGCATAATCCGCCATGCATCTGTGGGCGGCCGTCCTCAGGTCCAGCGGAAGGTCATAGTAAAGCCAGTCATATCCGATCGCCACCGCAAGGGCCATCTCTCCGACATCAAGGAAGTGCGAAGGATGCCAGTCCTTGAAAGCACAGACTATAGACATGTCTTTCTTAGCCGCCTCGAGATATTTCGGATCCTTCGTGATCCTGTAGGCATATGCGAAAGAGGTGACACGCTCGAGGGTTTTGCGCGACTGGCCGAGGAGGCGGGTGTTGGAATCATCAAGCTTGTACTCGGGTACGTCGTTCTTTTCGATGCGCGCGTCAGCGAAGTTTATTAATATGTCGCTGATTTTCCGGAGGGTAGAATATTCCGGACCGCCTTTCTTCAGTTTGCGGGACAGGTCCTTGAATCCGTCCGCTGTAATCATTACGCGGGGATGTCCGAGGGCCGCCATGGCTCCATAATCGAAGGTTGCGACGACATCGGCCGAGGTGTCATCTGCCTCTTCCTGGAATCCTTTCGGGACTCCGTTGCCGCATGAGGAAAGCAGCAGCGCCGCTGCGACAACTGACAGGATAGCTAACAGTCTATTTTTCATTTTAATAGAGGATTATGGTGCAATTTACGAAATTTTGGCTTATTTTAGAGCACTAACACACATCGACAATGAAACGACTCTTCATCTTAGCAGCCGCTGCACTGTTCCTGTGCGGAGCTGCAAATGCGCAGGAAGCTCTATGGAGCAGGACCGCTGTCACTTCACCTGAAGTCAACCAGGACGGAACCGTGACGTTCCGCTATTTCGCACCCAAGGCCATGAGCGTACAGGTTACCGGAGACTGCATCGCAGTCAGGGGCACCAACGCCGAAGGCAAGGAAGTCACCCTCAACCGCGCCAATATGAAAGAAGGCAAGGGAGGCATATGGGAATACACTACGGAAGTACTTGAGCCTGAGCTTTACAAGTACAACTTCATAGTTGACGGACTCACCACCGTAGATCCCTCCAACGTATATGTCAACAGGGACGTTGCCTCAGTGTTCAACATCTTCATAGTCTCCAAGGAGAAGGGAGACAAGGGATGGCTCTACCAGGCGAACGACGTCCCTCACGGCAACGTCTCCAAGGTCTGGTATGACAGCCCGACCCTGAAGATGAAACGCAGGATGACCGTTTACACTCCTGCCGGATATGTCGGCGGAAAGGACAAATATCCTGTAATGTACCTCCTCCACGGGGCTGGCGGTGACGAAGAGGCATGGCCGACCCTCGGCCGCGCAGCACAGATAATGGACAACCTCATCGCTACCGGAAAGGCCAAACCGATGATCGTTGTGATGACCAACGGCTATCCCGCGATTCCCGCGGCTCCCGGAGAGTGGCAGGCCGGTATGTACAAGCCCGGAATGAGCGGAACTCCCGGCGGACAGCCCGTAGCATCCATGCAGGAGAGCTTCCCGGACGTGATCAACTATATCGACAAAAACTACAGGACAATCGCCAAGAAGAACGGCAGGGCGATCTGCGGACTCTCGATGGGAGGCGGACACACCTTCATGATCTCGAAGGAGTATCCCACAACGTTCGACTACATAGGCCTGTTCTCCGCCGCTGCCAACCTCCACAAGACCGAGATGAGGGACGGACGAAGGGTCAACCTTGAAGAATATGATCCCCTCACGGAGGCTCAGCTCGCAGCCCTCTTCGCCGCAAAGCCCAAACTCTACTGGATAGGAATCGGAGAGACCGACTTCCTTTATAACGGCAACAAGGAGATACGCGGCTATTTCGATTCGAAGGGCTACCCATATGAGTACTATGAGTCTCCCGAAGGACACATATGGCGTAACTGGAGGATCTATCTCTCAGTGTTCGCACAGAAACTATTCTAGATTACTTCCATATGAAAAAAATGCTTTTCGCCGCCTTCGCGGCGGCGGTTCTCTGCGCCTGCAGCAGCGCGCCCTCACCTTCTGGCGAGATAGTCAGCGGAGCAATATGGCCTGACACCCAGGGAGTGCATATCAATGCTCATGGCGGAGGCATACTCCAGTACAAAGATGCCTGGTACTGGTTCGGAGAGTACAAGAGCGAGCACACGAGCAACGCCCTTGTCGGAGTCACATGCTACCGGTCGAAGGACCTCAGTACCTGGGAGAATCTCGGAGTGGCCCTCAGCGTAAGCGAGGAGCCGGGAAACGACATCGAGAAGGGATGCATTATCGAAAGGCCAAAGGTCGTTTACAACCAGAAGACCGGGAAGTTCGTGATGTGGTTCCACCTCGAGCTGAAAGGCCAGGGATACAAGGCCGCCCGCTACGGAGTCGCTGTCAGCGATAAGCCTGAAGGCCCTTACACCTTCCTCCGTTCGGGCAGGGCAAATCCGGGCATATGGCCGGAAGGGATTGATCCCAAGAGCATTAGCGACGAGCCCCTCCCGGAAAAATCATGGACTCCCGAATGGATAGCCGCGATCCGTGACGGCTTCTATCTCAAGAGGGATTTCGAGGAGGGACAGATGGCCCGCGACCAGACGGTCTTCGTGGATGATGACGGAAAGGCTTACCACATCTTCGCCTCAGAGGAGAACATGACACTTCAGTTCGCATCGCTGACCGACGACTACACCCAGCATGACGGGAAGTACTGGAGGGTGGCTCCGGCCCGCCAGAACGAAGCTCCGGCCATATTCCGCCGTGACGGAAGGTACTGGCTCATATGCAGCGGCTGCACCGGTTGGGCTCCCAACAAGGCGAGGATGTATTCAGCTACGGACATCCACGGCCCCTGGGTCGAATACGATTCTCCATGCGTAGGTCCGGACCAGGACATCACGTTCGGAGGACAGAGCACCTACATCCTCAAGGTTGAGCGTAAAGGCAAAGAACCGCAGTTCATATTCATGGCGGACATATGGAGGCCCAGGCATCCGATTGATGCCCGCTACATATGGCTTCCCATCACTTTCAAGAAAGACGGGACTCCTGTCGTGGAATGGCAGGACAGCTGGAAACTGGAAGACTAAGACTGGCTTTCGGCGGGCTATATGCCCCTGAAAACCGTTCGCTTCGCTCATCCCTCCCAACCTGCGGTTGGGCCCCTCCCTCTCAACGAAGCCGAGGGCGGCTACGGGTTTTCAGGGGCATATAGCCCGCCGAAAGGCCGGAATAACTTGCGCTAAGCAGCTTTGGCTTCGGCCGCAGGACGCTGGATCTCAGGATGCTGCTCCATCAGCCTCTTCGCCCATGCCTTGAAATCGGACCAACGGTAATAGTTACCCTGCACCGGAATGATCTGGGGCAGGGTTGCTTCATGTTCATTCCAGACCAGCTTGAAGAGGATGTCATTCCGGTTGTTCTTGTAGAACACGAACAGGACGGTGGTGGCCATCGGAATGGTGTAGTTCTGGAACCAATACTTGGCATCCTCAGCCTTGTCCACTATCGTTCCGCAACCGTTAGCATTGATCAGGGTAAGGAAAGCCTCGACCACGTAGTCATGTCCGAAACGAAGGTTAGCTGCCATGTCAGGATTGCGGAACGCTGCCTCGGCCTTCTCGATGACGTCCTCCAGCAGGGGAATGTTTCCGTACCTGTTGACCTGGTCGTTGCAATATGACGAGTAATTGCTGGATTCCCAGAGTTTTAACATATCCTCATCGGAAATATAGCCATCGAATATGTGTTTCTCGGTGTAGTTCTGGTAGCCGCCCAGCAGCATGTTGAGTTCACTGCAGAACTTAGCCTTGCCACCGTCAAACTGATCCAGGAAAGAGACATCATTGAAGAAGTTCCCGAGGACCCTGTCGTAATCCACTATCCTGGAAGAGAAAGCCGACCTGCTCTCACCCACCGGAGAATCGAACTGCCCTTTGAAATAGCGGATGAACTGCTTCGGCGCGCTGGTCGGAGCAGCGACAGTCATGTTCGTATGGCTGGACTCCATGTATATGTCCAGCTTGGGATTCCTCCCCTTGAGACTGAGGCAGAAAGAGCCCATGCTGACTATGCTCCGCTGGGATGTGGACACGACGGCATCGACCTTTTTCGAGCCTTTGAAGACAGAGGGGAACTGGTCATATGTCCACTCTCCGATCACCTTGTGCTGCTGGTAGCCCAGCGGAACGAGGTCACCTGAATTGACGAAAGGCACAAGGTAGAAGTCCTCGTATTTTCTGTAGAATTCTTCGCCTTTCGAGGTCAGTTTTCCTTCTTCATGAGCTTGAGTGAAGACCTTGTGAATGAGTTCATATGTCCCGGCATTCCACGCTGTGCGGGAGCCATGACGGCCGTAATGGCTAATATAGAAGGGCTTATAGCCTCGCGGGGCCTTGCTCATCTGTCCCAGGTCTCCGGGGCCGAGGCGATGTGGGCCTTCCATGCCGCTGCGCAGGCGCCAGTCCGCACGGACCTTGTCGAGTACATCATATGTCTGGGCATCAAGCGACGCAGAGAAAACGAGCGCCGCGATGGCAAGGACAAATATCTTTTTCATGTATTTCAGGTTGATATGGTTTTCGCAAAAATAGGAAATTACCGGTAGCGGACAAAATGCTGGTAGTCCTTCCCCGAAGGCCAGTCTCCTCCCCAGGCGAAACCGTGGGCGGTGAAAATGGCGTAGCAGGGATCCTCATGACTGATCTTGTGGGGAAAGTCCTTCGTCCTGTCGGCATATTCAGCAGCGGTGGAGGGAGAGATCCGGTAAGTCCTTACCTGGGGATTCTGAAGTGGATTGATGTCCACTGCCATCCCGAGTGCGTGCTTTGAGATGTTGGTGGTTCCGCGCACGATGCGGTTGTTGTAGCAGGAGGAATTGTTGGCCTGCATCGAAGCCTCGTCATCCCCGCCGAAATCATCCACAAGCCTTATGCTGGCAATCTGGTACCTGATGCGGTAAAGTTGCCGGAAGATGTCCAGAAGGTCCCCGGCAATAGCCTTATTGCAGACCATCTCGCCGGTGCGGACGCTGTCGGAGAAATCTACATATGTTATCCGCAGATAGCGGAGATCCTCCAATGGGACGACTGCGCCAGAGGAGGGACGTGACTTCCCGATCATCCTGTCTGCCACTTCCTGAGGGATTTCCGTAGAGATAAAGACGGTATCAGGCTCTGCATATGCGGTGTCAGACCCCTTCTGAAGAAGGGCCTGCGGTGGAGTGGCTTCATCTGTCCGTGCCCTCCGGGTGCCTCCCCAATTGCAGGCGGAAAGCAGGACGGCTGATATCAGGAGAATGACTGTCTTTCTAATCACGGTGCAAGGATAGCACTTTTTTTTTATTTTTGGATTATGAAAAAACTCTTTGCCCTGATTGCGCCCCTGATGATGTCGGCGCTTTTCATTCCTGAGCCGCTCCTGTCCGCCCAGGACCATTCCGGCGGACACGTCATCCACCTTCGCGGGAACCTTGACAATTCCCTGTCGGCAATGACAGTGGAGAAGAAGGCCACAGTGGCTTTCTTCGGAGGGTCGATCACGGAGATGACCGGATGGAAGGATCTGGTCATGAAGGACTTGCAAGAACGCTTCCCGCAGACGGAGTTCAAATTCATCACCGCCGGGATCTCCTCCCTGGGCTCTACCCCGCACGCCTTCCGCTTTGAAAAGGACGTGCTGGAGCGAGGAGTTCCGGACCTTCTTTTCGTAGAGGCAGCGGTAAACGACCACACCAACGGATTCGGACCGAGGGAACAGGTCCTGGGGATGGAAGGCATAGTCCGCCACGCCCTGATGGTCAATCCGCATATGGACATTATCTTCCTTTACTTCATATATGATCCGTTCATCCCCCTCCTCGATGCGGGTGAGATCCCGGATGTAATCCTCAACCATGAAAGGGTGGCCAACCATTATCACCTGACTTCCATCGACCTCGCACAGGAGATAGGCCGCAGGATGAGACAGGGGGAATTCGACTGGAAGACCTTCGGCGGGACTCATCCTTCGCCCTTCGGGCACAAGTACTATGCAGCGGCCATCGGGGAGGTCTTTGACAACGCCGTCAAACCTTCCGGAGCATATGTCCGGGCAGCGCACCAGATTCCCGGGGAGCCTCTTGAGAAAGACTGTTACCAGAAGGGCCGCATGCTATCTCCCGACTCGGCAGTTAAAATGAAGGGATTCCGCCTTGAGAAGGACTGGGTCCCGTCAGACAAGGCTGGTACACGCAAGCAATATGTCCATGTCCCGACACTCGTCTGCGAGGATGGCGGATCGCTGGTCCTGGAGTTCGACGGCACTGCCGTAGGCCTGTACTGCACATGCGGACCGAACGCCGGGGTACTGTCATATACGATTGACGGAAAGGTGTATCCACTTCTGGACACCTACACCCAGTGGAGCAAGAACCTCCACATCCCATGGGTGCATATGCTTGCAAATGATCTGGAGGACGGGCATCACACCCTCCGGCTCAAGGTCCTGAAAGGGGAACGAAGCGGCTGTTATATCCGCAATTTCACAGTGAACTGAGGCTATTGCTTCCGGCAGCCGTCAGAGAAGACTTTCCGGCAGGCCGTAGCTGTTCTTTATCTCATCCATCACGAACCAGCTCTGTATGGAGCCGAGGCTGTCGATGGTGCCCAAGGTATTGATCAGGAAGTCGTTGTAGTACCTCATGTCCGGAGCATATATCTTCAGCAGATAGTCGGAATCTCCGGATATGTTGTAGCATTCCGCCACCTCGGGGATGCCTTTCACCTTTGACACGAAATCGTGGGCGATCTCCTTGCCCATGCGGCGAAGCTTTACGCTGCAGAAAACCACGAAGCCGCGCCCGAGTTTGGAAGGACTCAGGACGGCGGTATAGCGCTGGATGTAACCCTCTTTTTCCAGCCGGTGCATGCGTTCAAAGACGGGAGTTGGGGAAAGATGGACCTTCAGCGCGAGGTCCTTTACCGTGATGCGGCCGTTTTCCTGTAAGGCTTTCAGGATGAGGATGTCGGTCTTGTCGAGTGTGTCCATCGGAGGAATCTTCTGAAATTGAGGCTTTTAGGGCCCTGATTTATTCTTTACATCTGCAAATATAGCATTATATGGATGATTCCACCAAATTTTTCGTTTTTCTTGTACGAAAATTCCAGGGAATCTAATTTTGCAATAGCAATTTTAACTATTACGACATATGGCTACCAACAAACTCCACTTCGAAACCCTGCAACTCCATGTGGGCCAGGAAAAGGCCGATCCTGCAACCGATTCACGCGCAGTCCCCATCTATCAGACTACTTCATATGTGTTCCATAATTCAGAGCACGCCGCCGCCCGCTTCGGACTTACCGACCCCGGGAACATCTACAGCCGCCTGACGAATTCCACCCAGGACGTACTGGAGCAGCGCATAGCCGCCCTTGAAGGCGGAGTGGGCGCACTTGCAGTGGCATCGGGCGCAGCAGCAATCACATATTCCATCCTGAATATCGCCCGCGCGGGAGACCACATCGTCTCGGCAAAGACCATATATGGCGGAACATATGACCTCCTTCAACACACGCTTGTACCATATGGTATCACTACCACATTCGTGGATCCATCAGAGCTATCCAACTTCGAAAATGCAATCCGTCCGGAAACCAAGGCGCTGTTCATCGAGAGCTTCGGTAATCCCAATTCTAACCTAATAGATATCCAGGCAGTGGCAGCCATCGCCCATTCACACAACATTCCCCTGATCATTGACAACACCTTCGCCACTCCGTTCCTTCTCCGTCCGATCGAGTACGGAGCCGACATAGTGGTCCACTCCGCTACCAAGTTCATAGGCGGACACGGAACGGCCATAGGCGGTGTAATCATTGATTCGGGGAACTTTGACTGGAAGGCGTCCGGCAAATTCCCGCAGTTCACTGAGCCGGACTACAGCTATCACGGTATCGTATTTGCCGATGCGGTGGGGCCCGCTGCCTACATTACCCGTGCCCGGGCGATCCTGCTAAGGGACACCGGATCCACCCTATCTCCTGTCAGCGCCTTTATTTTCCTTCAGGGCCTGGAAACCCTCTCCCTCCGCGTGGAAAGACACGTGGCAAACGCCCTGAAGGTGGTGGACTATCTGGCCCGTCATCCAAAGGTCGCGAAGGTCAACCATCCGTCACTTCCCTCGCATCCTGACCACGCCCTCTACCAGCGCTATTTCCCGAACGGCGGAGGCTCAATCTTCACCTTTGAGATCAAGGGCGGAAAGGATGAGGCCTTCCGGTTCATCGATTCCCTGCAGATATTCTCCCTGCTGGCAAACGTAGCCGACGTGAAATCCCTGGTGATCCACCCGGCCACTACAACCCATTCCCAACTGACGGAGGCCGAACTCACCGACCAGGGCATCTACCAGTCGACCATCCGCCTGTCCATCGGAACGGAGCACATCGACGACATCATCGCCGACCTTGGCCAGGCCTTCGAAAAGATCTAATTCTCCGCCTCGCGGTACTCCTCCCATTTCTTGAGAGTGGCGAGGAGTTCATCGGCGTGGGGATTGGCCTCAAGGGCCTTGAGGGAGAACTGGATGGTGACCGGGCAATGCCATTCGGCGGCCAAGCTGTCCGCAAAGTTCCACATATCCGGGGTGGTCTCAGGCCTGATGTTCCACCAGCCGAAATCGACCCGAGTCATATTCTTGGCCATATTCGGGGCCTCAGCATATGGGAATTCCACAATCTTCTCTTTGAAGACCTCGGGAGGGAACACGTCGAATGCGTTCGCTCCGGCCTGGAAATGCCAGCTGAAATGGGTCTTGGCGGCGCCTTCAGTGAAAACCGGCATCTTACTGAACTTCGAGGTCACCCTGTATTGGGCCAGGGCGACATTTATTCCGCACGGCGGATTGACTCCCTCCGATCCGTCAAGATAGAGGAACTCAAAGCCGCAGTCATATATGCGTGCTATCTTTTCAGCGATTTCGTCCTGGAGGTCGGTGTCCTGGTTGAGGTAGATCGAGGTCCCTCTCCCATATTCACAGATGTCGAGAACGCCGCCTATCTCGCCTTTCCGGTGGGAGGCCGCGTCTGTGCCATATGCCCCGCGCTTCACACCAGTAAACTTGTAGGGCGGTTCAGTGGTATAGCCTTCATATGCAAAGCCTTCCCCGCCGAACGCAATGACACGGGTGTGGTCGTGAAGCGGAGAATCGACAGGATTCTCTTCGACATATATTTCTGCGATTTCGCCCGAGGCGGGGATAGCCTCTTTGAGGGTGAAAAGGCGCTTGCGGTTCAGGCGCGGATCGATTGAAGGCCTGACATAGCGGCTTTCAATGCCTATATGTGTCTGGAGGGTGTGGAATCCGGGAGTTATACCCGCCTCCCTGACCTTGTCCAGCATTTTCTTTATGTCTTCATATCCTCCGGGATACTCATCCCTAAGGTCATAATCGCCCATATAACGGTAGCCGCTGGACTTGACGAAGCATGTGTAGTAGAACAGCATCATCTTCAGGCCGGCCTGCCGGGCAACGGCTATATGCTTGTCGATATTGCGCGGAGTCGCGTCTGATGTCCAATAGATGGAGCGGTTAAGCATAGGCGAACGCCGGCTCTGGACGCCCCTAGGGAGGCCTAGGTCAACTTCGAACCTGTCCATTGCTTCAAGGAAAGGCTCCCGGCCGTCAGCCGCTATTATCGCAGCCGAACCGCCGCGGAGTTTCTTCCCGGAAAAAAGATCAGCCGTGAGGATCCTGCCTCCGTTACGGTCTTCATGCCATATCTGTGACCAGGGATCGCATCCCACGACGCCGACAGCAGATGCATCATCCCACATGCAGTTCAGCCACTCCCCGAAATTCTTACGCTCCCTGACAGGCAGCTGCAGGATCCTGAATTCAGCCACAGGGGGGACATCCAAGGCAAGACCACCATAGTCTTCCGGCTCGCATATGAAATCCTCCAGGGTGAAACGCAGATAACCGGGCCCCTCATCGACTTTTACCACCGCCTCATATGGAGCAGTGTCAAAACCGACTGTCAGTTTCTCTCCATCCCATATGAGCGAATTCGCCTTGTAAGTCGTCCTGGTATTCGGATGCTCGAGCTTAATCTCATTGTTGAACGGTCTGATCTGAGTGACCGAAAACAGCGGAATGTCAGTACCCTTCACAAGCATTTCCTCATTGGTCTTCTTGACTTTAAGAGACCGAACTACGGCATCTTCCCCCACAGTAAGGGTGAATGATTCGGTTTCGAGGACAATGCTTCCCGCGGAATCCTGTCTGCCTGAGCAGCTCTGCACCATCGGCAGCGAAAGTGCCGCCAGCGCTGCCGCCAAAATACCTGTGATTGACTTCGTTATTCTCATATTTGCCTGGAAATAAAGACCTTACCTGACCGGAAGCTTTTCGCCTTTGCTAATTGCGTTTATATACCTCTTGACTACATTGTGTGCCGGAAATGGCATCTGGCTGTGGTTATATCCGTCGAATTCATATAGGAAGACGTCCTCGTTTCCGTTGAGCTTCATCATCCTCCAGAAATAGGCCTGCTCCTCATAACGCCCGTTCATCTCCAGCTCGCGGTCTCCCGAAAGCACCAGCATAGGCATCGGAAGCTTGCGGACATGGAAGAGCGGAGCGAGCGAGTCAATGGTCGGCTGCAGGGCGCCTATCCCCTGTTTTGCCCGGACATTGAAATGTGTGATTTTCTGGGCGCTGTACGGGAAGGCACCGGCTATCTTGTCTGAATCTATCCCATATGCTGCAAGCCAGTGCTTGTCAAGTACTATCATGTCGGTCAGGTAACCTCCGGCAGAATGCCCGGCTACGAAGATCTTCTCCGTGCTTCCTCCGCGTTTAGAGACCTCCCTGAATGCCCAGGCTACAGCCGCAGCCGCGTCGTCGATGCATTCCTGGATGCTTGCCTTGGGGAGCAGCCTGTAATTCACAGCGATAATGCCTATGCCTGAATCTTTCAAGCCGTCAGGGATTGACTTGCTGCCATGGTCAAGGCCACCTCCATGGAACCACACGACTGTTGGAAAGTCCTTGATGTCAGTAGGATAATAGAAATCCAGCATGCAGCGTTCGGAGGCATATTCGCCGGCCCCGGCGTGGTAGGGGATATCCTTTTCTACCTTGTAGGCTCCCTGGCTGAAAGCCGCCTGTGCCAGAAACAGAGAAACGAATATGAAGACAATTCTTTTCATGATATTATTGCGTAACTGTTATTTGCCAAGGAACTTTTCAACCTTTTCTGTCATCACAGTGGAAAGAAGCACCTTCCCGCGAGGGCTGATGACGTATTTCGTGGGGATCCATTTCACTCCGTAGGCTTCGGACACCTGGGTCTCCTTCCATTTCTTGAAGCCTTCGGAAAGCTGGAGCCAATCCATTCCGTGTTCAGCAGTAAAGGTCCGCAGCTTTTCCGGATCGGTATCGAAGGAGATGCCGACGAATTCGACCTCAGGGTGCTCTTTGTGGATCCGCACCAGGTCATCTATCTCTTCACGGCAGTCAGGGCACCAAGTCGCCCAGAAATCCACCACAAGGGTCTTCCCTTTGAAATCTTTAAGCGAATAGTTTTTCCCCTCAAGGTCGGTCAGGACGAAGTCAGGTGCCTTTTCCCCGGCCTTTATGAGATTCACTGCATATTCCGGATCGAGGTCGTCCGGGACCGTCAAGTCTACCTTGCCGGAGCGGGAAGCGCAGGAAACGGCGGCGAAAGCAACAAGCGTATAAAGAAGGATCTTTTTCATATGCATAAGTTTTGGAGTCATAAATAATCAATTTGCTTTTGCGGGGGCGAGGTAATCTTCCATGAACCGGATCCGTACGCGATCGACTGAGAACTGCCACTCCCGGAACTGCTCAGTGTTCATGACCGCAATGTTGGAATGGGGCCTGAAGGGGGCGGTAAGCAGGACCTTATCCTTGGAGACGGCAGTATTGAAACCGCCGATGACGCACTTGGCTGGGCATGTGAAGTCAACCAGCCCGGCCTCGACAAGCAGCTTCGCTTTGGTCAATTTCAGGAAATTCGCAGCGTCATAATATGGCAATAATGGAATCACCTGATCGTCAGGCCCATAGCGGTCAAAGAAGGTTGGAATACAGCCTCGCTCGGGCGGCTCCCGCTTGGATACCGTCACATCTATGAAGCCCGGCACAGTAAGCACTGCCGCCTTTACCCGGCGATCCATTCCGGCAAGAGCGGCAGACTGTAAACCGCCCTGGCTGCTGCCGTACACGAGGACTCTCTTTCTGTCCCACTCATTCCGCGTACACAGATAGTCCAGCGCCCGTTGGGCACGCATGAACATGCCATAGTAATAGAATGATTCGTGTGACGGGGCAGACTGGATAATATAATCTTTCAGGACTGTCTGCTCAAGGGAGTCGTAATAGGCCTGGGGCATATCATCGCGGAAACCATGGGCATTAATGTCCAGGGATATGGCCCCTCCACCCAGTTTGGCCCCCCGCAGGGCGACGGCGACTGAAGAACGGTTTCCTGGCTTGCTGACCCCCGCACCATGCAGGAAAACAACGACAGGAAGGCTCTTTGGGGAAGCATTCCTGGGAAGGACCATTATGCCGCGGACAGGATTCTCACCTGCCGGACAATTGATTTCCAAAGCATATGCTTCGAACTTGTCCCTGTCTTTTTCCGGAACCGGAACAGGTGTGAGAACCGGAGTCATCGGAACGCGCCGCATGGCCCGGATCCGCTTGTTCCAGAACCTGTGCATATCCTTCGGGAAGGGGATCCGGGGCGTAAATGAATCCGGATCGCTTACTGCTCCCACATCGGAAAAATCATTCTTGTCACTGCTCTCAAAAACCCTCAATATGATCGATGAAGGTTCCTTTGGGGTTATACGCAGCAAGGTGGTTTTCCCCTGTGGCAGATGAACCTTCCCGGGGGAAAGAGCCGCCGAGCGGACACCATTGACATAGACTTCTGCAACGATGTCGATCCCTGAACCCGCGTCCGCATCAAACACGATTTCCTCTCCGGAAAGATAGCGTCCGTCCGGATGGTTACAGGACAAACTAACCCGCTCAGAGATCTTACCCCAAGCCGGGAAAAGCGCGGCGAACAAGAAAACCAGGACCGCGGATGCCAGGGCTTTCTTGAAAATATGGGATCTGTTCATAGATAAAAAGCTCCTCGTTATACGTCACAAGATAGCATTAAATCTTTCCTTTACAAAATCTGCGGCAGCGTTGATGGCCCTGTTCCTGGTTTAAACCAGTCCCATGTCCTTCGCTTTGGAGACAAGGGCGGCAGAGGTGGGGACATCGAATTTCGCGAGGAGCTTCTTCCGGTACCATTTGATCGTTTCGGGGCTTAGGAAAATGGCCTCGGCGATCTGTGGATTGGTCTTACCCTCGGCGATGAGGGCGAGGATCTGCCGGTCACGGTCGGACAGTTTCGGGGCGGAATCCTTTTCGAAGGTAGCTTCCGTGGAATCCGGACGTAGTTCCTCCAGGGCTTCGTCCATGACGACCGCCGCTTCGGCCTGTTCCCGGCGGAGGCGGCGCAGTCGCTTGACGACCAGCATCATACCGACTGAAAGGACAATCAGTGCAACCAGGATTGCGAGCCACCAGGCCATACTCTTTTTCTGTGCCTGGAGGACCTTGCTCATGAAATCCAGGTTCTCCATCCGGAAGCGGAATTCCTGGTCGTCATGAAGGGAATAATACTTGTCCGCTTCCTGCAGGCAACGCAGAGCCTTCCAGGTCTTTCCTGTGTCCATATACAGGCCGCCCAGGCCCTTCAGGGCATTGGCCACCAGAAGGGAATCTCCGGCGGTCCGGGCATACCGCAGCGATTTTTCATATGCAGGGAGCGCCTGGGAATAATCCTTTTCTTCGGCCCAGGTCTCGCCGATGTTGTAGTACAGGACGGAATTGCTCTCGTTCCAGCCATACTTGTCGAAGATTTCGCCCGCCTTCCCATAGTAGTCCATCGCAGTCGGGATATCTCCCATCACATTGTACAGGTTGCCGATGGCTCCGTACAATGCGGAACGGCTGTCATCGATATCCAGGTCCGAGTATCCTTCCGGATGGCTTGGGGAGGTAGCCCCGCCGGCCATCTTTTCAACGCACTCAAGGGATTCCCGAAACCAAACCATCGCGCTGTCATAATGCTCCTGAGCATAGAAACACTGTCCGAGGTGCCGGGCGGCATCGCCCGTGGCCTCGGTCCATCCCTTACGCCTGCTTATGGCAATCGCTTTCCTAGCGTAAAAGACAGCCTTCTCTCCGTTGATCACCTCGTAGCCCAGCATAAGGTCCCGGTAGGCACGGTTCAGGCCTATGAGTTCCTCTTCCGTGGCATTGTCGATGGCTTCGGGTGTCCATGGTGCGACAGCCCGCTCCAGCGAATCCACGTTGTGGCCGCGATGGTCGACATATGCTCCGGCAGGGAGCAAAGCCAAGGCGAGAAGAGCGAGTGTGACGGCGAGATGTCTCATGGACACAAAGTTAGGAAAAAATGCGGCGGAGGGGAGGAAAAACGGTGAAAAGCCTATGATTTCCACCCTTTGGGGTGGTGTTTTTGCCCTTTAGAAAAGTGAAATTTGCAGCAGTAAGATACTAGCCATGGAACAGACACTTCAGTTGACCGGACGGGAACTCCAGATCGTTCGTTTCATCACCCAGGGAATGACGACTCCTCAGATCGCGGAGGCGCTTTCCCTGAGTCCCGAGACTGTGAAGTGGTACCGCAAGAAGATCCTCGCGAAATTCTCAGCCTCGACCTCGGCGGAGATGGTGCGCAAAAGTATCGAGCAAGGAATCCTGTAAATCAACAAACAACCTCTAATATGAAAAAGTATATCCTCACTTTAGCGGTCCTCGCACTCATATGCGACATCGCCTCCGCACAGAACATCCTCGGACGCCTCGGCGAACGCGCCAAGCAGGCTGTTGAGAACAATATCGGAAACAAAGTCGAAAAAGGTGTGAACGACATCCTTGACGGGAAGAAGAAAGATAAGGATAAGAAAAACAAGGAAGAGAACTCGGAAGTCACTGAACCGGTATCGGCAGCGGAGTCAACAGTTGAAGACACGACTCCCGATGCAGTAGGCCAGAACGTAAAGAGCGATTTCGTCCGCGGCAGCGTAATTCTCTTCGAGGACGACTTCGCCAATGAACAGATGGGTGAGTTTCCGTCCAAGTGGGATATTAATGACGGCAGTGCCGAAACGGCCTCTATCAACGGCAAGAAGTATCTCAACTTTACAGGTGATTGGAACTCCGTGGCCCCTCTGATGACGGATATGGATTCCTATCTGCCTGATGTGTTCACACTTGAGTGGGATGTCTTCTTTAGCAAATCCGGTGATTTCGGCCAGGCTGAATTAGACGTGCAATTCATAAAAAAAGGGTCGTGGAATGACCAGGCCGGTAATATTGCGTTAACATACCGGCCATCGGGTCCTGATGCTTACGGAGGCTATAGATTTGAGAAAGGTGTTGGCTCTACAGGCGACGTAAGTGGTAGTCTGGACTGGGATCAGATTAAAGATTTCATCAAAACAGGTCAATGGAATCACTTTGCAGTATCTTTTAACAAGCGTGCTTTCAAATTCTATATCAATGATAATAGGGTTATCAATCTCCCGAACGCGAAAGCACCGGAGCGAATCGTATTCATCTGTGTCGGCGACTATAAATACAGAGGATTCACCAATGTAGTTCTCGCCGCCGGAGCCAAGGATCTCTATGAGCGTCAGGCTACGGATCTGTCCGCTGCTGCCGCAGCCGTCGAGAAAGCCATCGCCGAGACCGGCAAGTTCGTCACGAACAACATCCTCTTCGAGACCGGAAAGGCCACGCTGAAGCCCGAGTCCATGGAGGAGATCGAGAAGGTCGCCGAGTATATGAAGAAGAACCCGAGCGCCCGCTTCGAGGTTCAGGGACACACGGACAACCAGGGTTCCGACAAGATCAACGACCCGCTCAGCCAGCAGCGCGCCGAGGCAGTAGTCAAAGCCCTCGAAGGAAAGGGTGTGGACCCGTTCAACCTCCGCGCAGTGGGCAAGGGTGCACATGAGCCCGTCGCCGACAACAAGACTGAAGAAGGACGCGCCAAGAACCGCCGCGTCGAATTCATCAAGAAGTAGGGACTATAGGACTTTGGGACGTCCTATTTGACGAATGTGGTAATGTAACCGGTCTTTTGGAAAGACCCGGAGAAGGAAAGACTATAATCTTGGCCTTTTTCAGTGGAACCGTTAATGGAAATCGTGTTGCTACCGATTGTCACGGTTCCATTTTTAATATATCCAATTGGGTTCTTGCCGCAATTATCAATAGCCACGGCAGAACCGGGATCCAGATCGGAAAAAACATTCGCCAAAGAGTATGTTCCCTGAGGAGTTTTCGATGATGACATAACCTCAATCATCACATACTTGGTGACTTCCATTGCGTTTGGGTCATTCGGTTTCTGAACAAGGTTATTTTTATTATCGACTAGGTAGAACGTGAATAACACTCCATCCTCGGCTTCCATGGAATAGTAAGCTGCGGCAACCATTGAGCGTTTGACGGGGCCGTCATCATCAGCCTTGGAACAACCCGTAGCACTGGCCAGGGTGATTATTATCACCGCTAAAAACAGGTAAATCAATTTTTTCATGAGTTCTGCGTTCTACTAGTTTGACTTTACGCGTGCAAGATAGCAATTTTCCAAAATAAATTGTTATCGCATCCGAGCCTTCATAGAGCGCACCCCCTTGTAAAAGACGATTTCCTATCCGGAAAGAAATATGAGCCATGCCGATTCGCACGCAAAGTGGAAATAACTGATTATCAGAGAGATCATATGTTAACCTGTCGTAAAATAGAGATAGGTCACACAAGGAAGACGTTGATTGTCAATTACTTCTACTTTTCAGGCCAACGCATCCTTCACGGACCGGAACGCAACACCCCATAGTCTCGCGCCATCCACGTTACCCCCTCGCCGCTTGACGCGGCGGTCCCCTCGGGGGACGGGTCGCGAGTTTGAGTCGATTGGAGGCGCAAAGCGCCGATGGCGGCATCAGCCGCCGTGCCATAGTGTCAGCGAGACTTTCGAAGAAAGTTGAAGCAACGAAGGCACCCGGGTTCTGCGAAGCGAAGCGGAGACAGATCCCGGCATGCCCCCGGACAGGGGGCTCCGGCGAAGCCGGTGGGGGTTAATATAGAGAGGGGGGACAGGCTGATTGCCTGTCCCCCCTCTTTCCGCGAAAAAAGCACTGCAGCGTAGGCTGCAGTGCTTTTTGAGCGGAAAACGATTATTGGACAGGTCGTATATTCATGCCGAAGTCAAAGTTGGTAGTATACACCTGGGGGTTTCCTCCCGGATACAGCATCAAGTAACAACCATAGTTCGATGCCCACCCCGCTTCATAATCGCTGCTCCAATAAAAGCCGGCTTCCGGACTGATAACGGTAGTACTTTGATATTGACCGCCAGAAGGGAAGAAGATGGCGTTCCCGTTACTATTACTGACCACCAGGTATCCACTCATTGTTTCGTTGTCTATCAACGTCCACGTGCAATTGTCGGAATTTATCAACTCTTGAAAATCAGTCTTGGAAGGCGTTCTCCACGGCGAACCCCAGGCCGCACCGGCTGCATTCTGGTCGCTGCCCGGCCATGAATACCCGCTGCTGCTGCCGAATGTCGTACGGGGTGAAGTCTCTCCCCAGGCATAATAGGAACCACTCTGCATGGGCGAGGAGGCACCCAAATTCATGTTCGCCCACTTGTTCCCGGAGGGAAGGCCCATATCGACCGCTTTTCTGGAAGGATTACCGCTTACGGTCACCTGGCAACTTGCCGTTTTCCCGTTGGAGGTCGTAACGGTGATCGTACAGGTACCGTTGCTGAAGCCAAAGACCGATCCGTTATCGCTTACAGTAGCCACCGACGTATTAGAACTGGTCCATGAAGTGGTGTAATAACTGCACTGGGCCGGGGTGGTCTCCGCCGTGAGCGTAATCGAATCCATCAGCTTCACCGTCGCCGTGGCGGGCAGGGAAACGGAAGAAGGAAGTACGACGGAGCATTCTTCTCGAACACAACGAAGATTGGCGCCATGCCCGAGGGAGAGGGCCGGACGGTTCACGTTGTTGTAGTTGTCGACTATGGATATCGTCGCAGCCGTCTTGTCGTAGAGGTCGCGATAGGAGTAGAACCCCTGTAACTCGATGATGCTGATTATATGCCACTGATCTTTGACGAATCCGCCGTCAGAGGCCCAGTACCGGTATTGATACCCGCCTGGCTTTACGATATTTCCCGCCTGCCGGATCAGGTACGCAGTATTATAAGTGTTGTTACTTCGATAAGTATACGATAACGGGTAGGTGGAAATAAGGCCACCGTTGGGGAATACATAGGACCCTGAAGATGTGATTGCCGTCAACGGGTCCGCGAAGTCCAGGGAAAGGAAGGTGTCCCTGAACGTCTTGTCCCACATTTCAACCTGAGGCACTTTCCAGCCGGGAGGACAGGGATCAAAGATGGTCTTGTCGGCTGCCCAAAGGTCATCGCCGGAAGCCGTCAAGTCCCTTGTCCAGCCCCCGTCTGTCACGTATGTGTACTTGGTTGGAGTGGAGACAAGGTCCGCTACGGCAGGAAGGGAACCTGCCGAGTAGCTTTGGACCGACTTGTTCGTTCCGCGGATGGCGGGAGTCCAAATGGTCTGGTCGCTGATATCCCCACCGTTGGTTATCTTGGAATTGAGGAAAGGATCCTTGCGTCCCCATTGGTACAGAAGGCCGTAATTGGAAGGACTGCTGTCGGAAGACAAAGCGCCCAGGTTCCGGTCCATGAACACGGCTCCGCCGGGATAGGTCTGGGCGGTCCCCTCTACATTGTCATCCGTAAACCAGATATGCCAGCTCCAGAGGATCTTTCCGGCGGCATCAAATACGGCCACCAGGGCGTTGCCCTCGACAAATGTGTCTCCTGTGGAGAACACCAGATAGCCGTCCTTATAGAAAATCCTTCTGATCAATTCGCTTTCCGCCGGAGCCGTGGCCGTACCATATGTAGCCCAGACCAGATCCGCCCGGGAAATAGACTCCGGATCGATATCTTTATTGACCCCGGCAATGGAGGCCGCACCATTGCCCCTTACGGTGGCTGCCAATTTGTAGTCGCCTTCCGACTGAACGATATAACTGTTGGCCGTGCCGTTGGCACTCAGGTCCGTATAATTATCAATATCGACAAGGGTAAGGCTTGACTCATCCCGGATACAGCGTGTCGGGCCAGTCCAAGTTGCATCCATGATGACAAGGCTGTTATTGCTGGCCATAAAGGCGGCGGCATAGGCGCTCCTCGAAGTCCAGAGCCACGTACCGCTGGAAGTTCCGACATTGGGCCAGTTCATATTCCCATGCCCTGTCTGTCCGCTCACGGGAATCCAGAAAAGGGCCCCGTTGGGAAGTGTATATGTATAACCCTGACCTTGAGTCCATACCGGTGACTGCATCCCGATGAAGGTATCTTCCGTAGGCAACCTCCAACCCGCCGGACAAGGATCGAAGATGGTCTTTTCGGTGCTGGACCAGCCACTGTCGGTTGCGTAGCCAAGTTGCGTGGGGTTTTGAATACTGGCTGCAATGGACATGCTTCCGTTCGTAACCGTAGCACGGGTGCCCTTGGCGGCGACCATCTCGGAACTCCCGCTTCTGGCGATAAGGCCTTTGAAAGGATCCTTGCGGCCTTTCTGAAAATACAGGCCGGCATCCAGGAACCAGTCGGGCGCATACTTGTTCGACAAAGCGCCCAGATTGCGGTCCATGACCGTATGGCCGCTGGGAAGGGTATTGCTCTGTCCATTCAGGTCCGCAGCCGTAAACCAGATGTGCCAGCTCCAGAGGACAGTCCCGGACTGGAGAATGCCGATCAATGCATTTCCTTCCCGGAAAACATCTCCCGTGGAGAAGTACAGGTATCCATTTTCATACCTGACGTCCCGGATCAGTTCTTCCTCTCCCGGAGCGGTACTGGTCCCAAAAGTAGCCCACAGGATTTCTGCCGTCAAGGTTCCGGACAGATTGACAAGCCGGGATATGCCGTTCAGATCGGCTAGGCCGTTACCGGCCACCGACGCCATAATCTTGTATGATCCCGCATCTGAAACCACATAGCAGTTGGCCTGCTCTTCCTTGCTGAGATCCACGACCACCAGTTCGAGGTTGTTGAATCCCAAAGTGATGGAAGCCAATTCGTTCCGTCCGACTTTTATGGTTGATTTGGCCGTGCGGGTCTGCCGCAGGCCATCGGTTGTGATGACGGTAATCTTGAGACCGGAATAATTACCTGCCGGGACCGCGACATAGAAAGGCGTGGCTGTAGAACCGATGGCTACACCATCCGCTCCGCAGTCGAGCGACACTCCCTCCGATCCTGAAGAAATCACTGCGGCATCATTGCTGATGGTAAAAGGTCCGCTCATGCCGGAATCGGCGGAAAGGATGATCCTCCGAACCTTTTTTCCACTTTGTGTAGTGCTTATATTCAACTGGACAATTCCGCCTAAATTCTTGAATTGCAAGGTATTGGTATTGCTTTCAGCATACATCGGTGCGCCCTTGATATTCCCAGCCACATACTCTTGCGTAGAGGGAAGGGTCGGATTTCCTCCGTTATATAGGGTTGCCGGATAGTAGGCCTGGTAAGGAGGAGTCGCCGCCTCGGTGCCGCTGCCTGACACGAAAGAGAAATCGGCTTTTCTTCCTTCTCCGCTGGTCTGGTAGGTACCTGCGTGTGATACATCGTCAACAATGGTGAGTTCGTCACCGGAGAGCCAAAGGACTTCGTAGCCGTCGGCAGTTTCCGAAAGGGCCGTCCTCGTCATGCCTTCATCAACCGTGGCACTGAACACCAGCGCAGAGACAGCCGGGTCTTTTTCAATGGTTTCGGGATCCAATTCCTGTTGGCAGGAAACAGCCATGAAGAACGGCAGGATAATACCCAGCCAATAATACTGTTTTGCATTCATCGTCGGGTCCTCCTTAATCAAAGTCTGATTCATTATATTCTTCACCTTTACTATAAGATTCCGTATTCCCTGAAGGATTGTTCAGGACCGGTTCGGAAATGATATCTAAACTCTCGGCCTCTGGGGTCTGGTAGGGTTTTTTGTTCATGTGCATATTCTTTATTATTTAGGGAATTCCAATTCGTCAACGACATACACTCTCGCCAAAGGTAAATAATTATTTATATTATTCCAAAAGTGTAACTGAAAGACTTATAGAGGTTTGCGGGAAGGATGCCCGTTAAACCCTACCGACCGACGTCAAAAAAAATGAGGGCGGCCCGTTGGACGTCCTCGTTTCCGTTCATCGACTGCTTTCCTGTCGGAGTTGAACCGAATTAAGAAGTTGTTTCGTAACAATCGCTAAAACGAGACTCGAACTCGAGGCTGCGCCTCGAGTATGGGCCTTCGGCCCTCGCGCCATCCACGTTACCCCCTCGCCGCTTGACGCGGCGGTCCCCTCGGGGGACGGGTCGCGAGTTCAAAGCGTTTGGAGGCGCAAAGCGCCGATGGCGGCATCAGCCGCCGTGCCGTAGTGTCAGCGAGACTTTTGAAAAAAGTCGACGCAACGAAGGCACCCGGGTTCTGACGAAGCGAAGCGGAGACAGGTTCCGGCATGCCCCCGGACAGGGGGCTCCGGCGAAGCCGGTGGGGGTTAAGATAGAAGGGACCTGGCAAACAGCCAGGTCCCTTTTCCGCTCAAAAAGCACCGCAGCATAGGCTGAAGTGCTTTTTGAGCGGAAAACGAGACTCGAACTCGCGACCCCGACCTTGGCAAGGTCGTGCTCTACCAACTGAGCTATTTCCGCAATGGGACTACAAAGATAGTCCAATTTTTCTTTCCTGCAAAATTTCGGCGGAATTTTTTGGACCCGCGAATCTTACAGCTCCTTAGACCTCAACGGCGGTGGAGAACTCACGGAGGAAGCGGAGGTCGTTCTCGAAATAGTGCCTCAGGTCATTCACCTGCCATTTCAGCATGGCAATCCTCTCGATTCCCATTCCGAATGCGAAACCGGAATACTTCTGGGGATCGATACCGGAGGCCTTCAGGACGTTCGGATCCACCATACCGCAGCCGAGGATCTCCAGCCAGCCCGTTCCCTTGCAGACATTGCAGCCTTTTCCATGGCATATGTTGCAGCTCACATCGACCTCCGAAGACGGCTCGGTGAACGGGAAATAAGACGGACGCATACGGATCTTGGCATCTGCGCCGAACATCTCGCGGGCGAAGAGGAGGATGGCCTGCTTGAGATCGGCGAAAGTCACCTTCTCATCGATGTACAGGCCCTCGACCTGATGGAATATGCAGTGCGCACGGGCGGAAATGGCCTCATTACGGAAAACACGGCCCGGGCATATGACCCTGATGGGAGGCTTGACAGTCTCCATGGTACGCACCTGGATGCTGGAAGTGTGGGTCCTCAGCAGAATGGGATTCAGATGGCCTGCAGACACGAAGAAAGTGTCCTGCATGTCCCTTGCGGGGTGGTTGGCAGGGAAGTTCAGGGCTTCGAACACATGATAGTCGTCCTCGATCTCCGGCCCCTCGGCAACATCGTAACCGAATTTGCGGAATATCTCGACTATCTCCTGGCGGACTATCGAAACCGGGTGCCTTGAACCCAGGTCTTTCGGATCTCCGGGCATGGAAAGGTCCTGCTTCGGACCATCCTGGGCACCGCTGTCCTCAGTGGCAGCCTTAAGCTCGGCAATCTTGGCCATGGCCGTCTGCTTGAGCTCGTTGAGAGTCCGTCCGAACTCCTTCTTCAGTTCGGGAGCCACGGTACGGAACTCCTCGAAAAGCTGGGTGATCTCACCTTTCTTTCCGAGAAGGCGGACACGCCACTCTTCAGCTTCCTTCTGACTGCACGCCTTCAGGCCCGCGATTTCAGCCTTTATCTGTTCTATTTCTTCTTTCAGCATATGCCTTCCGTTTTTAATCCTGCAAAGATAGACAAAAACTCCTATTTGCCAGCATTCTTCTCGCGTCTCCTTTCCCTGGACTTCTGCTCCCTGGCAGCCCCGTTCTTGAGGTACTTCGCCCACTGGGCCTCATTGAGGAATCTCTGGTAAGAATCATATGTAGCCTGGGCCCACTTGTCCTGCACGTCGTAGTAAATGGAAGAGTTCGAAAACTTGCTGTCACCCAGGTCCTTCAGTTCCTTCTGCATAGCGAACACATTGTGGGTAAGGGTGGAGTCCACGTAGAATATCTGCCAATCCTCGAGGTTGAGCAGCAATGCAAGGCGGTCAGTCTCCTTCTGGATAGCCTCGAAGGTCTTCGCCTCCTGCTCCTCAGGAGTCAGCGGCTTCTCCTGGGCGCACACGCCAAGGCATGCGGCACAGAGAAGCAATGCGCAAAACATTATCTTATGAGTGAATGATTTCATAAAAAATATCCGTAGATTTGTAAAATGTCTGGCATATGGCAGACAAAAAGCCTGCCGCAGACGCAAAAGTAGTGAATTAATGCTAAAGAGCAAAATGACAATCAGATCAATCATATGCAGCGTTGCCGCAGCGGCAGCTCTCCTCACGGGTGCGAACGACATATTCGCCTGCACCAACGTAATCATCACCAAAGGTGCCAGCCGCGACGGCTCGAACCTCCTGTCATATGCGGCGGATTCGCATATGCTCTACGGCGAACTCTACTTCCATCCCGCGGCGGACTGGCAGACCGGCTCCATGCTGAAAGTATATGACTGGGACTCCAACCGCTATCTTGGAGAAATCCCCCAGATTGACCACACCTTCAAGACGGTCGGAAACATGAACGAGTACCAGGTTGCGATCGGCGAGACCACATGGGGAGGAAGCGAGGACCTGGTGGACAAGCACGGCGCAATGGACTACGGCTCGATGATCTACATCGCTCTCCAGAGGGCTAAGACCGCAAGGGAAGCCATCAAGATCATGACCGACCTCGCCAATGAATACGGCTACTACAGCGAAGGTGAGACCTTCTCCATCATAGACAAGGACGAGGCCTGGATAATGGACCTCATCGGGAAGGGAATGAACATGCGCAACGGCAAGAACCGCGACAAGGGAGTCGTATGGGTGGCCATGCGCATCCCCGACGGATTCATCTGCGCACATGCCAACCAGGCCCGCATCGGGAAATTCCCCCTCGACGATCCGGACAACTGCATGTACGCAAAGGACGTGATCTCCTTCGCCAGGCGCAAAGGCCTGTTCTACGGCGAGGACGAGGATTTCGACTTCTCGAAAGTATATGCTCCATATGATTTCGGCACCGTGAGGGCATGCGACGCACGCGTCTGGAGCGCATTCAACATCCTCTGCGACGGATGGTTCACCTACCGCGACGACGACGGCAACCTCGTCCAGAAAGATGCATATGACTACATAGACTATGCGATGGGATACGACATGTCCGGAAAGCGCATCCCTCTGTTCGTGCGCCCGAAGCGGAAGCTGTCCGTGAAGGACATCGCCGACGTGATGCGCGACCATTTCGAGGGCACCCCTATGGACATGACCACCGATATAGGAGCCGGAGGCAACGCCCTTCCGTACCGCTGGCGCCCCATGGGCTTCGAGGTTGAAGGCCAGAAATATCTCAACGAGAGGGCTATAGCCACCCAGCAGACCGGTTTCTGGTTCGTGGCACAGTCCCGCGGCTGGCTCCCCGACATCATCGGAGGCCTTCTCTGGTTCGGGACCGACGATGCGGCCACTTCCTACCTCACCCCGATCTACACTTCAGTGGACAAGGTTCCCGAGTGCTTCAGGGAAGGCAACGGCAACATGCTTACCTATTCCCCGACTTCTTCCTTCTGGATGAACAACAGGGTAGCGAACGCCTGCTACAAGATGTACGACCAGATGGCTCCGTATGTCAGGAAAAACATCGACGCCTTCGAGACCAAGATGGTCTCCCAGATGATTCCGCTGACGGACAATGACGCCATCAACATCTACAACGACATCGTGTACAAGCTCCAGAAGAAGATGAAGAAGGCAGAGAAAAGGACAGTCCTCTTCTCCGGAGACCCGTTTGCAAAAGTCCGTAAGTTCCTGACAGAGTTCTCGGTAGACACCGCACAGAAACAGTTCGAGGAGTGGACCACCCTGGAGCAGACCCTCCTCGTGAAATTCATCGACGGTAACGTAAAAGCCCAGAACGAAGACGGGACGTTCAAGCATTCCGAGTTCTCAGAGGGCATCCCGTCCGGAATGACCCAGCCCGGCTACACGGACAAATGGAAAGAAGCCGTTGCTGGTGACAACGGCTCCACTCTCAAACAGCTCGATACCCGCTTGGAGACCGAGAATCAGGATTAAGCTTCTGAATCCTTCTTGGTGAATTTGGCCCTGGTTTCATCGACCAGGTCCTCTGCTTTGTCGCGGAGTTCGGCGTACTTCTCACCGGCTTTTCCGGCCAGGTCGCCTGCCTTCACCTTTGCGTCAGCATAAACATCCTTTGCCTTGCCTGCTAGCTCTCCGGCTTTGTCCTTAGCCTCGGCATAGACTTCCTTGGCTTTGCCGGCTGCCTTGTCATACTGGGCTTTGGCGTACTGCTTTGCCTCTTCCTTGGAAACCTTTCCGTCTCCGTCAAGATCGGCAGCGCACTTTGCACATGCCACCTTGGCATTGACTTTTTCCTTGGTGTCGGCATAGACCTCCTTGGCCTCGTCTACGACATCTTTGAGTTTGCTTTTAGCGTACTGGACGCTTTCTTTGAAGGAAACCTTTCCGTCTCCATCCAGATCGGCCTTAAGGCCCTGAGGAACTTCTTCTGCCATGATTATCAGTTTTTAATTATGATGCAAGATAACAATTTTTCTCTCCATTTACAAAATCATACTCCTTCAGGGACAATCAGTCCGGCAATCTCATCAGGCTCTGCGCCGTAGAAGAAAGACCCGACGTCCACAGTCCTGAGGGCATCCAGCACCGGGCCGTATCCCAGCCTGACCCCGCTGAGCACGGCGGACAGTTCCTCTGAAGGAAGATCTCCCATGAAATCTCCCGAAAAAGAGACTTCAGTAATCAATCCATGGTCCGTCTTGGTCTGCACGCTCACAGTCCCGCATGGCAGAACCGTCGACCGGCAGAAATCCGCCTCCCTGGAATGCCCGTAAATCCACTCCCAGGTCCGGAACTTCCCGTCAGCAAGTTCACGCACACCTTTCAGATAATCCTCATCCGGTTCGATGACCTCATCTCCCCCGCCGAGTATCTCGGAAAGAGCAGACTGCACTTCATCAAGGGAACCGAAATCCGGAAGGATGGATTTCAGGTTTGTGACCCTGGAACGCACAGAAGCAATCCCCTTGGTCACAAGTTTCGAACCCGGAACCGACAGGGCGCTCACCAGGGAATCGAGATCCACATCGTACATCAGGGTGCCGTGAATGATCTCCCGGTCATGCCAGACTCTCCTGGCATATCCGGAAATTTTCCGGCCCTCGACGAAGATGTCATTCCTCCCGCTGACCTCGGCAGGTACTCCGATCTTTCGCAGTGCATCCACGAAAGGCTGTGGTGTCAATCCACTTCCTACGAACGTGTAATTGAGATTCTGCAGGTCATGGTAAACCGCACCTCCCCCGGTGACGCGTCGCGCCAGATCCACCCCGTGGTCCCGAAGCCATCCCAGGTTGACCTCTGAATAAGCGTTTTGGTTAAGGCCGATTATGACTGAAGGACGGTTCCTCCACAGGTAGAAAACAGGCTCACCCTCCCAATGCTCCAGGCACCACTGGTCGAATGCGAGATTGAAATGGGGATCTACGGACCTGTTTACCAGAGATTTCATAATGTTCGGATTACGGGCACGATGAAAGCCTTCAACTGGGGGTAGTCCGGAAGATGCCCGCCGGGATAGCTTACCAGACGCCCCGGATAATGAAGGGAGAATTCCTCCCCGCACCGGACCATTTCATCGGCATCGGCGAACATCCCGGTGACGGAGTCTCTTTCAGCGGAGTCGATACCTTCGAACTGCGTACGCTCCATCAGTTCATATGCACGGCATATCTCTTCGGTGACAGTGAACGTGAGAGCCCCGTCTTCGCGCGGGGAAAGATACCTGTTCTCCCCGATCATGGTGCAGAGCAGTCGCGAAGGATGGAAATCCGGATTCACAAGGAGCCTCTTGAAGCCGCGCAGTTTCTGCGCCATGAAACCGCCAAGGGAAAGCCCGACCACAAGGTCGGGCCTTTCCTGATTGCATATGTCCCGCAGCAGCTTGACTGCGGCATCCGGGTCCAGGGGAAGGTCCGGGGAAAGCACATGGACCGGCCTGAGCAGGATCCTGAGAGAATCCGCCATCTTGTACTTCCCGGAGGAAGCCAGTCCGTGTGCAAACAGGATCTTCATCTGGAAACCCGTAAAAAGCTAGAACTCGTCGGGATGAGAAAGCAGATATGCCTCGGCCTCGGCGTTCCACAAGCCACCGTGGGCTTTGCAGAGACGGTCCAGTTCAGCATATGCCGGCTTCTTTTCACCCATCGCAGCGAAATCGTCGATAGCTGTCAGGGGCATGGTAAGCTGGGTGTAAACCATCTTCTTTCCTCCCTTTATGAACGGAAGGTTCATGGTTGTGTCTATCACGGTATTGAGACCTCCGATGTGGGTGATGAGGCCAGCCGGATCCATTCCCTTGCTCATAATGTCGATAGCCTCCTTCATATCATCCACGTTTCCTCCGCTGGTCCCGACAATATGATGGGAAGCATAATGGACATCGTAGAAATTGAACGGAGCCTTGAAGCCGGCATCGCGCGGCCCGGAGAAGAAATCCAGGCAGCCGTCGAATCCCAGGATGGCGTCTCCCTGCTCGATTACGGCGGGAACAGGAGCCATTACCACAACATCGTCATAGCCTGTTCCCCCGGATATCTCACGGAGAACCGCCACCGGATCGCCTTCAGAGGTGTTGATGTAATGCAGTTCTATTCCCTTCGACGCGGCGAATTCCTTGGTGTAGAGGCTTGCAGCCCTGTCCAGGCGGGCCTGGTCGATGTCAGTCACCACGAACAGGCTTGGACGGCGGTCCTCACGGTGAAGGACATAATTAATCATCGCAAGTCCCATCGGGCCGACCCCCGCCAGCAGCGCCATCTTGCCGCCCTGCTTGATCTCCATCTCATGGACATATGATCCTGGAGTCGTGTGGTAATGGGCATGAAGGGCACCGATCACGCAGGAGAGCGGCTCGCTAAGGGATGCGGGATAGAAGCCTTCGCCAGTGTAATGGAGCAGGCAGCCCTTCTCCATCACCTCATTGGGGATTATGACATATGTCGCATCTCCGCCTATGAACCTGTAGGAATAACCCGGAGCGGAGAGGACTCCCACCGGACCGCCTTCGTAATTGAGGGCCGGCTGGATGGAGAACTTCTCACCCGGTTTGAACTGATCCTTCCACTTGGCTCCCACCTCGACAATTATTCCGGCGAACTCGTGTCCGATTATGGTCGGGTTCTCTGCCACGTCATCGGGTACGCGCTTGTGCTCCGTACCGGCATGGGCGGCCTTGTAGGAAGACATGCATATGTCATCGCTGATTACCTTGGCAAGGATTTCGTCATCCTTCATCTGTGGGAGCTCGAATTCCTCAAGCCGGAGGTCATCCTTTCCGTATATGCGTACTGCTTTGGTTTTCATATGTTTGCTTTTTTATAATTATTCCATTTATGACAGCATCACCTGTCCTCCGGTCACCGGGATTGCCTGCCCGGTCTCTCCGGTCTGCTCTATCGCATAGAGGATCGCCTTGCTGACATCCTCGGGATTGCAGCCCTTGTGCATAGGTACCTTTGAGAGGTAATACTCCCGGACATCCTCCACCGTCTTGGCACCGGGAACCTTGCCCGCATGCAGGTACTGGAGGAAAAGCCCGTTCACCGGATCGCTCCACAGCGGTCCGTCAAGGTAATTGCCGGGGCATATGGAGTTGACCTTGATACGGTCAGGTGCGAGTTCAAGCGCGAAGCTCTGTGTCAGGCCTATGCCTCCGAACTTGGCTCCGGCATATGCGAAATTCTTCTTGGAACCCTCCAAGCCGGACTTCGAGTTGATCTGGATTATGTCCGCAAAATATTCCGGGTCCAGTGCGGTCTGGATCTGCATCACGTGTGACGCAGCCTTTGCGCATATGAAATAACCCTTGTAGTCTATCGCGGTCACAAAATCGAAGTTCTTCTCGGTCATCTCCTCCAGGGACCCGGCACGCACGACTCCGGCATTGGACACGAAGGCGTCAACCGCACCGAATTCCAGGACAGTGCTCCTGATGAGTCCGCGGACACTTTCCAGGTCAGCCACATTGGTCTTTACGAAGATAGCCTTGTTCCTCCCGGCCATGGCGTTGAAACGCGAGACCGTGGCCTCTCCGGTAACTTCATTGAGATCGGCCACTACAATGTTAGCCCCTTCTCCGAGAAGGTAACGGGCTATCCCCTCGCCGAAACCCTGTGCGGCTCCAGTCACTATTATGGTCTTTCCCTCGACCCTTCCACGGGATGCTGTAGCGGCAACCTTGCGACGGTAATTCTCTACCTCCCAGTTGTCTATGAAGCCTACCTGGCGGGTGTTCATCGGGTGCACCTCACCCAAAGCTGATGCGTACCAGGCCACTTTCATCACATCCAGGAAGACCTCTGTGACTATCCCGGCCTCACGGGCATCCTTACCTGCGGCGATAAGGCCGACTCCCTTCACCAGGAGGACCTTCGGAGTGTAACCGCGTTTCAGGACATATGCCTCTATCTTCTTTTCGGCCTGCTTTACAAGATCTTCCGGGCTCTTCGGGTCTATGTAGATGTACTCGCTCTTGCAATAGACTATCCCGTCGGGAGTGTATGGGCGGAGCACATCGGATGCAGCTTCGCGGCTGGAAATGAAATGCTCCACGAGGGCACCCCCCGTCACCTTGAGGGTCTTGAGTCCGCGTCCGCCGCGGCTGAGGATCATGCGGATCGCCGGGACTGTGTCCGCAGCGCATTCACATGGAGAAGCCTCTCCCTCCGGAAGGGGTTTGACCACCTTCTCCAGAGCGGCGAAGATGCCGTCATATGTCTTCTCGACCTCTTCGGGACTGTCCCCGCCCACGAAGATTCCGTGATTCTGGAGGAAGATTACCTTAGGCTCGCTGCCCTTATCCGCCTTCCACGCCTTGATCCTCTCATATACCTTCTTGAAGAGGGTGTATCCGGGATCGGTGTAGGGGATGTAAAGAGCGTCCGGGAACATCTTTCCGCAGAGTTCCTGTGCATTGCTGCAGCACATCAGGGCATTCACCAGCGTCGGATGGAGATGGATCACATATGCGGCATCCATGCAGTTGTGGAGGGATGTTTCCACTGAAGGCCTGCGGCCACGGATGATGCATGCGGCAGCCAGGTCTTCCTTTACCTGGGCCTCACGCTCGGCGGCGTCTGCGCTGTACTTTTTCTCTCCCATCGGATTAAGGAGGGAACGGTCCATTACCGCGAATCCGTCCTCGTCGATTGTAGCCAGGGCATGCCCGCTGGCCTTGACCCACAGGCGGTCAGCAGTCTTGAAAGAGGTGTTTCCGCCTCCTGCTATCACGTAACGCGGGTCAGCTCCGTATTTCCGGGAGATTTTTATTAATTCCTCTATCATCTTACTCGTTATTAATTCTTTCCATGATAACCGCGGCACCTTCCTCCACGCTGCGCAGGCCCGCCTGATGGGCGGCTACCTTGCAGGCTCCCTGCCAGTTGATCTCCCTGAGCTTCTCAGAAAGCGAGGAAGCATCCCGGGTCCTGAGGGTTATCGGTTCCATCTGAGGAGTGTTGTGCTCCGAACCGAAGGTCACGGTGAAGCCCTCGTCCACCAGGTAGCCGGCATAGCTTTCCAGAACGGCGGTGGTGTTACGGGTAGTGATGAACTCACAGGAACGTATTCCGCGGCGACGGAGGATATCGGCACACTTCTGCAGGTCTCCCTCGAAGTCAGTGAACTCTCCCTTGGCATTGTCGGCCAGGAAGGGATAGGTCGGGATGCCCCCGGCAGCCTCTATGATCCTCTGGACATCTTCCATCGGAAGGAAAGCCTTGGGATCTTCAGGAACGAAGGCGGCACCTCCTGCCTTGAGGAGCTTGCTGCGGATTTCATTTTCCACTGCCGCGAGGTTTTCAAGAGCCGACGAAAGAGGCTTGCCCGAGAATATGCGTTCGTACATAGCCAGCTTCGAGGTCTGCCCGCTGCATGCGGAGTCCACTGCCAGGCGGATGGCCTTTGCCAGATGGCGCTCACGCACCAACCCGTTAGTCAGTTCGTCACGGACCCGGGCATATGAAATCCTGAAACCAGCCTTCACCGAATCGAGGTGGTCGTTAAGCTTGGCGCACATCTTCTCCACCTGGAGGTTGGACTCAGCCCTGACGGCAGCAAGCTGGGCAGCTTCCCTTCCGCCAAGGATCACAGGATAAGACAGGCCTTTGCCGCTGAGGTAGGTACGGCCGGGATTGCTGGGGTCGTTGACCCTGGTCCCGGCTGCCTGGTCCTCCTGGTTGAGGGCTATGAACTCTATGTTGAAGAGGGGATACAGGCCCCGGGCAGCACAGCCTTCGCTCCACTGTCCGTAGCCGTCCATTGAATAGAAATCGTTGACACCCACGACCTTCACCCCCTCCTTCGCTGCCATGTCCAGCGCCTGTGAGACGCTGTCGAAGGCACTGAAGGACCAGGGAGTGTGAAGATGTGCGTTTACGTCAGGAAACCTCATGACCTAGACACCTTTACGTGAACGGAGGATCTTCTGGGCAGTGGTCTGGTTGGTGGTCGGAACCCATCCCTTGAGCGGAAGGATCTGCTCGTTGATGGCATCCAGGAACCAGCTGGCCTGCGGGAAGAATGACTCTTCCAGTTCGTGGCACGGGGTGATCCAGTTACGGGAACCGAGCACCACCGGAGCAGCGTCGAGGTAGTCGAAGCACATGGTGGTGATGTTGGCCGCAAGGTCGTTGAGGAACGATCCGCGGGCACAGGCATCACTGGCTATGACTATGCGGCCGGTCTTCTTGACCGACTCGATGACCTTGTCGTAATTGAACGGCACCAGGGAACGGGCATCGATGACCTCAGCCTCGAGACCGTATTTCTCCTTGAGGAGGTCAGCTGCCTCGATGGCTTTGTACAGGGTGGCGCCGATTGTGAGGAAGGTGATGTCCTTGCCTGCACGCTTGACGTCGGGTTCTCCCATCGGAATCTCGTAATAGCCTTCGGGAACTCCGCCTTCGTGGAACTTCTCACCGATTCCGTAAAGCCTCTGGCTCTCGAAGAAAATCACCGGGTCGGTGCCCTGGAGAGCGCTGTTCATGAGGCCCTTGGCATCATATGGGGTAGCGGGGAAGACCACCTTGAGGCCCGGAATGTGGGCACACAGAGAGGTGAAGTCCTGGGAGTGCTGGGCTCCGTACTTGCTTCCCACGGACACACGTACCACTACCGGCATCTTGAGGATGTTTCCGGACATGGCCTGCCATTTCGGGAGCTGGTTGAAAATCTCGTCGCCGGCGCAGGTGATGAAGTCGCAGTACATTATCTCGGGAATCACGCGGCCGCCGCACATGGCATATCCGATAGCGGTGCCCACGATCGCAGCCTCGGCGATAGGCGAGTTGAAGAGCCTGTGCGGAGGAAGTGCCTCTGTAAGACCGCGGTAAACGGCGAAAGCGCCGCCCCACTCACGGTTCTCTTCTCCATATGCCACAAGCGAAGCGTCCTTGTAGAAGCGGTCGATAATCGCTTCGAAGACACCGTCGCGGAAGTTGTAAGTCTTCATGCTGCTGACCGGCTTGCCGTCCTTGTCGAGCCAGAAACGGGACTTGCCTTCTATCTGGCGGACCCTCGGGCATTCTTCCATAGGCATGTTCACGTCGGGCTTGGCATCGCTGAAGGAGTCCACGCTGCCGTTGGAGAACATCATCTCACCGAGGAGTTCGTCTTTCTGGACGAGGTCCATGCGGGGTGAAAGCTCGAAATCGATAGCGAGCTTGTAATTTGTGAAGATGTTGTCCTTGACATATGCCTGGATGTCGTCCAGGGCCTTCTGGTCGCAGACGCCGGCTTCGACGAGCTTCTTCCCGAAGGCGACGATGCTGTCTTCCTCCTCCCATGCGGCGATCTCTTCCTTGGTCCTGTAAGAGGACTGGTCGCTCGGGGAATGGCCGCCGTAGCGGTAGGTAACTATGTCGAGAAGGGCCGGACCTTCCTTAGCCTCGAGGAGGGCCTTCTTGCGGCGCATCGCATCGATGACTGCGAGTGGATCATAGCCGTCAACCCTCTCCGCGTGCATGTTCACGTCGTTGAACCCTGCACCCAGGCGGGCCTGGAAATGATAGCCGGCGGTCTCGCCGTTAGGCTGTCCGCCCATCGCATACTCATTGTCCATCACATTGAAGAGCACCGGGAGGCCACCCTTCATGTCCCCTTCCCACATGGTCTTGAACTGGTCCATGGTAGCGAATGTCATTCCTTCCAGGACCGGACCGCGTGCATAGGAACCGTCGCCGAGATTGGCCACTACGATACCCTTCTTGCGGTTGACTTTCTTGTAGAGGGCTGCTCCTACTGCTATCGAACCGGAACCGCCGACTATAGCGTTGTTGGGATAGATCCCGAACGGGGTGAAGAAGGCATGCATAGAGCCGCCGAGTCCCTTGTTGAATCCGGTGACACGTGCAAATATCTCAGCCATAGCTCCATAGAGGAGGAAGTGGCGGGCTAGTTCCTTGACGTCCTTTCCGTCATATCCTTTCTTCGCGACGTTGAGAGTGGCTCCTCCCCAAAACTCTTCCATAACCTTGGTGAGCTCTTCGTCTGAGAGGATCTCGATGGACCTCAGGCCCTTTGCCAGGATCTCGCCGTGAGAGCGGTGCGAACCGAAGATGAAATCGTCAGTATCCAGGGCATATGCCATACCGACCGCAGCGGCTTCCTGTCCTGCGGAAAGGTGGGCGGGACCCGGATTGTTGTACTCCACTCCGTTGTAGCCTCCGGTGGTCTTGACGAGATTCAGCATGGTCTCGAACTCGCGGATCATGGCCATGTCGCGATAGATGTGGAGGAGGTCCTCCTTGGTGAAATTGCCTTCTGCCAGTTCCTGGGAGACCGTCTTGTTATAGGTCATCACAGGAATCGGGGGTATCTTTATTTCATGCTCTTCCGGATAGAGTGTCTTCTTGGGATCGACGTAGATTGATTTTGGCATTTTCTGATGTATTTACTTTAGCTTCAATTATTTCAATGCATATGCGACATCGCGTATGACTTCCGATACCGTCGGATGCGGGAATATCACCTCGCGGAGCTGCTCGAGGGTCATCTCGTTCTCGATGGCAATTGCCATGCTGTGGATGATCTCGGAGCACGGATTGCCGAGCATATGCACGCCCAGCACTTCGTGGTACTTCTTCCCGACGATGAACTTGCATATGCTCGGGTCGGTCCCTGCGTTCTCGGCGACATAGCGCCCTGCATATGTAAGCGGAAGCTTCACAACCTCATATTCTTTTCCTGAGGCCTTCGCCTGCTCCTCGGTAATGCCGACTCCGGCCACCTCGGGATTGGTGTAAACTATGCTAGGAACCGCGTTGTAGCGGGCATGGTCCTGTTTTCCCAGGATGTTGTTTACCGCCACGATTCCCTCGCGGTAGGCTACGTGGGCAAGCATCGGAGTGCCGCTTACGGCGTCGCCTGCGACATAGACGTTCGGGATGTTGGTGCGCATGCGGTCATCGGCGGCGATTCCCCTGTCGGCCTCGACTCCGAGGTTCTCCAGGCCTATGCCCCTGATGTTGGAGCGGCGTCCTACCGAAACCAGTATCTTGTCGCCGTAAACCTTGCAGGTCTCTCCCTTGGGATTCTCGTAGACCACATTGTTGCCTTCGATCCCGGTGACCTTGCAGCTGAGGCAGAACTCAATGCCCCTCTTGGCGTAAATCTTCTGGAGCATGGCGCTGATCTCGTTGTCCAGCGGGCCGAGGATCTTCGGAAGCATCTCAACGACAGTGACTTTTGTCCCGAGTGTGTTGTAGAATGCGGCGAACTCCATACCGATGACACCGCCACCGATAACGACCAGTTCCTTGGGCTGCTCCTTAAGGGCGAGGATCTCACGGTTGGTGACAATCACGTCACCGGCTTCCTTGAGTCCCGGGAAAGGCGGGACTGCCGCCTCGGATCCGGTGGCTATGATCAGGTTTGTCGCAGTGTACTTTTCACCTGCGGCGCTCACCTCGATCCCGTCTGCACCGCGGCCCTCTATATGGGCTTCGGCAGGGACCACCGTCACCTTGTTGGCCTTCATCGAAAAACCGACTCCTGCCACCAGTTTCTTCACCACCTTGTCCTTGCGGTCCACAATCTCGGCGTAATTGACCGAAGGATTGTCGCAATAGACTCCGTAATGTGATCCGGTGAGACCGTAATTGTAAATCTTGGCGCTGTAAAGGAGCGTCTTGGTTGGGATACAGCCCTCGTTGAGGCAGACGCCTCCGAGGGCCCTCTTTTCAAAGAGGACTACCTTGAGGCCCTCCGCCCCAGCCCTCTCCGCGGCCATGTACCCGGCAGGACCGCCTCCGATGATTGCTAAATCAAAACCCGGCATATGTTCAAATGTGTTTTTCAGAATTCAACTTCGAGGTTCTCGATCTGGGTGGCTACTTCCTTGAGGAAACGGGTGGCCTGTCCGCCGTCTATGGAACGGTGGTCATATGTGAGCGAAAGCCCCATGTAAGGCACGAATGCATATACTCCGCTGCCGAGGTCCTTCGGACGCGGAACTATGGTTCCGACTCCCAGGATGGCGGTCTGCGGAAGGTTGAGCACCGGAGTGAACCACTCTACTCCATAGCCTCCGAGGTTGGAGACAGTGAAGGAAGCGGCCTCAGTCGCGATGAGGTCGGGATTGATGCTTCCCTTCTTGCAGTCGTCGGCAAGGGCCTTGAGCTGACGGCTCAGCTCCACTATGTCCAGGTCCTGGGCATGCTTGACCGCAGGTACCATCAGGCCGCGCTCGGTGTCAACCGCACAGCCAAGATTCACCACGTTGAAGAGCCTCATGGAGTCTCCAAGGCAATGGGAATTCACCTCGGGGAACTTGAGAAGGGCCTTTATGACCGCATAGCAGACGAAGTCGTTGATGGTGATGTTCGCATCCAGCTTCCCGTCGGCATATGCTTTCTTGGCCTTTTTGCGCAGCTCCTGCACCCTGCGTGCGTCTGCTCCGAGCATATGAGTGAGCTGGGCGGAGTTCTGCAGCGAGTTGTACATCGCCTTGGCGATGATGGTGCGGATATGAGGCAGTTTCTTGACTGTAAACTCTTCGCCTTCTCCGGCGAGGTTCTCGGTGTGCATCGGTTTCCAGACCTTGAGGTCGGAGGCCTTCACTGTTCCGGCGAGGCCGCTGCCGCGTGCAGGAGCCTGGAGACCGCCTTCTCTCATCATGGCTTTTGCGAGTCCCGTCACGGGAGCTGAAGCAGCCGCTGCCACGTCGCGCTCGATGATGCGTCCGTGAGGACCGCTTCCGCTGAGCTGGGCAGTGTCTATGCCCTTCTCCGCCGCCAGTTTCCTGGCCCTCGGAGAGACTGCAGAAGAGCCTCCCGGGACAGCCTCAACGGCTGAAGGAGCCTGGGCAGCCTCAGGTGCTGACACCGCTTCCGGCGCTGCGCTTTCCTGTGAACTGGGTGCTTCGGCAGGAGCGGCCGCCCCACCCGGAGCGAATTCTGCGAAAGACTCGCCCGGGGTTCCAATCACCATCACGTTGGTCAGGCATGGAACCTCATCATTCTCATTGAAGAAGACGGCAAGGACCGTCCCTTCTACCTGTGCCTCCTCTTCAAAGGAAGCCTTGTCTGTCTCATAGCTGAAAAGGACATCACCGACAGCGACCTGGTCGCCGGTTTTCTTCTTGATTTCGGTGATGATGCAGCTCTCGACCGACTGCCCCTGCTTGGGCATTATTACAGCTTGTGCCATATGTGTTTGATTACAATAATTGCGGGAGGAATGAAGATACTATAAGCACCACGAGGCCGCATACGAGGATGGCGATGGTCCTCTTTGAACAACCTTTCCACTCCTTGAGGATTATGCCCCAGACGTTGCTGAAGACCACATTGAGGGACTGGAGGATGCACCAGCTGAAGGCCAGCAGGACGGCTGAGGTGGTGAGGAAGCCCTTACCGAGCGAAAGGCCGAAGAACTGGCTGTACCAGAGCACGCCGGCCAGGCAGCAGAACATCAGGTTGTTGACCCAGACGCTGCCGTTCTTGTAGTCGGACCATGTGTGATTCTTGGAGTTCTGGTAGAAGCAGTAGACGGCATTTGTGAGGAAACCTCCGAAAGTCACCAGAAGAGTGGCGGGAAGGGTCTCGAAAACGGGCTTGGTGGCTGCCCAGTGAAGGTCCTTTCCGAAGCCCAGGCCGATGGCGAAGCAGGCGCTCATGAAGCCTGCCAGCAGGGCCACGAATATGCCTTTGCCGAAATTGAAGTCCTTGACTGCGTCCTTTGCTCCTTCACCGGCCTCAGTGCTCTTGCGGGCTCCGGCCCAGCCGATGATGGCTATTCCTATGAGAGTCACCGCGACACCGACTATCACAGGCCACGTAAGGTCTGAGGTCTTTCCGGTGAAAATAGGGGTCAGAAGGGTACCGAGGCCGGCGCATGTTCCAAGTGCGATGGACTGGCCGAGGGCGACTCCCAGGTAACGCATCGAAAGTCCGAAAGTCAGTCCTCCTACACCCCAGAGGATGCCGAAGAATATTGTCAGGAGGCTCTCCTTGGGATGGGCGGCGAAAAGGGCGAAGAGGGATTCACCTGAAGGAACAGCCAGAAGGGCTCCGATCAGGGGGAAGACCAGCCATGCGAACACGCCCTGGATGATCCAGTAGCTCTCCCAGCTCCATGACTTGATCTTGTTGATCGGGACGTAGCAGCTCGACTGGCAGAACGCCCCGATCGCAATAATCAGTAAACCGAGAACCAGTTCCATTGGAATTACCTCTTAGAAGTTACGTCTTTCTCGTATTTCTCGATGGCCGGGATGAAGTCCTCGCCGACGGGAACGCCGTTCTTCCAGTTGAAGTAATCGAAGACGGCTCCGAACGGAAGGGTCTTGGCCTCTTCGAGGAGGGCGAGCCTCTGGAAGTTCTGGCCGTTGGCCTCGTACTCGCGGAGTTTTGCAAGGGGCTCGAGAAGGGCGCTGAGGATGCACTTCTGGGTAGCACGGGTACCGATTACATATGCACCGATACGGTTGATTGATGCGTCGAAATAGTCGAGGCCGACATGTGCGCGGTTAAGACCGTCGGCGCGTACGAGCTCCTTGAAGAAGTCGAGGGTCTGGTCGTTCATAATGGTGACATGGTCGGAATCCCAGCGTACCGGACGGCTGACGTGGAGCATGAGCTCGGGAACGTAGAGAAGGAGGGCGGAAACCTTGTCGGAAATGTTCTCAGTGGGCTCGTAGTGGCCTGTATCGAGGGTGTAGATAACCTTGCGGGATGCGCAGTAGCCCTCATAGAAGTCCATTGAACCTACGGTGTAGCTCTCGAGACCGATTCCGAAGAGCTTGGCCTCAACGCAGCTCTTCATTCCGGGAAGCTTCTCTGCGAGGATCTCGTCCAGGGACTGCATGAGGAGTTCACGGTAATACTTGCGGTTCACGGTGTAATCCTTGGAGCCGTCATGTACCCATATGTTCATGATGCAGGGATCGTCCTGGGCCTTGCCCATGGCATCGGCGATGCGGCGGCAGCGCTTTGTGTGCTCGATCCAGAAATTGCGGATGGCTGGGTCGGGGTTGGCCAGCGAGAGGTCGCCGCTCTTGGGATGGCCGAAGGAAGTGGAGTTGAAGTCCAGCTTGAAATTGTTCTCTTTTGCCCACTGGATCCAGCTCTCGAAGTACTTGGGCTCCACCTCGTCACGGTCGACGAACTTGCCTCCGAAATCTCCGTAGATTTCGTGGAGGTTCACGCGGTGGTTACCGGCGATGAGGGTCTTTACGAATTCGAGGTCCTTGCGTACCTCATCGATGTTGCGGGCGCGGCCGGGATAGTTTCCGGTAGTCTGGATACCGCCGGACAATCCGCCTTTGCTCTCGAATCCGATGACGTCGTCAGTCTGCCAGCAGTGAAGGGAAATCTGCTGTTTCTCAAGTAGTTCTATGGCTTTGTCGGTGTCGACGCCTATAGCTGCATAACGTTCTTTGGCAAGTTCATATGCTTTTTTTATTGCTTCTGCTTTCATGATTGGTATTTGTTTTAATGATTATTTGTTCGGATAATATGTCTTCACCTGGAAGGCGTCGGCGATAAGGCGGCGCATTTCCCACCTGTCGGCCACGAGGCCGACCGCCTTGGCCTGCATCATCACGTTTCCTATGGCCGTGGCCTCGGTCGGTCCGGCGACTACCGGGATGCCTATGGTGTCGGCGGTGATCTGGCTAACAGTAGCGTTGGCGCTGCCTCCGCCTATGACGTGGAGTTTCTCGATCTTGAACGGAGCGAACTCACCGAGCGCGGCGAGGACTTCCTTGTAGCGGTCCGCCAGGGAATGATAGATGCAGCTGACCATCTCCCCGTCGGTCTCGGGAACCCTCTGGCCGCTCTCGCGGCATGCTGCCTTGATTTCCGCATCCATGTCAGCGGGAGCCGCGAACCGGGGATCGTCCGGATTGATCCTCGACGGGAAGTCATCAGCTTCGCGCGCGATTGTCTCAATTCCGGCATATGTGTAAGTCCTTCCTTCCGCAGCCCAGGTCTTGCGGCTCTGCTCGAGAAGCCACATTCCCGTGATGTTCTTCAGGAAGCGGGTGGTTCCCTCGATGCCTCCTTCGTTGGTGAAGTTGAGGCTCTCGGATTTCTCGTTGATAATGGGCGCGGGTGTCTCGATTCCCATGAGGCTCCATGTGCCGCTGCTCAGGTAGGCGAAGTTCGGGTCGGAGGCTGGCACCGCGGCTATCGCGGAGGCTGTGTCATGGCCGGCAACGGCTATGACGGGAACCTCCCCGACGCCTGTTTCCTCGGCGATCTCCTTGCGGAGGGTGCCGTTAAGGGTTCCTGAAGGAACGATGTTCCTGAGGATGTCGGGGTTCACCCCGAGCCTCTCGAGGAACTCCTTCTGGAACTCCCTCTTTTCCTGGTTCATCATTCCGGACGTGGAGGCGTCCGTGTACTCGCAGACCCTGTTCCCGGTAAGCAGGTAGGCCAGGAGGTCAGGCATGAAGAGAAGCTCGTGTGCGCTCTTCAGGGGAGCGAATCCTTCCTGCTTCTGGGCATAGAGCTGGAATATGGAGTTGAAATCCATTATCTGGATTCCCGTAGCGCCGTAAAGTTCCTTGCGCGGAATGGTTTTGAACACTGCCTCGGGAGCGCCAACGGTGTAGGGGTCCCTGTAGCAGCGGGGAAGCCCCAGGAGGGTACCGTCCTCAGCCAGCAGGCCGAAGTCCACACCCCAGGTGTCTATTCCTATGGAATCCAGCTTGATCCCTTCTTCGGCGACCTTGGCGAGGGCCTCCTTGAAAGAATTGAACATTCCATATATGTCCCAGAACCATTTCCCGTCAAATTTGAGAATCCTGTCGGGGAAACGGTGGATCTCCCTCATGTCGAAATGGCCGTCCGCGAAAGTAGCAAGAACGGCGCGCCCACTGGTCGCACCGCAGTCAAATGCCAGGAAATTGTACTTTTCCATATGTCAGCGTCAGTCAAGATGGAACATTTGCCTCAGGGGAATGGTGACTGGGGAATTGTCCGGATTCACCTCCATGATGTCGGCCATGAAATCCCACCACTTCCGGTTGATTTCAGTTGTGCCCAGATCCTGGGATGTACCCTCCCCGGAGACCTCTTGATAGGCGAACAGAATGTTGGTTTCTTCGTCCAGGAAGATGGAGTAGTTGCCGATTCCGTTCTCTTTGAGGAGTTTGATCATTTCCGGCCACAGAAGGGCGTGGCGGCGTTTGTACTCATCGGCGAAACCGGGCTTGAGGAACATCTTGAATCCGAATATTTTCTTTTCCATATTGAGATTGATTTAAAATATGTCCAGTTTTCAGCCTGTAAATATAATTATTTAAACTGTCACAGTTTCATGCATTTTGGCATAAGAACTTTGATTTTTGACAAGATTCTGTTTATTTTTGACAAAAGAACATATGCGACATGGGAAACCAGGAATCGAAGCACCTTAAATACCTTGCAGTAAGCCAGCACGACAGGGACTGGGGACTGGCAGTCAACTCCGTCGGCTTCCAGGACATCGCCCCCGGAGCCCCTTATCCCCCGGGAGACCATCCTTCAAGATATGTCTTCAATCCCGAGAGGGGAAGGATCCTGGCCGAATACCAGCTGGTTTACATCACCCGCGGGCACGGCCGTTTCTCCAGCCGGAGCATGGGGAGGAACATGGAAGTAAAGGAAGGGATGGTCCTCGCCCTCTTCCCCGGGGAATGGCACTCCTACAGGCCGGACAGCAGCAGCGGATGGAAGGAATATTGGATCGGCTTCCAGGGAAGAATCGCGGACAACTGGCTGGAAAGCAAATTCTTGCATATGCAGAAGGCCATCTTCGACATAGGCCTGCGAAGTGACGTGGTGCGCCTCTACGACGAAGCCATAACCCTCGCGGAGGAAGGCCGCTCCGGCTTTCAGCAGACCCTCGGATCGGTGGCCTCCCACATCCTGAGCCTGGCATATTACTACGACCGCAACAAGGTCTTCCACGATTCCGGCCTGGCCGAAAAGATCGAACAGGCCAAGGTGATCATAAGTTCCCGGCTGTCTGACATCTCCCCTGAGGAGATAGCACGCGAACTGTTCATGAGCTATTCCGGATTCCGGAGGGCTTTCAAGCAGTACACCGGTTTCTCTCCGGCGAAATACATCCTTGACGCCCGCTTCTCCAAGGCCAAGGAAGAACTGACCAACACCGACCTGCCCATCAAGGACATAGCCTGGTCCAACGGGTTCGCGAACTACGAATATTTCCTGACGTCTTTCAAGCACAATACCGGAATGACCCCCCGCGAGTACCGCAAGATGACCACCGGAACCACCTGAGTAGCAGGTAAACTTACTTCTGAACCAGACGCATCAGCCGTACGTTGGAGTTCAGGCCGGAGGGCACCGGGTCCCACCCCGCATATGTGTCGGGCTTATACCTGACATTCAGGATATTGGCATCCTTCATCTTGCGCCACTGCACGCCCCTGCGGTCCATGTCGGCAATGCGGTTGGCCGGCAGGTTGGTCACCTCTATGCGGAGGTCGTTCTTCCCGGCCTTGACAGCCTTCGAGCAGTCCACGGTGAAGGGCACCGCCCATATGCATCCGAGGTACTTCCCGTTGAGCCAGACGCGGGCGCTTTCACGCACGTCTCCGAGATCCAGCATGAAGCCGTCGGCCCCTTCGATGTCAGCGGAAGAAAGCTCGAAAGTACAGGCATATGAGCCTGTTCCCATCGTAACCGCGGTCTTCTCGTCAAGGTCCTCCCAGGTCCTGGTGGAGCCAAGATTGTAAGTCCCCTTTACCTCGGGCGCGGACTGGGTGAATGTCAGAGTCCATGGGCCGTCAATGGTCTTGAATTCAGTAGCTTCCGGTTTTGATTTTCCTTCAGGGAAACCCTGGTCACTGTCCCATGTACGCAGGATAATGGACTCGCCGGAGCGAAGCGCCAGGTTCACCTTCCCGCCTTGTACCTTGGCAGGAGCAGTGCTTCCGTCCATGGGATTGAAGAGTTTCGCGCTGGCAAAAGGCACTGCCAGGGAAACATCGGTGTCAATGTCGTCGGGAGTCTGGTTGGCTATGAAGTAGATGTAACCGTCGGTGTCGCGCCTTCGGATCATCCTCATATGCAGCCTGCTCCGGATCTCTTCCGGGGCGGCGGATTCATAGCTTCCGACTTTGATTCCCGCGGCTTCGATCTCCGCAAGTTTCGCCTTGCTAGCCTCAGGCATATATGCCGGATCCGGGACTATGATGCCTTTATATGAGGCACCGCCAGATGTGACTATCAATCCATTTTCAACATGAGTGTCAAGCAGTTGCGTATCGGATATGTAATCGCAATCATAGCCGAGGCTGTCTATCTGGAGGATGTCCTGCGCAAAGTCCGGAGCTACCGCGCCAAGATAGTGGATCTCCATTCGCATCAGGAAGTTACCCTCAGCTGCACGGTCCTTTGCAGGAGGATCCCTGTGCCATATGGCCTGGACAGGGAGGAGGACCAGGAAGTCGGCGTCGGGCCGGCCTCTCTGGAGGAAACTCTGGCACCTGGAGATGTAGTCGGTCATTGCCGGGACGTCCCTCCATATGGAATTGGTCGAGCTCATGTCGATGGAGGCGTAGAACTTCCAGCCCGGCCACGGGTCGTCAGCGGGCGAATAGGCGTTCCCGTGGAACATCACCCTGTTGACTCCGGCCGAGAACATAAGGTCTAGTTCCGGCTTTATCTGGGAAAGGCTCGTGCGGAAGTGCTCCGTAAGCCAGGTGCACGTCTCGCTGCTGGTGATGTTCTTGCCTGTGACATGGGCCGCCGAAGAGGCGTATTTGAACATCGAAAGGTCGCTTGCGTTCTGCCTGGTGAAGTAAGGGTCATCCTTGCGCAAACCCTTGATATTCAGATTCGACATTCCGAATCCTTCGATCTCGGGAATGTCCACCGCCCCATATGCATCAAGCAGGTTGGCGGGTGAGCCGTGGGCCTGATAGCGGACCTTCATTCCGTGGGAGTGTGCCCATTCCACCCATGGATATGTGAAATTCTCCAGAAGGAGGTCGTTCATAGTCTGGCGGTAATCGGCGACCGTTTTCTTGCCGTCGTCAACCTCTCCGAGAAGCTCGGGGAAGTGCTCCTCGAGAGGATAGCCGCGCCTTTTACGGAACTCGTCGAGAAAGGCCGGAGTCCAGTCCGCGCCATAGACTTCATATGAATCGTCAAAGACGGTGGACGGCCATTTGACCTGCGGATTCGCCGCGAAGGCATTGTCGAACCAGTCCAGGTAATGGCGGAGAGCCTTGGGGTCAAGATGGTCTATCACAAGTCCTTCCCCGCCCGGAGCGGCGCGTTTTACTTTCTGCATGGTGCGGCTGATAAAGAAGGCTATCACATGCCATTTCCCGGCCGGGAGGCCTATCACGACCTCACCGGGCTCGGCCCCGTCTTTCCTGACATCCTCCGTGAAGTCCAGGACCGCGCCTCCGGGGCCATATGCCATGAGTTTGCTGAAATGAGTGTAGCTCCGGATCTTCTCGGCGGGCCGGAGGTCGAGCTTGTTTACTCCGCCTCGGAGGTCCCATTCCTGGAACACGGCCTTGCATGCAGATTCCTCAACGTCCACATTGGGTCCGCCGAAGGGCCATCCGGTCCCGCAGAGCAAGTCAACCTGTATGTCGTCTTTTGCGGCTATCGCTTCCGTTGTGCCGAGGGCCTCCATCCATCTGTCAGACAGGAAGGGAAGTTCCCTGTCCTCGTAACCGTTTACCCCGTAGAGAGGGGTGACTTCCACTGTCCCGAATCCGGCTTTGGAGATCTCGTCCAGATTGGTCTTAAGTCCCTGTGCATCAACGGCAGACCCGAGCCACCACCAGCGGACTCCGGGCTTGTTCTCCCGGGTGATTTCGGGCCATCCGGCGTCCTTAGGGGTACATTGGAGAGAAGCGGCTGCACATATGAGTGCCAAAGCGACTTTTGTAAAGCTGTTCATGAGTGTTATCAATTAGACATGACTAAGGTAGCCTAAATTCGCTTTTTTTGCAAGCGAGAGGCGGTTTTACTATATTTAACAGGATTTAAAAAATGCCGGTTCCCATGAGAAGATTTATTTTTATTGCCATGGCGATTCTGCTGGTTCCATGCCTTTCCGGAGCCAAACAGAAAATTGATTTCGACAAGACCCGCGGAGTCATCAACGCGGTAAACGGTGTCGGACAGCCGCCTGTCACCGGATTTGCCAACACCGCATACTTCCATTATCTGAAAGAAGCCGGTATCCCCTATTCCCGGCTCCATGACGTAGGGGGAGCATATGGCATGTTCATATATGTCGACATCCCCAACATCTTCAGGGACTTCGATGCGGACGAGAATGATCCTCAGTCATATGATTTCGCCTTCACGGACATTCTGCTCAAGGGATTGGTGGACAATGGAGTGGAACCGTATTACAGGCTCGGAGTGACCATAGAGAACGCACAGCATATAAAGGCCTACAGGATCTTTCCGCCAGCAGACTTCGCCAAGTGGGCGAGGATATGCGAGCATATCATCATGCATTACAACTATGGCTGGGCGGATGGTTTCGAGATGAATATCTCGCATTGGGAAATATGGAACGAGCCTGAGAACAGCCCCGATCCGGATACGAATCCCTGCTGGAAGGGCACCTGGGAGCAATACCTGGAGTTTTACGGCACTGCAGCAACTTACCTCAAATCCAAATTCCCCGAACTGAAGATCGGAGGATACGGCAGCTGCGGATTCTATTCGGCCACAGGCGACAGTGTGGCTGCGGGGAACAACAGCATGCGCTATGACAATTTCGTAACATGCTTCCACTCTTTCCTGAAGAGGGCCCGGAGCGAAGGCTGGCCTCTCGACTTTTTCTCCGCCCATTCCTATTCCAAGCCTGCCAATGCCATAAAGCAGATGCAATACGCCAGGAAGACCCTTGACGAATACGGCTTCAAGACAACGGAACTATCTGTGAATGAGTGGCTCCCCGAGCCTGCGATAGAAAAGTCCAATACGGGAAAGCAGGCCGCTGAAATAGCCGCCGAGATGATCGGATTCCAGAACATCGGGGTAAACGATGCCGAAATCTATGATGCCAAGATGGGTGGCGGCAGATATTCCCCGCTCTTTGACTACTCTACGCTCAAGCCGAAACGCGCATATTATTCATATGTGATGTTCAACACACTCCGGCAACTCGGAAAGGCCGTTCCGGTGCCGGAAACGGACGAAGGAGTCTATCTTTGCGCTGCTTCCGACGGGAAAGGAAAGGCTGCGCTCATGGTCTCCAACATATCCGGAAATGCCTGGAAAAACAATCTGGATTTCGGCAGGTACAAGATAACAGCGGTGCGCATCCTGGATGACACGCACCTCAATGAACCGGTCGGAGACCGTCTTGAATCACTGGAGAACGACTCCGTCTGTCTCCTTTTGCTGGAGAAGCGCTAGCGGGGTTATTTTATTCCGTATTTGCGGAGTATCTTCGTAACGGGCTTCACTATGGATTCAGCCCAGAGCTGATAGCCGTAGTTGGAGGGATGTGTACCGTCTATGCTGGCACTGTGGTCGTCGGGGACTGCGTCCGGCTTGATGAAGTAAACGTCTTTGTACTTCTTGCAAGCTATCTTCATCATGCTGTCGGCCACTTCCATCTTCCTGGCCTCGGCTGCATCTATGCTGGTGCTGAATGCACGGCTTTCCCTAAAAATGGTCTGCTGGAATATGAGCGGTTTGCCGGGATGGGAGGCCTGTATCTTCTCTATGAAGGGGAAGAGGCGCTCCCTGATCATCTGAGGAGTCGGGTTTGAGAAGGAGTCGAAAACGAATGCATCGACATCAGCCGCGGCGAGTACGGTGGCAAAATAATCCTGGAGCTTAGAGTTGCCGCTGCAGCCGAGGCTCAGCATCTGAAGTCCGGTCATCCTGGTGAACTGGGCGGGATAGCTCATTCCGCCCCTGCTGGTGCATGAACCATGGGTGTAGCTGGACCCGAATATGCCTATGCGGTGGCGGAACGGATTCGGAAGTGCTTCTATCTTAGAGCCTTCCTTGACTCCTATCTTGATGGAGTACTCTTCGCTGTAGAGAGGAAGGTAGAGGAGGCAGTCCTTCATCACCGGTTTCATGGAGGAGATGAGGGCGAGGGGCTGGTCCAGCGACGAGGCTGGACGGCATTTTGATGCGGCATAGCGCCACTGGCCGTTTTCGCGGATATAGAGGTCATATCCCCGGGCGGATATCGGACCGGTGTTGGTGGGGTCTTTGCTGACCCCGCCGAATTGGGTGAGGATGTATATTTCCGGCGAGTCGGTCCTGAAAGCTACGGAAATTCCGGAGGACTCGCGGACCTGGGTGTTCTCTCCTTTGGTAAAACCCTTGAAAGCCACAGTATCTACCCTGTGATAGGGATTCGGGGTATCCATTAGCTTTCCTACGAGGGTGAAGCTCGAGGCTTCAGTGTAAACAACTCCGTTTTGAGCGGATAATCCGAACTGCATGAAAAGGCCGGCTGCGATGCAGGCTGCGAGAAGTGTTTTGTTGGACATATGGTTTTGATTTCAGTTATCAGTTGCTCAAATTTACGAATTATTAATTACCTTGCATACATAATCAACATATTCATACAAATATGAAAAAATTTCTTGCCCTCTGCCTGTCGTTTGTCTGCCTGACTTCCCTGGCAGGCCCGAAGGTGATCCTGAAGCTTGACGATGTCTATGTCAAGGATGGGAACATAAGCTGCAAGCCTGCAATCGACGTGCTTTCAGGACGCGGGATAAAGGCTTCCCTTGGCATCATCGCTTTAACTACCGACGAGACTCTCGGAAAAGGACTCGCTCCATATCTGGCGATGAAAGCTGCCGATGGCGGGCCGCTTTTCGAGTTCTGGAACCACGGACTGGACCACAAGAGGCCGGAGTTCTTTGAAACGGGCTATGACTATCAGCTGGACCATCTGAAGAGATCGGATGAGATAGTTACCGCGCGGTCTGGCATAAGGATGAAGACATTCGGGGCTCCTTACAACGCAGTGGACGAGAACACGGCGAAGGCTCTCGTGGCCACGGGGAATTTCACTCATGTCTTCTTTGCCCCTGCGAAATACTTCGAAGGAACCGGTATCGTGGTCCTGAACAATCGGGTTAACCTGGAGAACGGAACAGGAAACGTGGAATTCGCCTACCTCAAAAAGAATTTTGAGGCGAGCAAGTACACTGACTTCATTGTGCTGCAGGGGCATCCGAACGGCTGGAAGAACCAGAAAATCAAGGAGTTCTCCCAGGTACTGGATTACCTGCTCTCGCAGGGGTGTACATTCATATTGCCTCAGGAGATAGCGGGCGCCGATCCGGAACTGATCCGCGCCAATTCCCTTCTCTATGCTCCGGATGTCACAATAGTTAACAAGAAGGCGGTACCCCCCAGCGGAAACAAGCATGACTATGTGAGCATGGGACCTTACTGGTGGCCGGATCCGTCCAAACCGGACGGAAAACCGTACATCCGAAAGGACGGACAGATCAATCCGGAACGTGAAAACTACACTGACAGGGCCAATTTCGGTAAGATGTCCAGTTCGGTGCAGGCCCTGGCCCGGACATATGCCAAGACCGGAGATGAAAAATATGCCCAGCGGGCTGTGAAGTTCCTGGATACTTTCTTCCTCAACCCGGAGACGAAGATGAATCCGCACATAGAGTACGGTCAGTTCATCCCCGGAATCACTAACGGAAGGGCGGAAGGCATCATAGAGACGGCGAGCGTTCCGGCCCTGATCAAGGCCATGTCAACGCTTCAAAAATCAAAGAGCTGGACCGCTGACCTCGACAAGGGGATGAAGCAATGGATGAGTGATTATTACAAGTGGCTCACTACAAGCAAGATAGGATTGGATGAGCAGCACGCTAAGAATAATCACGGGACCTACTACGATTCGCAGTGCCTGGCTATCCTGCCGTGGCTGGGACGCACGAAAGAGGCGAAGCAGTACTACAAGAAAATCACCCTTCCGAGACTCGTAGCCCAGATTCCTCCGGACGGATCACAACCCAAGGAGCTGGCCAGGACGAAGGCGTTCAGCTATTCGGTGATGAACCTTAATGGTTTCGTCAGGATCGCCGGGCTTGCGGAAGAACTCGGTTTGGACCTGTGGCATTACAAGAAACACGGGCAGGTTTACCTGAAAAGCATGATTGACTGGTTCATTCCCTACCTGACCAAGGAGAAAGAATTTACGTGGCCCCAGATCGAGAGGACCAGCGTAAGGGAGCTTGTGCCGACCCTGAACCAGGCAGCGGAAAAATACAATGACCCCTCGTACAGGCAGGTAATTGAAAAATTGCAGCCGCTGAGCGATACTATCGTACTGTAACATATGAGACATATACTTATTTCTCTTCTCGTCCTGGCCGGTGGCCTCGTCGCCTCTGCCCAGGACAGGACGATCGTGACGGCGCCGGAATCTCCATATGCATTCGAGCCCTTGCATATGTATGTCTTTCCCGAGAAAGACTTCCCTATTACGAAGTACGGTGCCAAGCCCGGAGATATAAAAGCAAATACTGCTGCTTTTGCGAAGGCGATGGCGGCATGCAACAAGGCCGGAGGTGGCCGTGTCGTGGTTCCCGCCGGGGAATGGCTGACCGGTCCGATACATTTCAAGAGCAACTGTAATCTTTACCTGTCGGAGGGGGCGAAGGTCGTTTTCGAGGATGACCCCAGCCTCTACTATCCTGCAGTACAGGTGTCCTGGGAAGGGGCGGAATGCATGAATCTTTCTCCGCTCCTTTACGCTTTCGAGTGCGAGAACATAGCGATCAGCGGTCCGGGCATGCTCGCGCCGAAAATGGATTTCTGGCGCACGTGGTTCGACAGGCCGGATTCCCATCTGCAGGCGACCCGGCAGCTCTACGCTATGTGCTCAACCCAGGTCCCGGCCACAGAACGGCATATGGAGAGGGAGGGAGTGCATATGCGTCCCCACCTTATCCATTTCAACCGCTGCACCAACATCCAGCTGGATGGCTTCAAGATCCGGGAAAGCCCGTTCTGGACCATCCACACTTTCATGTGCAAGGATGTGTGGGCGCATCATCTTGATGTGTTTGCACACGGTCATAACAATGACGGAATCGACCTGGAAATGACTCAGCATGTTGTAGTTGAGGATTGCTCCTTCGATCAGGGAGATGATGCTGTGGTCCTTAAGGCCGGAAGGAACCAGGACGGCTGGACATTGAACATGCCCACTCAAGATATAGTCGTCCGACGCTGCCAGGTCGTCCAGGGCCATTGCATCCTCGGGATCGGCAGCGAAATGTCCGGAGGAGTCCGCAGGGTATATATGCATGATTGCCATTCCGCCGACAATGTGTACCGTATGTTCTATATAAAGACAAACCACAGGCGTGGCGGATTCATTGAGGATATCACCGTGGAGAAGGTGTCCGCTACCAAGATGCAGCGTGTCTTTGAGATCAACACGGATGTACTCTACCAGTGGCGGGACATCGTTCCGACGTTTGAAACAAAAATCACCCGCATCCGGAACATTGTTATGCGGAACGTTGAAGCTGAGGAGTCTGAAGCAGTATATGAAATCAGAGGTGACGAGCGTGACCCTGTCGACGGAGTCTTACTGGAAAATATCCATGTGAAGCGCGTTACGAAGTTTAACAATAATGCAGTATTCGTCCGGAACCTCTCAGTGAAGGATATAAAGGTGGATTCCTATTGATCACGTGATCAATAAAACAAAGGCCCCGCAGGAAATCCTGCGGGGCCTTGCGTTTAGTAGAGTCCTTCTACAGAGCTTTGATCGTGTAGGTCTCGAGAACGACTGCGCGGTCACGTGCTACGAGGACATCATTGGCCTTGTAGGTGTTGCCGCTGGCGTCGGTCAGGGTGAAGGAGTAGGTCAGGACGTACCTGTCCTTGTTGCTCCACCTGTTGTACGGAGTAGCCGTATCAAGCTTGTAGGTACCGCTTCCGGTAACAGTGTAGTCAGCATCTGCCGGGGCGCTGATGGTGACGCTCTCGCCGTTCTGCGTGAACACGAGGGTTGCATCAAGATTGATCTTAGTCCCCTTGAGGGCCTGGGTCATCGTGGAGGTGTGCCTGCCGGTGGTGGTCAGCATCACAACCTCGTTGCCGGTAACATCGGAGTTGAAGTCATCTTTCTCCTTGTACTCGACGGTCTCAGTCTCACCAGCAGCGGTAACGGTAGCGGAACCGTAGTGGAACCAGTGTCCGTGGAGTTCGGTGATGAACTTTATGCCGAACATCGTGAAGTCCTTCGGAGCAATTGCCCACTGGCTGGAGAAGCGCCTGTCAGGATTCGAAACAACCTTGTTGCGCGCACCTACCAGGAGGCTATCCAGGTCGGAAGTACCGGTCATTACCAGAGGAACCACATAGGTGTTCTTGATGGCATCGGGATCGTTGAAGAAGGCGTCCGTCAGTTGGACGGTAACACCTCCATTGTACGCGCCCTTCGGGATGGTGATCGTGCTGGTGTTGCTCAGCGTGTAGTACGAGGAAGGAAGGGCCTTAACGGGATCGCCGTTGGAGAAGGCGACTCCATTGCACAGGGACTCATCGACCCTGAAGCTGATGTTCCTGTCCTTGTTGTTCTTGTACACGCCGCCCATTGCAGCGGAGATCACGAACTTGCCGGCGTTGTCGTTGTCGTTCGGAGTCTGGTCATTACCCAGCACGAGAGTCCTGACAGGGAACTGATACGGGAAGTATCCCGTAGTGTACTTGTAGTCAGGGAAGTCCGTGTCGAAGTTATGGCATCCTACCAGAACGAGAGCGGCAGCCAAAACAGTGAATATTCTCTTTTTCATAATCATTTTGATTTTCAAGGTTTCTACCATCCCTGGTTCTGGACGTAACCGAACTTCAGTACCTCATTGAACGGGATGGGACCGTAGATCTGATAGGGCTTGTATGCACGTTCCTCGACTTCGAAGGTCTCGAGAGTATGATCATCTTCCGAATGCCACCTGATACCCTTAGCGGGTTCGGTGAGGTCTTCCTTCCACCTGCGGAGGTCCCAGAAGCGCTTGCCTTCGAAGCTGAGCTCGATGCGGCGCTCATTGCGGATGACCTTGCGCATGTCCTCCTTGGAGGTAACGCTGGAGAGATAGCTTTCGGAGATGCCTGCCCTCTTACGAATGGCAGCGATGACCTCGCGTGCAGAGTAGCCTGCGCTGCCCTTTCCATCCGGACCCCAGGCCTCGTTGGCGGCCTCGGCGTAGTTCAGGAAGATTTCAGTGGCACGCACCAGAGGATAGACGTGTTTCTGGGTACTGGTCTTGTTGGGCTGTACGCTGACATCTTCGCGGAGGTGCTTACGCATGTAGTAGCCGGTCCTGGTGGAGTACTCAGTCTTACCGATAGCATCTTCAGTGGTGCCGTCGAAGATCTTAATGTTCTTGCCCCACTCCTTGCTTCCGTCACGAACCACGATCTTATCCAGACGCGGGTCACGGTTTTTGTAGGGCTGCTGGGGATCATAACCTGATGCAGGATCATCGATCGGATAGCCGTTCTTCATCGGGAAGGCGTCCACGAAGTTCTGGGTCGGGTTAATCTGACCATGGCCGTACACGGAAGGAGCGTAGTTGTTCGTCTCAAAGGTGTTGTTGGTTGCGGTGCTGGTGGATATATCCCTTCTCCAGAGAATCTCCTTGGTGTCCTTCTTGTCACCTTGGCTAAGGTCGGAATCGTTGACCTGAGCTTTCTCCCAGAAGAGATAACCCTTGGGATCAAGATAGCTCAGTCCTCCAAGGTCTGCCAAGACATCAGCGTTAGCATTGGCCGCGGTCTCCCACTTGGCTGCGTCATTGGACTCATTGAAGGCCGGGCTCGCTGCCAGCAAAGCTAAACGGGCTTTGAATGCCATGGCGATTCGGCCGCTCATCCTCTGAGTGAAAGTAACACCAAAAATCTGATTGAACTGGCTGACGCTCAGTCCGAACTTTGCATACTTGGCTGGAATCTCGGTCACATTAACATAGTCCAGAGGAAGATTGTCGATACCCTTCTGGAGGTCTGCATTTGCGCTGGCAACGCTCTCTGCGAAGGTCTTCCTATCGACAGAGAAGTCAGAAAGGGAAGTCGCAAGTTCATTCCACTCGGGAACACCGAGGAGAGTGCCGTCAGTGCCCTTTCCGGCGTGGTTCTGGAGCAGATAGTACTTCAGTGCACCACGGAGAGCATAGGCCTCGCCGGAGAGTTTCATAATGAAAGCGTCCTGTGCTCCAGGAACAGACTGTTTCCAGTTAACCTCGTCCATACAGTCGAGGAATTCATTGAGATTCATTATAGCCCTGTTGCACTGGGTCCAGAAGTCCTGTGCGTTGGACATAGCACTCCAGCCGCCAGTTGCCATGAGACGGTAGCTGTTCGTCGGCACGTTGGATACGGCGTCGTCGGTGGCCACCTCGTCAAAGCGAAGGCTGTAATAGGGCAGCTGGGTGTAGGCATAGTCGAGCAGGCCTTCGGCATAGTCCGGACGGCTCAGGACCTGGGCCTTGTTCATTCGGAAGTTCTCTTCCGGATTGAGCGGGTCGTCACAGGCTGCGAATGCGAAGAGCGATGCTGCGAGGGCTGCTAATAGTATTCTGTAGTGTTTCATAACATTTCAGTGTTTTAATGTCAGAACGATGCCTTGAAGCCGACGGAGAAGGACCTGTACTGCGGCTCACCGTTGACGGTGGTCT
>JAEEGL016911991.1_pt1 | contig 69231 bp, 52 predicted proteins | sample 9134231 | NCBI WGS metagenome assembly JAEEGL01 (sample SAMN16246548, study PRJNA631951) | gut metagenome | biome: gut microbiome; feature: rumen; material: fiber-attached | host: Bos | place: Iran: Karaj | collected 2018-10 | reverse complement strand
TCAATGGTAAGAAGGTGGCAGTAAAGTGAAGACCCACCCCACCCAAAGGGCACCCCTCCCGTTATGGAGGGGAGGCCTGCGGAATTAAATGAAAGAAAATGAAATTAGTAAATCCTAAAAGAATGACCCTAGTAGCCTCCAAGCGCCAGCTATCCCCCTCCCTAACGGGAGGGGCCTGGGGGTGGGTCTTTTAACTATGAAAAAGATATATCAGCAGCCCTCCATCACGGTGGTATCGGTGGCAGAAAACTTGCCCATCGCAGCGAGTATAACGATTATCAATACGCCTCAGAATGGAATCCAAGGCGACGTGAAAGCCGATTGGAGCGATATCTGGGATGACCCCAGCGAAGACGTAGAAGACTACGATTTCTGATCCTCACACTCCGCCGCAGGCAACACCGCCTGCGGCGGTTCTTTTTCTTAACATGATGCTTACAGCGATTAGCAAGAGTCAGACCTTGTTAATCCGTTCTTTTTGTTAAATTGCACTCGATTTAGTGCAGTTTTTCTTATAATTCGCACTCAATTTAGTGCAATTCTGCAATTATTTGCACTTATTTCATTGCGGTTTCGAATATTGTTTGTATTTTTGCGGCAGAAATCAGGTAATTTATCAATATGGAAAGATTACAAGCTACATTCGACAAACTTCTGCGAGAGACGACATCCAACTTTCATCGCTATATGTATGACCGCATAGACTGGCAGGCACGGATTGTTGGTCTGCTGGGGCCGCGCGGAGTCGGCAAGACCACGATGGTACTGCAATACATCAAGGAGAACCTGCCACGAAAAGAAACGCTCTATGTGGTGGCTGAGGATCTGTATTTCTCGTCTCACACGCTGGTTGACCTGGCAGATACTTTTGCAAGCATGGGTGGCAAGCACCTCTTCATTGACGAGATTCATAAGTACAAAGGATGGTCACGCGAACTGAAACTCATTTATGACTATCACTCAGAACTACATGTGTGCTTTACTGGTTCCTCCGTCCTTGATATCTCCAAGGGTGTTGCCGATCTAAGCCGACGTGTATTGACTTTCGAGATGCAAGGCCTCTCGTATCGCGAATATCTTTCATTGTTCCACCATATTGAATTGCCCACCTACACCCTTCAGCAAATACTCTCTCAGCAGGTGGTGCTGCCAAAGGGATTCCTGCCCATTCAGCATTTCGGCGATTATCTGAAACAAGGGTATTATCCGTTTAGAGATGACAACTTTGAGCGTTACATCATGCAGGTGGTCAACACCGCCCTCGAAGTAGATATTGCCCAATATGCCGACCTCACACCTGCCACCATCAGAAAGCTAAAGCGACTGCTAGCTATCATTGCCCAGGCGGCACCCTTCAAGCCGAACTTCACACAGATTGGCGGACAGTTGGAGGTTTCACGCAACAATATTGCCGACCTGTGTGCATGGTTGGAGAAAGCCGGACTCATCGGCCAACTTCGAGGCAGCACAAGCGGCATACAAGGTCTTGGGAAAGTGGATAAAGTCTATCTCGACAATCCTACATTAATATATATATTAGGACAGGAGAATACTGAGATTGGAACGATTCGCGAGACATTTTTCTTCAATCAGATGAGAGTGGCCCACGATATCACCTCTTCACCCGTCTCCGACTTTCTCGTTGCAGAGGAATATACCTTTGAGGTGGGTGGCAAGAAAAAAAAGCAGAAGCAGATAGAAAGTGCCGAGCAAGGTTATGTCGTGAAGGATGACATTGAGACTGGCTACGGCAACATCATCCCGCTCTGGCAGTTTGGACTCACCTATTAGGCATTAATTTAAATTCAAAGTCCTAAAACAATTAAAGCAAATTGTGTTCAAGCATTATTGCTGTTCCTTCAGATGCAGGACGAGGTATTCAGAACGGGTGCCGATACGAATCTTCGGACCCCAGATGCCGAGTCCAGAGCTGATGTAATAGCGGGTGTTGCCGCGCTGATGATGCCCCCAAGACTTCTCGTAGAGAGCATCTGTGACCCACGAGATAGGCCAAATCTGACCACGATGGGTGTGACCGCTGAACTGGAAGTCGATGGCGGCTTGCTCGGCTTCCTCCAGTTGATAGGGTTGGTGGTCGAGGAGCAGGCGGAAACCGTGCGTGTCGGCTGCAAGATCACTCAGGGCTGCGCGCCGACGTGCCATACGGTCGTTGCGCCCGATGATGTCTACGCCCTTGAAGTGGGCTACCGAGTCCTTCAGCAGTCGGATGCCGGCTTCCTCGAAGAAGCGGGTGGCCTCTCGCAGGTCGCTGAAGTATTCGTGGTTGCCCAGAACGGCGTAGACGGGAGCTTGGATGCGATGGAACTCCTCTGCGTAGTTCCCCTCAAGAACGGGGCGCAGGCTGCGGTCGATGATGTCGCCGCCGATGAGGACCAGATCGGGCTGCTCGGCATTGATGAGGTCCACCCATCGCGCCAGCTCTGCCTTGCGGTTGTGGTAGCCGATGTGCAGGTCGCTGGCGAAGACAATAGTCAGCGGCTGCTGCAAGGGCTTGGTGGTGGCGAGGGTCAGCTCCTCGCGATATTTGTGGTGATAGTGGATGCCGCCCAAGGTCAGTATCAGTGTGAGAATGCCAACGACAGAGAGCAGACCTGCGGCGCTGTCCTTGAGAAGGGTTTTCGGCAACAGATGGCAGAGCGAGGCAACGTCGGCCAAGAGGAAGATAATGAGCAGATAGAGGAAGGCTATCAGCCATGTGTTGCCCACTTCATAGAGTACGACGGCTGCGGGCATGGGCAGGCGGTCGAGAGTGAAGAATCCCACGAACATGCTGGTCATCCACAGCAGGAATAGTGCCACTACGGTCAGTTTCAGCGGCCACCCTAAAGGCGATATGCGCCAGAGGTGCCAGCAGACGTAAGCCGTGAGGGCGAGGACGAGTGTCAGCAGGGGGAGTAGCATTCGTAGCATAGAATAAAGATGTAGGATGAGGGTTGTGTCGGATGGCGGAAGGTCACTCGAAATAGAAGGCGAGGGTGATGATCTTGGATCGTCCGCGGTCGAGGCTGTTGGTGAACTTCATCAGCGAGGCATCGATGAGGTCGTCGCGCTTGTGAATAAGGATGTCGCGCAGACCGAAGCTGAAGCGCAGCTCAGGGATAAGCTTGAAATAAGGGAGATAGATGTCGCAGCCCGCTGCCACCTCGACATAGCAGTCGAAGACTTCTGTGCGCAGAGCCATGTGTTTGCGGGAGGTGAGGTCGAAGGTGGGAGCTACGCCGACCGAAAAATAAGGGCGGAAATTGTTGTAGCGCGGTGCCGCAATCTTCAGCGCAATGGGAATAGAGAGGTAGGTGGACTTGAGGTTCTGGGTGGAGTCGCGTCCGCTAAGCTGTTCGTGGAAGACAATATGCTTCTGTCCGAAGTGGATGGCGGGCTGCAGGCGCAGGCCAAAAGTCTTGTTGAGCCGCAATTCTCCAAGCACGCCAACGACAAATCCCGGCTGGTAATTATCGATATCGGTGTACCATTGTTCGCCGGATACGGGATCTACGTAGCCGTTATTCTTCAGTTCCAAGTCCATCATATCTAATCCTACGAAAAAGCCATAGTGCAAAAAACGGTTATCCAGATACGGGCGGTTCTGGATACGTGGCTCCTGGGCTGCTACGAAGCAGCAGGAAAAGAGCAGACAGAGGATGAAAAGTGACCTTTTATACATTATGCGTATATGTATAACGCGCAGGAGGTCGGTTTTATTGTGCTGTAGTGTCGGATGTGAGTTGCAGACCGTCGTCGGCGATGGTGATGAGGCGGCGGCGATAGAGGTCGCCAACGGCTTTCTTGAAGACTTTCTTGCTAACGCCAAAGACGGCGTAGATTTCCTCTGCGGGGCTCTTGTCGCCCAACGGTGAGTGGCCACCGTTGGTCTGCAGGTGGCGCAGCAGCACATCGCTGAAGTCCTCCACGGCTCGCTGCCCCTTCTTCTGCAGCGAGAGGTCTATCTTGCCGTCGGGGCGCACCTGCTTGACGTAGGCTTTCAAGCGGTCGCCGCTGTGGAGCTGACGGAAGATCTCGTCATCGAAGAGTAGCCCTGCGAAACGGTTGTCCACGATGGCCTTGAAGCCGAGGTCTGTCTTCTGCCAGATGAGGCAGTCGACCTCGTCGCCGCCGTGATAGGGGGGATAGTCTTCGCTGAGGTAGCGCTCTACCTTGGCTGAGGCCATGATGCGGTAGGTCTCAGGGTCGAGATGCACATGTACGAGGTAGCTGTGGTCCTTCTGCATCTTCATCTTCTGCTCGCGGAAGGGCACGAAGAGATCCTTCATCAGTCCCCAGTCGAGGAAGGCGCCGAAGTTATTGACCCACGCCACCCTCAGCCATGCGAAATCGCCCACTTCAGCCAGCGGCTTCTCGGTAGTTGCAATGAGGCGCTCTTCAGAGTCGAGATAAAGAAAAACGTCGATTTCATCGCCGATTTCTGTCCCTTCGGGCACGTATTTGTTGGGCAGAAGGATGTCCTCCGGACCGCCGGATAGGTATAGCCCATGGTCGGCTCTGCGAGCCACGGTGAGGGTGTTTATTTTTCCAAGTTGAAGTTTCATGTTTCTTGGGGATTCTTTTTTATAGATACTCTAGACATTCTAGATTTTCTAGACTATCTAGATTATCTAGATTATATAGTCTCGCTAAACTTCTATTTTGCCATCGCGGAGATGGATGGTGCGATCTGTAGTGCGTGCGAGCTCTTCGTCGTGAGTGACGATAACGAAGGTCTGTCCGAGACGGTCGCGTAGGTCAAAAAAGAGGCGGTGGAGCTCAGCCTTGTTGGCACTGTCGAGGCTGCCGCTGGGTTCGTCGGCGAGGATGACGGCGGGTTCATTGATGAGTGCTCGCGCCACAGCCACGCGTTGTTTTTCGCCGCCGGAGAGCTCCGAGGGCTTATGGTCGGCACGTTCGCTGAGCCCCATGAAGTCCAGCAGCTGCAGGGCGCGCTGGCGTGTCTGCTTGCGGCTGTTTCCTCCGATAAGTCCGGGAATCATCACATTTTCCAGCGCCGTGAACTCCGGCAGCAGCTGATGGAACTGGAAGACGAAGCCTATCTGGCGGTTGCGGAAGCGTGCCAGCGATTTCTGTCCTAAGCGAGCGATGTCTGTATCGTTGATGATGACCTGTCCGCTGTCGGCACGATCCAGAGTGCCCATAATCTGCAGCAGGGTGGTCTTGCCGGCACCGCTGGGACCCACGATACTGACTACCTCGCCTTTGGCGATTTCGAGGTCGATGCCTTTCAGTACTTCGAGCGAACCGAAACTCTTGTGGATGTTATTTAATTGAATCATGGGGGAATGGGGGATGGGGCTAATGGGGCTAATGGGAGTAATGAGACTAATGGAGGAATGGGTTATTATTTCCTTAGTTTGCTCAGCCACTCCTCGAACATCAGCTGGCGCTGGGTGACGCTCTGGCCGTTGGGGGCGAAGATGGAATGCGTCTCCTGCGGGTCGCCATACTGGTCGGGGTAGAGGAGGATGAGGTTGGTGTGGTTGAAATTGCGTGCGATGACAGAGGGTAAGGTGTGGAAGGCGGCACTGTGGGAGATGAAGCCTGTGCGCGAGGTGATGATGACGAAGAGGTGGTCGGCATTCACCTCCTCCTTCAATCCGATGAGCATACTGCCGAAACCCTTCTCCACCCGCATTTCCAGACGAACAGAGGGGTGCGCCTTGAGCAGGTATTCCTTGATGAAGAAGCCAGTATCACCACAAGTGTGGAAGCGCATGACCTGTCCTGTCTGTTCGCCAATGCGGCAGAGGTGTTCCAGCCACTTGTAGAATCCCACTTCATACTCTGCCTTTGGCGGCACGGCGACAACGATTCGGCGCACGGTACCCAAGGGCATCTTCAGCCGCACGAGCAACACCTCGCGGTGGGTGGTGGCCAGAATACTCGTCGTGATGACGCCTAACTTGCCTGCCAGGTTCCCTTCTGGTGTCTCGTGGAGACCCAGGATGACCTCGCCGGCGTCCACTTCGCGCATGGTGTGTACGATGGCGCTGGCGACGTTGCTGCTGACGCGGCTCATCGTGGACATCTGTACATCGGCAGCTGCGGCTATCTGTTTGGCGCGCTCGAGGTTGTGCTGTCCGTTGATGCGCACCTCGTCGTCGGGGTCGTCGTCCATCGACACGGCCAGACCCATCAGGCTGTCGGCGATGTGCGGGTTGCGGATCATGATGGACAATTGTGTCAATGTATCCACGGTTTGGGGGTAGGCATAGGCTGTGAGGCACTTGCCGTGGTAACTGCCTCGGTTGCGCTCCGTCTCTGTGATTTCCAATGCCAGACGTCTGGCTGCTCGTCCAGTGGCGAAGGAACTCACGATGCAGGAGATGAGGATGAGCAGCACTGTGGCATTCAGTACGGTGGCATCCATCAGCTGCACATCGGGAGCGGTGGCAATCATCACGATAGCCAGCGCGCCAGCCGCGTGTGAGTTCGTTAGTCCAAACATCATTCCCAAGTCCTCCCTACGTCCTTTTATCAGCCATTTCATCACGTATGCCGCCAGCAACTTGCTGAAGATAGCAGCAGCGATGATGACCGCTGCCAGCCACAAGGTATGTGTGGAGCCGAAGAGGACGTTGATATCTATGATCATTCCCACACCGATGAGGAAATAAGGAATGAAGATGACGTTACCCACAAATTCCAGACGCACCATCAGCGGACCACCTCGAGGGATGATGCGGTTGAGCACCAAGCCGGCAAGGAACGCTCCTAACAGTCCCTCGAGTCCCACCTTGGAGGCCAGAAAAGCACTGACGAACACCAGCACGAGCACGAAGACGAACTGAGTCACAGCATCTTCGTTGCGCCGCAGAAACCAGCGACCCAGCTTGGGGAAGGCATAGCCTACGCCGACAAGATACACCATAATACTCAAGGCGAAGCGCAGCCAGTAGAGACCACTGCTGCCCTCCTGCTGTCCTCGAACGACGATTGCCAGCAGCAACAGAGCACCAAACGACGCTATCGCCGTAGCCACAATGGCATAGACCACACTGGGATGCTTGCCCAACCCATAGCGGCCTACGATGGGATAAGTCACCAAGGTGTGTGATGACAGCAGACTGCTCAGCAGTAGCGACGAGGCGGTGGTAAATCCCAGCACCCAGCGCCCGATGACGAAACCTGTAATGAGGGGAATCAGAAAGGTCAGCAGGCCAAACAAAGCTCCCTGCCGTCCGTGGCGGCGGAAGCTGCCCATGTCCATTTCCAATCCGGCGAGGAACATGATGTAATAGATGCCGACTTGGCCGAACACCTCTATAGATGCGTCGAACGCGAGGATGTTCAGACCATTGGGTCCCACGGCCAGACCTGCCAGAATGAGTCCTATGATATGGGGCACACGCAAGCGCCGTAGCACGATAGGTGCCAGCAGGATAATAAGCAACATGACGAGGAAAATCCCCGTCGGTTTGGTGACTAAAGCATCCATAATCGGGTGCAAATATACGGAAAAATTGAGAGTTTGGAGGACGAAAGTGGATATTTTTTCCCAAATGGAGCAAATAACGCTGAAAAATACCCTCGAAAAGCAAAAAAAACTATGAACGATAAACCTAAAACTCTAAACTTTTATATACCTTTGCCCCCGCAAAAGCAAAAATGACAAAAATGAAAGTAGCAATCGTAGGCGCCAGCGGCGCCGTAGGACAAGAATTTCTTCGTGTGCTCGATGAGCGTAACTTCCCCGTCGACGAGCTCGTGCTGTTCGGCAGCGAGCGTAGTGCCGGGCGCAAATATTCCTTCCGTGGCAAGGACTATGAAGTCAAGCTGCTGCAACACAACGATGACTTCAAGGGCATCGACGTAGCCTTCGTCAGCGCAGGCGGCGGCACCAGCAAGGAGTTTGCTGAGACCATCACCAAGCACGGCACCGTGATGATTGACAATTCCAGCGCTTTCCGCATGGATAAGGACGTGCCCCTCGTCGTGCCGGAGTGCAACGCTGAGGATGCCCTCAACCGTCCGCGAGGTATCATCGCCAATCCTAACTGTACGACCATTATGATGGTTGTCTGCCTGCAGCCCTTAGAGCGCCTGAGCCACATCAAACGTATCCATATAGCCTCCTATCAGGCTGCCAGCGGAGCCGGAGCTGCCGCCATGGCTGAACTCGAGCAGCAGTATCGCGAAGTCCTCGACGGAAAACCCGCCACGGTCAATAAGTTCGCCTATCAGCTTGCCTACAACGTCATTCCTCAAATCGACGTCTTCACCGATAACGGCTACACGAAGGAGGAGATGAAGATGTTCAACGAGACGCGCAAGATCATGCACACCGATGCGGCTTGCTCTGCCATGTGCGTCCGCGTTCCTTCTCTAAGAAGTCACTCCGAGGCCGTGTGGGTAGAGACCGAGCGCCCCATCACTCCTGAGGAGGCTCGCGCAGCTTTGGCTGCTGCTCCCGGTGTCACCGTCATCGACGATCCCGCCAACAAGAAATATCCCATGCCCCTCTTCACTGCAGGTGAGGACGACGTCTTCGTGGGCCGCATCCGTCAGGATTTGGCCAATGAAAACGGACTCACCTTCTGGCTCTGCGGCGACCAAATCAAGAAAGGTGCAGCCCTCAATGCCGTGCAGATAGCCGAGTACCTCATCAAGGTGGGCAATATCAAATAAATACGACACACAATACCAACACATTATTTAACCCTACTTTAAAAAATCAGAGAAATGAACAGGAAAATTGCATTCATGGCCCTCGCCTTGCTGATCGGCTCAAGTTTCGTCGGCAGCTGCGGCAACGACGAAGAACCCCAACCCAATGAGAATCAACCCACAGATACCATCACTGCAGCCACAGACAGCATAATCGGTTGGACCAGCGCTACCCACGTTCCGCCTCAGGGACAGCAGTACTTCAAGGACTTCTATTCGCCCGGCGAAGCCACAGTAATTAAGATCAAGAAGGATGAGAAAGGTCTCCTCACCCTTGATTATTCCAGCACAGCCTGGGGCAATGCAACCTTTGCAGATATGAAGGTTCAGGAAGCCAAAGGTCGTTATATCCTCCCCGATAGCGTGCAGACCACCATCGTAATGTCTCGTGGTGCTATGGGCCAGCAAGGAGGAGGCGGTGAGTATCCATTGACTCTCCTTCAGGGCAGCGTCAGCACAGACCTCAAGGATGTCGCTCTGGTCATGAGCGCCTTCATGAACGAGCGTCATGGCAGCTACGAGCTAACCTTCCATCCCGGCACTCCCGATCCCACTATCAAGTAAGGCAAGATATTAAATCAATCGAGTAGGAGGTAAACACTAATCACAGGTGTTTACCTCCTACTCGATTATATAGACGCTGGCGGCGTGCCTCCCACAAACACGAGCGAAATCAATCTAATTCCCAAAACGAGAATGAGAATCGCTTCGCAGTCTAAATATTGACGGTTGGTGACATTTGTGTAGTGTGTAGTATTTTTGAAAGATACGCGCGCGCGTGAGAAAAACATGAAAAAATCAACTGAATCTACTGCAAACGAGGGTAATCTATTAGAGATATGATAGTTAGATTGCAGTAGATTTTTCTGAATCTATGTTTTATGCAGTAGATTTATCTGCTTATAAACTCGGTTTTTTATGCTTTTGATGATCACTTTGCGGTGTCGAAGAGGAAAAGGGGAGTGGAGTTCCAGAAAAATCCGAGGGTGGAACTCGCGAGTTCCACTGGTGGAATTCCAGAGTTCCACCGCTGGAAGTCGGGAGTTCCAGCGCTGGAAGTCGAGAGTTCCACTGCTGGAACTCAACTTTGCGGCTTTAAATAATTCGAACGCAAAGAGACGAAGTCTCTAAGAAATCATTTCCCTCTCCGGCTGTGGCGGAGTTAATACATACATAAGTAGGTGAACAAAATTATTTAACTAATTTTGAACACCTACTTATAAAAAATCTACTGCAAATTGTATATGTTTTGAAAAATCTACTGCAATATATATTATTGACTTAGAATGTATTATGGAGACTTGCAGTAGATTCAGTTCATTTTTTCATGTTTTTATTACGCGCGCGAAGAGAAAGCCCCTGCGGGGCTTAATAGAGGTAGCCAGCCATTTCAATGGCTGGTACCATTATCAGATGCCTATGGCATCAATCGTAAGAACAATTAATTAATTCATCCAAGGGGTAGAGTTATAGCTTTTCGCCGTAGCAGAGGTCGCCGGCATCGCCGAATCCGGGGACGATGTACTTGTTGGCATTCATACCGGGGTCGATGGCTGCGCACCAGACGGTGGCTTCATCGGGCAGTGTCTGGCGGAGGACTTCGAGACCATCGGGGGTGGCGATGACACAGGCGATATGTATGTGCTTGGGGGTTCCTGTCTTGACGAGGGCTTCGTAGCTGGCAGCCATACTGCCTCCGGTAGCGAGCATGGGGTCAACGATGACGAGGGTCTTGCCCTTGCAGGAGGGAGCGGCCATATATTCCGTATGGATGCCGACCTCGGTATGCTCGCGGTTGGTGTACATACGATATGCCGAGACGAAGCCATTGGCGGCGCGATCGAAGACATGGAGGTAGCCTTCGTGGAAGGGCAGACCGGCACGCAGGACCGTGGCCACAAGGAGGTCATCCTTGGGCAGGGCGATGTCGATGGTACCGAGGGGCGTGGTTACGGTCTTAGTCTTGTATTCCAAGACTTTAGACAGTTCGAATGCCATCATTTCGCCGATGCGTCGGATATTGTTTCGGAAGAGCAGGCGATTCTTCTGATAGGTCTTGTCGCGCAGCTCGGCCATGTACTGGTTAATAATGGTGTTTTGCTCTGCAAAGTTAATGATTTTCATTGTTCTTTAGGGTTTTATTGGGTAAATATCAGGGTTATAAGCGAACTAATTCTCGATGACAAGCTGGAAGGGGGTGTAGCGGGCTCGATAGCGATAGAGGGAACGGCCGGCCTCGCCCTGCGTCACCATGCCAAGTTCATTGAGGTCATAGATGCGCTGACAGCTGGAGCACTGGGCCCGGGAACCAGAGAGGAGCTGGACGTTGCGGTTGATACTGAAGTTCTCATAACAGTTAGAGCAGACGGCATCGTAGCATACCACTTGGTCTGGGAAACGGCTGGAAATTAAAGAGGTGTGACCTATTACGAAACCGGTGCCTCGCCCGAAGAGGTAGTTTCTACGAAGGTCGATGGCGGTGAGGCTGACAGGCGTCGTCTTCTTGAGGTTGGTGTACTCCATCGTGTTTCCTTTCTTTACGGCGATACAGAACTCCCCCATCCCCGTGAGGGCTGCATTGAGGACATCGATGGTGTTGGTGTTCTGTGCAACGAAGTAAACGTGCCAGGAGTCGTAAAGATTCTCGGCCTGAGTGCAGGATGTAAATTGAAATATTGAGAATTGAAATATGGAAATATGGAGAAGGAGGAGGACGAAGTGGCGGAGCGGGCGATGAGCACGCGAGCCATGGGGTTCATGGGGCTCAGAGGTGGTATGGGAAATACTTGTTTTCAATGGGGCTTATGGGACTTATAGGACTTATAGGACTCATAGGACTCATGGGGCCTATGGGGCAAAATCAATTCAACCTTCGGCTAACTTTCGCTCTGCTTCTTCTACGCGTTCGAAATGGAAGTCAGAGAGGATGCGATCCATGAGGGCGGCGATTTCGGCATTGCAAGGATTACCGATGGAGCCTTCGTGGGTGTGGTGCACCTCCTTGACGGGACGGAAGTTGCCTGCCTCGATATCAAGTCCTACCTTTTTGTAGGCATCGCGGAATGGTACACCATTGGATGCCAGGCGGTTGACTTCCTCCACAGAGAACATCAGATCGTAGCGTGGGTCGTCGAGGATGTGTTCGTTCACGCGGATGCGCTCTATAATATAAGTAGTCATGCGCAGGCAATCCTTCAGCTCGTCGAAGGCGGGCAGGAAGACTTCCTTGATGATTTGCAGGTCGCGGAAGTAACCGCTGGGCAGGTTGTTCATGATGAGCGTGACCTGCTGTGGCAACGCCTGAAGCTTGTTGCACTTGGCACGGGTGAGTTCGAAGACGTCGGGATTCTTCTTATGAGGCATGATGCTGGAACCCGTGGTGCATTCGTCGGGCAACTTCACGAAGCCAAAGTTCTGGCTGTTGAAGAGACAGGCATCGAAGGCCAGCTTGGCGATGGTGCCCGCCACAGAGGCGAGGGCAAAGCTGACATTACGCTCCATCTTACCGCGCCCCATCTGGGCGTAAACGACATTGAAGTCCATGGAGTCGAAGCCGAGGAGGTCTGTGGTCATCTGGCGGTTGAGCGGAAAGCTGGAGCCGTAGCCTGCAGCAGACCCGAGGGGGTTGCGGTTGACGAGGCGATAGGCAGCTTGCAGGAAGAGCATATCATCGGCAAGGCTCTCGGCATAAGCGCCAAACCAAAGGCCGAAGGAGCTGGGCATGGCAACCTGAAGGTGGGTGTAGCCTGGCAAAAGGATATTGCGGTATTTCTCGCTCTGCCGCTGCAGCTCATCGAAAAGCTCCTTAACAAGTAGTACGATGTCGTGCAGCTGGCGGCGTGTCCATAGCTTCAGGTCCACCAGCACCTGGTCGTTGCGCGAACGGCCGCTGTGAATCTTCTTGCCCACATCGCCCAGACGGCGTGTGAGCAGCAGCTCCACTTCGGAGTGGACATCTTCCACGCCCTCTTCAATCAGGAACTTTCCAGCCCGTATGTCTCCAAGGATGCGGCGCAGTTCAGCCAAGAGCACCTGCAGCTCGTCGGCAGTGAGCAATCCAATGCTCTGAAGCATGGTGATATGGGCCATAGAGCCCAGCACATCGCTCTCGGCCAGATAGAGGTCGAGCTCGCGGTCGCGCCCCACGGTGAACCGTTCAATCTCGGCGGTTGGAAGCGTGGATTTATGCCATATTGGCGAAGCTGTTGGATTCATATTCCATTATGAATTAGATCAATACCCGTATGGAATCATGGAGAGCATCTCTGCCAGCTTCTCCACTCCTTCCTGCAGCGGCTTCTTTGCCATCTGCTTGATGAAGAAGTTGAGTTCTGCGCCTACGGTGCATTTCATCTTACATTCGTAGGAGGAAGTGGGCAGCAACTGTATCCACAGGTTGGCAGCGATGGGAGCTCCCTCCACAGCGAACTTGATGCACTTCAGCTCCTCGCGCTCAACGATACGCAACGTGATGGCGCCAATGGGCGAAGAGGGCAACGTGACGGTATCCGTCGTGAACTGCAGCTGTGCCAAGGTTTCCTGTATCTGTCCGAGCTTATCCTCAGGTACTTGTCCGGAAGCTCTCAATTTCTCGATAAAAGCAGGGTCGTTGGCACGTTCCTGAATGACCTGAAGGTTATTCAGGTCAGAGAGCTTTGTGAATACCGCCGGTTGGGGATAGGGTATCTGCTTTATATTACTTTCGTACTTTGTCATCGAATAACTATTTCCAATGTGTGTAACGTTTCAAACTGACCAATGTGCAGGATCGCGACGCCATTGGTTGAGGAGCTTGACGTCTTCCTCCTGGATGTATCCGATGCGAAGAGCCTCGGCAACGACGGCTTCGTAATTCGTCAGGGTGACGAGTTCCACCTTCGCCTGCTTGAAGGCGGCTGTTGCGACATCGAAGCCATAGGTGTAGGCGGCCACCATACCGATGACCTCACAGCCATTCTGTCGGATGGCCTCCACCGCCTTCAGCGAACTGCCGCCTGTAGAAATAAGGTCCTCAACGACAACCACCTTCATCCCCGGCTTCAATTCGCCTTCAATGAGGTTCTCCAGTCCGTGATCCTTTGGTTTCGAACGTACATAGACAAAAGGCAGTGCCAATAGATCTGCCACGAGGGCCCCCTGGGGAATTGCTCCTGTAGCCACTCCAGCCACGGCTTCTACCTGCGGGAAGCGCTCGAGGATGATGCGGGCAATCTCTATCTTCACGAAGGAACGTAGTTCTGGATAGGACAAGGTCTTGCGGTTATCGCAATAAAATGGTGACTTCCAGCCACTGGCCCAGGTGAAGGGGTTCTGCGGTTGAAGTTTGATAGCTTTGACTTTCAGCAGCTTGGCTGCAAAGATTTTTTCGAGTGTTTTCATAACGCTTTTACCTGTTGCGAGCAATGGTGTTCTCGCACGTTTCTGATTTCGGGTGCAAAAGTAGGCAAAATTTCTGGAATAAAATGCCTCTTGATGAAAAAATCTGTATTTCAGTCACACAAAATAACAGAAATCAATATTTCAACACCCTCTTTTCACGCAAATCAACATATCTGAAAGATGTATGTACAGGGGTTCTGCTTAACAAGAAATGGGCTAATGCTCAACGCATTAACCCATTTCGTTTTCTTTAAGGTGTTACTCTCTTACGCGGCAACAGCGCTGCCAGCCATGTAAACGAGAGCCACAGACACAATAGCGTAGAGCTCAGGGAACACAGCGAGGACAAGGGTGTTACCAAAGAGGTACTTGTGACCCTGGGCGATGCCGGCGATACCGTTGGCACAAACCTGACCCTGACGTATGCCAGAGAAGAGGCATGCAAGTCCGCAGGCGAGACCAGCTCCAAAGACAGTGGCTGCCTGAATAGCGGTGGTCTGGGGGGTCAGTAGGTTGAACATGTTCTGACACATGTAGAAGCCAGCGAAGCCGTACAGACCCTGTGTACCGGGAAGAGCCGTCAGCACAAGGGCATTACCAAAAAGCTTGCTGTCTTTTTTCAGGCCACCGATGGCAGCATTACCAGCGATGGTTACACCATAGGCGCTGCCGATACCAGCAAGACCAACCATGAGTGCGATGCCAATGTAGGCGATAAGAAGTGTTGCGTTCATAATGATTTGAATTTTAATTTATTGTTTTTAATTTTGATGCGTGATATCGTTATATCGAAATATCGAATGTCTTTTTACTTAAATGGAGTATAGGCACTGCCGCCACCTTCGTAGCCAGCGTTCTTGAAGAACTCGACAAAGGTCAGTCGCATCGGATGGACGAAAGCGCCAAGAACATTCATGAACATATTCAAGGCGTGGCCAATCACGAAGATAAGTACCATGACGATGGGGCCTAAGATTGCATTATCAGGTGCCAAGCCCGTGGCCAGACTGTCGAAGACCGTAGCAAGGATGCCACCCGAGAGGCCGAGAGCAAAGAGGCGGACGTAGGACAGCATATCGCCGAGCATACCCGTTGCGGTGTTATAAGCATCCCAGAGGCCAGAACCCAAGTTGATGAGGAAGCCCGTGAAGATGTTCTTCTTGTAGCGATCGGGGCTGTTGTATCCCAGAGCAAGGACAAAGCCGACGATGGTGAACCATTGTGCAATAGACGAATATTCTGGCATGAACATACTTGCGGCCAGCGACAGGATAATCATCATCCATCCTATCGTAGACAGCGAATAGCTGAAACCAAATTGAATCGTTCGGTTATAGGCCTTCAGGCACATACCAAAGATAATCTGGATGAAACCAAGGATCAGCGAGAGATTGAACATCTGGCTGTTGTCCAAGGCTATCACATTGCCTATCTTATCGAAGAAAGGCACACCCAGGTTGTAGAGGTTGAAGCCAAAGAACGCCCCAGAGAGCAGTCCACAGAAGAACGCTGAAAGTCCCATCGTCAGCAGCAGGTTCATAGCTGCCCGCATACTCTTGCCCATCTTCATGGAGTGCTTGGCAGCCAACACACAAACCGTGATGAAGAGGCCGTAGCCTGAGTCGCCAAGGCAGAGTCCAAAGAAAAGGATGTAGAAAGGAGCGAAGAAGGGCGTGAGGTCGAGCTCGTTGTATTTTGGCAACATATACAGTTCCGTAATCATCTCGAAGAGGCTGAAGAAGCGGTTGTTCTTCAGGCAGACGGGGATGTCGTCCTCAGGCTGCGGGTCGCTGATTTCGAACCAGGCGCCCGTCTCGGCAAATGTCGTTTTCACCTCCTCCTGCTTGTCGGCAGGAATCCAGCCACGAAGTACCATCAAGTGGTTGTCGGCAGCAGCTTCAGTGCCTGCACGAACGGTATCGAAGTTCAAACGTGTCTGCAACTGTTCGCGATAGGTCTCGAGAGCTGCGGACTGCGTCTTAGAGAGCTGTTGGAGCTGCGATATTATTGTCGCATAGTCTTCGCGATTCTGCTCAAGTTCGGCCGTAAGCGCACTGAGTGATACCTCGGGGAGAGATACCGGCGTGGCAACGAAGTTGGGTTGCTCTTCGCCGCGTGTAATAACGACGAAATAGGCAAGGCCCTTCTGTTCGCTGATGAGCTCTGTGATATAATAGGGAGCAATCTCATTCTTATAGTCCTTGAGAGGGGCGGTGAAGAAGTGCATCTCACAATCGGCTTTGGCCAACTGCTGGCGAACGTCAACAGGGTCGAAGTCGCCCCACGGGGTAAGAGTTGCTATTTGTTCTGTCAGTTCCTTCTCGCGGCTGGAAAGGGTAGCTTCTGTGGCGAAAGCGTCTTCGAGGGAGGTAAGGTCGAGGGAGTCGGCTCCGTCGGCTAAACCGACGGACACACTGTCAGAAGCTGAGGTAGAATTCTCTTTCTTAGCCTTTTCGAGGAGGAGCGAGATCTTCTGCTGCAAGGATTCAACGCGACGGAGCTCAGATACATCCTCGGTCACCGCCTCCGACTGTTCGCCAGAGAGGGCACCGGCTTCGATATGCATGACTCCCAGTTCCTGCAAACGATGCAGGAAGTCGTCGTATTCACGATGATAGACCAGGAAGGTCAGCTTTTTCATTTTCTGTATCATGCGTTACCTCCTTTCTGTTCGCCGTCGGCAATACCGAGGGGCACACTTTCCTCTTCTTCCTTGCGCTTTTCCTGCAAGGACTTAAGAATCTTCTGTGAAGACTTGGAGAGGTTTTCCTCGTCCTCCATGAATCGTTTGATTTTGCGCACCGCTTCCTGGAATCCTGGAATCTGCACCTTCTCGAAGAGGTTTACTTTCTGCGTGGTCTTACGGCGGGCATGGTCCAGCAGGTCGCACTTGGCGACAGCGAACTCACGCTCGACAGCGGTCTTGGCGAGTCCGTGCAGCAGGTTGATGCCGTCGAAATACCATTTTGGAGCACTGAAGATACCGAAGGGCTTTGCTTCGAGTTTAATATTCAAAAGAACGGGCACGCGTACGCCTGCAATCTTCTTTACATCCATCTCTACGTCCTTCAGTTCCACCAGCGATGCGTCGAATTCTCCCCAAAGGGCATACATCGACTCGTAGCCGGCTATCTGCTCTTGCAGTTTCGCCTCCAACGCAGCCACCTCTTCCTTGCAGCGCTTCACCTCCAGACGCAACGCGGTCTCCTTGCTCTTGATGATAGGCAAGGTGCGTTGTCGCATCTTCAGCTGTTTCTCGATCTGCTGGAGCGATGTTTTGTTGTATTGAAATTTTATCATATTCTATGATAATGTATAATGTTAAATGTAAAATGTAAGATCATTGCTTCTCCTTACATTTCTTAATAATGGTAGCGAGAATGGCTCTCAGTTCCTGACAATCTGCATTAAGGATTGTATTCCATATCGCCGAATGCCATCTTGAACAATATTTTACATTCTACATTTTACATCCGACGTCTATTTCCAGTAGATGTCGGTGAACTCCTTCTTGATGTTGACCTCTTCGAGTTTGAAGTACTTGCGGAAGAGCTTCCAGGTGACATCGAGCATCTCGGTGGTATCCACATTGACGTCGATAGCGAGGATAGCAGTAGCATAGTCCTTAGCGAAGTCGAGGCAGCGGTTATCGTAGTCTGTGAGGTCGAAACCGTTCTCCAGCTTGGTCTTGGCATTTGCGGCATCGGAGTACAGACGGATAGCGGCATTCATGACCTGAGAGTGATCCTTGCGTGTCTTCTTTCCTGCCACGAGCTGTTTCAGACGAGACAGCGAACGGAAAGGATCGACAATGACCTTACCCACATCAGAATCGCGACGCAGATAGAGCTGACCCTCGGTGATGTAACCCGTATTATCAGGCACGGCATGAGTGATATCGCCACCAGAGAGGGTGGTCACAGCGATGATCGTGATGCTGCCGCCGCCCGCTTCCTCGGGGAACTGCACAGCCTTCTCGTAGATCTTTGCCAGGTCGGAATAGAGGGAACCGGGCATAGAATCCTTAGAGGGGATCTGGTCCATACGATTCGACACGATAGCAAGAGAGTCGGCGTAGGAAGTCATATCGGTCAGCAGTACGAGCACCGTCTCGTGCTTCTCCACAGCGAAGTACTCGGCAGCCGTCAATGCCATATCGGGCACGAGCAGACGCTCTACTGCAGGGTCTTCGGTAGTATTCATGAAGCAGATGATGCGATCGAGGGCGCCTGCGTTGGAGAATGTATTCCTGAAGAAGTAATAGTCATCGTTGGTCATACCCATACCACCCAGGATAATCTTGTCGACCTTAGCACGCAAGGCCACCATGGCCATAACCTCATTGAAGGGCTGGTCGGGGTCGGCGAAGAAAGGAATCTTCTGACCAGAGACGAGGGTGTTGTTCAGGTCAATACCTGCGATACCCGTAGCTATCAGCTCACTGGGCTGCTTGCGGCGCACGGGATTCACGCTGGGACCGCCGATGGGAACTTCCTTACCTTCGATAGCGGGACCGCCGTCGATGGGTTGTCCGTAGGCATTGAAGAAGCGTCCTGCCAGTTGATCACTGACCTTCAGCGAGGGAGAGTGGCCGAGGAAGACGACCTCAGCGTTTGTTGGGATACCGCCGGTGCCCTCAAAGACCTGAAGGGTCACATCGTCACCCATAATCTTCACCACCTGGGCAAGCTTGCCATTAATGGTGGCCAGTTCGTCGTAGCCTACGCCTGTTGCCTTCAGCGAACAAGTGGCCTTGGTAATCTGGCTAATCTTCGTATATATCTTTTGGAATGCTGTAGCCATAACTTATTGTGCTATAAATTCTTTTATTTGCTTCTTGAAGTCCTCGTACTGTTCGCTCTTGAACTGACTATAGTTCCACTGCTTGCAGAGGTTGATGAGCTTGCGGAAGAAGTCGGTGGCCTCGAGGAAGGTGTCGAAGTGGAAGTCGTGCTGGCAGATCTCTGTGACGAGGTTCAGGATTTCCTCCTGACGCTCCAGCGGAGTGACGGCATCGACCTCATCGAAGGCATCCTGCTGAAGGATGACATAGTCGATAACCTCTGACTTCCAGAATGTCACGTGGTAATCTACAGGAACACCGTCATCGCCGAGGATATTGATCTGTTCTGCGATTTCCTTACCGCGTTGCATACGGGTCTTCAGGTCCAGCACTTTCGGAATCCAGGTCTCATTGATGTGCTCCTTGATATATTCTGCGAACTCGGGGTATTCGAGGTACTTGGAGTAGGAGTCGATGGGGTTCACAGCAGGATAGCGTTTCTTATCCGCACGATCCTGTTCCAGTCCATAGAAACAGCGGGCCACTTTCTTGGTGCTCTCCGTGACGGGTTCCTTCAGGTTACCGCCTGCAGGCGACACCGTTCCGATGAAAGTGATGCTGCCCGGCTGACCATTGTTCAGATAGACGTAGCCGGCACGGCCATAGAAGTTAGAAATAAGAGCAGAGAGGTCCATGGGGAATGCATCGGGACCTGGCAGTTCCTCCATACGGTTCGACATCTCGCGCAGAGCCTGAGCCCAACGGCTGGTGGAGTCTGCCATCAGCAGCACGCGCAGTCCCATGGCACGGTAGTACTCTGCCATGGTCATTGCGGTATAGACAGAGGCCTCACGGGCAGCCACAGGCATGTTCGACGTGTTGGCAATGATGATGGTACGTTCCATCAGCTTTCGGCCAGTGTGGGGGTCTATGAGTTCAGGGAACTCGGTGAAGATTTCCACAACCTCGTTAGCGCGCTCACCGCAGGCAGCGATAATCACGATATCGGCCTCGGCCTGCTTGGAGATCGCGTGCTGCAGCACGGTCTTACCCGTTCCGAAAGGACCGGGAATAAAGCCCGTACCGCCCTCGACGATAGGATTGAAGGTGTCGATGGTGCGAACGCCTGTTTCCAGGAGCTTGAAGGGACGGGGCTTCTCGCGATAGTTTGTCATCGCGAACTTCACGGGCCAGTGCTGAATCATGTTCACATCGAGGTCACTGCCGTCTTCCAGAGTGAGCGTGGCGATGGTGTCGGTAACCTTGTACTGTCCAGCCTTTGCGATGCTCTTGACAGTAGCAGTGCCTTCCAATTGGAAGGGAGCCATAATCTTCAGGGGCTGGCAGTTCTCTTCGACCTTGCCGATCCATGCACTGGACTCTACCGTGTCGCCGACCTTCACCAGGGGTTCGAAGTCCCAGAGGCGCTCGCGGTCGAGCGGGTCGGTGTACTGTCCGCGACGGAGGAAGACACCCTCCATCTTGTCGAGGTCGTTCTGCAGACCGTCGTAGTTCTTGCTGAGCATACCCGGTGCGAGCTGCACTTCAAGCATACGTCCTGTGAATTCGGCTGTCGAACCGACCTTCAGTCCGCGGGTGCTCTCAAAGACCTGTACGTAGACGTCCTGCTTGATGACCTTAATGACCTCGCTCATCAGGCGGTCGCCACCAGTCTCGATGTAGCAGATCTCACCTTGTTTCACAGGGCCGTCCACACGAAGCGTTACCATATTGGCGATAACGCCACTAACTGTTCCTTTTGTCATATATCTTGCTTTATTGTTACTTTCTAATGAATTCTTCCGGTACACGTGCCTCGCCCCTCAGCTCCTCGATAATCTCGGTGAAGCGCTGGCGACCTTGCTCAGGATCGAGCATGGACCAACGTTCCAGTATCTCGCAACGGACAACGAAGGCAAAGAGAGCGGTGATATCGAAGGGTTCGAAGAACGTCTTGTCCTCCAGCCACTTCCAGCGCAGGGCATCAATCTGCCGTTCTTTCTCGACGGGATCTGAAGTTTCGGCCGACAGCATAAGGTCCTTCATGTAGTCCAGTTCCGCGCTGAGTCCGAAGTCAGGCTGTGCAGCCTGCTTCAGGATGGCATCCACCACAGGGCCACTGCCCTGCACGTAGTCGGCCAGCGGCCATTCCTGCTTGCGGGCGATAAGTGCGGTGAGGATATTCAGGATATTGAAGTTCAGCTCATACCATTCTGCCATCATGGTATTGGGACTGCGACGTGCGAAGTCATAATAGGCCAGCAATGCTGCGTCGCACGCGAACCAATTTCTATCCTCTGCATGAGCATCGTAGTCGCGAACGAAATCTGCCATGAATGCAGGGAAACCTTTGACGGTTCCCTCCATGGAGCGAGCTTCCTCCACAAGGGTCTGCAGCTCTTCGTAGCTGTAGTTGCCACGATGGTTGAAAGGTTTCTGCTGAGGGATGGACAATTCCTTGCGCACCTCGTCCTTCAGCGGACCGAGGTCTAAATTCACATTGGGCACTACAGGCAAGGTGTCTTCAATTTCCCCTGAGGTCAACCTCAGCACTCCCTGCAGCAGCGACACCAGGTTCTCGCAGTCGAAACGAAGGAAATAAGTCTGCATCAACCGGGCATCCTGAGGCTCCAGGATGTCGGACAGCTCTTCCTTCATCTCGAGGATGGTGCGCTGTGGCCGGGCGTCGCCGAGTTTCACCTCGGGCAGACCTGCCATTAGACAATAGTAATTTGCCATCTACTTGATTTTACGATTTCACGATTTCACGATTTTACGATCTAAATGGTAAAAAAAACGAAATCGTCCGATTGTCAAATTAAAACAGCATTTCTATCAGTTGAGGACGCAGGAACGCCTTGAAGTAAGACTCCAGTTCGTCTTTGCCGAAGTCCACACGGTAGCTGCCATCAGCAGGTTGCACGCTGAAAAGAGCCTTGTGGCCATTCACCTTCTCAATCTTTACGCCCTTGTCCAGCAAGGCCTTTGCCTCGCGAGCAAAGTAAGCTTTCAGAGCCTCGGCGTCCTCCGTGCTGATGACGATTTCGCCCCGCTTGGCCCACTCTGTGGCAAGAGCCACGGTGAAACGGCCGAGGAAATCCTTTTCCTCTGTCAGTGACTTCACACCCTGGGCCACTACCTTGTCTGTGACCACATTGGTGATTTCACTCTTCAAGGCGTTCAGGGCCTGAGCCATGTAGAGCTTCAGCTCACTCTTGGTGTTCTGATCCAGTTCGGCGGCATCTTTCTTTGCTTTCTGGGAAATAGCCTCTGCCTGATTCTTGGCGTCAGCCACGATTTGTGCGGCCTGCTGCTTGGCCTCTTCGATGATTTTGGCAGCTTCCTCCTGACCTTTCTCTACGCCTTCGCGACGGATTTTGTCGGTGAGTTCTTGAATCTTTTCCATATGGATTTATGATGTTTTTGTGTGAATATCTGTATAAACGCGTGCAAAAGTAGAAAAAATCGGGCACTTGGCCAAATCTTTTCACTTCTTTTCAACCATTAAACCGAAAAAGACAACAATAAATGATTTATGCAGGCGAAAGAGGACGTCTTATGTCTATAATTTTGTGGGCAAGCCACGTAGAAATCCACAATACCAACGGAGCGCTCAGTAACCCCGCGATGGCATCGATGACATAGTGAGCCTGGATATAAACAGTGGCACAGCAGAGGAGTGCCCAAAAGGGCAAGAGGAACATTGTCACCTGGGGAGCATGACGGCGCGAAAGCATCAACACCAGAGTTGAGATACCAATGTGGGAACTGGGGAATGCAGCCGTGGGACGCTCGCCGGCTTCGTGAGCAGACTCCACGAGCTGATAGAAAAGTCCATCGGAATAACCTGGTGAAGGGAGCATCTCTGTATGAGCACTGAAGTAGGTGCCCAAAGCGGGGAAGTTTCCCGCCTCTATCGCTTCGATTCCTACTGCCTGAAAGTAAAACTGAGGGCCAGTAACAGGCAGGAAGATATAAATGACATAGTAGAGGAAAAAGGCGATGATAATGGTAGTGGAAACCAAGTGAAACACAGGGAGCAGTTCCAACGTGGAGCTTCCTTTGGGAGCAGACGCACTCGCCTTCGCTTCCATGATAAAGATGGCGATAGACAACACGCCAATCATCGGGAAATAAGACCAATAGCCCAAATTAAACGCTTCGCTCCAGAAGGCCTGCGGCAACAGGCGAGAAAACTCCAAAGCTGGCTGACAGCCAAAGAGCGAGAGTTCAGCCTGAGCAAATAGGTGGTCCAGATTCGGGAAGATGCGATTGAACTCATAAGTATCCGGATACCACTTGGCCAACCAGGCTAACTGGCCAAGGACGCGGAGGAAGGTGGAAAGGTTTAAAAGTTGAAACGTTGAAACGTTGAAACGTTGAAAGGTGGAAAAGTTGAAACGATTATTCCTTGAAAGGTACTTTTCAAGCAGGTAACTAAGGACGATAAGGGCAACTGTCAGAGCCAGCCATTCCGCACGCATCAGCAGCATCCCTATCGGATCCACCAATCGCGGTGCCAGTACTGCCATCAACACTAATGTCAGCAGGCAGTATATCACCGCCACCTTTTCTATGGGTAATAATCTAATTTTCAATCTTGCAATATTTCAATGGGGCTTATGGGACTTATGGGCTTAATGGGCTTAATAGGGTTTATGGGCAATTTCAATTTTCAACTTTTCAATTTTCAACTTTTCAACTTTTCAACCTTTCAACTTTTCAACCTTTCAACTTCCTACAGCCACCCTTCAGCTTTATACCAAGCCACACTCTCCTTGACGCCAGCTTCGAGTTTCCACTTCGGATCATAGCCCAGCAGTTTTCGTGCCGGATTGATGTCACAGTTCCAGTTGCGCTGACTGAGGATGTGGTATTTATCCATATTCAGAGTGGTGAGTTTGCCCATCCATCGGCAAATGGTTCCATTCACGGTGCAAATCATGCGCAGGAACCACAAGGGAGCTTTGATGTGGAGAACAAAACGTACTCCCATCTCAGCCTGCAGCAAGTCGCTGAATGTGCGGCTGTTGTAGCTTTCGCCATCCGAGAGGAAGAAGGCACGATGCTCCACCTTATCACTATCTCGCTCGCACGCAAGGAAAACAGCCTGCACCACATCGCGCACATAAACGAAGGTGATTTCCTGAGGCTTATAGCCTACTGCGAAGTCCACATGCTGCTTGATGCTCTGTGCCATCAGGAAGTAGTCACGTTCGCGAGGACCATAGACACCCGTTGGACGCAGGATGACCCAGGGCACATCGGCCTGCTCCTGCAGCCAACGCTCGGCGGCCAGCTTGCTCTCGCCATAAGCCGTATTCGGCTGGGGCGTATCATCCTCCGTAATAGCGGGATAAGGAGCCTCTTCCTTGATAGCACCAAAGATGCTCAGCGAGCTGATGAAAACCAGCCGGCGAGGCATCATCCCCGACTCGCGCAGGGCGGTGACGAGGTTCTTTGTGCCTTCGGTGTTCGTGCGGAAAAAACCTTCGCGCTTCAGCGACTTCGTGGCGCCAGCTGCGTGGATAACATAATCCCAGCATTCACCATTCATCGAGGCTTTCAGTTCCAGGAGCTGCTGGATAAGGGTTTCACGAGAACTCAGGTCCAGCTCAGCAAAGTGTGTGCGCGGGTCTGACAGGTACTGTCGGCTGCTGGAACGGCGAACGCCAGCCCACATGTCGTGGCCGCGCTCCAGCCCTTCGCTTACGATGAAACTTCCGATGAAGCCCGAGGCTCCGGTAACGAGTATTCGCATAGTTTTTGTCAAATTTGGCGCAAAGGTACAAAAAAGTTGAAAGTTCTTCAAGTTTGAAGCGACAAAATGTCGAGCGGAAAGTTGAAAGTTGAAAGTTTTTTGCCTAAGCACCTTCATTATTACCATAAATGATGTAAAAATCGGCCAAAAGTAGCATATTTACTAAATATCTTTAAACTTTAAACCCTAAACTTGAAACTTTTTCGTATCTTTGCACCGAGAACTCAATACCTTATTACTATGTCTAAAGGAAAAAATCGTGGTGGCAACCGCCATATCCGCAAGCCTCAGCTTGCACAAATGGTCACTGACTACTTCACTCGCCACACGGGGGAAGTCGTTGACGTACGTAACCTCTTCCGCACTCTCGGACTGAACACACATCCTGGAAAACTGATGTGCATGGATGTGCTGGACGACCTCGTCGAGCAGGACTTCCTCATCGAACGCGAGCCGCTGCGCTATGAACGCACAGGACTCCCCACAGAGCGCGAACGCCGACAGAAGGAAGCCGAGGAACGGCGCAAACTGCTGATGGAGAAGACCTACGTGGGGCGAATCAATGTCCGCAAGGACTTCGCCTTCCTGCTCACCGAGAACCGAGAAGTGGGCGACCTCTTCATCCCGAAAAATCAGCTGAAAGGCGCACAGACGGGCGACAAGGTGACCGCACGTATCGTCGACTGGCCCGAAGGATCGAAGAATCCCGTTGGCCGAGTCACAGAAGTGCTGGGACGTTCCGGAGAAAACGAGGTAGAGATGCACGCCATACTCGCCGAGTTCGGACTGCCCTATACCTACCCGAAGAACGTGGAAGAAGCGGCTAACCAAATCTCCGATAAGATTACTCCCGCAGACATCGCTGAGCGCGAGGACTTCCGCGACGTGCTGACCTTCACCATAGACCCGCGCGATGCAAAGGACTTCGACGATGCCCTCAGCTTCCGCGAAATAAAGAGTAGCAAATCCTCCAATAGTAAATTATTCGAGATAGGCGTACACATCGCCGATGTCAGTCACTATGTCACCGAAGGCTCCATCATCGATAAGGAAGCAATACGTCGGGGAACCAGCGTTTACCTCGTGGACCGCACGGTTCCCATGCTGCCCGAGCGCCTCTGCAACTACATCTGCTCTTTGCGCCCCGATGAGGACAAACTGACCTACAGCGTCATCTTCGAAATGAACGAGAAGGCAGAGGTGAAACGCTGGCACCTGGCCCACACCATCATCCGCAGCGACCGCCGCTTCGCCTACGAAGAAGTGCAGGCACTCTTCGAAGCACGAGGAGAGGCCAGTCCGGAGGACACTCCTACCACCCTACCCGATGGAGAGAAGCCCTGGTTCGACACACTCACAGAAGAACAAAAAGCCTCTCCCTTAGGGAAATTAGAAGGGGCCCTGCTTTGCTTGAACAGACTTGCCAAACTCCTGCGCGAACGCCGCTTCCTGAAGGGAGCTGTAGACTTTGAACGGCCAGAAGTGCGCTTCGATATCGATGAGAAAGGCAAGCCACTTGGGACCTATATCAAGGTGGCAAAGGATGCCAACAAGCTCATCGAGGAATTCATGCTGCTGGCAAACCGCACCGTAGCAGAGAGTATCGGACGTGTGCCGAAAGGCAAAAAGGCGAAAGTCCTGCCCTACCGCATCCACGAACAACCCGACCAGGACAAACTCGCGAACCTCAGTCAGTTCGTAACCAAGTTCGGCCACAAGCTGAAATATACGGGAACCCCTGCCGAAATCAGCAAGAACCTCAACAAACTCCTGCACGACGTTCACGGCTCCAAGGAGCAGAACCTCGTGGAGATGGTGGCTCTGCGCGCCATGATGAAAGCTCGGTATTCGATCGTAAACGTGGGGCACTACGGCCTCGCTTTTGACTACTACACCCACTTCACCTCGCCCATCCGCCGCTATCCCGACCTGATGGTGCACCGCCTGCTCAGCCGCTATGCCGAAGGAGGCCGCAGCGCCAATCCAGAGAAGTACGAGGCTCTCTGCGACCTGTCATCGGAAAACGAACAGACGGCAGCCCTCGCCGAGCGCGCCAGCATCAAATACAAACAGGTGGAATTCATGGCCGACAAAATCGGAAAGATATTCGAGGGCATCATCTCGGGAGTCACAGAGTTCGGTCTCTACGTGGAGCTCAACGACAGCCACTGCGAGGGCATGATTCCCCTGCGAGATATGGACGATGACTACTACGAGTTCGACGAGCGCAACTACCAGCTTTGGGGCAAGCGCCATCACCGCCGCTTCACCCTCGGCGACCCCATTCGCGTGCGAGTGGCCAAAGCCAACCTCGACAAGAAGCAGCTGGACTTCGCGCTGGTAACCGAGAAATAGCAGCCCACTACGGCGTGCTGTTCTCTATATCGCCCTCGCAGCAAGTTCATAAAAAACGGATTTTTTTTCAAAAACACTACACACTACACTAAATTGTGCTCTTCTGCTCTTCAACTTCGTTGGAATTGGGCAATCAAGGGTAATTAGTGTAGTGTGTAGTGTTTTTGAAAAAAATTCCGTTTTCTGTAACGACGCCTTACAGGCTGTATCGCTCATGTAAGTATAGAGACTCGTGCAAGAAACTATAGTCTGTCGTGCGAGGAACTATAGTTTGTAAGGCGAGGAACTATAGTTTGTAAGGCGAGGAACTATAGTTTGTCGCACGACAGACTATACTTCCATTTCAGACAAACCTTCGTGAGGACGTGGACATATATACGTGAGGCGCTTTATGTATATACGTGAGGCGCCTTACGTATATACGTCCTGACAGCTATCTATATTCGTCCCGACAGCTATCTATATATGAAAAACAGGAGGGGACTGGCCCCTCCTGTCTAATTGAATGGTCGATGTGAATCAACTTACTTCACGATAACCTTCTGACCGTTGAGGATGTAAGCACCCTTCGGCAGGTTGGAGATCGTGTTGAGGTTGCCATTGCCGATCAGACGACCGTCGAGTGTGTAGATGCCACCCTGGCGGTTCACCTTCTGGATAGCAGCGGCGATGCCGTCTTCGAGTTTTTCGTCGAAAGTAATCTTAACGATGGCAGCCTTGCGCAGGAAGCCTTCATTGCCTTCTGCTGTATCGGTGATGTAAACGCGGTTGTCACCAGTGGTCGAACCAGAGTTCTTGAAAGCAAGAGCCTTGTCCTCAGTACCGGAACCGATAGCCATGAACTTCACGTCAATCGTCTTGCTGTCGAAGGCACCCTTCAGGTAGTTCTTGGTCTGAGGAGCATTGACAAGGTCGAGGGTGAAGCTGAACACGGGCATGACGGGATCATACTCGTCACCTTCCTCGGGCATCTCACCAGCGGCAACGATGATGAACGGACGGCCAGCGGGAACGGTGGGATCGGTAATCTTAGCAAGGGTTACACTTACCGTCTCAACAGCTTCATCGGCTGCATCAGGAGTGCGCTCAATACTTGCGATGGTCCAGAGGGTTGCCAGATCAGGAGTCTTCAGCGTTACGGGAACGGGATAGCAGCGGCCGTAGATATCGCCAGGAGTGAGGCTCATCTTGTACTCACCACTTGTGGGATAGCCAGCAGCTACGTCTTCTACTTCCTCAACGAAGAAGCTGCCACGACGGCCGTCAGTATCTGTCCAGCCGGAACCGGTTTCATTACCCCAAGCGCAGAGGACGCTCTGGCTCTGAGCCAGGTGCATAGGACTCTTACCGTTGCCTTCAACGGACTTGTTGAAGAATGCATTCTGACCATAGCCAGAGGGATGCTGGGTGAAGAGGCCGGGCTGGGCACTCAGATAAACACCATTATGGATATAGAGGCCGGTAGCCTTGTTCTGGATAGCATAGGCGCTGTCGCCGACAGATACGAATCTCCAAAGAGCCATATCGGGATCGGTGAGCTTGTCGAGGTCAATACCGAAGATGGACTTGTCGATGATGATGTCTTCCTTGGCGATGGGCTCAATCACGTTACCCTTCACATCTTCCATATTATCATTCTGGCCAAGTACCACTTCCTCTCTCTTAGCAACAGCAATGTACTTGCCGAAGAGACCGTAGTTGTAAATGCCAAGGGTATCTTCATCAACAACCCAGTAGTTGGGGAAGTTACCGGTCTTATTCCAGCCATACTTGTCGTATTCAGCCTCGGTACCGAAGCGCAGACGATACCATTTGCCGGTCTTCACCTTGATGGGAGCATCGGCAATAACCTTCATCTGGGCATTGAGCTGAGCGTTGAAGGCATCGCTCTGAGCAGGAGTGTAAGCACCTGCTACATCATAAGCCTTGGCATCAGTAAGAATCTTGGTGATGGCGCTGGTGGTGCCTACAGGCCAGAAGCCGGGATTCGAACCTTCGACAACTTCCTTAATGGATTGCTCTGCCAGTGCAATGGTGTCGCGCAGGGCCTTCGGGTTCACGTAGAGGGCTACGAAGTCATTGTAAGCCTTCTGCAGCACGAGGTAGTTGGTCTCATAGTCGAGAGCATCATCTTCGATTTCGCTGAAGTCTGCAACCAGCTGCTCGAGAGTGGTGGCCACAGAGCCCATGGCAATATACTGCGACTGGGGATTCTCTACATCGTAGCACAGCTGAATCTCGGAGAGGTGGAAGAAGGCGCTACCAGCGTTGTTCTGCTCATTGTAGAAGCGGATATACTTGTAGCCCTTGGTATCGAAGAGGTCAGACTTGAAGGACTCCTTCTGGTTGGAGGAATTCCAGGGGCTCTCGAAGGTGGCGAGTTCCTCGCAGTCGTCGTACGTAGCCTCTTCGTCGTTGGTGCCCATGAACGACCAGTTAGTGATCTGGTTGTTGTTGGTGTCGCGGCGAGTAAATCTCATGTAGATCTGCTGAGCTGAATCAAAGCCCTCGGGCATCTCAACCTGGAGATAGTGTTTGCCATCGGGATACTCCTTGCCTTCGGAGGCAGACCATACGCTGTGCCAGTAAGTGGTGATGTCACCATCGATCAGCACACCGTCGCGGAGGTTGCCGCCGTCGCTGCCGCCAAGGTCATTCTGGCTGAACGGACTGCTAAACTGAGAAGCCTCGGTGATGAGGTTCACCTGATGCACGTCCTTGGCAACTTCGATCATACCGGGAGCGGCCTTCATCATCATCTTGAAGTCGTCGACCCAGACATCCTGATTCTTATAGGGTTCAAAATCTGCAATAATCTGAGCTGCCTCCTCAGCGGGAACTTCCTCGAAGAACCACTCAGAAGCACCACAAACAGGAGCGCTATACGTATTGCACCAGCCTACGAGGTAACCGTTATTGCCACTACCACTGCTGTGACCATCCTGATGGAGATAGAAGTAGTCATTAGCAGGCTGAGTAGCCCAGCGGATGTTGACATAGGCGCGCTCGTAGTCGATATCGTATCCTGCAGCATCGAAGGCCATCAGCGTATCGGCATAAGCCGGATCGGTGGTCATTTCCACATGGGTGCTGCGGGCAACTTTCATGAAGCGGCCGTCGTTGTACATGTTCACGATATCATAGGTGCTGTCGCTCTTGATCTCAATTTTCCAGAGAGCCTGGATATTGTCTTTCAACTCGTCGAAGTCAGGAGTACCCCAGATACCCCAGATCTTACCGTCGCTAAGATAACCCATCATATACTTGTCATCAGTGGAGTATTCCATACCGGCACGGATGCGGTAGTAGCCGCTGCCGTTAGGCAGATCCTTGCTCAGGAACGGAACCTTCGTGGGAGCAATAGCCTCGGCGGTCTGAACGATGAGATCGCGAACGGCAAGAATCTTTTCAGCCGAGTCATTATCATCCAGTTCACCATATGCATCCAGAGCCTTCATGAAGGCGTCGTAGGCTTCCTGACTATATTGACCGGGGTTCTCACCCAAAAGATCCATATAGGTATCTTGATAGGGCTGATACTTTGAATAAGCAGTTTCCAGCTCTATCCACGCAGCAGCAGTATCATCCATCTTCACAACAGGATAGATGTTGAAATCGCCGATGTGGAAATAACCGCGAGTGCCGTAGTCGCCGGTACCAGTTTCCTTCTCAGAATAGAAACGGAGGTACATGTATCCACCGGTCTTGAAAGGAGTGGACATGCAAACATCAGTCTTATCCTTGAACGGAGTCTCAATGTAAGCGAGTTCCTCGCAATCTTCCTTTTCTGCCTCGGGATCGTCGGTACCCATCACGAGCCATTCGGTGGTGTGGTCGTTGTCGGCATTTGTACGACGGGCATAAACAAATGCTATTAATGTCTCCTCATCAATGTCGCCGGGCATCTCTACCTGAAGGTAATGAGTTCCGCCATCAACGCTACCGCCTCTCCACACGCTGTGCCAGAATGTGTCGTATTTACCATCGAGAAGCACACCGTCAGAAAGGTTGCCGCCATCGGGACTACCTAAGTCATTCTGACTAAAGGGGCTGCTGAACTGCTCAGCATCAGTAATGAGCGGATTCTCGTGGTCAACTGTGTAGCCGTCGCGAGAGAGCTTGTCCCATTCAAACTGGTCTTCCAGATTGATGTCTTGTGCAAACATATTCGAACTGCAGAACAGTCCAAAACATGCTGCCATGAGTAAGTAAACTTTCTTCATACTACTAAAGTTAATTAAAAGGGTTAATAAAGATTTTACTGATTTCACGTTCATTTGCGGTCTATTCGTGCCCATTTACGGACATTTTGCCTACATTGCAAGTGCAAATATAGGTGGATTGCCCGAAACGTTTAACGCCCCACGTGTTAAAATCGCGGGGCGTTAAGATTTTTTAACTAAAAGCGGCCTTTCTAAGCCTATTCAAAGCCGCCGAAGGGGCTAACAAATGGGTTTAGATCACTTCACCATGACTTTTGCACCATTTATGATGTAAACGCCCTTGCCAAGCGAGCGGAGATCATTGAGATTACCGTTGCCGATGAGACGGCCGTCGAGGGTGTAGATGGCACCACGCTGGCTGATTTTGGAAAGGGTGGCGGCAATGCTGTCAGGATGATCAGTGCTGATGACAAAAGTTATCTCATCGGCAGTAGTCACGGTCTCATCGGACACGATGTATGCGGTGTTGGCCGCGATGGTGCCGCTCATGAAATTAGTGACGACGAAGCCGTTGCCCTGCGGGAGGATATAGCCCGAGCCGAGATCCTGAGAGATGAAGGTGCCCTTCAACGGACGTTCGGTCTGCGGTTCGGTGACGAACTCATAACCATGCTTGAATGTAACAGGAGCTACTTCAGCTTCTGCATCATAATCATCCGTTTCGCCGTTGAGGTAGAGGAATGGACGGCCAGCGCTGGCTTCCTCAATGGGCTGTAGGGTGATTTCCTTGCCACTGATGCTGAGTACATCGTACATCTGGCCATCTGCGACTGCAATGTTTACAGGATAGCAGAAGGAATAGAACTCACCCACACGAATATCCTGCTGGTAGGCAGAGCCGTCGTAGCCTGCGGCTACACTTTCCACCTCCTCGATATAGAGTCCACTGCGGCTGCCGGGCGTGTAGGCATTCCAGGTCACCAGCTGGTTGAAGCTGCGGGCTGCATGGAGGTTGTTCTGCACATCACCTGTCAGACTCCTGGAGGCGATGATGTTCTGTCCGTAGCCAATAGGACTTACGTTAAAGAGCGAAGGTTGCACGTTGAGGAGCACACCACCAGAGGTACCGGAAGCTTTCAGGAAGAGACCTGTAGCTTTGTTCTGAAGAGCATAGGCACTGTCGCCGACTGCTACAAACCGGAACAATGAGTAGTCCTTATTCTCGATATCTTCGTCAGCATCGAGGAAGACAGGTTGTCCAATACGCACAGTCTCGCCGTCTATAGGTTCAATATAATGGACGCCCTCCTCAGTTCTGTAGGCAGCAACAGCAACATACTTGCCCCAAAGAGCCTCATCGGTTTCCACCTCATCGCCATTGACGACAGCGGCTCCGGCTTCTTTGTCCCATCCATACGTCTCAAACTCTGTCTCAGTACCGAAACGGATGCGATACCACTTGCCAGTTTCTATACCGATAGCAGCAGCCATAATGTCGTCGGCCTGCTGACGAAGGGTCTGGATATATCTCGTGCTTGTCTCTTCCAGATAGACACCGGCTTCATCATAAGCCTTAGCATCAGACACCGTCTTGGCAAGTGCTGCGCCTACGTTGGCATCTTTCCAGAAACCGGGCTGTGTGCCAACCACAATTCCATCGGCAAGATTCTCGACAGAAGCAAGCACCTCGCGCAGTTCTGCGGGATCTACATACTTGGCCACAAAGGCATCATACGCCTCCTTCAAGGTGTTGTAGTCTGCTTCCTCGATATCTGAAATATCCTTATTAGCTTGACTCACAAGCACAGCTTCCAGGTTCTTCGATGCCTCGCCCATCAGCGCATACTGTGAAGTGGGATTGACCTTGGCCTCATAGAGCTGGAACTCGCTGACGTGACCGTAGCCGCGCCCTGTTGTCGTTCCATCGATGTAGAAGCGGAGATGCTCGTAGCCCTTGGTGTCAAAGAGGGATGTACTGATGGTTTCAGTATTGCTGCCAAAAGGTGTTTCGAGGCTGGCCAGTTCTTCCCAGTCCTCATCATCGGCCTCAGGATCATTGCTGCCGAAAACACCCCAAAGTGTGATGTGGTCGTTAGCAACGGCACGGCGAGTGATGGTCATACGCACCAACTCATTGGTGGGTTCATTGAGAGCCACCTGGAGGTAGTGGGTATGATTATCCACAGAGGATGACCAGTCTGAATGCCAATAAGTTGCTGCATTGCCGTCGATCAGGTTGTCGATGCTGCCTTCACGAGTCTCTGTCCAAGGAGAACTGAATTGACTGTTCTCGGTAATGAGCGGGGTGAGAATATAGTCCTTAGCCTTCTCCAAAGCTGCAGTGGCATCGGTCTTCAACTGATTGTACTCGGCCTCGAAGGCTTTGCGTGCCTTAATAGGTTCATAGGCGGCAATGATAGCAGCAGCCTCGTTCTCAGGCACGGCTTCCAGAATCCATTCCGAAGCGGCAGGAGTCGTCGTGTTGTAATTATAAGTGGAATAGTAGCCCACAATATATCCACTCGTTCCTTTGCCGCTGTTGTGGCTGTTCTGATGGAGATAGAGACCTTCGGCACCGTCCTGAGTGGATACGCGGATATTGACGAGAGTCACTCCGTCTACAGTCGTGACAGGATCGAAAGCCATCAGGTTCTCTGAGGCTGGATCCATCGTCGGAGTCTTGCTAATGCTAACATTGTTGAAGCGGCCATCGTGATACATACTCTGTACATCGAAGTAGCCGTCCTTGTTCGTCACCTTCCAAAGCGTCATAGCGCGATCCTCTACATCTTCGTCATCGGGGGTGGCCCAGATGGCACAGAGTGTGCCATTGGAGTTGTAGCCCATCATGTACTTGACCACATCCTCATCTTCGTTGCTATAAATCATAGCTGCGCGGAAACGGTAGTAACCATCGGCGACAGGATAGGTCATCACCTTCGATGCAACAACCGCTTCGTAGGTGTCGAGGATATCCTGCGTCAGTTTCTTGACGGAAGCGATTTCTGCTTCTGTACTGCTTTTATCGACATTTCCGGCAATGCCCTTGTTCAGCGCATCATAGAAAGCAATGACCTCAGCCTCACCGTAAAGGCCCGGCTCTGTTCCAATCTTGAAATAGCTTTCATCCAAGGTTTCGGCATAATACGCCATATACTTGTCGATTGTAGCTGTCAGTTCGTCCCAGGCAAGATCCAGGGGAGATTTTGGCTTCAGTACTACAACGAAGTTGCTGGTGTTGGCAAAGGTAGGGCTTCCGCCCAAGGTGGAAACAGTGAAGATAAATTCGTCTTCAGACATGTCTGTTGCTTCGATATGTTCTGCCTCCGTAGTACTGTAGCATTCCACAACCTCGTCATCCGGGAAGGTGATGGATACACCCTGGTCGTTGGCACAGACGAAGTCGAAGCTAACCTCGGCAATCTGGTATCCGTCGGTAGCTCTGAGGTGGTAGTTCTCAGAGGTCGTGGAACCGCCGAGAGAGTTGTAGAACTGAATGTCTGTCTTGTTAGGAGCATAATAGGCCATATTATTATTGTGGCCTCCGCTGGCGTTCGTGTGTTCGATGATGAGGGAAGGGGAGCCGTAAGATTCCCATCTCGAGGCCCAGGTCTTGTTAGAATTGGCGGCCGTCCAGTCACCAGTTCTGTTATTCACCTCGATGGTAACAGCTTCGTCTTGCGCCACGGCAGTAGCACACAGAGCCATCATCATGAACAGAAATGTGTAGATTTTCTTCATAAGTTAATGTTATTAGTTAGTAAATAGTTTGTGCTATCATCATATAGCGGGGGCAAAGGTAATGATAAACAAACAAAAAACAAGGGAAAAGTAAATGCCCCGAGGCAAAAAACCTCAGGGCATTAAAGATTATTAACTAAATTGGACTACTTACAAAGATTCGAGCATGGCGATAATGCGGTCGCCGAGGGCACTCTTGCGTTCTATGTGTGCCTGCACCTCTGTGACGAAGGGATTGGTCTCGAATTCACCACGAACCTGCTCGAAGTCTGCCTCTACCGTGTGACGGCTGGCACCATCGAAGCCAAAGCCCGTGCGGGCAGAAAGTGAAAACTCCTTCTTAGCGTCGGAGTAGAGCATACGGTCGAGTTTGACGACACTCTCCTTCCACTCCCGAACGATAGCTATGAGGTCCTCTATCGTGATGCGATCGTCAGTGAGCTGATAGTATTCAAGTATCTTCTCATAGGCCCAAGTCCATTCGAGCTCATAGTAGTCTGCGTGCAAGGAGCGCAGGGCTGCATCAAATTCTGCCTGACTGTTGCATCGCCCGGTTTCTACATCATCGAGGAGGGACTTGATAGCCTCCTTGGGGGCAATGAGTCCTGCCAGATCCACCCACTGTCCCAGCCCGGACTTCGTGGTCGGTTTAATGCCTTCGAGCAGGCTTTCGACGCTGGAACAGTCAATTTTCTCAAGGCGGGAGATCAGGCTGTTGCCAAGGAATTTTTGGATACCTATTCGATAGAGTTCCTGACCGCGATGCAGAGAGCTGTTGCTGATCTTTGCGCTTTGGTAAGCATAGACATCGCTGGTGGCGCCGCTGAGTTGCTCCAGTTCATTAAGGATATAAAGTCCGTGGAACATCTTATCAATCGTGTAGGGCGAGAGGAGGTTGAAGTTCACCTGATCCAGCCTTCCCTCTGGTACTCGGCGGTCGCGCTTCGGCCACTTTTGGGCATCGCGCACGGTACCCACGGAACGGAGATTAACAGCTGGTGCGAGGTAGGTCTCACCATTCTTCTCAATCAGGTAGGAGAAAGGAAGCAGGGAGGTATCGGGATTGGAGGTATGGCGACCCATGACGAGTGAGAAAGCTCCAATACGTGCCGGCCAGAGGATGTAACTGTCCGAAGATGTCTTGGCGCCGCGCTCCAACGCTCCCTGATGAATGGGACCAAGCTTGTACATATGGTTGCTCTGGTTCGAACCCGAGCCGGCATTCATGAAGGAGAAGAGCCCTGCTATGAGGAGGGTACTCTTATGATGGGTGACAGTAAAAGGACCAGCAAAAATTGCGCAGGCCTCACCATTTTCCTCCTGGCAGTTGCAGAAGAAAAGGCTGTCAGAAGCAGAATAGCTATGGCCAAGAGTACAAGCCTGACCCACATAAACGCGGGTGAGGGTGGTGCAGTCTTCCACTGTAGAGCCGTCCTGAATGATAAAGTCATCACAGATGACACCGTAGCCGATATGTATTGGTGCCTCGCGGCGGCTGTTCAGAGTGCCATTCTTCAGTCGTCCGGCACCTTCCACCTTCGCATACGCGCCCACGTACATATTTTTAATATAACCGGTATCTACGATGGTACAGTGGTGACGGATGACACCTCTCATGGAAGTCTGTTCCTCTGTGCGCTGTGCTGCAAATTGCTTCAGACGGTCGATGAGGAGGGGACGATGACGGTAGAAGGCTTCGAGATACGCCTCGTGAGCCGTTAAGCGGTCATGAATGGTAACTTCTCGTCCGCCCGTCTCATTCAGTACAGCTACTTCCACTCCGTTACCAAAGCTGGTGGGTCCGTCGCAGAGGATGATATCTACGTTCTCAATGAAGCAGTCGTTCTCGATATCGTAGTTTGCAATATAGTTCTTGATGTTCTCGATGCAACAATCGTCGCCGATGGTGACATTGTGCAAGGTGGCGTTGAAGATACCGGAATGCTTATGCATGCCGCCAGCCATTTCGAAGCTCTTCAGGAAGCGCCCCAGACGGATCTCGCCGGAGAAGCGTGTGCCTCGAATGTATTTCAAACTGACTTCGTCGGTGATATAGACGGTGCTCCAATCATCGGCCGAACAACCTTGTTCTTGCAACTTGCAAATCTCATCTGCGCTCAGTTGCCTGATCATTTTGGGTTCCATTTTTTCGTTTTGTAAGGGATTTCGGGCGCAAAAGTACAGAAAAAGGCGCAAAGTCATTGCACTTTGACAAATATTTCTTACTTTTGCAACCGAAAAACGTAATTTTTTGCCAATGCGACTGATTCGTAAGCCCTGGATATGGGTCTTAAGATTCCGAAAAAGGAAAGGTTATGGTGTTCATTCACCGTCCGCCTTCTCATTCATTCGAGGAGTGGTGCTGGAGTCATGGCCGTACTACGCTTATGGAGAACTCGCCCGACTGCATCCTTGGTGGGTGCGATGGGGCGGTTTGTATCCAATGAAATGTCGTCGGCTGCTCTTCCGCTTAGCAAACTTCGCAGAACCTGAGACGCTGCGACTGGTGACCGAGGACCAGGTGGCAAAGGAATATATTCGGAGTGCCGTGCCAAAGGCCAAGAATACAGATAGCGGAACGGCAGACTTTGTTTTCGTGGGGAGAAGCCACCTCGAAGAGGCACCCGCTCTGGCAGCCACGATGCCAGAGCGAGGATTGCTCGTCTGCGAAGGTATTCACAAGGGCGAAACTGAACTGACCCTATGGCACGATATCCAAGAATCGTCGCACACGGGTATAACCTTTGACCTCTACACCTACGGCGTCGTCTTCTTCGACCACCGCCGTCACAAGCAACACTACAAAGTAAACTTCTAAGTCATTTTCTTCCGTTGCATAATAGACCCCACTTATAGACTTCGTCAATATGTGGAGAGGGAATAGCATGATCATGAAGAAGCTGGCGAATGAAACGGAGGCCAAAGGGAAAGTCTTCGGTGAAGTAGCGGCTGCTGAAATCGGGAACGTAGCCTTCGGCAATCTGTCTCATAGGTGCAAGGATGCCTTGAAAAGCTGCAATGCTCCTGATTTTGCAAGTCAGAGAAGGAGCATCTGAGGATTCATAATAGGTAAGCAAGGAGGGAACTTCCTTCTCGCTGATATTCAAATCTCGAGTAAGCACCATTAGTTCGCTGTCCATCTGTAAAATACATTCTGAGGCTTCGTCAGTCCACTCCTCATAGAAACGGATAGGTTTGGGAACAGTTTCACCGTCCCAATCGTGCCAAAGAGTAAAGAGACGCCCTGTATGAAGAATGGGATTGCTATTGGTGAGGCTGGCTTCATAGAAACTGTTAAGACGACGTACAGGAGTGCGGAAAAGCGTTTCAAGAAGGGAAAGAAATTCCGTGCTCTCATGCTCCAAGGCTACACTAAGTTCCGGTTTATAACCCATTAATCGTGCACAATGGCCATAAGTATCCACACGAGCAATGAATGGTACCCGCTGGAAACCGAAGAGAGGCTGGCTGACTGGCAGAAGGTCGTGAGCGAAGTAGAAAAAACCGGTACTAGACACCACAGACCCTACGGCAGTAAAAGGGCTTAGCCAAGGACGAATGGACTGCAGGGTGAACTCTATAGCGAAACCTGGCAGACACAAAAGAACAATATCTGCTTGCGGTATCACCTCTTCCGGACGGTCGCTAATACGCTCCAGCGGGCCTCTAAAGCAATGTCCTTTAGGGTCAATAACTTCCACCTCCTTCGCCCAGGCTTCGGGCTTTCGCGTAAGCATATTCACAGTTACCGCTTCCTGAGCAGCAAAGAATCCAGCACAAACCGTTGCAAGATTACCACCTCCACAAATGCAGATATTCATAATGGTTCCGTATTAATCCTGATCCAGTGCCTGTAAGGCATGCAACAGTCGGTCGTTGTCAGCAGTATCGCGAACAGCAATGCGAACATAGTTCTTGCCGCCGAAAGCTTTTTTATAGCCGCAATCCTTGATAAGAATATTCTCGCGCTTAATGAGAAGGATGGCGAGTTCAGAGGAGGTGAAGCGGTCGGTAACCTCACAGAGGAAATAATTGGCCTCGGTAGGAATCACCCGCAAGAAGGAGATACGCTGCAACTCGGCCTCAAAGCGGTCACGCTCCTCACGGAAGAGACGGCACGCTCGTTGGTAATCAGCCTCGTACTTGCTGTAGATCTGCATGTAATACTCCGCAAAAGAATTGATATTCCATATACTCACCTCATGGCGGATAGCCTGAATCATCGCATTGTCAGCAGTAGCCAACACGCCCAAACGCAGGCCTGGCACGCCATAACTCTTCGATATACTCTTCATCACGATGAGCGAGGGGTGCGCCCGCAGCAGTTCATCGCTAAGGAGGGTACCATCGGGGTAGCAACGGGCGAAGTCTACGAAAGACTCATCGACCAACAGCCTAACGCATCGCTGCTCACACCAGGCCAACAGGCGCAGCACTTCGCTGCGGGGAATATAATTACCACTGGGGTTATCAGGATTAATAAGCAGTAGCATCGTCAGATGCTTGTCGGCAAAAAACGTGATGAGGTCATCAGCCGTATAAGCAAAGTCTGCATTGTCGGGATGATAGATGACTAAATCGTCAGCAGATTTACGGTTGGGATATTCCTCAAAGGTGGGATACACTACGCCCAAGCGCCCTGGCGTTCTTTCCATAACGACCTTTATGAGCTCAGCGGCACCATTGCCAGGCACGACCAAATCTGGTGCCAGTCCGAAATACTTTCCGGCCAGCAGCGAATTGACCTGCATACCCGAAGGATACTGCGTCAGCAGTGCATCGAAACTGGCCATCAGTTCCTGCTTCAGCCGTGTGGAAGGGAAGTACGGATTCACGAGATAGTTGAAGTCCAACATCCCCGGGAAGCGCCAGAAACCACCAAACCTCCGAGAATAGGAACGCCACAGGTCCTCACCTTCGGCAAACAGCGTTTCGGCAATATCCAAATCCTGGATATCATCGATTTCATACCAGTGCTCATCACCTATCGGCAGTGCCTTCAACTCCGTACGGTCGAGGAAGGTCAGCACGCGCAACACCTGTTCATAGTATTCGTTCTCACCAACCGTGCGCATATATACTTCGAGGAACGGCACATACTTCGTCTGCAGGAAGTCGCGACTGAGCTTATAAATATTGACCGTCTTATAGTATTGATCGCGCTCCTCATAACGAAAGCTGCTCTTGGGAACAAAGCTGGTAATGCACAAGTCCTCGTCCAGCCGAACCATTGTGCCGTCCATCCACGACTCATACTTCGCCACCAGGGCGAGGTTTGGCCAAGGGTTATCCAGCAGCAGGGGAAAAAGTCGTTCGTCGAGGATGAGGTCACTCTCTATGAGCAGCGTATCGTCCTCCACCAACTGTTCGCGTGCCAGAGCCAGCGAGTAGATATTGTTTGTGCGGTCATAAATCTCGTTCTCCACATACTCGATATTCAATTCAGGATAGCGGTCCCCGATATGGCGCCTCAGCCCTTCGGCCTGATATCCCACAACGATAAGCACACGCGTCAGAGGCAACGCGGTGAGCTGTGTCAGCATGCGATCGATAAGGCGTACGCCACCAACTTCTATCATGCATTTTGTCTGGTTACGAGTGAGCTCGCCCAGCCGGCGTCCCATACCCGCAGCAAGAATGATTGCTTGCATTTTATTCCTTCGATTTTATCGTTTCTGGGCGCAAAGATAAAGAAAAGTTTAAAGATTAAAGTTTAAAGATTTATTTTTTTTCACGACAAACCTGAAAAGTGACAACTTTTCCGTACATTTGCAGCCAAATAGACTCATTCCTATCGAAAATGCTACTTTCTGAAACTGAGAATAGTGCCCTTCGCAAAAGGTTTGCACCAGATGGTTCACCATTGCGACGCCAACAACTACGTATGCTCGAAATGTTGGTGTGGCTCGATGCCGTCTGCCGGCGCCATGGGATTCGCTACTGGCTGGGGTCGGGAACACTGCTGGGTGCCGTTCGTCACGGAGGGTTCATACCCTGGGACGATGATGTGGACATCGAACTACCACGCGAGGACTACCAGAAACTGATTACTGTGCTACCCCAGGAATGTGAAGACACCAACTATGCCCTGCAGACTCATGACACCGACCCGGGCTATGTCTTCACCTACGCCAAACTGCGCGACCGCCGCAGCTATATTGAGGAGACGAATCGCTACGACCGCCTCTTCCGCCTACAAGGACTGTTCATCGACATCTTTTTCGTCGAGCCCATGCCCTCCCTGCTCCACTGGCTCTCGAACCGCACCCTTGGCCACGTCTATAAGATCATGCGCAACCCAGAGTACAACAACCAGCAGATTATCCGCAAGACTGGAAAACTCTATGCCCTGAACCTGCGCTACATCTACCCTACCCTAAGATGGCTCGGTCGACTGTTCCCCCAGAAAGTGCTACACTACGGGCTCGGCATTCCCTATGAAAGCATCCGCCGACCCGAAGAACTCTTTCCCCTGACCACCATTAACTTCGAAGGCCATCAGCTCTCTTCGCCTCACGATGCAGCGGCATACCTCTCACGCCTCTACGGCAATTTCCAGCAATTGCCCGACCTCGAGCGCATACACCTACACACCCACAAAATGGAAATCTATGAATAAGGAACGTTTGCAATGGCTTGATGCCCTTCGTGGCTTCACGATGCTGTTGGTGGTAGCCAACCACGTCTACCTTGTCTCATTCGATACCAGCACAAAGGCCTCCATGTTCATGTCCTTGTGCCTGCTCTTCCGCATGCCGCTTTTCTTCTTTATCAGTGGTTTCCTGGCATACAAGGCTTTGTTCTCATGGAACGTCGCTGATACCGCCCGTTTGGTACAGAAGAAACTGCGTGTACAGTTGGTACCCACTTTGGTGATGATGACGGCCTGGATTGCGCTCTTCCGCAAACCCTTCTGGCAGGCAATGGAAACCGCCTGGCTCTCGCCCACCAAACAGGGCTACTGGTTCACAATCGTATTGCTCGAGATGCTGCTGGCCTACTACGCCGTCTGCTTCCTTGTCTCCCGACTCAACCGCCTGCGCTTCTTCCGAGGCATCACTACCAACCGCGCTATTGTCACCATGTGGCTGCTGGCCCTCTTGGGCTATGCCACCATGTATATGCCCAAGTGGTTCAATTGGTATAAAGACATCTTCTGGCACATCACCAGCCTTACGGAATTTGTGCGTTTCTTCCATTTCTTCCTCCTCGGCAATCTATGCCACCGCCACTGGAACCGCATTTGTCGTCTGTTGGATTCCCCCTGGTTCTTCCCCCTACTCGTCGTCATTGCCTTCATCGGCTCCACCGACTACCTCCACTGGCACAACCTCCGTCTGCACTGGGCCAACCTGCCTCGTACCCTCGCTATGTATTCTTTGGTGCTGATGTGTGTGGCCTTCTTCCGATACTATGAGAACTGGTTCACCCGTGAGCGCGTGGTTGGCCGCTCCCTGCAATACGTAGGTGTCCGCACCCTTGACGTCTACCTACTCCACTACTTTTTCCTTCCCCATCTACCCGCTGTAGGCGCCTGGTTCAAGGCCAACCCCCATAACTTCGCCCTCGAAGGAACCGCCGCTCTCCTCGTCGCCCTTCTCGTCGTAGCCTTCGCCCTTCTCACCAGCAACATTCTCCGCGTAAGCCCCTTCCTCAAAAAATGGCTCTTCGGCAGATAAGAAAATTCACACTGTATTTTTTGGAGAAGTCACCATACACAAGGTCATGCAGCCCACATCTAAAGAGTGTCGTGGGCTGATTGACCTGTCGATACGGGAAGGGGATTGATTCAGAAAGGGGACGATGGAGAACGTCTATAGGGTAATATGACTTGCATCCACGGTGTGGCCAAGGAAGACGGCTGCAGCAGAGGAGAAAGTATCGGGGTTGTCCGTGGTAAAGAAATGGGCGATGGACTGACGGCTCAGCCGTCCGTCTATGGAAGGGTGCCGCTTCAGGTAATCAACAAGGCTACGAGCCACATATTCGCCCTGAGAAATGAGTTTTATATGCGCGGGCGTGCAGGCGCGTACCTTATTATATAATAGGGGGAAATGGGTGCAACCGAGAATGATTGTATCGATTTGCGGGTCGCGTTGAAGCAGACGTTGGATATCGCGTTGGACGAAATAGTCGGCACCAGGGGTATCGAACTCATAGTTCTCAACAAGAGATACCCACATAGGACAGGCCTGGGAAGTGACAACGAGGTCGGGGTGGAATTTGGCAATCTCGAGCTCGTAGGTACAACTGCTGACGGTGCCAGGGGTGGCAACGATACCAACGTGGCGGGTGTGAGTCAACAGCCCCACTACTTCGGCGGTAGGACGAATGACACCCAAAACGCGACGCGAAGGGAGGCAAGAGGGGGCCTCAGGAGATCCTTCTATCGGTTCTGGGGGAAAGAGAAGAGGGAGGTCGCGCTGCTGGATCGTTCGCAGTGCTTTGGCAGAAGCAGTGTTGCAGGCAAGAATGATGAGTGGACAACCCATATCAAAAAGACGGCGCACAGCTTGGAGCGTGAATTCATAGACACGTTCAAAGCTGCGCGTTCCGTAGGGTGCACGTGCATTATCACCCAAGTAGAGGTAATCGTACTGGGGCATCAGACGACGAATCTCGCGCAAAACGGTGAGTCCGCCGTAGCCGCTGTCAAAGACACCGATAGGACTCATGGTTCCGCGGGCTCAGAGGCCTGGGGAGAATCAAGTTTCTGGAGTACAGGCAGGGTGATATTCACTCCTACCTGGGGATGCACGAAAGGCAGGGAGTTACCGTCTGTATTGAGGACAAAGATGAGTCCGAGGTCCGCACCCACAGCCTTCACTGCCTCGTCGAGACGAGCATTGACCGGTGCCATGAGCTCGGCCTCAGCCTGTGCCAGCAGCCGCTGTGTCTCACGACGGAAATTGATGCTCTTGTCCATGAGATCCTGAAGCTCAGCCTGTCGTTTCTGGAGGATAGAGGGCGGGAAATCCTTCTGTCCCTGCAGAAACTCGGCGAACTTGAGCTGGAACTCTTCTTCAGAGCGAGCGGTCTCAGCATCATAGCGCGCCTTGAGAGCAGCAAAGTCCTCTTGAGCCTTCTTGTAGTCAGGCATCTGATGGAGGACTTCTTTGAAACTGAGATAGCCGAATTGCGGCACGCGCGCCTCCTGTGCACTCACTTCCACGAAGGGAAGGAATGCAAGGAGCAGTGCGGCCAATAGAGTTTTCAGATGAAAATGCATAGTTAACGAGTTAATGTGTGAACCTGTTAACGTTTGAACGGATTTATGTGTGAAAGTGTCAACGCATCAAATTCCAAGCGTTCTCTTAATATCAGCAGTGACGTCGGTGCTGAGTTTGCTGTTGATGAAGGGCACAGCGCCGCTACTGGTATCCATAATATAAGTGTAGGCACCTTCTTCGCCGACTTTCTTAACAGCCTCAAGGAGCTTGTCCTGAATGGCCTGGAGTTTCTCCACCTGTGCTTTCTGGAAAGCATTGGCATTGTCCTGACGGCTCTGCATATAACGTTGGTAGAGGTCATTGAGCTCCTGCTCACGACGTGCACGCACATTCTCAAGAAGGTTTGCAGCTTCCTTCTGGTACTCTTCCTGTTTCTTGGTGAGTTCTTCTTCCATGCGCTTCTGGTCGTCTTCATACTGTTTGGCGAGAGTCTGAAGTTCTGTGCGCATAGTAGCGGTTTCGGGCATAGCCTCCATGATTTCCTGAGCATTGAAGTGTCCGAACTTCTGGGCTGAGATAGCGAGGGGAGCGAGCAGCATAAATGCTGCAAAAAGAATCTTTTTCATTGTTGTTTGTTGGATGTTGTTTAAGTTTATATTTTTTGAATAATTGAACGAATGGGTTAATCAGAATTACTGACCATACCCCATCTTCTGGAGTACATCAGCAGAGATGTCGATTTTGGGAGAAGCGAAGATGATGCCGGCATCACTGGCGCGGTCTAAGACAAGGCTATAGCCCTTGGATTCGCAAATGTCCTTCACAGCAGTGTATATCTCATCGTTGATGGGTGTCATCAGACTTTCGCGTTTCTTGAAGAGTTCACCTTGGGGGCCAAAGTACTTTTTCTTCAGTTCAGCAGCTTCCTTCTCCTTGGCAACAATAGCACTCTCACGCTCTGTCTTCTGTTCGGCGCTGAGAAATACGGCCTCGGACTGATAGGTCTTGTAGAGTTGCTGTGCCTCAGCATTGAGGGCCTCAACCTCAGCCTGCCACTTTCGGGAGATTTGGTTGAGCTGCTCGGTAGCACGCTCATAGGCGGGGATGTTCTTCAAAATGTATTCCATGTCTATCAGCACAAATTTCTGTGCAGAAACGGAATTACTGGCACTAAAAGCACATACTGCCAGTAGCATAATCAATAGTCTTTTCATATTCATTTCATTTTTCAATGTTCAACTATCTATTCTAAAACTCTTGACCCAGGATGAAGTGGAACTGGCTGCCGCCGTAGCTTTTGCTGCCGAAGACCTTGTCGAAACCATAGGCCCAGTCAATACCGAGCAGGCCTACCATGGGCAGGAAGATACGAACGCCGACGCCGGCAGAACGCTTCATGTCGAGGGGATTGAAGTCCTTAAGATCATTCCAGGCATTACCACCCTCGACGAAAGCAAGGCCGTAGATATTCGTTGAGTTACCAAGAATGAAGGGATAGCGCAGCTCCAGGGTAAAGCGGTCGTAGGCATAACCTGTGTAGCCGCGCGGAGTGAGCGAACCATTATCATAACCACGCAGACCTATCGTCTCGGTGGCGTAGTTGTAGCTGTAGCCACTCATGCCGTCACCTCCGACATAGAAGGTCTCAAAGGGCGAACGTTTGTCCTTGTTGAAGCTACCGAGGAGACCGAACTCCACGCGAGTCATCAGCACAGGACACTTCACGGCCTGGGTCAGGGCGGTAAAGGTGCGAGCCTTAAATTTCCACTTATGGTATTCAATGAACTTGTATTTCTCCTGCAGTTCATCCATATAATGACTGGAGTTGGGATTCGTGCCGAGGCTGGCGTAATCGCGACCATCGAAGAGTGAGTAAGGAGGAGTGATGCCCAGAGAGAACATAATCTCGGAACCTGAACGCGGATAGATGGGACTGCTGATACTACTGCGCGAGAAAGTCAGGTTGAGGCTGATATTGTTACAATGACCATTTGTAATCAAGAAGTACTCCCAGTCCTTAAGGCTATAGCGCGTGTAGCTGAGGTCGGCTGAGAAGGTAAAGTAGTCATCAGGCCAGGTGAGGCGCTTGCCCCATCCGAGCGAGAAGCCGTAGATCATCACATACTTGTCAGGATCATAGAAATTCTCGTAGTAGTTGCCGTAGCTGGAGCCGTAGCCGTAGAGGTAGTTGTAGTACGAGTTGTAGTACGAGCTGTTGTAGTACTGGTCGCTGACGTCAGTCTGTTTGGAGAAGAACGCCGAGAAGGAGAGTGAGTTAGGTCGCTTTCCCCCAAACCACGGGTTAAGATAGTTGATGGAATAGGCCTGATAGTAACGGCCGTTGGTCTGGCCGTTGATACTGAAGGTCTCGCCGTTACCCTGAGGGAGGATACCTCGCCGGATGCCATCTTTCTTAAAGAGATTGGCAAGTGAGAAATTACTGAACTTCAGACCTATCTTTCCGATGACGCCCGTCTGGCCGTAACCAAGGGAGAATTCTATCTGGTCATTGCTCTTCGGTGTGAGGTTCCAGGTGAGGTCCACCGTTCCGTTATCCGGGTCGGGATCCAGTTTGTAGTCGATATTTTCAGGGTCAAAATGTCCCATACTGGCAATCTCACGATAGGAACGTTCCAGAGACTCCTTGGAGAAGAGGTCACCTGGTTTGTTACGCAGCTCACGACGCACCACGTTCTCAAAGACGCGGTCGTTACCATTGATCTTCACGTGGCTGATGTAGGCCTGCTGGTTCTCCTCAATACGCATTTCAAGGTCTACGCTATCGCCGACAATATTCACCTCCACGGGATCGAGCTGATAGAAGAGGTAACCGTTGTTATAATAGAGGTTGCCGATAGCATCGTCGTCCTGACTGAGGCGTTTCTTCAAGTGAGTCTGGTCATAGACGTCGCCTTTCTTCATACGCAGCTTGTCGTTGAGGTAGGAGGTGGGGTAGAGCGTATTGCCGACCCACTCAATATTACGGACATAGTACTTCTGGCCTTCCTCCACCTGGATGACGATGTCCACGGAGCTCTCATCATGAGCCTTAACGCTGTCATAGACAATACGTGCGTCGCGATAGCCCAACTCGTTATACTTCTCAATGAGCCGGTCTTTATCCTCAATCCATCTCTTCTCGATGAATTTCTTGGAACGGAACCAGCTACTCATCTTACCGCGCTCGTGGGTTTTCTTGAAGGCACCATTGACAAACAATGTACCCTTAATTTTCTTCATAGGCAACGCCTCGTTGCCGAGAACGGTAATGGAGTTCACCTTCACCTTGTCTTTCTTGTCAACATTCACATCGATGATGACCTTACCGGGTTCGCTGACATCATCGCGCTGCACAAATTCTATTTCGGCATTCTTATAACCCTTGTCGTCGAAATACTTCTTACCCCAGATGCGGGCTCGCTGCAGGGAGGTAGGCATAAGTTGCATTCCCTTCACCAGTCCGAGCTTTGTCTCTAAATCCTCACGCTCGCTCTTCTTGACACCATTGATGTTTATTTGCGAGATTTGCGGACGCGATGCGAGGATGATATGGAGGTAGATGCTATCACCCACGATGCTGTCGGCCTTGATAGCAACATTACTGAAGAGACCATTCTTCCAGTAGCGCTGAACGGCACGTGTGATGTCCTCGCCGGGTACGGTGATGCGCTGCCCCTTGGTCAATCCAGAGAGGCCGATAAGAACAAAGTCATCGTAGGTCTTCACACCTTCTACGGTGATATCTCCGATATAGTATTTCTGAGGCGTGCGCTGATAATCTATCACAGGATCCACAATGCGCTCCTCATATTGGGCATAAAGCCTTCCCCCCGACATCCAAAGGCATGTTAGGGCAATCAGGCTGTTTCGTATAATGGTTCTATTCAACATCTTTAGAACTTACAATTATCATTTCTCATTTTTCATCTGCTCACTGGTTTTTCCAAAACGTCGCTCACGGCTCTGGAAGTCGGCAATGGCGAGATGTAGGGCCTCCTCATCAAAGTCTGGCCAATAGGTGTCGCAGAAGTAAAGTTCAGAATAGGCAATCTGCCAGAGAAGGTAGTTGCTGATGCGCAGCTCTCCACCCGTGCGGATAAGCAATTCGGGATCAGGCATGAAGCTGGTCTGCAGGTAGTGCGCTACCATCTCCTCGTTGATATCCCACTCCGTCTTGCTGCTATTGCAGGGGGCTTGCATATCAACAAAAATCCGGCGGCAGGCGTCTGCAATCTCCCAGCGGGAGGAGTAGCTGAGAGCCACTACCATAGTCATCTTGTCGTTTTCTGCGGTATTGTGTTCCACCTCTTCCAAGCGCTTAAGCACATCCTGCGGAAGACGACTACGGTCGCCAATAGCACGGAATCGGACGTTGTTCTTCTGGAAAATCTCCTCTTCGAGGTTCTTGAGGAACAAATCCATCAACGCACTGACTTCCTCGGCCGGACGGTTCCAATTCTCCGTAGAGAAGGTGTAGAGCGTCAGGTATTTGACGCCCAAACGAGTGCATTCCTCCGTGATGCGCTTCACGGTTTCCACGCCCTGTACATGACCTGCCGTGCGAGGCAGTCCTTTCTGCTTGGCCCAACGCCCATTGCCGTCCATGATGATAGCAATGTGCTGAGGTATACGCGACATATCTATTTCCATATGTTAGGATTCAATTATTACATTTTCTGTATTTCGGCGAGATGTCGTACGTCACATAGACGAAGAGCATCTGGTAGCAGTCCTTGTTCTTGAACATTCCACTCTCAATGCCGAGCGGGTCGCTGAGTTTGACGACGCCGGAAGGGTCATCGAGGTGGTCGGAAGTGGTAAAGCGGAAGCTCCACTCCAGCCCAATATTCAGGCGAGGCTTCAGCTTATACTTGAAACCTACGCCCAACGGAATATTCATTCCGGCAGCGACTTTGGCACCACCACCAAAGCCCATTGTAAAGCCAACACCTGCCATCATGTAGGGAGTCCAGCGCGACAATCCCTTATAGCTCTCTCCCAGGCCGTAGCCGAGGAAGTTGAATTCAAATTGTGCACCCACATCCACCAGATTGCGGCTGAAGCGCAACACCGAACTTGCCGTCCCGCCCTCTGCCGTACGACTCAGCGGATCGGTGGGAATGAACACCCCCTCGGTATTACCACTGATGTGACCCACGGCAGCATTGGCCTTCACAACCATTCGCGGATTAATATTCCTTCGCCAGATGACAGTTCCCATCATCCCTGGATGTGTCATGAATCCTCCGCCGGCATCACCGAGATAGCTGCTGATGCCTAAACCACCGCCTATCTCCTGCTGGTATTCCAGCAGTTCACCGTCCTGTGCCCACGCCGCGTTCATGGCGAGGCTGACGAGGAGTGTCGTGAAGAGGCGTCTCATTCGCGGGCTATCATGAATTTATTCGCCGTAACTATTCAACCGAGCACGCCACACCTGACTGCCGGCAACGATCCATATATACTCACCTTCCGTGGCAGCTGCCACAGCACCTGTAGTACCCTGCACCTGAGTGGGGGGCACGAAGTTCTCATCTTCCAGCCAGGTGATGCCGTTGTCAAAACTGACAAAGGCCTTGGAAAGGGCATTCGTGATGTCGGACTGCAGGCGTTTGCCGCCGACAGCGAAGAGACACTTATCGTATACGAAGATATCCAGATGCTCACAGGCAGGCAACAAGTAGTTGTTGTCACCGGCCTGAGCAAAGAGCACCCACCCTTCATTGCTATTCTCCAGCAGGTTCCACACACTGAGGGGTGCGGCACCATCCGTCACGTTATCCACCATGACGACCCGATGGTTACCGTTATCCTGCTGATAGGCGAGGGCTGCATAGGGCTGTCCCGTAAAGCCGCCGCCCTCCACGCTCATCGGCATCCAGGTCAGGCCATCGAAGGAACGGGCCATAGCAGCAACACCTGCCGTGCCGGCGATGCTGGCATAAAGGGCAGTTTCGCTGGCGGCCACCAAGCGGATTATCTGTGTGCCGTCAGTAGCTATGACCTGTTCCCACGTAACTGCGTCGGTAGAAGTATAGAGCGACTGGTCACAAGACATCCAGAACTTTCCATCGAAATATTGAGCGCTGCCAACGACAGGTGCGGTACCCAGACCAGTACATTCCTGCTCAGTCCACTCGACAGGAATGGAGGCAGTTCCCTTGGTGACATATACCTTGCCCGTAGAGCCCTCACTGGTAAATATCAGGGGCTTGTGGTCAACAAACAGCAGCTGGCAGTTGTCCAAGGTGCCATTGGTAGAACGTACATCTGTCATGCGGCTCCAGGTGTAATCATCAGGACGCGCCTGACGCACGTTAACCTTTAATTTATAATCGCGGTAATTCTCGCCGTCGGGTGCCGTTACCCTGAATACCAGAGGCCGGGAGAAGTCGATGCTGTCGGATTCCGAGAACTTTGTCCACTCCGTAGCGTCCGAAGAGGTGGCATAAGTGATGGTACCAGATCCCGTGATGGTGGCCAACACGGCACTCACGTTGGTGTACTGCGGCAGGGAGTCGCGATTGGTAATGATCTGCTGGCGTTGGTCAATCAGCATCTTGTAGGACGAACCGTAGAACGAGAGCTTGTAGGTGCTGTCGTTACCACTGATGTCCTTCGTGTGAACGGTGCGTGTCAATTGGCCGAGCACAAAAGAGCTTATATAGCATTTGTCGCTATAGGTCACATCCTCTTCACTCTTGGAAGAGCACGAGAGGAGAACGAGACCGGCGAGCAGCAGAGCTGCAAACACAAAAAAGGGTTTCTTCATTAATCGTTGTTTTTGAAAACGGACGCAAAAGTACTGCTTTTCTTTTTGCGCGCGAAATATTATCAAACGAAAAACGCTGCAAAAGCCTCTTTATTAGGCAAAATTAACGTGAATGGGCCGCCCTTTAGGGTCTATTTTGATTTTAGGGGCCTTAATTCCGTCACCTAACACGATTTCCGACTGCTCTATAAACACCTCATCCCAGAGGTCTGCATCCAAGAATGACTGCAACGTTTGGGCACCACCTTCAACCAAAAGGGATTGTGCTTCCACATGCCACAGCTTACCATCCGTCAGTTGCGTGCATGCCACTTCTTGAGGGGGTACGGAAAGGGCATCGGCAGACCTGTTTGTCAACACCAACCTCTCCGGGCTCCTACCTGGCCACAACCGCGTTGTCAGGCTTGGAGAATCCAACTCCCATGTACGTCTTCCGACTAAAATCGCCTGATGCAGCGCACGCAGGCGGTGCACCAGTGTTTGCGTCCAACTATTCGAGAAGCGGACAGGCTCACCATCATCACGGCTCCCCCTACGTCGGTCGATGAATCCGTCGGCACTCTGCGCCCACTTCAAGGTAATAAACGGGCGATGCAACGTATGGAAAGTGAAGAATTTACGATTCAGCCACCGGCATTCCTCCTCCAAAACGCCCACGACCACTTCCGCACCAGCGTCCCTCAGCCGCCTGATACCTCGACCCGCCACCTTCTCATTCGGATCTTCGCAGCCCACGACGACTCTACGGAACCGTTTTTCCACCAATAACTCCGCACAGGGAGGTGTCTTGCCCCAATGAGAGCAGGGCTCCAGACTCACGTAGATCGTAGCATCCTTCAGCAGGGGCTCATCCTTTGGGCTCACGCTACGCACAGCATTCACTTCGGCATGAGGTCCACCATACGTTCTGTGCCATCCTTCTCCTATGATGCGGCCGTCGTGTACGATGACAGCGCCAACCATGGGATTCGGAGCCGTCGACAGTTCGCCGTGGCGCGCCAATTGCAGGGCACGAGCCATATATCTCTCGTCTTCAGTCATAGAATTCAACTTCTTAACTTTCTATTTTTATTTTTTTAACTCTCAACTCTCCATTATCAATTTTCAATTGCCTATCTTTGCACCATGAATTATCGCGAACTCATCCGGCAACTCACGCCACAAACAGGTGCTGGCGAGGCTCAAGCCATCGTCCGATGGATGATGGAAGAGCGCTTCGGGCTCACCCAGACCGATCTTTTGCTCGGCAAAGATACAACATTATCCGCAGACGACCGCACAGAATTCGAAAAAATTGCATCCCGACTGCTCTCTGGGGAGCCAGTTCAGTATATTTTAGGCTTTGCTGACTTCTGCGGCCACCATTTTCATGTCACTCCCAATGTACTCATTCCTCGTCCTGAGACAGAGGATCTGGTGAACGAAGCAATAGCTATCACTCGTCAGAAAAACTGCGACAATCCTCTCAAAGATTATCCTTCTCCCATCCAATATCCCGACACTCCATCTCCCATCCATATCCTCGACCTCTGCACAGGCAGCGGCTGCATCGCCATCTCTCTCGCACTCGCTCTTCCAGAAGCTCACATCGTAGGAGTAGACATTAGCGAACCGGCGCTTGCCGTAGCTCGCGACAACGCCACTCACCTCGGCGCTTTGAATGTTGAATTTTTCCAACAAGATATCCTCCAGTCCATTCAATCTTTCAATAGTTCCTCTCGAGCCAGCTCGCTTGATGCTTCAAGCGCTCGGCGCCTTGCGACGCTCCACACAGGGAGAACCTTTCAACTTCTCACCGCCAACCCCCCTTACGTCCGCACCAGCGAGTCTTCTGAGATGTCGTCCACCGTCCTCGACCACGAACCGCACCTGGCCCTCTTTGTGCCCGATGACGACCCCCTGCTCTTCTACCGAGCCATTGCCCGCATCGCCCGCTGCACCCTCCTGCCCCACGGCCATTTCCTGCTCGAAATCAACACGGCCCTGCATGAAGAAACCCGACAACTGTTCACCGCTGCCGGGTTCCATAACCTTCAGATTATCAACGACCGCTACGATCGCCCCCGCATCCTTCTCGGAGAGGCATAGGATCTACCGTCACAAACTTACTGAGTTCGAGTCAGAGTGAATGGAGTCTTCTTGTCGAAAGTGCCATAAAGCTTTTTTCCGTCGGCCGACAGGCGCAAGGTATCCAGTTCACCATCGTCGTTCAGTATAACGAGATTTCCCTTGACCTCATAAGTAGCCTTCATCGTAGAAGGAGCCACCGCTAACGCGGCTTTCATCGCCTTGCGCTTCAGCCAAGGGATGCCGGCAGCCTTCAGCACATCGTCCGAGACCTTCATATTCACTTTCATTGTGGCATTCTTTTCCGTCTTGAACTCCACGGTGATAGCCGTCTTCAAACCTTTCCTCACAGCAATTATCATTTGCTGCGCTTCCTTGGCCTTCTGTTCCACCTCGGCCTTTTCGGCTGCTGTCAGTTGGCGTCCTTTTTCCCGTTCGGCCTTGACAAGAGCCTCGTGCTTGGCAGAATCTATTTTCTGATCCATATTATCCATCTCGCCATCCATCAGGGAGGCAATGATGTTTGCATTATAATATTTACGTCCGACCAGGCTCTGTGCCTGAACATTCAGGGCAGTCATCACGCAGACTGAAACCATCAACAGAATCTTTTTCATTGTTGTAGGTGGATAATAATCGGTGAAGGAGTTATTTTAACTTGCAATTCGTTAATTCCATTTCCCCCGCCTCAGCCGAAGCTGTGCGGGGGAGATTCTGTGGAATTTTGTCTTCAGTACCCCGAGCCGGGGTCGAACCGGCACGGGTTTCCCCACTGGTGTTTGAGACCAGCGCGTCTACCGATTCCGCCATCGGGGCTCGTTAAGACGCGGCAAAGGTACGACAAATTAGTCATTCAACAGCACATTCTTGCCAAAAAATGTTGAAATCACTAAAAAATAATGCATTTTTTAAAGAAAAAGGCGGGAGTTTGTAATGTTAGTTGTATCTTTGCACCACCGAAACGGCTTTTAAGCCTATGAAAACTTGTTAGAACCTAAGAACTGAATGAACATGATCACTATCGGAATTATAGGGTTCGGACGCATGGGACGATGCTATCTTAAGGCTATACAGGCGGACGAACAATACCGAGTGACTTATATTTGTGACCCCGACGAGCGGTGTCGCAAATTGGCCCATGAAATGGCACCCGAAGCACGCACTGTGGCAGAGGAATCTGCCGTATTGGAAGATACCGACGTACAGGTGGTGGTTCTTTGCGCTCTCTGCGACACCCGACTCAACCAAATAGAACGGGCACTGGCTGCCGGAAAACATGTTATCACCGAAAAACCCTTGGCAGACAATATTGAGCGCGAATGGCAATGCGTGGAGTTGGCCGAAGAGGCCGAGAGACGCGGGCTGTTCTGCACCGTAAATATGTATCTGCAGAACTCCTGGTATCACCATCTGATGCGCGATATGGCAGAAAGCGGAGAGATCGGTCAGCTCGCTATCATGCGCATCTGCCACATGACCCCCGGACTGGCTCCCGGCGAAGGTCACGAAGCCGAAGGCCCCTCGTTCCACGATTGCGGCATGCACTATGTGGGGCTGGCAGGGTTCTTCACACATTCCGATTTTAAGACGTGGCACGCGCAGGCGCTGCGTATGTGGTCGTGGAAGGATCCATGGTGGCTGCAGGCCCACGGTACGATGCAGAACGATGTCGTCTTCGATATCACCCAGGGATTTGTCTACGGACAGCTCTCCAAGGACCAGACCCACAACTCCTACGTAGAACTCATCGGCACACAGGGCTTCTGCCGCATGACGCATGACTTCAAGACGGCGGTTGTGGAACTGCACGGAGTGACCCGCACAGAACGCATCGAACGACCCCACGGCGGAAAGAACATTGATGTGCTGCTGAACGAGATGGCAGAGAGCATCCTCACAGGCAAGCGCCACAAGGACATGCCGAAGTTCCGCTGCTCAGCCAAGGCCTCGGACTATGCCTGGCGCTTCCTCAACGATGCCTGGGAACACGACATTCCTGCAATCGGCACCCTCGACGAACTCGAGCGCATCCGCGAGCGCAGGCGCACAATGACTGACGGCTATGGACTTCTGCCACGCAACAACAAGAATGTATGAGTCCCATAAGCCCCATAAGTCCTATAGGTCTCATAGGCCCCATAAGTCCCACTTTAAACTTTAAACCCTAAACTTTAAACCCTAAAAACTCCCCTCTATGGCAGACCTTACAAGAAGAGATTTCCTCAAGCGCGGCTCCGCTGCGCTGGCGGGCATGATTGTTGCCCCCACCATCGTTCCCAGCACCGTACTGGGCGCAAAAGTAGGTAAAAAAGCACCCAGCGACAAGCTGAACATCCTTGGTGTTGGCATTGGCGGACGCGGTGCTTCCGACATCGCAGAAATGGCAAAGACCGAGAACATTGTAGGACTTTGCGACTGCGACTGGAAGTACGCCAAGCACGTCCTCGACCGCTACCCCGATGCCAAGAAGTACAACGACTACCGTAAGATGTACGACGAGATGCTGAAGAGTGCCGACGCTGTCATGGTAGCTACCGCTGACCACACCCACGCTATCATCGCTGCCGACGCCATGGCCGCCGGCAAGCACGTGTACGTCGAAAAGCCAATGACGCTGTATGCCTACGAGAGCCGTCTGCTCACCCGCATGGCCGCCAAATACAAGGTCGCCACACAGCAGGGCAATCAGGGTGCCTCCAGCGCCGGTTCCCGCCAGGCCATCAACTGGCTGTGGAACGGCGAGATTGGCGAGGTGACGAAGATCGAAGCCTTCACCAACCGTCCCATCTGGCCGCAGGGCATGGCCACTCCCACCGAGGCACAGCCCGTGCCCAGCACCATGAACTGGGAAGCCTTCATCGGCCCCGCTCCCATGCGCCCCTACAACGAAGTCTACACGCCTTGGAATTTCCGCGGCTGGTGGCCCTTCGGCTCCGGCGCACTCGGCGATATGGCCAACCACATCCTCGCTGTCGCCTTCACGGGTCTGAAGCTTGGTTCCCCCACCGCCATTCTCGGCAGCTCCACCATGCTCATGCCCGACTCTTGCCCCAGCGCACAGAAGGTCACCTATCGTTTCCCCGCCCGCGACAACCTGCCTAAGCTGGGTCTCCCCGCCTGCGAACTGACTTGGTACGACGGCGGTCTGCGCCCGAACATCCCGTTCGAGATGCCCGAAGGCAAGCACTTCGACGGCAATGGCGTATGCATCTTCTACGGTACCAAGGACATCATGGTCGTGGGCACCTACGGCTACGACCCATTCCTCGTCAGCGGACGCAATCCTAAGGTTCCGGAGCTCTGCCGCATCGTCAAGGACGACAACCACCAGCAAGACTGGATCCGTGCCTGCAAGGAGAGTGCCGACAGCCGCATACCGGCCAGCTCCGATTTCGCCATCAGCGGTCCCCTCAACGAGAACATCGTCATGGGTGTTGCTGCCGTGCGTCTGCAGGAACTCGACCAGTGGCTGAAGTGGGACGGCGAGAAGATGCAGTTCACCAACATCTCTCCCGATGCCAAGATCCACGTCTCCAACGCCATCGAATTCTCCATCCACGACGGTCATCCCTCGTTCAGCGCCGCCGACAAGGTCGAAATCAATGCCGCCGAGTACGCTGCACGTCTCATCAAGCCCGTCTATCAGAATGGCTACGTGTTGCCGGAACTGCCATAGACCCACCCCCCGCCCTCCCTGTGAGGGAGGGAGCAGATACCTTCAAGGGGTGTCAACCATTACTTTTAAACTTGTTAGTATTCTTCTTATTTAGGATTCTATGAAAAGAAATATCATCTTATTGTTCGCTCTACTCCCTCTTTGCACCCTATCCGCAAAGGTGACCGCTCCCTCCCTCACAGGGAGGGCAGGGGGTGGGTCCCCAGGGGGAGAGTCTAAGACCATCACCATCGTCTGCTCTCAAGGCTTCCAGGGTCCTGAGCTGTGGGACCGCCACGAGCTACCCATCGACAAGAAGGGATTCATCACCATCTTCGACGGCCAGACCTTAGCAGGCTGGCGCGGCTATGGCAAAAACCACGTGCCCTCCAAATGGAAGGTGCAGGACGGCGCCATCTTCTTCGACAGCAAGGCCAAGGGTGAGGGCGGCGATATTATCTTCGCCCACCAGTTCGGCCCCAACTTCGAATTCGAGATGGAATGGAAGATAGCCGAGGGAGGCAACTCCGGCATCTTCTACCTCGCCCGCGAAGTAGCAAATGCCGAGCGCACTGGAGTTGAGCCCATATACATCTCCGCCCCCGAGTGCCAGGTACTGGACAACGAACGCCACCCCGACGCCAAGCTCGGCAAGGACGGCAACCGCATGTCCAGTTCCCTCTACGACATGATTCCCGCCAAGCCACAGAACGCCAAGCCGGCAGGACAATGGAATAAGGTACGCGTGCGCGTGAAGGACGGCCACGTACAGCACTTCCAGAACGACGTCGAAGTCCTCAGCTACGACCTCTGGACCCCCCAGTGGACAAAGCTCCTGCAGGAAAGCAAGTTCAGCGAGCAGGCCTGGCCCACCGCCTTCGACCTCCTCAACAACTGCGGCGGCCCCGAGCGCAAGGGATTCATCGGAATGCAGGATCATGGCGATAACGTGTGGTATCGTAATATCAAGGTAAAGATTCTAAATTGAAACGTTGAAAAATTGAATAATTGAAATGAAAAAGGCATTATTAGGTATTGTATGTACCTTCATCGGCGGTGTTGTCGGCTTCTTCATCGGCAAGTGCGGTTGCGGAACCTGCGAAGCCCCTGAGGTTGAAACCGCAGAGAGCCTCGTGGCCCAAGTGGCCGACGGCCCCAATATCGATATCGCCGCACTCCCCGTGGATGACGAAGGATTCACCCTACTCTTTGACGGCCAAACGTTGAACGGATGGCGCGGCTACGGCATGGACGTACCTCCCACCAGCTGGGAAGTCAGCGACGGCGCCATACATCTGAAAGGCTCCGGCACTGGCGAGGCACAAGTGGAAGGCGGTGGCGACCTCATCTTCGCCCATAAGTTCCAGAACTTCGAGCTGCAGTTAGAGTACAAGATCTCCGAAGGCGGCAACAGCGGTATTTTCTACCTCGCACAGGAAGTCAAGGATGCAGAAGGCAAGGAATACCTGCCCATCTGGCAGTCCTGCTCCGAATACCAGGTCCTCGACAACGCCAAGCACCCCGATGCCCAGCTCGGTGTCGATGGCAACCGTCAGGCGGCTTCGCTCTATGATATGATTCCCGCCAAGCCACAGAACGCCAACCCCGCGGGCGAGTGGAATCAGGCCAAGATCATGGTCTACAAGGGAACCGTCGTTCATGGTCAGAACGGCCAGAACGTCCTCGAATACCACCTCTGGACACCGAAGTGGACCCAGATGCTGCAGGACAGCAAGTTCCGCGAGGGCGGCGACTTCCCCTACGCCTTCAACCTCCTGAACAACATGGGCGGCGAAAACCACGAGGGATACATTGGTCTTCAGGACCACGGCGACGACGTCTGGTACCGCAATATCCGCATCAAGATTTTAGATTAAATCACTCATCCTTTCAATTCTTAACGACACCGCCGCAAGCAACGATGAAGCCTGCGGCGGTTCCTCTTTCCCGCCCCACCCTTTTCTGACAGCCAGCAAGACACCACCTTTGCGCCAGCCAAGAACACCCATAAAAAACAGAGCATTTTTTCAAAAACACACTGCACCAAACCTCTAATAATCGATTGGGGTTTAAGATTATTCGGTACGCGACAAAGAACACAATTTGTCCGCGCGCACGCGCATGAATTAAAACATGAAAAAATGAACCGAATCTACTGCAAACCAATATAACATATTCTAAGTCAATAATATATGTTGCAGTAGATTTTTCAAAACATATACAATCTGCAGTAGATTTATTTAAGTAGGTGTTCATAATTAGTTTTATGTTTTTTATCTTCTATTTGGATACAGGTTTTTCTTTTCTTCGAAGCAACTTAGCGGGCTAAGTGACCGAGAGGAAGAGGAAAAGATGCGCCAAGCGACGGAGCAGCGAGCGCCATCCAAGCTTGCTTGAAGATGGCCGAGATTCCCGAGCAAAGCTCGCCCGCTCAGCCCAAGAGGACGCTCCACACTTGGAGAACCCGTAGCCTTTCGTGACGGAGTTCGGCGAAGCCAGTGAGAAATAAAAAAAGGAACTCACCTACAGACAAAGATAATGTAGAATAATTCTGAATACCTACTTATAATTTAGAGGACGCGAAGACGCAAAGTTGAGTTCCAGCAGTGGAATTCTCGAGTTCCAGTAGTGGAACTCGCGACTTCCAGCGGTGGAACTCACGAGTTCCACCCTTGGAATTTTCTGGAACTCCACTCCCTTTTTCCTCCTCAACACTACAAAAATGTCATCAAAAGCATAAAAATCCGAGTTCATAAGCAGATAAATCTACTGCAAAAAGCATCTATTCAAAAAAATCTACTGCAATCTAACTATCATATATTTAATAGATTATCGCCGTTTGCAGTAGATTCAGTTGATTTTCTCATGTTTTTGAATTCACGCGAGCGCGTGAGGAAATATAGTTACTTTCACAACAGACTCGTTCGTTCCACTTAAGGCCATAATCCTTATGACTGGTCATCGGGGTGGAAACACATATACGCAAGGACACCCCGTACGACAAGGCTTGGATCTGACGTTTTGCAAAAAGTTGACGCAAAAACACTCCGAACACTCCGATACACTCCGAATGACCTCCTTCAATTGTCATCTTGAGATGGCAAACTGACTACAAAAAATCGGAGTGTATCGGAGTGTTCGGAGTGTTTTTGCGTCAACTTTTTGCATTATCTTATACCGAACTCACGTTAATTATGCGTCACGGCTTCCACGATAATACGTCACGACTTCCACGAAAGGACGTAAGCGTTCGGACGTATATAAATAAACCTCCTCACGTATATACATAAACGCCATCCGACTGACCCTTCAGCTTCTACATCGAAGTTTCCACCTAAACCAGCGATGATGGCTTATCTTGAACAGCTCCTTATTGCCGGATGGGCTGAGTGATTTTTTGGGTGAAATTCGCTTTCTTGTAGCTGTAGTCGGTGGTGTAGGGGAACTTGAGACTGATGCACTTCTCCTCGCTGGGGAATTTTTTATATTTGCCTTCTCCATCATCGTAGATTTCCCAATATGGCTGCACGGTGAGGATGGGATATGCCTTGACACTGGGGACGAGAGGATTCGTGACAGGCCCACGTCCGTCGGAGGGTATGCCTATGTCGAAACTGACCTTGTAGATACCAGGCTTCACGACCTGCTCCCCGGTAGATTGCAAAGTATGTCCCATCACATATACGTCCGATTTCTTGATGACGTTGCGGTTTTTGGCATCCACAACATTGATGATGTATCCTAACTTAAGATATTCTTGCGGTACGTTGTTTATTTCAATGACGTCATCAAGATGGTAGAAATCCCAGTCCTTATCAAAAAGGTTTTTAGTGTCATCCTTCTCATTGGAACTCTTCTGGTAGAGTTCGAGGTGCTTCACAATTCCGCCTCCGTTGTCTGCAAAGTCAGACCCGCCCCATTTAGTAACATAATTGCGATATTCTTCAACTTTTCCGTCTTTATATTTAAGGGCTGGCACAAACCATATATTCTTGTCTTTCGTCGGATGTGTCTCGCATTTGAAATAATAGGTTTGGTTTACTTCGAAGGGATATAGATTGCCTTGCTTGGCTTGCTTTCCCGTGTAGCTGTATGGCTCTATCATAGTAGGTTTGGATTTCATGGACCCTTTATAGAGCATATACACAGGATATACGTCATCTTCATAAGAGTCAAATCCAAATCCCTTATTGAATACCAACTTACGGGTATGATTGACTTTGGGGCGTTCTTTATCGCTGTAGTCGTATTTATAAGTCCCTGTGGTCAATTTATTGTCAATCTGCGGAAAGATGTACCAATTTACTTCTTTTAATTTCCAACGTAAATTTTCCGGTTGAATACGATGGCTGACTAATGGTTCACCAGCAAAATCCGTGAATACTTCAAAATCTACAAAACCCGTAACTGTAAAATGAAATCCAGATTTATTGTTAATGTCATCTATAGGATAATCGGATTCGAAATCGTCAATTGAAGTCGTCATGCAATCGAACGTTGCTTTTGCTTCAATGCCGGCTCCACCATCTACTCCTACACCAGTTCCTAATTTTCCTATGAGAACACCGACACCTATACGAAATTCAAACTTAAATTCGAGCTGCCCCCCAAAACACCCTGAACCTTCTCTGGAAGCTTCCCTTATCAACTCTGTAGTTTCTACGGTCTCGTTAAGGTTTCGCTTTATTGTAACTCGTTCAACCTTCTCTGTGTCTGTAATGGTCGTACTACCAAAAAGTCCAACACTTGCAGACAACGTACTACTAAGATGAACTCTGATAGCAAGTGGAAGAGTGCCCAGACCGATGTAAAGAGTCCTTGGATCAAAGATATATGGAGTAGCGTGTGTATGGTTATTGATAATATTCAATGCACCTCTCATTCCCTTATCCCACAGATTTTTATCTATAGCGTTACGTACCTTATTATTCCCAAGGACATCCATTTCTGCAAACACGCCACCTTTAATCTCTGTTTTGGTTGTTACCCAACGTTCAGTCCATTCCTCACTCTTCTTCAGTTTTTTCCACTCCTCTTTATGACACTTAATAGTTATATCCTTGTAAATATCGAATTCTAAAGATGGCTTCACCGTAAAGCCCGATTCTTTGATTGATGGCCAGCCAGAAGGATCGAATTCCCAATGTAAATGAGTAGACTTCAATTTTTCTTCGCCATCGGTCACCGTGTGACCATCATCATCAGATTTTTCATCAGATTCAGAACGTGTTCTGGTTTTCAGATACTTGCCCTCTAGTGTATTTGCCGCTTCATCGATGTAGGTAAAGTCAAAAATGGTGCCATCGCCTCCCACCAAGAAGTGTGGGTCTTCCACTCCTCCGCGGGTAATACGCCTAATCTGATTGGGCTGCCCGGCGGAATCATTAGTCATCTCAATATCCGGCAGGGTGTAGTTGTCGAGGTCGGCAACGACATCCAGCTCTGCAAAGACATCGTCTACGGTGGCTTCTGTAAGCGTAATAGCTATCAGACCATTCCTCCGCTCCATGGAAATCACGCGATGGCAGAGGCCGTAGGGGAAGGTACGGGACATACCTGCAGAAAGGTGTCCGCCGACTTGCGGTAGCCAGTCCTCCGGGATATTATCTGAAACATATATTGTGGAATCCTGAACGCCCATCACATACGACAACCAGTTCTGAGTGACTGGCTTAACACCCTCGCGGTACTGGTAGGTGCAGGTGACGAGGCTATCCTTGTAGGTATAGGGTTGCCCCACTCCACGTTCCTCTTCGGGAACCAGCGTGTAGTCCTCCATGGTGAGGACACAGGAGGTGAGGAGGAAACAAAAGACCCACCCCCAAACCCCTCCCGTAAAGGAGGGGAGTAGGCTGCGCCAGGATATATCGCTTAGTTTCATATTTATTATGCAATCAATGTTATATATTGTATTCAAATTTACCATCATCCCGCAGGACTCCCCGCCATTACGGGAGGGGGCGGGGGTGGGTCTTTTATTCAATTTCCAACACCAGAGGTTCCGACGGCGGGTAGGCGGTCTCGCCGTTGTAGATGATGTAGGCGGGGAACATCTCTCGCTGGAGAGTCTTGCGGTCATAAACCCAGAAGGTGATGGGGGTTTCGGCGTAGGGCAGGGTGAATTCGAAGTCGTTGTAGATGCGGAAGCGCCAGAGGGTTTTCTTTCCTACGGTGATGGGCGTGCCCACTCCGCGCAGGCTGATGCCGCTGAATGCGGCGAGGGTCATATCTTTCGTCACGGGCTCGCCGTGGACGCTGACGTCGGCATAGACCACCATCTCGTAGGGGTATTTGGTCTCGGACATCACCCATGACTCCATGACACAGACATCGACGCTGTCGGTCATTAGCGCAGAAATGGAGGCCGCCACAATGCGCACCCACCCTTCCTGCTCGGCGATGAGGGTATCGTTCTTCAGGCTGACGATGTCCATGTCGAGGGAAGTCCAGAAACAGGTCTTGTTGGCGATGCTGTCCGGCTCGAAGGTGGGATGCATCACGAAGGTGTCGCCGACCATGACGTACACGGTGTCGGGCGAGAAGTACATCTTCGCCGGTACCTGAGCCTCGTAATCGGGATCCACCTCAATGAGACCACAGGAGGAAAGGAGAAGGATCAGAAAAAGAACAGACTCTCCCCCCGCCCTCCCTGTTAGGGAGGAAGCAGTCACTTTTGTGAGTAGCGCTTTCAGTCGTGTATAGAGTCGTTTCATATTCTATTCTTATAAGTATGCAAATCTTGTCAGGTATTTGCTCCCCTCCCTACTGGGAGGAGGTGGAGGTGGGTCTCTTCACCGTCACCGTGTTGGAATCCTCGCTTTGGCGGCCGTCGGCATACTTCACGCGGATGAAGTAGGAAGCCTGCTGACCAGGTTCGAGGAGGTGGTCGCTGAAGGCGCGGTCCTCCTTGGCTGCCGATATCAGGAAGCGGGGAGCGTCGTCGTCCGGACCCTGACGGAAAATGCAGAAGTACCAGCGTCCCTTGTAGGGCGGCTGCTGCGGCATCTCCCAGACGAGGCGCGTCTCCTCCTTGTCGGAGAGGTACTCGCCATAGAGTTTCAGGGGCAGCGCGAACACGGCATCTCCTTCCCAGCGTACGCTGTAGGCCAGGCTCTTCTCGCTGCTGACGCCAGAGTAATTGACGCTCTCGATGGCGTAGTCGTAACGTGCCTCGCGGGTGTATTCGGGTTTGTCGAGAAGCGTGAGTTCATAGTCGTAGTCTGCCAGGGAATCGGCGTTGCACACGCGCAACAGCGTCCATTCCTTGTCGGTGTGCAGCCGACGCCAGACGAGGTGGTGGCTGACGAAGTGCTCTGCCGAAGTAATCCATCGCATATGAATGCCGTCGTCATCGACCCAGGTACTGTCAATGTGAGCCACGGCAGGCGGCATCAATGACGGACGGATGACCTGCAACACGGGGGAGTAGAATCCCTCGTTGGTGCTGTAGTCTATCGCGCGTACCTTATAATATATATACTTCTGGTTGGCCGTGACGTCCACGGTGTCCACGAAGCGGGTGTCCTGCAGCTTGTCCTCCGTGGCCAGCACCCAGCGATGCGTGGTATCGTTGGCATAGGCCACTTCGTAGTAATCGATGTCGAGGTCCTCAGGCGCATCCCACTCGAGCGTAATAGTACCCTCCAGAGGATTGCCCTGGGCACGGAGATTCTGAGGTACGCCAGGTGCTTTCAGGTCCTCGATGCGCAGCATCTGTGCCATGGAATATCCCACATTGCCCGCGGTATCCACGGAAGCAACTGCCACCATGCCTGTGGCGATGCCCGTCACATCGAGGACGATGGCGGTATCGATGGGCAACGGGGTCTCCGCCAGTGTGCTGCCGAGCTTGAACTGCTGGGAAAGGCGCCGCCACTGCTTGCGCGTATCCTTCTCGTGGTAATAGACGAGGTAGCTACCAGTATAGTCTTCCTCCAGGGTGTCCTTGCGGAGGTGGAACGTGGCGAAAACACCCTTCGCGAGGTCGGTGCTGTCGCGGCGGTCGATTTCGATGAGGGTGACGACAGGCGACGTAGGAGGAGTGATGTCACGAACCCACACACGGAAGGGCTTTGTCGGCTCGGTGAGGTCGCCGAAGGCATCGTGCGCCAGCAGGCGGTAGTCATAGAGGCCGGGACGAGGCACCTGGTCGGTCATCGTGTAGAGGGTGTCCGGGCGACCCTGGTCGTTGGGCGACATGTCGATGTAGGGTTTGTCGGTAACACGAACCCATGAAGCCCCTTCCCCGGCCCCTCCCCTGTTAGGGAGGGGAGACTTGATGTCTCCAGAAGCCCCTTTTCTCCCCTCCCTAACAGGGGAGGGGCCGGGGGAGAGGCTTCTTCTCTCGATTTCGAAGGAGGAGTATAGCTTGCGGTTCCACGTCAGCTGAACGCTGTTCTCGGCGATGGTGCTGTCGGTGAGGGTAGTGACGAAGGGCTCTGGTTTGTAGCGCTCGTTCTTCAGTTCCGGGATGTGTCCCGTACGGATGATCATCTGTCCGGTGGTATCTATCTCAGAGGGGCGGACGATGTACTCATAGGTCTGACCCCGCTTGGCGGTCTTGTCCACCAGACGCATGGCCAGTGCATCCGCCAGGTCGCGCCGCCACTCGGTGGTCAGCACCGCGAGACCGAAGCGCATCTGCTGTTCCTGATAAATTTCATAGAGAGAACCCAACGTGCCCGGAGGATTCTTGGTCGACGTCGGCTGTTTGCGGTTCTCATCATAGAGCAGTCCGGCGGCCATCATGGCGAGGGAGTCCGTGGTGGGATAACGCCGCCGGAACTGCTCCAGAGTGAAGGGGCGCAGGCGATGCGCCAGGGTGTCGGCATCAAAGGGACGGTCCTTGCTGTAGCGCAGGACATCCATGCCCACGCGGTTGATGTAGCGCCACGTGGCATAGTCCTCCGGTGCCCAGCGCAGGACGATGCTGTCGCCGTAGGTGCGGGAGAGCAGGTGAATCTTCGTATCGACAATGCCCACCTGCATCTGCGTGCTGTCCACGACAACTTCCAAGGAGTCGTTGAACACCGTGCCTTCGGGCAGGTCGGCAGGAATCTCATCCTGCTCCTCCTGAGCTAACAGCGGTGCGGATGCGAGGAGGAAGAATAAAAGATGAAGTATGGTTCGTTTGCTGCGCATAGGCATTTTCTTTTTTTTTAGAATTCTTTCTTCACTTCACAACGATTTGACAAGGGTTGTGATACGACATAATTTTTCTCCGTTGTTCCCATGACTTTGTAGTCAAGTTTGTTACCATGGGACATCGGGAAATAAGTTCCTGTATTGATATCGTAGGCATTCACGCGATAAGCACGTGCTTCGAGTTCCGTGATATTATCCACATTGATTACGAGTTTATCCTCGGCATATCCTTTACCGCCATAGAGTCGGTAGAACATCGGAATTCCATTCTCTGTCTCAGCACGCCAGTGTTTATCAGTTTTCCTGTCAACCAGATTGGGCAGCATATTATACATATTACAGAAAAGTCCATTGCCCCAAGTGGCAGTCCAAGCGATGGTGATCTGGTAATATGGCATCTCCATTCGTGCGCTGCCACTCTTAGCTGTTATCATACAACCCAGATATTTGTTGTTCCATTTTACAACTTCGTTCACGCCTCCCGTCCATGCACCAGAAGCATAGCCCCAATTGTATGACCTCTCCAGCTCTTTGCAGGCATTACTTACACGCCCCTGGAAATCGGAAGCTGCGTAGTAGGGGGCACGCAAGTCATCGAGCAGATTCGCGAGGCGATCTTTGCTATTTTTTGCAGGAGTGAAGGTTGCTATACGGTTGTTAGCACCACGCACATAGTTGTATTTATGGTCATTCAGGTACGGCAAGGGATAGGGCGTGAGATTCTTGAAGTTATCGTAGGTGTACCAAGACAACTTCTTGATACGATCATGCGTATTCGACACCATTCTGAGACCATGCAGTTCCGGTTCCTTCGAGAGGTTGCCATGGTAGTGCCCGCCCTTGTCTGAATAGATAAGTGTCTGGGAGGTCGTGCCATACATCTTGTAGCGATCGCTATCCATCTCATAGCCACCTGGGAAAACGAGATTCGACAGATAGCCGATATACCAATACGCATCGGACAGACGATGTAACGTCTTCTCATCCTTAAGCGTTGCGCCCGTAACCAGACTTTCGTCGGAGCAAAAATATTCAAGCTTTGCCTTAGGTTTTATCTTATCGGCCACCAGTCCGATGAAAGGCTTCTCATATTCCATAACAGAACTCTGCCAGTCAGCCTCATCAACGATATTCAACTTAAGACTGGCCAGCGTCGTGGTGTCGCTTACGTATTTGTTGTTGACATAATGGGTCTGAATGTATTCCAGCCAGAGTTGGCCCTTCTGACCCTTTGAGCAGGTAATAGGAGAATTGGAAGCTACATGGCAGGCGGTGTATCCCTCCGACGGCCCTCTGGGGTCGGCATAGAGAGTTGTGGTAATGATTGCCGTGCGAGTGACGGGATACTGCTCACTCTCTGCCTTCCATCGCCACTGGAACGTACCATTCTGGAATACCTTGCCCGAGAGATCATCGGTTAGGGCGATGAGGGGACGCATCACGTCATGTTTGTGAGCGTTAATGTATTCACCGTCATATTTCAATTGGTTGTAATACGACGGATAGGCGATAGCCACGTATTCCTGCAGGTCCACGATGTCGCCAATTTCCTCTTCCGGACCCGTCTGGAAGTAGTAGTTCTTGGTCTGAGACCAAGCTTTGTTTTCGTACTTGTGTGTCTTCTCGTTAAAGGTGACGGGGTTTACCGCTTTTCCATCCACAATTTCCATAGCATACCCCCTCACTGACAGCCGGTATTTCTTGTTGGGGTCCAAGTCGCAGATATCCAACACATGCTTCACGCCAGACACGTTGCCCTTGAACTGAATAGTCTTCCCATAGTAGCCGTCGGGCCACTTCTCGCTATAGCCGTTGAGCGTATATTTGTAGAGCGTTGCCGAATTGAGATAGAAGACAAAGGTTCGTGTAGCCATTGTTTCTAACTGGCTGCGGCTGGCATCGCTCTTCTCTTCGATGCGGTCGAGTTCGTTCTCATCCAGCAGACGGAAGTGTTGCTTGATGCCAGCATTGGTTTGCAGAATGGGATTATGGATGTGTTTGGCGTTTATGTACTTCTTCTCATCATTCCATCCCTCTCCACCTGTCTCATAACCAATGCAATCGCCGAAAAGTTCGAAGTCATCCAGCGGGTTGCCGTGGAAGGCCTTGCAGAACGTGCCGCACTCGAATTCGTAGGTGCGGTCGATATCCACCAGGCCGTTGAAGAGCGAGAGGTAGCAGCGAGCCTCGCCCGTGAAGTAGCTGGGCCGGGGACCTTGGAACTTGAAGCAACCGCCAAGACCGGCCTTCAGGATGGTGATGCTGTCGTTGAAGAAGCCGAGGTTCAGCCGCAAGCCGAGCTCTGCCTCCAAGGAGGCATAGAGCTGACCGTTGCCGTACCAGTCGTGGAAGCCCATATTGCTCTTGTAGTTCGCGCACCACTGCGGGTTCTTGAACTTGGTCAGCGCAATGTCGAAGCCTGCGGTGGCACCAAAACTGCCGTAGAGGAGTCCGAAGTCGAGGTCGATGTAGCCGTAGGCCGTGGCACCCAGCATGACGCCGCAACCGGAGGCTGCCTGGTTCAGCACCTCTTCCCTGGCTTTCTGGCGGGCTATGTCGGCCTCGCTCTTGCTGGCACTCAGCACGCCCTCACCAGCGGATTTGCCGTCGAGGAACTTCCTTACTTTATAGGGTATATCTGGCAGCTTGCCGTTGTTCGGCAGTTCGTTGCCGACGCACAAGTAGGCGTTGGCGCCGATGTTCACACTGACGATGGGAGATTGGAAATCTATCAGCGTGAAGCGGCAGCGCTTTTGCTCGCTTTCCGGATTACCCAAATAGACGTGCCACCTCACGGGCGAACATTTCTTGCCTTTCTCCTTCATGGTGATGCGGAAGTCCAAGGTAACCTCAGCACCCACCTTGACTTCTGCGGGTTTCTTGGCTTTGGATTCATGCCCCTCGGTCTCGCCGTCATTATCGCCAATCTTATCGTCCAGGCTGCCCTTCACGTCCTTGACCAACTTGTAGCCTTTCTCCTTCAGTTTGTCGAGCTTTCCCTGGAATTTATTCGTAATCGCCTGAATGTTATCAGCCAACTCCGAAGCATCTGCCTTGGCATCCACCGTAACATTGAGTGCTAAGTACTGGTCCGTGTTGTCGTGATGATAGACGATAGACGCATCGGCGTTCACCATGCCATCGACTGCCTCCATGTGTCCGTTGAAGACAAAGGAGGTTAGGCCACCATCGCCGTTATTCAGGTTCTTGTCGTAAATACACGTCATCTCGAAGTCGCCCTTCAGCGCACTGTCGCCCGCCGTGGTGCTCAGTCCGATGCCGACGACCACACCTATCAGTCCCTTCTCGCGCGTAGCGCCCTTCTCGTCCTGATCGTTGCGACGGCAGTTGAAGTAGAAACCGCCCGTGATGCTCGTAATCTTGATAGGGGTAATCTCAATACCCACCTTGCTGCCCACTTTGGCTTTCAGGAAGCCCCAGGTGTAGGCGTTACCCTTGCCGTCGTCGTAGTCGTAGTAGGCGGCACTCGCCTCAACAATCAGGAACTCGCCCGGCAGCACGAACTTCACATTGCCGCTGTAGCCCG
>JAEEGL012849878.1_pt1 | contig 69233 bp, 41 predicted proteins | sample 9134231 | NCBI WGS metagenome assembly JAEEGL01 (sample SAMN16246548, study PRJNA631951) | gut metagenome | biome: gut microbiome; feature: rumen; material: fiber-attached | host: Bos | place: Iran: Karaj | collected 2018-10 | reverse complement strand
CGCCTGGCAGCGCCAGCCACGCCCGCGCGCTCTCCAGGCTGCCGCTGAAGCCGTGCAGCACGAAGACGCGTCCCGCGAGCAATTCCCGCAGCCGCCCGAACTCCCCGCCGCATTGCCGCAGATGCAGCACCAGCGGATGCTCCGGTCCCGCCATCTCCGCCTGCGCCGCGAAGACGCGCCACTGCAGCGCCCGGTCCGCGTTCTGCACCGCATAGTCGAGGCCGATCTCACCCACGCAGCACGTCGGATGCGCCGCCAGCAATTGCGACAGCCGCGCCAGCGCCGCCTCCGTCCCCTCCTGCGCGTGCCACGGATGGATGCCGAGCGCCGCCGCCACCCCCCTCAGCGCCAGCACCCCGTCCCACTCCGCTGGACGCGCCGACGCCACGCACATCCGCCGCACCCCCGCCGCGCGCCAGGCCGCCAGCCGCCCCGCCTCCGCCAAATGCAGATGACCGTCGTAAATCTCCATCGGGCTCAATATAATGCCTCCCGAGGCGCCCTGCGCATGCCCCCGCGTGCCCAGTTCAAGCCAGCAGGGCGAATGCCATCTCCTTGCGGATCTCCGCACCGACGTTGCGGCGGAAGCGTCTGTTGAGCAAAGAGAACAAGGCGATCCGCTCCTCCACCGTGAATATCCCGCGGATCATGGTTTTCAAGCTGCCCGCATCCAGCAGCTGGGCGGTGCCGAGAAGCCTCTCCAAGTCCGCCTCGCGCACCTGTGGCAGCGTCTCCGGCGTTCCCTCAAAGCGCGCCAGCATGGCCTCCGCGCGCTGCGCACGCGTGCTCCATCTCGCATCCCATGTCGCGCTCGGGAAACTCGGCCTCCGCAGCATGGCAGGGATCGTTCCGTCCTTCACGCCCTTGATCCATTTGCGGATGTCCTGCAGGAAAGCGCCACGCCTGCGGGCGGGCACTCCCAAGAGCCATACCGCCTTGTGAATCGCTTCGCTGGCAAAAAGAAAACGGTCCCGGAACATTTCGTCGGACAGAAACAACGTCTGCCCAGCCATCAAGGAGACGACAATCCCCTTGGCATCGCCGCTGGAAATGGCTTCCTCCAAATCCGGCTTTCCCACATAGACTCTCGCTGTCTTCTTCAAGAGGCTGAAAAGGAAACAAAGCGACCACCAGCCAGCCTTCACCCAGCCAACCACAGCCATTGCCATGCGGGAAACACAATGGGACACGGAACCCATGTGAATGAGACCTCCTTTTTCTCGGACAGGAAAAACCGCCCGGCCCTGCGAAAGACGGTGCCAAGGGGCCGCCTCCGCAGGGCAGGCGGAATCGAATATCAGCGCCACTTGAGGAGAGGCTTGAGAAAGTCGATGCGATTGGGGCTGAGCACCAGTTTCCCCGCCTCGTCTTCGCGAATTGCATCCTTGAGATGCGCCTTGAGGCGCGGAAGCCAGCGCGTCTTGATGAGCGACACGTTGTCGGGCGTCTCCCCGTATGCACGCGCCACGGCGTCGCGGTCCTCCTCGAGAAGCACGTAGCGCACAAGCAGCTCGACTTTGCGCTTTTCGCATTCCCGCGCGAGGCGGTTGAGCGCCTCCTTCACAAGAAGACGAATATCCGAAGCAGAAAACCCGCATGTCCCGGCATGCCTGTCGGGAATGACGTTCCACTCCTTTTCCTTCAGCTCGACCTCCCGAACGGCGCGCGCCATGGTGCAGCCGGCATTGTAGGCGACGCGGCACATGAACGTGCTTTCCTTGACGCCGCGGCTCGGGTCGAACACAAGCTTGCCCTGACCGAACTTGATGGCGAGGTCCTCGACGACCAGCATGCGGTCGCACTCGCGCACCCCCGCGTCCTTGCTGGCTTTCGTGATGATGTCCTTGTTCCGGGCGATGAAGTCGGCGATTTCCTTATTCGAGCACACGAATTCAGACAGTTCCATGACAGTTCTCCGTTGCTGTGAATGAACGGTTTCAAGATCGGGGAACCATTATGGAACGAACAGCCCGGAGGACTGTTTTCGCAGTTTTGGCTAGTGGTGAGCCCTAGCCCGCATCGTTTTACCACCTTTACTGCAACAGGTTGGTGGGCGATAAACGGTTCGCGCCGTTCATCTGCCGAATTACACGGCTCCAGGCAAATGGTTCCCTGCTTGCCTGGACCGTCGTGATGCAATTCCTGGTTTCTATGGAGACATTTTCAGACCGCCTGTCAGATTGTCAAGTTGGGTTGTGCCGTGAAGAAGTTTTTTGGGGGGAAGAAAAAAAGCCCTTGACGCCGGTTTGACTGGCATCAAGGGCTCTGAAAAGATCGATTCGGTGAGAGTTGCTTTCGCCGCATCGCCTTTTCAGGCCGCCACCGTGCCTCACGCCGGTTGGCAGTTGCCCGTCATGTGACTGACGGGTACACTCTTGATGCTAGTCCCTTTTTTCCGGGAACGGACATAATATAGCACGGAATTCGAATTTTGCAAGTCGCAGAACGCAAAATAACGAACTTTTACATTTCATCATTCCGTTGTTTTCTTGAAATGCATCACGCGCCCCCAGCCGCAGGGCGGCCTGCCATCTTTCGTGAGCACCCACATCACAGGATAGCCAGGCTGGCGGTCGGGCGCGGTTCCATACCCGTCCGTGAAATACAGCAGCAGGTCGGGCTTCTCCCTCATCTTCGTCCGCACGTAGTCGAACACGGGACGGAAGTCCGTGCCGCCCAGGCCCCTGACCTCCCAGGGATGGTCGGGCGCGGGCGGATTCGCGTTGGAGAAATGCTGGACCTCCTGGACTTTCGCGTCGCACTGGATGACGTCGAGGTCGAACTTCCCGAAGGAGGTCATCAGCGAGACCAGTTCCGCAAAGAAGAGTTTCAGATCGCCCGCAGTGCTTCCGCTGGTGTCGAGGGCGACGACCGCCTTCAGACGCTCGTCCCGCATGCTGGGGAGATAGAGGTCCTGCCAGACGTGCCGACGCGCGGGCGGCAGCCAGCGCCGCCGACCGCCATAGCAGGTCGTCACGAACTGGCGGAGAAGTTCCTGCCACGGGAGCGACGGCTTCTCCAGCATCTCCACAATCTTCTGGAGGTTCGACGGGAGCTTCCCCTGCATCCGCTCCAGCTGCTGCGCGGCGGCGATGGTGCGCGAACGCGAGCGCTCCACGCTCTCGGCGGTGACGGCAGGCGTGTAGTCCTTGTCGATGACCAGCGCCTCCTCCGAACCGTCCCCGTCCGCCTGCGAATCGCTCACCTCCAGTTCCTCGGGCGGCCCGTCGCCCTTGTAGACGTGCTTGTCAAAACTCGTGGTCCCGCTGCCGAAGGACGGACTGGCCTTGCCGCCGTTGGACAGTTTCTCCTTGTCCGCGGATTTCTTCTCCAGCCGCTCGTAGATTTCCTCGGCGGAAAGGCCCGCCCACGCGGGATCGTGCGGCAGGACATACGGCTCCGCCATTTTCTCGGGCAGCAGCATGAAATGGATCTCCAGATCCGCCGCGACGTTGAAAAGCATGCGGTCGCGCGCGCCACGGCGCGCGAAATGCAGCAGGACGGAGTGCCAGACCTCGTGCGCCAGCACGAAGAGGCGCTCGTCCTTGCTCAGTTTCGAATAGAAGGCGATGTCCACGAAGATGCTGTCGCCGTCGGTCGACGCGGTTTCCAGGCGGTCGTCGCGCACGGGGACCAGTTCCATCCGCATGATGATGCCGCCGATGAACGGCCAGCGGACCAGGATCCGCTGGCGATCCTGCGCGAGCTGCTCCAGGCAGACCTCCTTGCGCTTCTGCTCGTCCTGGTTCGGCCGGCGGACGATGATGGTGCTGTTCTGGGCCATTGCATTCACCTCCCCGCGGGTTAGAACGTGTAGTGCTTCTTCATCGCGCCGCCGTGGACATTCGCCCAGTCCTTGTATTTCGGATGATAGAAGAGGCGCTTGGCGGCCGTGTCGCCCGAAATCACTCCCGCGCCGCTCATCGCGTCGACCATCGCCATGCACGCGAAGTCGCTGGTGAGCTTGACGCTGATGCGGAAGAAGCCGTCCAGCAACGCCTTCGCCTCCTGGTCGTTTTTGCCGCGCCAGACAAAGTAGCTCATCGCCGTGCAGAGGGCGTACTTGCGGTCGACCTTCGTCGGGATGACCACCGCCTTCGCGGGGTTCAGCATCATCTCGCGGACATCCGCGAACTCCGCGTTGAGCTTGTGGAACTCCACGAACTCGACCCCCGCGCGGTTGCCGACCAGCCCGTAGACCACGCTGCGGAGCAGACTCTCGTCGGGCGCGCCGCCCTTGCCGCCCGAGGCCTTCGGCAAGACCTCCAGCATCACGCTCACCCGCTCCCAGGCGCGCGGCGTCGGCCAGCCGCGCTCCAGATTCTCGTCCTGCTGGCGGAAGAGGCATTCGGGGCGGAAGCGCACAAAGCCCGTGACCGACGGGTGGATGCCATGCGTCGTCGCCCATTTCACCCAGGATTCCGCGTCCTCCGCGAGTTCGACGTGCATGAAGCGGTTGGCGAGCGCCGAGGACATCGTGGTCGCGACCGCCGAGTCGTCCACGCGGTTGCCTGCGCCGCAGATGTACCACCCGTCGGGCACCTTGTAGAGTTCGCCGAGGCGGCGGTCGAGGATGAGTTCGTAGGCCGCCACCTGGAGGGAGCGGTCGGCCGCCGTGAGCTCGTCGAACAGCAGGATGCCCCGCCCCTCGCGCGGCCACTCCCCCGACACCAGCCAGTCGACGCACTTGCGCTCGCGGTCGGGGACGGGAAGCCCGCGGACATCGACGGGCTCCCGCTGCGCGAGGCGGACGTCAATGAAGCCGATCCCCATCTCCTTCGCGATGTCGCGGATGATGGTGGACTTGCCGAGGCCTGGCGCCCCCCACACCATCATCGGCGGAAGCGTGTGCGCCAATTCAGGGCGCTCCGCCAGCGTCTGCACCTGCATCCGCAGCAAGTTCCCCAGCTGGCAGGCGGTGAGGCGGTTGTGCATGTCAATGAATCTGGATTCGTTCTTGGTCATCGGCTTTTCCTCCTTATTTCATTTGGTTGCTCAATGACCATTACGACCAAACCCGCGTCTTTCTTTCAACGAATGCTTCCCATGAAGGCTGGCTATTGCCGAATCAACGCCCCGAAAATGGTAGCCACGGCGGGACGCCATGGTCACCCCGACGAGCAGCGCAGCAAACGATTCCGCAACCCGATTGCAAGCCCTGTGTGGCTCACTCGCCTGCCACGGCCCGCCGTGGCTACGTCCGCTTCGTCAAGCGCGCCCAGCCCACACGCTTCTCGCGTGTTCTGTATTATGGGGGGCTGTTACCGACCCTCTTTGGGAAGCGTTCCGGATTCGACCGTCTGCGCGCACAAAACATGACTTGAAAGACATCCCGCGACGCCGCACGCGGCGTCGACGCCCGATGGCGGGACGGAAACCCCGCCGATGGCGGGAGAGGCCACTCTTCCCTGGGGGAAGCCCGCGCCGCCAGGGGAAAAAATCACGGATTCAGGCATTCGCCAGAACGCCTGCCGCAGTCCGCAGTCTCCTTGGCCCCCTCGGCGATTCCGAGGTTGTGGAGGCGTGCGATGCGATAGGCGGCCTCGCCGCTCTGCGGTCGATCCGAGAGGCTGGCGCAAGGCCTCCACTCGTTCGTCTGGCACGGCGTCCCGTTGGCGTCGGGCTCCACGCCAAAGGAGCAGATGGCATGGAGGTTCGGCACCGCGCGGAAGAGCGCGCGCAGGAGTTCCCTGGCGGGGCGCACTTCGCCGTAGCCCATTCCCAGCCTGTAGAGCACCTCCAGATCCTTCAGTTCATCCCGCAGCGCCATGCCGCCGCCAAGGCAGAGGTTGCCTGGCTTTTGGTTTCTCGGGCATGGCGGGCAGATCATGCAGCATCCCTCGACGAGTTCCACCGGGATGTCGGGATTCTCCTGCATTCGGCGAATCGCCTCGAACAGATTGTCCTCCTGGATGGGCTTCAGGTTGCCGCAAATCACTCCACGCCCATAGAAGCAGGACATGCACAGCAGATGATGCGGCCGAATCCTGAGCGTGGCGCAGGAGGCCGTCGCCGCGGCGGAAGCCCGCTTCGTCTCGGCGCGGGTTTCCGCGGGCGGCCGCGCCATCACCAGGGCGCCGTACGGTTCCCTGCACGACTGCTCGAAGTATCCCTTGTCGGCATAGGGGCAGCCGCGCCACGCGCTTCCGCAGCCGCCTCCGCACAGCCCCTCGGTGGTCTTGATGACATCGGCGACCTGCTCCACCAGATCGGCCGCGGGCTTGGCCTGCCCTGGCGTCATGCCGAGCAGGCGGAGGATCCTGAGGTCACGCCGCTGGTTCAGGAGCGGGCCGCCGACGTCATCCCCCCGCCCTGGATTCTGGACGGAGTAGACGCTGGCGCAGTTGCAGTTCAACTCCAGCATCGCCTCGGGGCGCTCCCTGACGAACGCCAGGAGTTCTTCGATCCTCCCGCCGTGTTCCAGCGCCAGCGGCGCGCCTCGGCCGATCCTGCAAAAGAGGCACAGCAGATGAAACGGGCGGATGGATTTGGCGGCTCTCATTTGTGCGTTCCCTTCATGTTCTGTTCCACCACATCGACAGCGCGCTTACTATAACGCCTGCGTGAACGGATGCCCTCCGTCCGCGCCATTCGGCAGGCGCGACCTCCCCAGGCGCCCTGCCTGGGCGGGCCTGGATGAGCGATGACCCTTTGCCTAATGGACATTTCAAAACAGCAGAATATTATAATGAAATAGCAGAAAAAGAAACAACTGGTCCATTGTCGGGACTTATAGTATGGGCAAATGGCAATCCCAACAGGAGAACAGCGATGCGATACGATGTTGTGATAGCAGGAGCGGGGCCGGCGGGCTTCGGGGCGGCGCTGGGTGCGGCGCGGGCAGGCAGGCGCGTGCTGCTGCTGGACCGAAACGCGGGGCCGGGCGGAGTCTCCGTCTACAGCGGCTGCCCTGTCTTCTCGGGCATCCCCGCCTTCGAGCCAGATCAGATCGGGGGCGTCGGCGGGGAGTTCGCGGCCGCGATGAAGGACCACGCCTTCATCGTCCACCACAACACCCTGAACAGTTCCGAGTTCGAGATCGGGCTGTGCATGACGCGGATGCTCCGCGAGGCGGGCGTCACGCTGCTCTTCTACACCACGCTCATCGCCGCCGAGACCGCGGGCGGGCGCATCCGCGCCGTCAGCGTCGCCTGCTGCGGGCAGTCGTTGCGCATCGAGGCCGACGCCTTCGTCGACGCCACGGGCGACGCCGTGCTCTCGCGCCTCGCGGGCGCGCAGATCCTGCCCCGCAGCGACGAGGAGTCGATGACCAAGACCGTCCTCTTCCGCGTCTCGGGCGTCAAGGGCTTCGACAAGCAGAAGCTGCTCGATCTCTTCCCGACGCTGGACTTCCCCTATCCCTTCCAGACCCGCTTCATGGGCACCCCCGTCGGCGACGGCAGCGAGATCCTCCTGAACCTCACCGCCATCAAGGGCGACGCCCTCGACCCCTTCGACCTCACCCGCATGGACATCGAACTGCGCGAGCAGATCCCCGTCATCGTCGACTGGATCCGCCGCAGGCTGCCAGGCTTCGAGGAGGCCCGCGTCACCGCCGTCGCCCCCGTCATCGGCGTGCGCGCCTCCTGCAACGTCAAGGGCAAGGTCGTCATCACCGCCGCCGACCTCAATGACAACCCGCCCGTCGCGGAGCCTGTCGCCGTCGGCAAGCGCAGCTACGGCGACCACTACGTCAACTGCTTCGACAGCCCCTGGCGTTCCACCGCCCAGGGCCACCGCGCCATCCCGTACGGCGCGCTCCTCCCGCTGGGCCTCGACAACCTCGCCGTCGGCGGGCGCTGCATCAGCATCGAGACCCGCGCCGTCTCCGGCGTGCGCCTGATGCCCGTCTGCATGGCGACTGGCCAGGCGGCGGGCGTCGCCGCCGCCCTCGGCTTCCCCGCCTATTTCGTCCTCCGCGCAGAACTCCTGCGCCAGAAGTGCCGCCTCGAGCCGCAGCCGCTTTCCTGACTGAACCGATCCACCCGAAAACAAGGAGCCACGCCCATGCCACTCAGCCGCAAGTCCCGTTTCACGCTCATCGAACTGCTGGTCGTCATCGCGATCATCGCGATTCTGGCCTCGATGCTGCTTCCCGCCCTCGGCAAGGCCCGCGAGAAGGCCAAGGCCATCAACTGCACTTCGCGCCTCAAGAACTGCCACCTGTTCCTGACCCTCTACGCCAACGACTGGCACGAGTATTTCCCCTCCGCCCTCAGCATCAACGAAAAGGGCAAGAACACCTACTGGAACCGCCTGCTCAAGACGGAGAACTACGCCCCCGTCCCTGAAACCAGGAACGGCGTCTTCAGCTGCCCATCCTGGCACCAGGGCGACTGGGGCACCAGCGGCGTCGAAGGCTACGGACTGCTGCGCGGGCGCCCCGCCTACGGCGTGCTGAACAACTACGAGGCCGACAAGAACTACTACTACATCAACCGCAGCGCCTTCTCCAAGGCGGAATACCGCAGGATCCCGCTGGCCGCCGACAGCATCCACACCCGCGATTCCTACCAGGCCCAGTCCCTCACCACCCGCGACCTCAACTATGGCGGCGCCGTGAGCCTGGGCATCGGCGGCAACCGCGTCCTCCACATGCGCCATGCGGACGTGGCCAACGCCGCCTACGTCGACGGCCATGTCAGCGGACTCAAGAAGCAGGACGTGACCCACGAGGTCTGCGTGCCCTTCGCCAGCGATTTCAACCCCGTCAAGCCCTGAAGCCCCGCCATGAAGATTCGCCTCGCCCTGCCGCTCGCCCTGCTTGTCGGCGTCCTCGCGCACGCCGTCCCCCTCGAAGACCTCATCGAAAAGCAGCCGTTCACGATTGTCGCGCCTGGCGAATACACGCTGACGCGCACGGTCGAGATCGACCGCGACACCACCATCGTCCTGCAGAACGGCGCGGTGCTGCGCTCCGACTGCGCCCCCGTCTTCCGCGTCAAGGGCGGCGAGTTCCGCCTGGAGGGCCAGGGCAAGCCAGGCGCCATCGTCTGCACCCAGAAGGGCACGCGCGGATATCTGACCCCTGAGCGCGCCGCCGTCTTCGACCTCAACCAGGCCAGCGGTGAAAAGCCGCTGCGTTTCTTCCTGCGCAATGTCATCGTCGAGGGCTACAACGGCGTCGACGCCTACCACCAGCAGGCGGGCCGCAAGGACATCGACGAGATCCAGATCGTCGAATGCCGCTTCAAGTGCGTCGAGAAGAGCGTCGCCGCGAACTCCGTCACCGTGCGCACCGCGCGCATCGAGGACTGCGTCTTCGACGGCGGCGACAACCCCGTCAACCTGAACGTGCCCATGCCTGGCGGCTGCCTCGTGCGCGGCAACACCCTGCGCGGCTTCGGGCGCATCGGCATCATGCTCGGCAAGGGCGGCCAGATCGCCGAGGGCTGCACCACGCACCTGCCCGACACCATCGTCCACGACAACCGCCTCATCGAGGGCGGCCACGGCTCCACCCTCAAGGATTCCTACATCCACGGCATCCTCATCTACGGCAACAACGTCTCCGTCCAGGGCAACATCGTGCGCGACGTGAACCGCGGCGTCCCCGTCCCTGGCGAGCGGATCGGCCAGCACATCGTCATGGAGGACGGGACCACCCTGCGCGGGAAGAAGATCAAGTGGAACGGCAAGGACCGCCGCCTCGCGGGCGCGGCGATCTACCTCAAATGCAACCGCGCGCTGGTGCAGGGAAACATCTGCACCAACTCAGGCTGGCGCTCCGTCATCGAGATCAAGACGGGCGGCAAGGAATACTACACCTCCGTCGTCAACAACGTCGTCGACGGCTCCTCGCTCGCCATCGACGAGAGCTTCGGCTTCGAGTGCAACGCGGGCCGCTCGCTGTGGGCGGGCAACGTCGTCTACAACATGCCGAACCAGGCCTTCGTCGTCCGCAGCGGCTACGAGAACACCTTCATCAACAACCTCATCTCCGACGCCAAGGTCGGCTTCGCCCTCTCGGGGCACGCCCCAGGCGAGCAGGAACTCATTGCGGGCAACCGCTTCGTCAATGTCGAATACCCCGTCGCCCTCGACGGCAGGAATCCCCCCGTCCTTGGCACTGGCACCGACGTCCTCCTGCCCTCCCCCGCCCGCCTGCGGGACGACGAGGAGCTGCCCCACCCTGGCCCGCAGTGGCACGGCCGGCAGCTCGTGCGCGGCGACAAGATGTTCCTGGGCGTCTGCAAGGACGGCGAGTACCTCTGGATGGAACTGCAGGGCAAACTCCTGCCCGTCCCGAAGTTCAAGCCCGTCGGCCCCGAGCTGATGTTCAACTCCGACCAGTCAGGCACCGACAAGTCCGACAATCCCGCCCTCTCCAATCCCAAGTATCCAGGCTGGACGCTGACCTGCCGCACCGCGCGCGAGCAGCAGATCCCCGAGGAGGAGCGCGGCCTCGCCCCCGACACCGCCGTCTTCCAGACTGGCGGCCGTTCGCTGAAGGTGGTCTTCCCGACCCAGGCCGCCGAATGGCGCCTCACCCAGAACCTCGTCCTCAAGCCAGGGCGCCGCTACCGCGCCACCGCCGTCGTCCAGGGCGAGGAGCCCCGCAACCTGCGCCTGGAGGCCACCCCGTCGGGCTCCCGCTCCGCCCTCGTCCGCGCCAAGGAGGTCTCTGGCTGGCAGACGCTCTCCTGCGACTTCGTCATGCCCGAGGGCAGGTCCCAATGCCGCATCTGCGTCTACGGCTCCAAGACCACCATGGGCAAGGCCGCCTGGATCGACTCCGTCTCCGTCCGCGAACTCCTCGAGGAAGGCGCGCCGACGCCCCCCGACCTCGTCCCCGCCGAACCCGTCGGCGAAAACCTCCTCCCCGCCGACCTGCGCTGGTCCCCCAACCCCGCAGGGCACAAGGTCGAAGTCGGGAAGGACGGCGCCCTGCGCGTCTCCGTCGCCAAGGACGGCGCCTTCATGGTCTCCGCCAAAGTGACCCTCGACCCCGACACCGCCTACGTGCTGCGCTACGCCGAACCCGACGCGGGCAGCTGCTCCGTCGTGCTGCCAGGCGGGCGGAAGATCCAGGGCAAAGGTTCCACGCTGGTCTTCACCACCCCCGCCGCCAAGGGCGCCACCGTCCTGCGGCTCTGGTTCCCTAAATTCAAGGCGGGCGATATCATCCAGATCCGCGGCGTGACCCTCCATCGCCAGGCCCCCGCCGCGAAATAGACGGGGCGGGCGCCTCAGGCGAGGCGCAGCAGCACGGGCTTCAGATAGTGCATCCCGAGCCCCTTGACGCGCAGGCGCCCAGGGGCGGCCTCGGCGTCGGCAGGCCGCCACTGTCCGTCGGCGTCGAGGAGCATCGCCTGGCGTCCGTCCCATTGCGGGGCAAGCGCCAGGTCGAGATCCTCGACGGGGTCGGCGGAGAGGTTCGTGGCCATGATCAGCGCCTCGCGGTCGGAGGCGCGGAAGAGCAGCCAGAGGTTGGGCGCGTCCAGGACGGCGGCGGGAGGCGGCGTGCCGTCGTCGAGCCAGGTGAAGAGCCCCCGCAGCACTTCGCGCTTGCGGTAGTTGAAGAGGTTGGAACTCTCGTTGAGGATGGAGCAGCCCATCACGGCGACCCGCCCGCCGAGGCGGTTGACGAAGCGCGTCAGCCCTGGCGAGACCTCGGCGCCGCCAGGGCCGCGGTAGACGGTGAGCGCCTCGGCGCCCGCCAGTTCGAGGCGGGCGTATTGCGCGCCCTCGCTGCCAGAAGGCGCGTAGGCCATGTTGTAGATGCGGCGGCCGCGCGATAGATCCGTCGGCGCATTGTCGAGAATGTACTCCGCGACGGCGGGGAGGGACTGGACCAGTTCCGCCTGGACGCCCAGCAGCGGGCCGAAGCCGCGGCGGCACAGCAGGCTGGCGGCCTCGGAATCCAGCAGCACACCGCCCCGCACGATTTCGGTGAGTTCGTCGTCGGAGAGAGCCTCGGCGGCGGCGCCGCAGAGCAGTTTGACCTTGCGGTCGAGGGTCGTATATGGGAAGCCCATGCGTCCCAGCAATTTGGCGTATTGTTTGAGGCCGATGATCGCGGAATCGCCTTCCCAGACTGGGCGGCAGCGCAGAAAGTCGAAGTCGGGGCGGTAGAGGATCTGGAAGCCGTCGAGGGCGCTGCTGGCGGCGAAGCGCTGCACTTCGAGGAGCCGCGCGCGGGTGCGGCGGTACATGTCGAAATACCCGAACTCCTCCAGGTGGTGGTCGAGATACTGGGCGCCGATGAAGAGCGAGCTGTCGCATCCGATCATCATCGCGGCGGTCAGGATGCTCTCCATCAGGGCGGCGGAGGAGAAGAAGCGGTTGTGCGGATAGGTGTCGGACTCGTGGTAGAGTTCAAAATGCCGCGGCAGATGCTCGGCCTCGTACATGGCGTGGGCGAGGTTGGCGGGGAGGTCGCGGGCGGTGTCGGTGGAGCCGTACTGCGTGCCGAAGATGCGGATGGCGGGGCGCGTGGCGGGGCCCGCCAGGGCCTCGGGGACCTCGCGCGAGAGGCATCCGTCCAGGTCGGTGGTGCCTGGCTCGCACTGGAGGAAGCGGGTGCCTGGGCTGACGGCGTCGACGGCGCGGCGCAGGCGGCGCGCGAAGTCGACAATGGTGTCTCGGGACATCCTGGCCCACGCACGCCGCAGTTCGACGGCCTCCAGCGGCCGCCTGGTGAAGAGCGCCTCCAGCTCCTCGCGGGTGTAGGCGCGGCCCGCGTATGCGCGGAACTTCTCCAGGTGCAGCGGGCAGAAGCAGCCGAAGCCGACGCGGGGATGGTTGCTGAGCTGGAGGTCGTCCTCCAGGAGGATCATCGGCGGCTGCGCGGCCTTTGCGACCATGGCGACGTGGCGCTCGTAGTCGGCGAGGAAGCGCTCGTCCAGCGGGCAGCTGCTGATGGGCGATTCGCCGCCAGCAATACCGACAATCCTCTGATAGGGCCCCGCCCCCGTCTTCAGGGTCGGCAGGCACCACCACAGGATCTCGATGCCCAGCGGCGTCGCCGCCTCGATGAGCCGCCGCAGTTTTTCGGCGAAGACGCGGTAGTCTTCATCTCCAGGCGCGCCAGTGAGGCGCACATTGTTGGTCAGGCCGATGACGGCGATCCGATGGATGCCTGTCGCCTCCTTGAGGCGCACCATCTCCTCCAGGTCATGGTCATCGATCAGGTTGAAGGGGACGATGGGATCCAGCATGGGAAAACTCCTTTCGGTCCGAAAACGACCGGCGGCTTGGCGAGTGGGGACGGGGCCCCCGTGCGGCGCCGAAAAGCGCGGGCGCTACGGCGCCGCGGCGGGGACGGTGAAATGGGCGGTGGCGGTCTTGCCGCCGACGACTTCGCGGAACGCGGCGGTCCAGACACCAGGCGCGTCGTTCAGCGCGGGGGTGTGGCGCCATTCGGCGCGGCCGCCTGGGGCAGGCAGGTTGGCCGCGTAGTGCGCGACGGCGCGGCCAGAGGGATCGCGCACCGTGACATGGACGACGGTGTCGCGCGGGACATGCGCGTCTATGTGGATGGCAACGGCGCTCTCCCCTGCTGTGGCGGCGGCCGTCATCGGCTGCGTCTCCTCAGCGGAAAGCAGCGCGAAGAAGAGCGGATTGTCGTTTTTCAGGAAAGTGCCGCGCCCGCGGATGTCGCGCGCGACGCCAGGCGCGGCGAAGCGCGGCGTGACCTGCGTGCCGACGGTCTCCTTGCAGACCGCCAGGACGAAGCGGTTGCCCTGGGGATCCCGCAGAATCTCGATTTCGGCCTCCAGGAAGGGAGTGCCGTCCGCGCGTTCCAGCGTGCAGAAGGGCGTGATGCGGGCCTGCCGCAGGAGGCGGGCGAAGGCGCCGCGCTGCCTGGCGAGGCTCGCGGCCTCCTCGGCGGTGCGCAGGGCGGCCGCCTTGGAGAAGAGTTCATGGTAGGAATCCTCGCCAGGGAGGCGCACGGCCTTGGCCGCGACTTCCGCCGCCAGGGGGCGCGGCGCGCGGACGCGGCAGGAGGCATCCATTTCGGCGAAGCCGCCGTCGACGAGGAGGGTGCCGCCAGCCTGCTGGAACTCGGCAAGCCGATGCAACGCCGCGTCGCCGAGGGCGGCGGCATCCGCCAGCACCAGCAGTCTCGCCGAGGGCGGCAGGGCGCCTGCCGCCAGCTCCTCGTCCGAGACGAAGCGGAAGGGGACGCCGAAGTTGCGGCAGAGGTCGATGTACTTGAGGCGCAGGTTTTCGTGGCGTTTGGCGCCGCCGCGGATGTAGGCGGCGCGGATGGAGGGCTGGGAATAGAGGAGGAGCACCTCGGGCGCGGGACGCTCGCGCAGTGGATTCAGCACCAGTTTGCCGATGCCCGCCGCAATCTCGGGCATGTAGTCGGCGACGGCCTGGCCGCTGCGCGAGAGCGTGCCGTCGGGGCGCACCAGGCTGGCCATCGAGAAGCCCATCGCGCCATGCGCGCCGCGCTGCAGCGCCTTCCAGAGGTTGAAGCAGACCGCGCCGTCGTAGTGGGCGTAGCCCAGCACCCACGGGATGTCGACCAGCTGCGGATGGAAACTGCGGAGGATTTCATCCAGCCCTCCAAAGGAGTAGCTCATCAGCCCGCGGTGGGCTTTGCTCTGGAGCGCCCAGTCGTTGCCGCCGTAGGCGCTGGGCGCCTGGGGCCCTGAAATGCACCCGACGGCGGCGGGGTCTCCGAGATAGAGCCCCTTGTCGCAGAAGGCGCGGATGTAGTCGCAGAGGAGGCGGTCCATGAACTCCAGGTGGTCCGCCCAGGCGCTGTAGTTGCCGTCGCGGCGCCGTCTGGCCTCGGCGTAGGTCTCGGGGAGGAAGTCGTCGAAACTGCGGTGGGGGACGCCCCACTGCGCGGCGGCCTGTTCGACGGTGCCGTATTTTTGGCGCAGGAAGTCGCGGAAGCCCCGCAGGCAGTCCTGGGAGAAGCAGAAGTCGATGGCGGAACTCCAGTAGCCTGTCAGGGAGAGTTCGTCGCCGAACCAGTAGAAGCGGTTGGCGAAGGGCTTCTCCCGTTCGCCGAGTTCACGGAACTGCCGCCGCACGCCCTCGCGGAAGGCGGGCGAACTCAGGCAGGGCCTGCGAACCAGCAGCCGCTTGTCCCCCGTCCGCGCGTATTCGTCGGGAACCCGCGCGGGGCGCATGCCGCTGGCCTGGTAGCAGGTGGGATGGAAGTTCTGGGACAGCGCGAAGTCGTGGTCGACCATGCGGGAGTTGCCCATGATGGTGCGCACGTGCATCCGCCGCAGCGGCTCCGCGAAGAAGCCGCGCAGCCAGGGGCGCAGCGCGTCATAGGAGTACGGGGTGATCCAGATGCCTACCTCGAAGTCGTCCCAGCGGAGTTTCTCGGGGGCGGGCGTGGCGGTGAACTTGACCGCATGGCGGTCCACCACCGCCCCCGCCAGCACCATCTCGCAGACGCAGCGGTAGTGGCGCGAAGGCACGCCGCTGCGGACGGGCACGCGGAAGGAGACGGCGTTCTCCGCCGTCGCGCGCCCTGCGTGCACGACGCGGCCATGCGCGTCCTCCAGCCGCCAGCGCAGTTCGGCGGGCCGCTGCTCGACGGCGGCGGCGACCTGGAAGACCGCCTCCTCGCCCTCCTGGTAGTGGCCCTTGTCGGCCTTCAGTGAGTGGATGCGCGCCATCGGCAGGCGGTCGGCGGAGACGGCCCCGAAGTCCAGCACCTCGCCCCTGGCGTTGCGCAGCACGAGCCCGATGAGCGTCTGGCCGTTCCAGGCCCGCGCAGGCAGCCGGAAGGACTGCTCTCCTGAAATGGGCTGGACGGCGTGGACGGCGCGGGCCAGTTCCTCGTTGTCGCGGTTGCGGGAGAAGAGGGCGAGGGAGAGCCCGTCGCCGCCCGCGGGAGCGTTCGCGAGGGTGAGTTTCACCGTGTAGACCGCGCCCTGGCGGCTCACGCCGACGGTGGCGAAGTGGCAGCCCTGGTCGCGGCGGGCGGCGGCGGCGATCAGCTTCGCATAGAGCAGCTGGTAGCACTCCTGGTATTCGCGGAAGAGCGCCCCAGGCAGCGGATAGGGGAGTTCGGGGCTGAGCCCGCCCACCATCCTGCCGCCGCCGCCGTTGGTGAGAAGCGAGAGCGCGACTACCCGCCCCTTGCCGTGGTCGCGCATGGCGGCGTACGGAAGCCCGCCGACAGTCGCCAGCACCTCGCCCTTCGCCACGCAGGGCAGGCAGGTCGCCGCAGGGATCAGCGACCACGGGATGGCGGCGGCGGGGAAGCCGTCGCGCGCCTTGCGCGGAACCGCCCTGGGATAGCTCCGCACCTTCGAATCCAGCGCCAGCGGCGAAAGCGCGTCGAGCTCGCGGGCGTTCTTCGCCGAACAGCCGACCAGCACCAGCCCGCAACCGTTCTCGACCTTGCGGACGATTTCGCGGCGCTGCGCCTCGGTCAGTTTGTCAAGGTGGACGCCTGCCAGCAGGATGACGTCGCACTCCTGCGGCAGCAGGTCGTTGAGATTGCTGGTGATGTCCGCCTCGGAAAGAAGGCCGAAGTAGTCGCCGCTGGCGTTCTGCGGGCGTCCCTGGGCGAGGAAGAGGCTGGAGCGCACCTCCGCGTCCATGCGCTGGGCGAGTTCGGCGACCTCGCGCCAGGACTGGTACGGGGTGATGGCGGTCAGGCGGATCCTCCCGCCAGCCAGCGGCTTCGCCCATTCGATGTGCGGGGTCGCGCGGGAGGCGTCGAAGCCGCGCAGGTTGATTTCCGCCTGGCGCTTTCCCGCGCGCTCGCCCTGCGGCTTCATCCGATAGGAGATGAGGCTGGCGCCCAGCCCCAGCGGGGCGTTGAAGATCGCGAGCAGTTTGCCGTCGGGGCCGTAGGCGCGGCATTCGATGTCGAAGATGGCGGGGTATTCCCGAAAGACGTGGGAGAAGCGGATGGCCTGCACCTCGGCGGCGCGCGCAAAGACGACCGTGCGCTCGTGGATCGCAACGGGCTTCCCCTCGCGCAGGCGCCGCGCGGTGAAGACCAGGCGCACGGTCTGGGCGCGCCCACTGTAGAGCCGCAGCGCGACCGCCTGGCTGCCGGGGTTGCCCCCCTCCGCCGACAGCGACAGGTCGCCGACCAGCCCGCCGCCCGCGCCCGAAATCCGCTTCAGCGTGTGGAAGGCGATCAGCTCCACCTCCGTGGCGACGCTCTTCCCCGCTGGAATCCGCTGCTTGTCGAAATAGAACTCCTGCGTCGTCTCGCGCTTCCCGTACCACCCGTAGAACTGCTGCAGGAGCGCGTAGTCCATGGCGAAGGCGAGGCCGCCGCCCGCCTCCCTGGCGAAGCCGCACCAGCCGCGCGACGGACGGCGGTAGTAGGCGAAATCCGCGCCCGCGTGCTTGACGGGGACGCGGGTGATGCCGTTCATCTCGGGGAAGAAGAAACTGACGTTGCCGCCGGGGTTGACGAAATTCTGGCACCAGAAGCCGTATTCATTGTCCGCCATCGCGGCCGCCAGGTTGTGGAACTCATAGCGCACGCCCGCCACCGTCTCGCCAGGCTTCAGCGTGACGGTCTTGCCGAGCCGCAGGAAGTCGATGCCGCCCCCTGAATGGCGGGCGGTCATTCGGACGGCGTCCCCCGCGCGCTCCAGTTCGTAGGGGCGCTGGGTGAGGAAGCCCCTCACGGCCTCAGGATGGTGGAAGTGGTCGCCCAGCAGCCCGTCCTCCGCCGTCAGGTTCTCCGACGGCGCCGCCGTCCACGCCAGGCGGCGGATGCGCCCGCCCGTCGGCTCGACCTCCAGCAGCAGGAAGTCGTTCCGCAGTTCCAGCGTCGCGGCGGCCGCCAGGAGGCATGTGGACAGCAGTGGGAGGATGCGCTTCAACATGGCTTGGGGATTAGTCGGCGGCGACCTGCAGGTCCAGGTTGGCGGGGGTCAGCTGCCGCGCGTGGAGGGTGGCGACATGGCCGTCGAGGAAGGCGATGTTGTCGTTGCTGCCGTGGCGCGCATAGACGGGGTCGGGGTTGCGGTTGTAGGTGGAGGTCGACGGATAGTTGTCGGGCCAGTTGGCCATGGAGAAGCGGCTCCAGGAATCGTAGACGAAGATTATGTAGGTGCAGTCGGCGATGGCGATGGTCTTGGAGGGCTTCTTCCAGCGGGTCATGGGCGGCCCCGGTCGGATGCCGTCGTTGTAGTTGTTCATCAGGCCGTTGTTGTAGCCGTAGCTGAGCTGAAGCTTGTAGGCATACGGCGTGCCCAGGTTGTTGATGCCGACGCCCGTGCTGTCGCCGCGCGTGCCGTACGCGCGGAACTTCCGGCAGTCGGCGCGGTCCGCGGGGCACGCGAAGACCTTGCACGGAAGGCTGCCGTTGTGCTCGTACATCTTGCGGAACGGCGAGAAGTTCTGCCAGCTGTTCGAGGCGATTTCATCGCGGTTCGGGTAGCACTCCGCGTTGTCCTGGGCATACATCAGCATCTCCAGGCTCAGCTGCTTCAGGTTGTTGGTGCAGGAGATGGCCCGGGCCTTCTCCCGCGCCTTCGAGAGCGCGGGCAGCAGCATCGAGGCCAGGATGGCGATGATCGCGATGACGACGAGCAGTTCGATCAGGGTGAAGTGCTTTTTCATGGGTGGTCTCCTTGGGTATGGTTCAGGTCTGGTGGAAAAATCAATGCCGCAACGGCGCGCCCGCCTCAACCAGCCGCCGATGGACTTCGACGGAGTCGATGGCGCCGTTGTCCGCATGGCGTTCCAGCGCCACCGCCGCCCCCATGCCCGCCGCCTGCCCGATCGAGCAGACGACTGGCATGATGCGCAGACTGCTGTAGAGGATGTGGTCGACGGAGACGGCACGGCAGCCGATGAGCAGGTTGCGGCAGCCGCGCGGGACGAGGATGCGGAAACTCAGCTCGTACCACTCGCCCTCTGGAAGCCGCATGAAGGTCGTCCCCGTCCCCGTCGGGTTGTGGATGTCGACGTGGTAGCGCACCCGCGCGATGGAATCAGGGTATTTGCGGTGCCGCGTGAAGTCCTCCGCAGTCTGGTAGTGCAGCCCGAGGATGCGCCGCGATTCGCGCACGCCGATCTGCGAGCCGACGGATTCCAGGCGGGCGCGCTCGAAGCCTGGCAGGGTGCGCAGGAAGAGGACGAGTCCCAGCAGCTGCCGACGCCCTTCCTGCTCCGCCTCCGAGAACTCGACGCCGTCGATTGCGCTTTTCCGCAGGACGCGCGTGGTGTTGATGTGGATGGCGTCGGGCGCGGGCGCGTCGAACCACAGCACGTTTTCACGCGGGCAGTCGAGTTCGCCGCGCGACCGCGCCGCGTCGTAGCGGCGGTTGATCTCCTCGCGCGAGGGCATGCGGCCGCGGTCGACGCCCGCCATCTTGAAGCACAGTGTCATGGGCTGCGCAAAACCATCCTGGTTGCCGTATTCGAAGGGGCATCCCGCCTTGACCGCGACACCGCCGTCCCCCGTGGCGTCGATGAACCACTTCGCGCGCACGGCCACGAGCCCTGACTTGGAGAGGAGCACCGCCGCCGTGATGCGCCCGTCCTCCTGGAGCACGTCGAAGAAGGCGTGGTGGTAGAGGCAGCGGACGCCCGCCTCCTGCAGCAGCGCCTCCGCCGCCAGCATCGTCGCATCCTTCGCCAGCGGGAGATTCAGCGCGGCCGTCATGTTGAACGCCCCAGGGTCCCTGCCCTCCAGCTCCCAGATGCGGCGGTTCCACTCGACGAACAGCGGCGCGTCCAGCGGCTCGCCGTCGAGATAGTTCGACATGAACGGGGAGACCTCCCCCAGCCAGGCCATGCCGCCAGGCGCGCCACTGGCCTCCGCCAGCACCACCTGGCAGCCCTGCCGCGCCGCCATCACCGCGGCGGAGAAGCCGCCTGGTCCGCCGCCGACGACCAGCACGTCGGCCTCCGCCACAATCGGCAGTCCGCAGGATAGTTCGTAGGGTATGGTCATGTTGGAAGCATTCGGCTTGAAGTCCAGATTCGCAATGCGGGATCCCCCCGGACGGGGCCATCCGTAACTGTGTTAATTATAATGCCGCGCCGCCAAAGGCACAATGACGATAATGACGCACTTTTTGTGAATTGTGATGATTCCATGGCCCCAGGGACGCCCTTGGCTGTTCGGCACGGCGGATGGGCGTGGAAAGGCGTGCTACATTGGCTCCATGCACTCTGGCGAGTTGCCGAAAAGGACGGCTGCGGGGACGCCGGAGGCGGGAAAGGCTAGATCGACGAGGTGTCGCCAGCAATGGAAATCCGCCAGACCGTTTACGAGAAGTGCCGATTGCTTGAAGAGCCCGAAGACTATTTCCAGGGACGGCGGCTGCCGGAGGGCTTCGCGCTGCCGAACAGCATCCTGGCCTTCTTCCCGCGCTGGGGCGAGGCCAATGAGCAATGCCACGCGCGGCATGTGCTGGCCATCCCCTTCGCGCCCGTCACCTACTGCGTGGACCAGGCGCGCTTTGAACTGGCGCCTGGCATCGGCATCCTGCTGCGCCCCTGGCAGCACCACCATCACCTCTCCGCCGACAGGCGCCAGCCCTGCGAACGCCTCCTCATCACCTTCGAACTGCCGACTCCGCAGGCATATCTCCCGCAGTCCCAGACGGTGGACATCCACGAGGGCGCCTGGCGTGAAGTGCGGCGTTTCCTGGCGCTCTACCGCCAGGGCGCCGCGCAGGAACTGTCATGGCAGCTCTACCGCGTGCTGCGCTGCCTGTCGCGCCGCACGGAGGCGGTGGCGCGGCAGGAGCTCTCGGATCTGACGGCGAGGAGCATCAGTTATATCCTGAAGCACATCGGGCATCCGCTGGACATCCAGCGCATCGCCGCCCAGGTGAACATTTCGCCGAGCCATCTTCGGATGGTCTTCCGCAACGAGATGCACGTCAGCATCGGCAGGTACATCAACCTGCAGCGGATCCAGAAGGCCTGCCACCTTTTGCGCCACACGCTGCTCCCCGTGCAGGCGGTCGCGGAACAGTGCGGCTACGATTCCATCTATGCCTTCAGCCACTTCTTCAAGAACGCCCTCGGACTCTCGCCGCTGCATTTCCGCCAGGGCCGCGAAACGGCGGCCCCGCAACCGCCAGCGACTTCGGCCCCTCCATGAAACCGAGGCGTCCCCCCGCCCAGTCCAGCGTCCTAAGTCCAAAGCCCCGTCACCCTGACCGGCCCAAAAATGGGCCGGCACAGAACGCCGCGCCCACCGTCCAAAGTCCCATCACCCCAAGTCCCAAAGTCCCACCGTCCAAAGTCCCGTCCAAAGTCCAGCGTCCAAAGTCCAAAGTCCCATCACCCCATCCAAAGTCCCACCGTCCAAAGTCCCGTCCAAAGTCCAGCGTCCAAAGTCCAAAGTCCCATCACCCCATCCAAAGTCCCATCACCCCATCCAAAGTCCCAAAGTCCCACCGTCCAAAGTCCCGTCCAAAGTCCAGCGTCCAAAGTCCAAAGTCCCATCACCCCAAGTCCCAAAGTCCCACCGTCCAAAGTCCCGTCCAAAGTCCAGCGTCCAAAGTCCAAAGTCCCGTCCCCCAAATTGAAAAAGTTTATGTGATATTTGCGGGGACACAGCATAATATTATAAAAAAATAGCAGAAAATAGGGTTGGTTTGGCGCGGTTTCCAGAGTATAATAAGCACAAGCGCGGCGTCGGGGGGCCTTTCGAGGCTGTTTGCAATGGCTTTGGTTTCGCCGCGCCAGGTTTTTGGTGTTTGGACAAGCGCCGTGTCGACAAAGGAGGAATCCATGATGGCCCGATACAACCGTTCCCTGTTTTTCACGCTGATCGAACTGCTGGTGGTGATCGCGATCATCGCGATCCTGGCGTCGATGCTGCTGCCCGCGCTGACCAAGGCGCGGGACAAGGCGAAGGCGATTTCTTGCGTCTCGCACATGAAGACGATGTCGACGGTGCACACCTTCTACGCCAACGACAACAACGACAGCCTGATCCCCGCCTTCTACCCCGCCAACACCAACACATGGGCCTATCCGACGCTGCCGATCAAGCAGACCTACTTCAAGGAATACAGCAACGCGCGGTGGCAGCTCGACCTGGGCGGGCTTTCCTGCCCCGCGCGGGTTCAGGCGCCCGTCGGCAACAAGGGCTTCTACCAGGGCTGGTACACCTACCTGGCCAACACGCAGCTGATGGGCACCAAGGACTACAAGCCGCTGCGCGTCACGCAGCTCCAGTCCCCTGGCAAGGAGGTGCTCTGGATCGAGCAGGTGAACGAGGCCACCAACAAGGTCTTTGCGTCGGGCACGGCCGACGCCCGTTTCGGGCGCCTCCACGCGGGCCGCGGCAACGTCATCTACGGCGACACCCATGTCGAATCCCTGAAGGGCATCCCGCTGGAGAGCCTGCCCACCGACTACGTGCTGTCCAAGTGGTGATAACGGAGGCATGGCGATGAAGAGAAGTGTCTTGCTGGCCCTCGTATGCGCGCTGCCGATCCTGGCGGTCGAGGTCGACATCTTCAAGGAGAAGGGCGACCCGCGCGTGGTCACATTCACCGTCCCCGCCGCGCAGGGGGACGCCCCCGTCAAGTCCTTCGTCCTGGAGGCGGACGGCGCCCGCTACGATTCCCAGACGCTGCTGATCTCCAAATACCCCAACGGGGACGCGCGCTGGTACCGCGTCCTGGCCAAGGTGCCCGCGGGCCGCTATCGGGTCGTCCCTGGCACCGCCCCCAAGAGCGCGCTGAAGAACAGCGTCGTCCAGGTCGGCAAGGAGAAGTGGCGCGCCTTCACCAACCAGCGCTGCACCGTGACCTACGACCAGGAGCCCTTCGCCCTGCGCATCCGCTCGGGGAAACGGGAGTTCACCGTCCAGCCCCCTGAAATCACCCTGCCCGACGGGGCGCGCCCGAAGGCGGTGCTGAAGTCGGTCTCCCCCTTCGACCTGGGCCGCGTCCAGACCGGGCTGGAGTTCCGCGGCGAGTTCGCGCCATGCCCCGCCGGCGAGCGCCGCTACTGGCGGCTGCGCGTGACGCTGTGGGCGGATTCGCCCTTCGTCGGCCTGGAGCCGCTGCTGGGCGTGGCGCTCGACCAGCCCGCGGCGGACGACTATGCTGCGATGCGCGCCTGGAAGTCCGCCTCGCTGCGCATCGCCGGAAAGGGGCCTGCGCAGGCGCCGCGCGCGGCGATCCAGTGGGAGGACGACGGCTACGAGACCACCGCCGACGGCAGGACCACGGCGGCCAAGGGGTCGCTGGGGGTCTTCGACCTGCTCGGGCAGGCGAAACTGGTCATCCCCGAGATGGCGGAGCGCTTCCCCATCGGCGTCGCCAGCGAGCCGCAGGCGCTGCGGGTCGACCTCCTCCCCGAGATCACGCCCAGGACGCGCTACGCCAACCGCGAGAAGGAGTGGGTGCGCTACTTCGCGATCCACACTGGCGACTATGTCATGAAGGCGGGCGTCGAGGTCTCCTTCCCGATGTACCTGGCGCTGGATCCCCAAATGGACGCCGCGAAACTGCTCTCGCCGATCCCCGTCGGCATGCCCGACGTCGATGAGCTGGGCAGGTCGGGCGCGTGGCTCAACGCCATCGGCAGCCCCGACAAGTACAGCAAGCCCTACGACCCCGAGGTGCGCATCGGCCTCGACGCCTATCTGAGGCACATCCGCGAGGAACGCTGGTACGGCTTCATGAACTACGGCGACACCCATGGCGAACGCACCTGGAACTGGTTCAACAACGAATACGACGACGCGGCGGTCCTCCTCGAACAGGGCCTGCGATACCGCAATCCCGACTACTTCCGCGCGGGGCTGCGCGCCGCCCGCCACCAGATGGAGATCGACACCGTCAAGGGCCAGTCCGCCGCCCTCAACGGCGCCGTCACCACCCACTGCGTCGGCCACACCGGCGGCTACTACCGCCTGCAGGACCTCGACGTCAGGAAAATCGGCGGCAACCCGTTCCTCATCGCCCACCACAGCAACGGCCATACCCGCATCCGCGGCACCTGCATGGCCTTCGTCCTCACTGGCGACCGCCGCTTCCGCGACATCGCCAACGCCACGGGCAACTGGATCATGCGCAGCGAGCTCTTCACGAAACGCGCCTGGAGCGCGACGCACCGCGAGCCTGGCTGGGCGCTGGTCAACCTGACCGCCATCTACTGGATGAACGCCTCCCCCAAGGTGCTCAAGGCCGCCGAGGAACTCGCCTGGATCGTCATGTCCCACGCCAAGGGCCGCGGCGTCGCCCAGATCCCGCTGCACAAGCACAACGCGCCGCCGCCGCCTGGGGGCTGGAACAAGGAGAACGAGAAGTACAAGTTCGGCGCGCTCTCCTTCCCGACGGGATACCAGGCCGCGGGAATGTATCTCGTCCTCCAGGTCACCCAGGACGAATACCTGAAGAAGGCCCTCCGCGACAACCTCAAGGCCACCGCCGACTACGTGAAGACCCGCCTCTACTTCCCCGAGCGCAGGGGCTTCGTCCACAGCCCCGTCCCGTGGCGCAAGCAGAGCACCCGCAACGGCTCCGGCCCTGGCTCCGCCATGCGCAACGTGCTGCTCATCGACGCGCTCCTCACTGGCGACAAGGAATCGCTCGAAATCTCCCGCGACACGATGATCCAGATGCTGACCCGCCGCGAAGTCTACGCCTCCCCCCTCAAGGGCACCAACCCCGACGACCCGGGCTACAACTCCGTCAGCCAGGGCCTCTACTTCCTGCCGCTGACCCTCGAACTGATGCGGAAACTCGACCTCGTCATGCCCGAGATCAAGTACGACCTCTCCCAGCGCGAACTCTGGGGCGGCTCCGTCGCAGGCGGAAACTACCCCGAATACGACAAGCTCCTGAAGCAACTCAAGGACCTGGAACAGGGAAAGAAGCAGCCGAAACAGGACGCGAAGCAACCATAGTGCCCGCCGCCGAGCGCATCCCCATCCCACCCCGCGCCCGCCGCAGGCGGAGCGGGGGGTGCGGGGGGCGAAGCGAAGCGGAGCCCCCCGTCGTTTGCATGGCTGGATGAAGGCGCCACTCCACAGCGGTGCCCCGCGCCCGCCGCAGGCGGAGCGGGGGGGTGCGGGGGGCGAAGCGAAGCGGAGCCCCCCGTCGTTTGCATGGCTGGATGAAGGCGCCACTCCACAGCGGTGCCCCGCGCCGCAACGCCAGCCCGACTGTGATGCATTATCTTAGGCGCATTGCCCTTTTCTCCCCCGCCACCGTTTAGGAAACAACCATGAAATTCTGCATGATTGGCGCCCGCGGGCATTCGTACTATGCCTACCAGGTGCTGAAGAACCTCCCCGAAGTGCAATTGACGGCGATCGCCCCGCTGGGCGACCTCCGCGCGGCGTCGCTCATCCAGGCGACCGCCCCGTGGAACCCGCGGCAATACGACGACTGGCGCGCGATGCTCGACCGCGAGCAGCCCGCGCTCGTCTGCATCGACGGCCCCTTCGAGCAGCACGCCGAGATGGCCGCCGAGGCGCTGCGCCGCGGCATCCACGTCTTCTGCGAGAAGCCCGTCGCGACCACCTTCGCGCAGCTGGAGATGCTCGAGGCGGCCTGGCGCGCCTCGGGGCGCCACATCCGCTCGATGGTCGGCCTGCGCTACGACGCCGCCTTCCTGCACGCCTACCGCCTCGTCCAGGCGGGCGCGATCGGCAAGATCAAGCTCGTGCGCACGCAGAAGTCCTACAAGCTCGGCAAGCGCCCTGAGTTCTACAAGCGCCGCGACACCTACGGCGGCACCATCCCCTGGGTCGGCAGCCACGCCATCGACTGGATCCTCTACTACACGGGCGACGCCTTCGAATGCGTCACCGCCTACCACGACGCCACCGACAACTTCGACCACGGCGACCTCGAGATCGCCGCCCACTGCCTCTTCCGCCTCAAAAACGGCGTCATCGCGGACGCGGGCATCGACTTCCTGCGCCCCGCCACCGCCGCCACTCACGGCGACGACCGCGTCCGCCTCGCGGGCACCAAGGGCGTCCTCGAAGTCCTCGGCGGCAAGGTGCATCTCATCGACGCCGACGGCGACCGCGTCCTCGACCCGCCCCCCGCCGACCGCGACGTCTTCGGCGACTTCGTCCACGAACTCGCCGACGGGCGCCCCTCCCTGGTGACCGACGAGGAGACCTTCGCCCTCGCCCGCGCCATCCTCCTCGCCCGCGAAAGCGCCGACACCCTCACGACCCTGCACTTCTGATCCCCTGCCCATGAAGAAAGTCGCCATCATCGGAATCGCCGGCTTCGGCCGTTCGCATCTCCAGCTGCTCCTGCCGCTCGCCGACGCGGGCCTCGTCGAACTCGCCGCCGCCGTCGTCCGCACCCCCGCCAAGGTCCCCGAGGGAATGGAGCAGCTGCGCAGCCGCGGCACGAGAATCTACCCGACGGCGGAGGAGTTCTTCGCCGCCGAGCGCGGCGCCATCGACCTGGTGTGCATCCCCGCGGGCATCGACGCGCACGAGCCGCTGACCGTCGCCGCCCTCGCGGCGGGCATGAACGTCCTCCTCGAAAAGCCCGCCGCGGGCTCCGCCGACGCCGTCGAGCGCATGATGGCCGCCGAAAAGGCCTCGGGAAAGTTCGTCGCGGTCGCCTTCCAGCATGGCTACGCCCCCGAGATCCAGTTCTTCAAGCGGCTCCTCCGATCGGGACGGTTCGGACGCATCCTCGGCTCCGCCACGATGGGCATCTGGCCGCGCGGCGACGTCTACTACAGCCGCAACTCCTGGGTCGCCAGGCGCGCCGTCCGAGGCGTCCCCGTCCTCGACTCCCCCATCAACAACGCCTTCGCGCACTACCTCAACCTGCTCCTCTTCCTGAACGGCCCCACCCTCCCCGCCTCCGCCCGCGCCACCGCCGTCGCGGGGGACCTCCTGCGCGCACGCCCAGGCATCGAGATGTTCGACGCCTGCGACCTCGACTTCACCCTCGACAACCACACCGGCGCCCGCGTCATGTTCGCGCACTGCTCCGACCAGAAGCACGAACCCGAACTCGTCGTCCGCTGCGAAAAGGCCGCCATCCGATGGCACAACAACGCCGACTGGACCATCACCGGCGAGGACGGCGCCACCATCGCCGCAGGACAGGCCGTCGCCCCCAACGCCACCATGTTCCGCGTCGCCCTCGACCGCCTCGACCACCCCCAGACCCCCGTCTATACCCTCGCAAACGCCCTCGAGCACACCCGCTGCGTCGAACTCGCCGACCGCACCTGCCCCGTCCTCCCCGTCCCCGCCGCCCCCAACTCCGACGGCGTCTATTGCGCCCCCGACATCCCAGCACGTTTCGCCGCGCGATTCCAGGAGCCATAACCCCGCGCGCACAGGAATCGCCGCTTGCAATTCCCCGACGGCCGCTTATATTATAAACAATCGCTTATATAAGCACAACCGAATGGGAGATGCATTTCATGGTGGAGTTGGATGAACTGGGTTTGCTGGAGATGTCGGAGTTGTTCCAGTGTTTTGCGGATCCGACGCGTCTGAAGATCATCCAGGTGCTGCTGGGGGGCGAGCAGTGCGTCGGGGGGCTGACGGGGCTGCTGGGGATGAGCCAGCCTGCGGTGTCGCATCATCTTCGTCTGCTGCGGCAGTTGCGGCTGGTGAAGACGAGCAGGTCGGGGAAGAAGGTGGTGTATTCGCTGGCGGACGAACACATCCGTCAGTTGTTCGACACGTGCCGTGAGCATGTTGCGGAGCGGGCGAGGTAGGATGGCTATGAAAGATTTTCCAGAGTCGGCGGGGCATCATCACCACCATCACCACCACCATCATCACGGGGAGTTCCACCTGGAGCAAGGCGGGCGCTTCGTGGCGGCGGCGGCGGTGAACCTGGTCTTCGTGGGCGTGGAGTTCTGGCTGGGCTTCCGCCATGGGTCATCGGGGCTGCTGGCGGACGCGGGGCACAACCTGGGGGACGTCAGCGGTCTGCTGGTCTCGCTGATTGCGTTTCTGCTGCTGAAGCGCCAGGCGGACGGGCGGTTCACCTACGGTTTCAGGAAGGGGACGGTGCTGGCCGCGTTCCTGAACTCCGTGCTGCTGCTGGGGGCGGTGGCGGGGATTGCCTGGGAATGCGTGGAGCATCTGCGGCACGGCAGCCCCGCGCCAGGCGGTGTGGTCATGGCGACCGCCGCGGCGGGGATTGTCGTGAACGGCCTCACCGCCATGCTGCTGTCGCACGGGCAGGAGCGCGACCTCAATGTGCGCGGGGCCTATCTGCACATGCTGGCGGACGCGCTGGTCTCCCTGGGGGTGGTGGTCTCGGGGGCGCTGATGATGCTGACGGGCGCGGCCTGGATCGACCCCGTGGTGGGGCTCGGAATCGCCGCCGTCATCCTCGTCTCCACCTGGGGGCTGTTCCGCGAAAGCATGACCCTGCTGATGGACGGGACGCCCCGGGGAATCCGCCCCGAGGGCCTGAAGTCGGAACTCGAGGAAGTGGAGAATGTGGCGGACGTGCATCACCTGCACGTCTGGGCGATGAGCACCACCGAGAATGCCCTGACGGCGCATGTGCGGCTGCTGGAGGTGGCGCGCCAGGAGGAGACCCGCGCGAAGCTGAAGGCGTTGCTCGCGCAGCGCGGCATCGGCCATGCCACGCTGGAGTTCGAGGCCCGCGAGACGGTCTGCGGCGACCGCCCGCAGTGCTGCGCATAAGGCCGCCCCGAAGGTGCGCCGCGCGTCTCCGCGGGCGGCGTGTGCCGCAGGGCGGGCCTGGCGGGCCGATTATATTATGGCGGTTGACAAAAACCGAGGATTCACCAATGCTCATTCAAATGCTGAAGGCCAAACTGCACCGTGCCGTCCTGACGCAGTGCGAGTTGAACTATACTGGAAGCATCTCCATCGATCGGGACCTGCTGGACATGGCGGGGATTCTGCCGTTCGAGAAGGTGCTGGTGGTCAACCAGAACAATGGAAGCCGCCTGGAGACCTACGCCATCGAGGCGGAACGCGGCTCGCGGGTGTTCTGCCTGAACGGCGCGGCGGCGCGTCTGGGCGCGCCTGGAGACCTGGTCACAGTCATGAGTTTCGCCCAGATGACCCCACGGGAGGCCAAGTCCTGGAAACCACGCGCCATCCTGCTTTCCGACGGCAACTCCAAGGCTGAAATCATTTGACCGCCTTGGCATTCAGCGGCATGGCGCCGCTCCCGCTGGATGCCTGGCAAGCGCATCGTTGGAATGGACATGAAACTGCACCCCTTGATTGAAAACGCATACAAAGTCCTGGACGGGGAAAGTCTTTCACGCGACGAGGCCATCGCCCTCGCGCACGGAATATCGGGCGCGGACATCCTGGATCTGGTCTCCCTGGCAAACAAGGTGAGAATCGCCTTCGCGCCGCCTGACGCGGGAAACTGCTCCATCGTCAATGCAAAATGCGGGAAATGCGGGGAGGATTGCCGATTCTGCGCGCAGAGCGGCCATTACCGCACGAACATCGAGACCTTCCCGCTCCTGTCGGAGGAGGAGGTCGTTGCCGCCGCACGGAAGGTCTATGAGAGCGGCGTGCGCATCTTCGGCTATGTCACCAGCGGACGCGGCTGGCAGAAGCCCGACGCGGACTTCCGCCGCATCCTCTCCACCCTGGATCGGCTGCACGAGCGGTTCCCCGACCTGAAACTCTGCGTCTGCCTGGGCATTCTCTCCGATGAATGCGCCCGCGAACTCTCCCTGCATCATGTCTGGCGCTACAACATGAACCTCCAGACCGCCCCCGCGCGCTATGCGGAACTGGTCGCCACCACGCATGCCATCGAGGAGAAGATCGCCACCATCCGACGAATGCAGAAATACGGCATCACCAACTGCACCGGCGGAATCTTCGGCCTGGGCGAAACCTGGGAGGACCGCGTGGACATGGCGTTCGCCATCCGCGCGCTCAAGGTCGAGGCCTCCCCCCTCAATCTCCTTCTGCCCATCCCGGGGACGCCGCTTGAGGCGCAGACGCCAGTCACCCCCGCGGACGCAGCCAAGACCTTCGCGCTTTTCCGCCTCGTCAACCCCTCCATGACGCTCAAGTTCTGCGCCGGCCGCGAGACGCTCATGAAGGATTTCCAGGGGCTGCTCATGCTCTCGGGGCTCAATTCCCTCATGACGGGAGGATACCTCACCACCCGCGGCAGGCAGGTGCCGGACGATCTCGCATTGTGCACGCAACTCGCTGCGTTCGGCCCGTCGCGAAATGCCCGATGACATTCTTGCCGACACGGCCCATCCGAATATACGGCGGGACACTGCGTTTTATACATGCGCGGTTCCCCATGAGGGTAGGCTATTGCCTGGTCAACGTCCCGAAAATGGTAGCCACGGCGTCCCGCCGTGGTCGCCCCGACTAACGACGCAATGAACGATTCCGCCGCCCAATTGCAAATCCTGTGTGGCTCACCCGACCGCCACGGCGGGACGCCGTGGCTACGTCCGCTTCGTCAAGCGCACTCTCCCTCAGGCGGGTCGGCAATGATCCCTCGTGAAGCAGACAATCCGGCATGACGACTTGGCGAAATGGCGATGGAACCGACCCTCTTGGGGAACAGAGCGTATGCAAAGAAGGCGATGGAACTGGAATTGAAAGACTTCTGACTGGAGAAGGCCATGTCCTCCTGCGACTCCGCTCAATACCAGTAGCGCAGCCCGGGAAAGGCCGCCGTCTCCGGCGCCTTCAGCCAGTCGCCCCAGCAAGACAGGACACCATTCCCGCCGGTTGCCGCCAAGCCGCCGTCCCAAAGTGCACGCGCTTCCTGCAAATAGTCCGTCGCGTGCAGCGAACGCCAGGCCTCCGCGCAGACCGTCAACCGGATCATCGCCAGGACACCTGTCCGCCCCGCTTGCTCCAGCGCCGACAAGGCATTGCCGAAAAGCCCCTCCGAACGCGAACGGTCCCCCTCCGCCGCAGCCAGGGCGCCGAGATATTTGGCGACCGTGGCGCGCAGCCACTCCTGCCTGCCTGGCAGGCGCAGCAATTCCCGCATCGTCCAATCCGCCTCATAGTGCGGCGCGTTTCCGTCCCGGAGCAACTGCCGATACCAGGAGAAAGCCTGGATACGCGCCAGAAAACAGCGGTTTTTCCAGGCGGCCGGATCCCCCTTGTCCTGCAAGTCGCGGCACTTCGCCGACGCATCCTCCAGCGCCTCCTGCTCCTCAGGACTTCCAGGAAGGAAGAGTGCATGGTAGAGATAGCGGTAGTTCAAGTCCTGCGCAATGTCGTGGTCCCGCCCACTCTCCACCGCCAGACGCACCGCCTGCTCAAAATGCGAGCATGACGCCTCCTGCGAGAAGCCGGGTATCCCGGCCAGGCATCCGAATGCATTTGCCTGCCCCATCGTTCCATGGAAACGCATCCAAAGATCCGCATCTCCCTGCGCCTCCAGTTGGCGGCGCAACTCCGGCGCACGCGCCAGGATTGCAGCGAAATCCTCGTCGTCCTCTTCCAGTACCAGTTGCTGGATGCCCAGGCGCAGCTGAAATGGAAGGAACCCCTGCCCTTGCCGGGCGGCAAAGGCGGATGCCTTCGCATGCAGTTCCCGGGCCTGTGCCGTATCCCCAAAGTGGCAGTGCGCCTCGCTGCGAAGCATCAGATTCAGCAGATACTCCCGAGGATGTTCGACTCGATTGAGCCGCGCCGCCGAATGCTCCAGCCGCCGACGCAATGTCTCCCACTGGCTGACATTCCACGCGCGCACCTCCAACCCAAGCGTGTGGAAGCGCTGGAGCGCATAATTCCAATCCCAATCGGTCGTAGCCTCAATTTGCTCCCGGATTTCCCGATGCACCTCCGACAACGGCAGATTCTGGCGCAATGCCAGCACAGAGAGCCCCTGCGGCACCGTCTCGCCATCGTCGGGATACACCAGCGTCGCCCCGAACAACTGCGCGGCCACCGCCACCGCCTTTTCCTCCACGGCAACCGGCCGCAGCAGCCCTTCGGCATTCAACGCGCCCGTCGCAACCAGCTGCATCGGCGCATATCGCGGCACGCCGCCTTCGCCACCACAACGCCTCCACCAGGCCACCTGCCACGGCAGCGCCAGAGCCCCCCGTTCCCAAGGCAGCCCGTCGATTCCACTGCACAACAGACGCACCCGCATGGGGATCCCCAGACGCCTCAACTCCTCCGACCAGGCGGCCTCCCCTTCCGCATCCAGGATCTCATGTCCTGCAATATCCACCACTGCAGGTGCCGCTTCCTCAAACCGGAACGGAACCAGAAAAGCACGCTGGCACTCGCCCTCCAGGAACATCGGCGCCAAACCGTCGGCCCCCAGCAGCCGCCGGAAATGCAGCCCCACCGCAGCCCGCAAGGCCCCTTCCTCAATGCATTCCTCCAGCCGCTGCACCACGGCATCCCCGCCTTGCAGTTCCGCGCCTTCGGGCAGCCAGCGCGAGACTTCCGCGAACTGCTCCGCGCCCAAGGCCTCCCGCAGCACGTTTCCATGTGCCCGGCCCCCCGACAGGAAATGCCGCCCCAGCAGCTCCGCCAGGATGACGGGGCGCGCGGACGGCACGCCTTCCAGTGCGCGTTCCAAAAGCGGTGCCGCAAAAAAGCGCAGGTTTTCCGGGTGGCCAGCCGCCGTCTCCGCCAGCCGCTCCAGTGAATCCAGTCCCTCCGCGGTGAAAATCCCGGAGGGCGGCGGCAATGCCTTCCGCCCCGAACCCGCCTGGAATTCCCGGAAGATCCGCATCTGCAGGATGCCCATGCGACGTTCGGCGAGCAATGCGTGCAGATATCCCTCGGCGCTGCATTGGCAAAGCTGGTCCAGCAGCTCGCCCGCTTGCTTTGCGTTCAGGACATGCAAATGCAGCAGGTCGTTGAAGACCCGCGGAAGCTTCAACACGAAGTCGGTCATCTGGCGATGCATCTGCCGATGCTCCTCCTTCTCATGCACATTCAGATTGAAGCCCTTCTGCGCCGCCAGCAGTCCATCCAGGTGATGCCGCATCTGCAGAAAGTCCTCGACCACATGCTGCACCCCCTTGAGGTATTCTTCCAGCCGGCCCAGGCGCACCGGCCTTGCCTCCGTCAGCGCCGGCAGCGGATTCTCCCGGCACCACGCCTCGTACCCCGCCAGGCTCGCCGGCTCATTGCGCAATAAATCACTCGCTTCCTGCTCTTTTTCCAAACGCTCCGCCAGGAACTGCACAAACACCCGGTGCCGTTCCTCCACCTGCCCCAGTTCGACCTGCTGCGCTTGCAATTCCCGCAGATGCGACATGGAAATCGCGCATTGCTCGCCATTTTCCTGAAGCCGCCCCAGCCATTTCATGGCATCGCTGTAGCCATCCGCCATCAACTTCTCCGTATGACTGCGGGAAAAGTCCAGCGGGAATCCCAGGTCGCGTTCTGGCAGCAGAGGGAAAATCCGGCATTGGTCATAACGCGGGTCTTCGCGATAGGTCATCTCCTGCGGCTTCAGCCCCAGCACCAGCACATTGCGAAGGTCCGGACACCGATCCACCAGAGGGCGCAACGGCACATTGTCCAGCCGCTTCGACAAGTCGAGCCACGGGAATCTCACCCCAAAACCGCCGTCGCAATACCGCCGATTCCCGACCCGGACTTCCGGGAAGACAAATGGAATCGAAGCCGAGGAAAGCAGGAGAAGTTTCCGGCTCTCCAATGGAATCGACTCGTCCTGAAGCAAATAATACTCTACCTGCGCCGTTTCTTTGTTATGGGTGCAGATATACACAGGAATGCGAAAATGCTCCTGGTCCCACACCACGCCCCCCTCGATCAGCGTCTTCAATCCATCCGCGTTGCAGATTCCCGCGCACAATTTCACCGCAGTCCCCCCCACCTTGGCCAACACCCCAGGAAACGCCGCAAGCAGGTCCATCCAGGAAACGGGATTCCAGGTCAACTTCTGCTGGGCGAAGTCCGCCAGCTTGCGCAGCAGCCACGAATGGCTCTCCTTCACGCCCTCCAGCACTTCCAGGGTGCCGACATGGCACCAGATCTCCTCGGCCTTCTGGTAGTCCATTTGGGAGAACATCGCCGCGTTCAACGCCCCCACCGAGGTGCCGGAAATCACCCTTGGCGACGGCAGTCCTTTCTCGTGAAAGGCCTTCCAGACCCCCAGCTGCCAGGCGCCGCGGGCCCCGCCGCCCGCGAAGACGATCGCATAATCATCAAAGAAAGAAAGTTCGCTCATGTCAGGCTACGCGGAGGCGCCCCATCGGCGGGGACGCCTCCGCGACTGGGTTTGTCATCGGAAGTTGAAGGGCAGGACGATGCTGGCCAGTTCTAGCGGCGGCCGCAGTGCCGCCTGCTGCTCCTGAAGCGCACGGATGCGCTCATTTCCCAGCCCCGGCACATCGGTCGCGACCTCCGCCACCAGTCGCTTGTATTCCTCGTCGTTCAACGACACGTCGTAATAGCGCATTGCGCCCGCAATCACGCATCCAATGACATGCAGGGTCGCACCTGGCTCCTCCATCGCGATGCGATAAGCATTCTGGAGCCGACGAGCCCGTTCCGCCGTGTCCTCGACCAACAGTGCGCGGTAGAACTCGATCATCTCCCACGGATGCCCTTCCCCGACCTGCCACTTCGCGGCCTCCGCAAGGTATGCCTTCACCGCCTCGGCGGGACGGCACTGCGCCAGATAGCGCAGCAGGATGTGATGGTGGTATTTGTCCTTGTCCTCGGTCGAACCGGCCAGTTTCCGCGCCGCCTCCATCAGCCCCATCCCAAGGTAGGCCTCCAGATCCGCCAGCGTCTCCGAAGCCTCCGGAGCCTCGTCCATCTGCGCCGTGGCCAGGTAGGCGCGGGTCTGGTCGATCTCCCGCGTCTTTCCCTCGCTCAGACGCTCGAAGCACCGGATTGCCTCCTGGAAGTAGATCCGCGCCTTCGGACGGTTGCCCAGGAAGGCCTCGTGCTGCCCGCACGACGACAAGAGCTGCCCGTAGTAGCGCAGCCCGGGAATCGCCGCCGGGACGTAGTTCTGCGGCGTGCCGTCCACCCCCAGCGTCCGTGCCACCGCCTTGAGAAAGCGGGTGAAGGGCGGCTCCTTGGAGAGCAGCGAACCGATGTCGCTGAAATCGGTGACCAGTTTGCGCGCCTCCTCGAACTGGTAGGCGTTGGTCTTCTGGACGGCCAGGTGGAGCACCGCCCAGCAGACCAGCGGCGCATCCTCCTCGTAGAGGTCGCGCACCAGCCGCAGGAACTCCTCGCCCACCGGAGAATGGCGGTCGACTTCGCCCAGATGGTTCGCCTCCGCCAGCTTCGAGGTCAGCCACAGCAGCTTGACCCGCGGCGGCAGTTCCGCTTCCGCCGGCTGCCAGCTCTTGAGCCAGCTCAGCTGCGCCTTCAGTTCGCGCAGGTGAATCGCCTTGGAGGAGAGGTGCTGCACCGTGCAGTCGAGGTAGCTCTTCCACAGATCGACATTGCCCTGGGCCTCCGTGCCGAGGGTCTGCATCAGCGCTGAGAGCAGGCTGCCTTCGGCCGGTCTGCCGGCCGAGAGCAGCTGGCTCCACTCCTCGGCCGGCAGCGCCCGCCCGCTGAAGAAGTACTCCAGCAGGTTCCGCAGATCCTGCGCCGGATAGTTCAGGAAGCACTTCCCCGCCCAGTCGGCATACTCGTAGCGCTTCGTTGCCATCCGATTCCCTTTCCCATGCATCCGGCAGGTGTGAGCGATCAGATCCGGATAGGCGTTGTGCGGGTTGTTCTTGCCCATCGCCGCCATCGTGAAGTCGATGCGCCTCGCACGTTCCGGGAAGACGTGCATCAAATTGTACTTGCACGCGTCCCGCAGATAGTCGAAGTCCACCGAGCGATTGTACGGCGCGCGCCCCTCGATGAAGATGTTCAGCTTGACCTTGCTCCCGTCCGCAGGCAGCGGCAGCAGCCGCAGCACCAGGTCGACGTAGGAGATGACCAGACTCCCCCACCCCTGCGCCGAGGAATAGGCGCTCGCAGGCACCGCCAGCACCCCGCACTGCCCGTGCGTGACCAGCGTCTCGATCACCTTGTCCCCCGCCGCGAACAACTCCTGCGTGGCATCGGTGGAGGCATGCAACGACGGCTGCGGCGGCAGCGGATTCGAGACGCAGCTCAGCGCCCCCGCGATGACGCCCTTGCCATTGGGGTCGAACTCCTCCTCCTGCCCCATGTAGGACTCGTCAATGTAGAGGTTCCATTCCGCAGCAGGCTTCAGGTGGTAGATGTCATTTGGATGCCCCGCATACGCCGAAACCCGCCGCGTCTCATGCGACATCGCCGGAACCGACACCGCCTGCGACTTCGTCAACGGCACCAGCCGCGGCGGGAGTTTCGACTCGTATTTTCCCATCATCTTCTTGCGCGTGTCGCGTTCCTGCTCCTTTTTCCGCTTGAAGTCAATCTGCCCCTGAAGCGGCCCGCCCAAGCTCTGGATGGCTTCCGCTTCCTCGGCACTGTCTTCCTTCCGTTTGACGGCCTGGTCATAGAGCGGCCGCGCCGCCGCCAACCACGCATCCGCCGTCGCCAATGCCTGCTGGATCCGCGCCTCGTCCTGGCCAAACCGCCGGTTCAGCTCCACCACGCATTTCTTCTGCTCGGTGCTGCGGGCCGGCTCATACCACAAGCCACTCCGACAATACTGGAACATCCATTCGCCGAAGGTTTTTGGCTCAGCCATCTGTTGCAGCTTGTAGTCAAATTTGCATTTCTTCCAGTCTTCGGGGAAGATCGGCTGCATTGGTGCCTGCTCCGGCGCCGCGAAGAAGTCCGCGCCCGAAATCGTCTGCGACGGCTTCGCCTCCGGCGTCTCCGCCGTTTTCTTCTGGGCCTCCTGGAATGTCCGCAGGACATAGGAATGGCCGGTGGTTCCCAGGCACTCCTTCGCCTGCGCATCCAGGTTCTCCAGATCGGTCGAATCCGCCGCGCCTGGCTTCGCCGCCAATTCCGCCGCCTGGGCCCCCAGTTCCTGCACCTTCTTCACCTTCGCGTCGGCCTCCGCCTGGCACGCCGGAAGCTGCTCGCCAAAGGCGGCCTGCAGGTCCGGCATGATCTCATCCATGGGCCGACGGTTCTTGCCGCCTGGACCAAACAGCGACGTCCGCACATACTCATCCAGCAGATCCTTCTGGTTTCTCGTGACATTCGACATAAGCGATCTCCTTGGGTTTTCTGTTTCAGGTTCAAGACACACAATCAAGATCTCATCTACAACGTAGCACCATTTTCCCGAACCGGATACGACGGCCATAAAAAAGCCTCATCCGCCCCCCCGTCTGCGGCGTTCCTCGACAATCAGATGGTAGGCCGCGTTGATCGCCTTGGCCTGCTCCGCCGCCAGTTCCTGCAGCCGCCGGCTGAGCCCGGAGTTCGCCAGAGTGTCCGGATGCACCTCGCGCATCGTCTGCCGGTAGACCCGTTTCAGTTCCTCGTCGGAAATGTCCGGCGAGACTCCCAGCGTCCTGTATGCGTCCGCCAAGGCCGGATCCGATGCCGCCGCGGCATCGGAGTGACCGCCTTGGCGCCGCTGATTCCCCCTGGAGGAATACTGGCGCCCCGCGTTTCCCGCCTGGCCCTGGCGCGACAGCTCATCCTTGGCCTCCTGGACGATCCGGCGCAGTTCCGCGATCATCGCGTTGTCCTCGGCGACTTCCCGATCCAGAAGCGACAGGTTTTCACGGGACTTCGCGAAGGCGGCATCGACCCCGTAGCCCAGGGGTTCCGCCAACGGCAGCCCGATGAACAATCCGAGAATCCCCTTCAGGATGGCCCCGGTCCAGAAGAGCCAGATGATCACCGCGAAGATGCCGAGAAACGGCACCAGGGTCAGGATTCGCTGCGTGTCCACCACGAAGTTCCGGTGCTTCGCCTCCTGCCGACGATACTCCATCTGGTCGATGCAACGCTCCAGCATACGGATGCCCCGCTCCCCCATTTGCACCCGCGTGCAGGCATACTGGGCGTCACGAATCGTCTCGACGATGTTCCAGGAATAGCCACAAGCCAAACACATGTTCGTTCCTCCGTTTCTAGTGCTTCTGAATGATCTTCCCGTAATTCCCTGGCCGGGCCGGGGCCGCCGGGGCCGCAGGCAGGGAAGCCTGCCGTCCCGTACGGCATGCCTGCCAGCCGCTCTGCAGCAATGACCAGCCCGGCTTCAGCAGCCACCAGATGCCGCGGCCAAGCCAGACGCAAACCCACGCCAGGCCCTCCCCGATGGCCACGGCCGCATCCGCGATCTCATCCCGGAACGTCCAGCCCAGCCAGCAGACCGCCGTGACCACGCCCAGGATCAAGGCAATCATGAGAATCTCCTGCCACCAGCACCACACCCCCCACAGCACCAGCAACACCAGGCAGCCCATGCCGTTGTCGCCGCCGCCAGCCGAGGAATGGCCAGAAGAACCGTGGTTGCGATGCACGGCGATGTATTCCCCTGATGAAGCATGGATGTGGCGCACTCGCATGGTTGTCCTCCAATTGCAGTGTGGGTTGTCATTGGTGGAGCCGGCGGGTGTCGAACCCGCGCCCGGAGATGTTCACTTCGGCTTTCATCCCCGGGGGGAACCTTCCACGGCCCCGTCTGGTTGTCTACCTCCTATAAGTGCGGATCCTCCGAATTTTCCGAGCCCTTCCTCAATATTTCTGAAACGTTTTCTTCCCCATACGGGTCGGTTCCATCGCCATTTCGCCAAATCGTCATGCCAGATTGTCTGCTTCACAAGGGCTCATTGCCGTCCAGCCTGAGGAAAAGCGCGCTTGACGAGGCGGACATAGCCACGGCGGACGCCGTGGCTACAACTTCGGGCATAATGATGGCGGCGATAGCCGACTCGGTTGGGGAATCAAAAACGGTCGCTTTCTCCACCGACCGGCGCCCTGCCCCGTCTCCAGCCGTCTCCCCCGCGTCCCAGAATGGATTTCCCCGGGAGATGCTACGGCGCCCCCTCCGTCACCTGCTCTGGGAATTCCACCTCGCCCGCTACTGCGGCTTCCTCCAGTTCGGCCTGCAACTCGATGATGGCGTCCTCCTTCTGCCGCAACTCCGCCGCCAGGCGCTCATTCTCCCGCCGCACTGCCGCCGCGTCCTTCTCGGCCCTCACCGCCCTCGCATCCAGAGACTGCACCTCGGCCTGCAATTGCTCGTTCCGACACCGCAATGCCTTCGCCGTGAGATTCGCGTTCTCCCGCGCCCGCATTTCCTGAACCGCCCCGACACACAGAAGCAGCACCAGCAGCGCCCCTCCACCGCACGCCAGCACCCGCTTCCCCCGACGACGACACGCACTCTTCTCCTTAACACTGGACGTGTCGTCTGCTGGCACAGCACCAACAGCAGGCGCGGAAGGCTCCGCAAGCTCCACAGGCTCCGTTGACTCCGCAGGCGCGGAAGGCTCCGTTGGCTCCGCAGGCGCGGAAGGCTCCGTTGGCTCCGCAGGCGCGGAAGGCTCCGTTGGCTCCGCAGGCGCCGCGGCCTCGACAGGCGCCGCAAGCCCGGCAGGCTCCGTTGGCTCCGCAGGCGCGGAAGGCTCCGCAGGCGCGACTGGCGCGGTGGGCTCCGCAACCTCCGTTGGGTCGGCTGGGGCAACAGGCTCCGCAGACGCGGTTTGTGTCGGTGGATTGATCGCAGCCGGGGCATCGGACACGGGCGTGGGCTCCGTCTCCGCATAGGTGATGGGCACCAGGATGGCCAGGGAGCGGTCATCGCCGCCGCGGGGATCGTTTTCCCATTCGCGACGGGTCAGATAGTCCATGATGTCCTGGCGGCACAGCTGGTTGTCGTGCAAGTCGTCCATCATCTTGTCGAAGACGCGTCCCGGCTTCATCTGCGCCAACTGGAACATCAGATGCTCGGGGCCGTCGGACGTGACGGCGATGCCGGTGTTCTCCGCCGCCGGGAAGAGCGCGGCATGGAAAGCCCCTTTCGCCTCGCCGCCTTCCCGCAGGAAATGCGTCTGGTTCGCGTATTCGCCCTTGTCCGGCAAGAAGGCCGTGAGCGTGCGCCCCTGCTGCCGCAGCACAATCGCGCCATCCCCGACCTGGAAGCAGCCGATGCGCCGCGTGCCGACCACCGCGAACGCCACCGTGAAGTCAAACTCCTTCTCCGGAAGGCCGCGCACGGCCGACAGATCCAGCTTGGCCTGCATCAGCGTCCTATACATGATCCGCGCGAACATCTCCCATTGCGGCTCCGCCGACGGCGCCTCCTCGTCCAGCGCGCCTGCAAGCATCGGCTCGAAGACCGCCGCCTGCGACCGGAAGACCCGCACCGCCGCCTGCGCCCCCTCGTCCGAGCAGGCGGCGCTGCCGCGCCCGTCGCACACGATCAGCGCGGGACGCGGGGCGAGCACCGCCGCCGACGCATCCTGGCACGGCAGCCCCCGCCGGATGTGCCCGGAACCGGGAATCGACGCCGCAAATCCAGTCCAGTTTTCGCAAAGGGTCGTGTTCATTGCTGTCGTCTCCTTGTTGTCCGCCTTACATGCCCGCCAGATCCGCCCAGCTCTTCACGCTGCCCAGCTTGACATTGCTCTCCTCCGACACCGCGCTGGACGAGACGCTCCTCAGCGAATCCGTGAGCCACCGGAAGAACTGCTTGAAGCGAAGCCCCTGGAGCTTGATCGGACCGGGCGCCGCCGGCAGGATCTGGCACATGGTGGCGTGGTCGGCGCTGGGGCCGATTTCGATCCCGATATACTGGATGCGGCCGCGCTCCCCGAGTTCGCGCATCTCCGTCGCGGCGCTCACCCAGTCGTCGTTCGGCCCCCCGTCCGTCATCAGGACCACCCACGGCTTGTAGGAGCTGATCCCCGACTTGCGGTACATCTGGCGGCGCGCCTTGAGGTCTTTCGTCGCCAGGCGCAGCGCCGCGCCCATGCTCGTGCAGCCGTCCGCCACCAGTGGCGCCGGGTCGCGATCCACATCGCAGATCGGCGTGAACGGCATCGCGACATTGGCATTGGAGTCGAAGGTGATGACCTCCAGTTCCACGCTCATGCTCGCCGCCTCGTCCTCCGCCGTCTCGCGGATGAACTGCCGCAGCCCCTGGTTCAACTCGTCGATCGGCGCGCCGTACATGCTGCCCGAGACATCCAGCAGAAGCACCACGGGGCAGCGCGGAGCGGCGTTCATCTCATCGAGGGAATTGTTGTCGTAGCGGGACGGATTCATAGTAGCCTCCTGGTTGGAATGGTTGGTGTGGAAGGAACGGTTCTGGTTGCTGTAAGAATTCATGGTTTTTCCTCGCGGGTTTGGGTTTGACTGGTGGTTAAAGAACTCCGAAGATAAAGATCAGTGGTCCGCACATGTTGTTTTCTCCTTGCTGTTTGATTCAGACTGGTGGAGCCGGCGGGTGTCGAACCCGCGCCCGGAGATGTTCACTTCGGCTTTCATCCCCGGGGGAACCTTCCACGGCCCCGTCTTGGTTGTTCTACCCCCATTAAGAACGCACTCCCGCATTTTTCCGGACCCGACCGCGATTTTTCGGGGAAAAAACGCTTTTCTCCCTCAAAAATGTTTCAGCCGCCCCAGTTGTGACCCAGTCGCCCCAGTTGCCCACATTGCCATCAAAATTCTACACCCTGTTCCCCAGGGGGGACGGTAAAACCGCCCATTTCCGGGAAGTGAGCGATTCCTGGCAACTGACTATGCTCCAGCGCCCCTTGCAGGGGCTTTCGTAGCCAGGAATGCCGCGCATCTTTCGGAGATCGTGCTCACTCCATACACTTTGGCACACGCCGTCACCAGAAGCGTGCTTACGATCATTGCCAACTCTCATGGGGAACAGCGCGAATTTCTAAAACACGGTATATTGAAGAACAAGCCATCCTCCTCTCTTCACTTGTAATTCTGTATATGCCCCCAACGGATCGTCTGGACAGGCCATTCTCAGAGAAAATGCGGTCACCTTCAATGGGCGAGTAACGGTCCATATCGCCCATGCGGTGAACCCCATCTACGCAATGCCTGTTCTACCAGGGACCATACCCCCTTCATCTTCCGGCGGCAACCCAGCCCCTCCGTTGTCAACATCCCACAAGCCTGTCTCCAAAACACCGCTTTCCCCAGCCCCACCGCACCTCGGGACGAAATCTTCCATGGCCTCGACTACAATATCCCACAAGCCTGTCTCCAAAACACAACTTTCCCGCAGCCCCACCGCACCTGGAGACGGAATCATCCATAGTCTCGACTATAATCCGAAAATCGACTTCCAAGACACGACTTCAAAAGGCTTGGGTGTAACCGCCTTTTCGCAGAACGCCACCCATATCTGCATCTACATTGACGAAGCCTGGCCCGGCATGCAATCTAAAGAGTACGAAAATGTCGGCGTCATCAGCGGAATCGTCTGGAATGGCCTTTCCCCAGATGAAAATGTCCTTCCGCAAATTCAAACCCATTTGAGGTGTCGGTCGGAAAAACAATTTCATAAGGCCATCCTCCGACTCCTGCAATGCCGCAAGGCCTTCCCCTTTGTCTGCCCAGTCATCCAGCCAAAGGTCACCCAGAACGACTATCCGGACTTGCTTCGGATTGCCCTCGCAACCCTTCTTTGCTGGATTCTTCCCCAAAACGGATGTGACTGTGACGTCCAGATCTTCTGCGAAGGCATTCAAACCGCCCAAATGCAACCTGGGAAAAACTACGCCTCGCGCCTGACCGAAGTCCTTCAGACCATACATTTGCTGACTGGTCGGAAAATACGCTGGAAAATCAGCAAGTTCGTCAGTCTCTCCCATGCCGACAAGAACTTCCAATACGTTCCTTACGCCGATGCGGTAGGTTATCTGACCACCCCAAGCAAAAAGGCAAACATGTGGGGAAAATCCTTTGATGTGAAGAAGTGGCCAGGATATGTCCCTATAGACCAAGCACTGCTAAAACGACTCCATTGCCTGGACAGTGCTTCCCCCGCCGGATATGCCGATGAATTGTTTGATTTCACCCGCATCTACCAGAAGACCAAGATCTTCTACTATATCCTCGAACAAGCGGTCCAAAAAGCGAAAAAACAGCCGACGTTCTGCAATGCCCTGCTCGAAAAACTCGAGGAGATGTTCGAGCAAAAGGGACGCGACCCCTATCTCCTGGCTTTCCTGTGCGATTCCCTCGTCAGGCCTTTCCCGGTGAAATACTTCAACCGCCACCCACACCAGAAGCTGCTGCGACTACTCATCGAAATTCAGAATGCGAACCATAACGGCAAACCGGCCCTCGCCAAGAAATGCTTAGACTGCTATATCCAGCTTCGGGACAACCTGCGCCCAGACAACCGCGAACTCTGCGCCTACACCGACATGAATCTCGCAGTCCACTACAACGATTCCTTCGACTTCGCAGAGGCCTCCTCCATCTGTCGTCCATGGGAAAATGATCCGGCATTCGTTTATCTAACCATACGCATCCGGGGCATCATCCTCAGCAGCATCGGACAAAGCTACGCCATTGCCGGTGATGTCCTGAAGGCCCACGAATACTTCATCCGCGCTCTCAAACTCTTCAATCCCGATCCAAACCTTATGGACGAAACCGATCAAACGGCTGTCTACTGCGCCCATAATCTCTTGGACTGCCCCCAAAAAACCATGGCCCTAAAAACAGCACAAACAGTCCTTCAGTGTAACATAGAAGAAGCCATTAACCGATATGGAAGCACTCTGCTGGAGCCCTACCATCATCATCTGCTGGTCAAGAACCTCTACCTCAACCCGGAGGCGGAAAAATACCGGGACGCCTATCTTGCGCAACGTCAGCACTGGCAGTCCGAACCGCAGCATCCCTGGGAACTGATCGAGCTGTACCGCGTGCTGATGCTCTACCGCGTCTATCCTGCCGAGGCGAACGAACGGGCCGCCCGCCTCTGGGCGCTCTTTCAGCAGGTGAATGGCGGCAGCACCATCCAGTTGATCGAGGCATTCGCCCGCTGCGCCGTCGCCCGAGTCTGCGGTTTCCCATGCCTGGACGGGCTCGGCGCGAAACTCGACGCCATCCAGCACGACCTCCCGCCCGCCGCCCCACGCTGCGACGCCCTCCGGCGCGCCGCCACCGGCGAACTCTCCGACGCCGAATTCTGGAGCATCCTGCCGTTCAACTACAAGTAAATCGGGGCGCAGGAGCAAAGGACGGCGCACTTCGCGCTCGTGACACCTATGGCGAGGCCTCTGCGGCCCCATTTGCTGAACCTGAAGCGTTTCTGCGCAGGGGTGTTTTTTCGGATTCCCGCTCCTCTAACTCCTTCTTGAGCTTCCCCCATACGGGCAAGACCTGTCGTTGCCACCCCCAGCAACGCATAAAGCCATGCGGATCCAGGATTCTATAATTGCCAAAGGCCCGATTCTTCTCCAATTTCCACGTGCCATAGCAAGTATCTTGCTCATCGGATGTTTGCCACCACAATCCCATGTCCACACAATGCCATTCAATCGTCCACAATGGATGATCAACAAGGATCTTGTCAGGTGAATCCATACCGGGAATTGGAGTATAATCCACTTTGCGGCCCATTAGCTTTGCACATATAGTAAAAATGATAGAGGTGCAAAAAAAACAAAAACCGAGAACGATGGCAAGTAAGACAATACCCGTAATCCACGGGTGTTTTTGTATGTTTTCCTTGAAAAAAAGAAAGAGGATATAGCAAAACGCAACGAATAAGAAACCGAGAATACCAAAAATCAGGTGTGCTGCTTTTGTAATTTTCCATTCTTTTCCCCCCCTTGTTTTATCTATGAATTGGTCAAAAATGTTTTGCAGATAGGGAGCACAAATGACAAGGCCCCGGTTCTTATCTTCATAGTTGTCCATATTGTCACTGCCGATGATTTCAATAGTCTCGCCGATTTTGCCAAGGACACGGCAACGAATCTCCTCCACTTGCCCTTTCCAGATTCTGAGACATGGAACCGATGGTTTGACGAGAATCACCGCCACATATTCTCCTTGATACACCGCTTTCTCGACATCAATCAAAGGTGGCAATGGATTCGTGGTGTGAAAAACATTTTTCGTTCCCCAGTTCCCATTGTTACTTGACCATATCCGATCATATATTTCCTTACGCAAATAAGCCTCCAGGCCTTCGGTTTGGATGACATGGCGTGGATCATGAGCTTTCAATGGAACGACCTTATGATTCTTGTCATCTATGCCAATGATGACCGCGCCCCCGTATGTGTTCATAATCCCAATGACGGCATTGGCAATCGACCAGTATAAATCCTCTGGCTTGTCACCTTTCTTTTGATCCTCCGGGCTCAATGCCACACTGGCTTTCAATTCCAGCCACTCGCATTCCGCATCCCCCGCCAAGGCAAGCAACTTTTCCACTCCGCCTTCCGGATGGTCTAAAACCGCCTTGCACAATTCATATCCATTCATGAGGACTCCTAGTATTTACCTACGCACCATGTAGTGGCAAAAAGCCCCCTCCTCGCTGAGATTCTCTTCGTCATCGGAAATTGAAGGGGAGGACTGCCTGGGCCAGAGTCAATGGATCCTGCGGAGTCTCGGCTTGTGCCCGCAAGGCCGCAAGACGTGCCTCCCCTAATCGCGGCAAATCTTTCTCCACCTGTTCTACCACTTTGCCCAACTCTGCCGTGACGGACTTGTCCATGCAACGGATGGCCCCTAAAATGACAGCGGCAATCAGGCGCAGCGTCGGGCCGCCCTTACAAGCCAGTTTGTACGCTTTTTGCAACTGCATTTGGCGCTCTTCCCCCTCTGGCAGCAACATCGCCCGGTAAAACTCGATTAATTCCCACGGATGGCCGAGGCCACTCTGCCATGCTTTTTTGTGTGACAGGTATTTTGTACGCAACTCTTCAGTCCCGTACCTTGAAAAGAGATAACGCAACAGGATATGGTGAGGATACTTGTCGGGGTTCCCCGAAGCGGCCACGAACGGAATGACTTTTTCCAAAGAACTCCCGTAGTAATTGTGTATCCATAAATCCAGATCCCTTTGCTTGGTATCGGCATAATCCATCAACACTGTCAAAAGATAGGATTGGGTTTGCTGCATCTCCCTCCTCACCACACTCTGATCACTGAGTCCCTTAAAATCCAGAATCGCCTGCTTGAACCATTTGGCCGCCTGACTGAAATCACCCAGGAACGCAGCATGCTGCCCAAGACTGGATAGAATCTGTCCATGGTATTGCAAACCCATCGTTTCCGGAGATTTCTCCAGCAACGGAAGCAATACCTCCTGCGCCTCCTTAAATGCGAATTCATTGGTACAGGAAACTGCCCAATGTAACTTCGCAAAGGTCACCAACGGTGCATCCTCCCGCCACAACCTCTCGCACAGACCTTCCAGCTCCTCTTGATGAGAATCATCCAACGCCAATTCGCCACGGTGATTTGCCTCCGCCATACACATCGTCAACCATAACAACCGGAGACGCGGAGGCAGTTGGATTCCTGCAGGCTGCCATGACTTCAACCAACCAATCTGACGCTCCAGTATCGCCATGTCGATGGACTTGGAATTCAAATGATGCAAGGTATGTTCCAAATACCCTTGCCACAGCTTTGCCCCCGCTTCTGTCTGCACCTGCCGTCCAAGTTGCATTATCAGTTCCGACAATAATGTCCCCTCACGGCTTCCCTCGTCAGTCATCAACAGCGCACTCCACTCTTCCGGGCTCGGCACCCCATTATGCCGGATGAACGACGTCAACTGGGCGAACTCGCCGACGGACATCTCCAACAGGCAAGGCCCGACCCACTCCGTCGCCTCAAGCAACCGCCCGATGGAGGACGCTCCCCAACAATAGGCCGCGACATCGGCATAGCCATTGTATGGTTGTTCACCTTTTTCCACCACTTGCGCTTGAATCTTAATCCATTCGGCCCGTTCCGGATCATCCAGCGCCAGATGCAGGCGCGCCAATTCCACAATGGCCTGTAACAACGTCGAGCTATTTACATCCCACTCACTCCGATTTTCGACATACAATGAAAGTTCCGTCGGGCCATTCAAGGGGAGAATGCGGAGGACAAAGGAAAGCAAGGTCTCAATGCATCCTAGCCAGCGATCCCCGTCAATTGCCGCCTCGGCCATGGCCCCCGCTTCGACACCCAAAATCCCGCATCCGCTTCTTACCATCCGCTGGATCGCAGCCACGATCTGCTTGTACGATTCGCCTGTCGAATGCCACGTCTTCTTCAGCGGCTGAAGTTTGCGCTTCATTCCCTCCGCGATCATCACTATCACCCCGCGCCCTTTGGTCATCGCACCTTGCCTGTCCTCCGGTTGCGTGGCATCAAAACACTCCCCCGTCTCGTCAAAATGGAGTTCCCAGCGCTTGGCCGGCTTCAGACTCAGGATTGAATTGGGATGATGTCCGTCCTTCCGAACAAACCTAGGAATCAATTGTGCCAGGGTCGCCTTCGCAGGCCATTGCTGCTGCGCAAGTTGCGCATCCATTCCATGTTTCCCCGTGGTTTGCAAAGTGATGCCCTCTGGCAACTGTGCGCCATTTCCCGGACGCGATTCAGCCGGACGGACTGTTACCGTCCTTGGCTTGACACCCTTCGACAACCGCGCGCCATTTCCCTGGCCATGCTTTAGAGGAACCAACCGAGGAGGATACTGCTTAGGCAAGTGGAAGAAAGGGGAACATGCGCCGCGCGCCTTCTCATACACCCTGCAAACATACGCTTCCGCACTTGGATTCAATGCCGCCGCCCGTTTCCGAATGGTGTCAAAGGCCATGGAATCGCGTTTGACGTTATGTTGAGCCATTTCCCGTGCATTATTCGCCAGCGCCTCACAGTCGAGCATATACCGTTTTGCTTCCTGGACCAACAACACCAGCCCCTCCTCCCCCAATTCCTTCCGCAACTGCGGTTCAAGGATCTCCCAGCCTGGTCGATCCCCTTCCAATCTGGCCCGCTTGTACTGCGCCTTCCAATTCTCCACCTTGACTTCCATCGGCTTTTCCATGTTTTTCGCAATTCGTGCTGTTCCCCATGTGGGGCGGCCATTGCCTCGCCTGTGCAGAATGTTCAACCATTGTCGGGGATTTCAACTGAGACAATTGCCGACTCATGGAAAACAGCGCCTCTCAATTCGCTTTCCCTCTCCCTCCGGTTGTAAACCCGCTCCATAATATAGAGGTGATTTTAAACTCTCGCTCTCTTTGGGAGGGCCTGTAGATCATCGGACCACTCTGCCATTGGGCACGTCTCCCAAAGACAATCCCAAAACAGTCCACAGAATACACAGAAATACCGATGTTGTCCAGCCGGGAATTGTTTCTGTGGATTCGGTGTATTTTGTGGACTCAAAACCGACTTCCACGCCGGCCCCGTGTCCTCCGTCAATACCAGTATTTCAGTCCGGGGAATTCGGCGTTTGCGGGGTTGTCAAGGTAGGCGCGCCAGCGCGGGAGGGTGATCGGGGCGATGGAATCGGGCAGCGTTTTTGCGAGCTTCCGCGCTTTCTCCAGCCAGGCCGCGTCCCCCAGCGAGCGATAGGCCTCGGCCAGCACGGTCAACTTGATCAACGACACCACTCCCGGCACCTCTTCATCCGCGATGGCCGCCTCCCCTTTCTCAAAGTAACGCACCGCCTCCGCGCGCCGCCCTTCCTCCGCCGCCAGCGCCCCCAGATACTTGCCGACGCAGGCGCCCGGCCAATACCTGGCATTCAAGACTTCAACCATCTCCAACGCACGCTTATAGGCCGGCGCCATCCCCGTCCGAAGCAACTGTCGATACCAGGCCATAACCTTGGCTCGGTGCAGAAAGCCACTGTTTTTGACATAGGACTTGTCCTTCGTGTGTTTGAGTTCGCGGCATTTCGCCAACGCCTCTTGATACGCATCATCCTCTTCCGGGGTTCCCGGGGCAAACAAGACAAACAGCAGATGGCGGTAGTTCAGATCCTGGGCGATGTCATTCGCCTCTCCACCGCGCACCGCGCATCGAATCGCGGCCTCTGCGTGCTGAAGCGCCTTCGCCTGATCCCCCCATGGCAACTTAGCCACATAGGCATATGCGTATGCCTGCGCCATCGTGCCATGGAAACGCATCCACAGGTCGTTGTCCGAGAACTCTTCCAGCCGCCCCGACAATTCCGCCTCCAGTTCCGCGAGTTTGCCAAACCCCTCCTCGTCCTGCCTCTGCACCATCTGCTCGATTTCCAGCCGCAATAGATAATAACGGCAGTCCTCGCCTTGCGATGCGGCGAACACCCGGGCCTCCTGGTTCAGGCGCTGCGCCTCCGGCGTCCGGCCGCAATGGCAATAGGCTTCGCTCCGCAACATCAAGTTCAGCATATATTCCTTCGGGAATTCATATTTGTTCCAGATCTTCGCCATATCCAGACGCCGCAGCAGCGGCCCCCAATCCGAGAAATGCCAGGCCCGTACTTCCATAGCCATGTCCTGGAAACGCCGAATAGCATAATCACAGTCCCAATGCACACGTTGTTCAATCTGTTTCTGGATTTGCGCATGCACTTCTTCGCGGCTCAGGTTCTGCGCCAGCGGAAGGGTGTCTCCCGCCACACTTTCGGCGTTGCGGGGATAAATGAACAATGCCCGATACAATCCCCTCTTCACGGCCGCCGCCTTCGGCGCAACCGCCACCGGCTTCAGCAGGCCCTCGTCATCAAACGCCCCAGTCGCGACTATGCTGAAAGGCGGATATTTCAACAAGCCCTGACTTCCGCCTTGCCTCCGCCACCAGGCCATCTGCACTGGCAGCATCATGCTGTCCCCCGTGAATGGCGGGACACCCTCCCTCACCCGGCACAGCAACTGCACCCGGGCCTCCAATCCCATCTTCCTCAGATACCCCGACCATTCCGGTTGCTGCTCCTGGTTGAGCAACTCCTTCCCGTCGGCATCAAACACCCCCACCCCCTGCTTTTTGTCGCCAAAACGAAATGGCAGCAAATACGCCACCCTATCCTCTGGCCCACGCCTTTGCCAGATGACTGGAATGAGGCCTTCCGCTTCCAGCAGATGCCGCAACCGCCAGCGTAATCTGTCAACGCATTGCCGCGAAAAGTCCGTGCGGGGATTCCATAGGCACTGGCATAGCCGCTCGGCGTCGCACTCTTCCTGCCAGAGCGGCAACTGCTGGACAAACTCCAGGGATTCCCCGGCCGGCAGCACATCCTGAAGGATGGCCAGAATATCCGAATCGCTGGAAAGAAAATACCGGATGCAGAGTTCGGCCACCACGGCGGCACGGACATTCGGGGCCTGGCACGCCTTCAACCCGGTGGTTTTCAGAGTATCCAACGAGAAAAACAGGAGGTCTTCCGGACACTCCACCGCGATGTCGCAAAGTGTCCGCGGTGCAAACTCCAAGCGATTCATCGCCGTCTCCATTCACCAGGCTGGATTTCACCCTCCGCGTCGGTGAAATACAAACGGTCTCCAATCATCTCCGGCACATCGCACGCCAACCCGCCATCGGCAATGGTGCCAAGCGACGTGCGATCCGCCGCCAAATGCAACTGCCAGCCGTCGGCCGCGTGGCTTTCCTCGCCATCGCCGCCATAGACGCTGACATAGCACCGTTTTTGCGCCGGATCCAAATCCATCGTCAAGGACAAATGGCCATCACGGGCGATAAATTCCATTCGGACCATCGCCGTCTCACCGCCGGCAGCCAGCGCCACGCCCTGCTGGGGCGCCAGCAAAACCCAGCTTGCAAACTGTTCCAGCAAGGCCTGCGTCTGGCTTTCACGCACTCTTTCCTTCAGCTGGGCATGATAGGCAATGCGCTCGTCATCGCGGCCAATGTATGGCAAGGCGTATGGATACATCTGGCGCGCCCCTTTCGTGCCCTGGAACTCGGCCAGGGATTCGCAGACATTCCGGAAGCTCTCCTCATCCAACCGGGCGAAGCCAGTTCCCAGCGCCTGCGTCGAGACATTCCTCGCCAAATCCATTGCCAAGGTCACATAGTCGCCTAGCACGCTCCGCGGCAAAACCAGATCATCCGGCCCGCCTTCCATCGCATCGAAACTGCCGGGAATTACCGCGCAATTTCCCCCCTTGATTTTTGTGACCAGCGCAAACGCCTCCGGCATCTCCCCAACGGAGCGCAGCCGGTGCAACTGACCTTCGGCCGGTTCCGACAACTTCAGCCCTTGCTCGGCGGTTGGTTTCGCCTGCGTGGCAAGCTTCTGGCGCAAGGCCTGCAGTTCCATCATGGCATCCTGTTCCACGTTGACATTCGGCTTCATAGTAAGCTTCCTCCTTGATTGTTCGTTCAACGGTTTCACAACTCTTCATAGACCTTTAAGTGCGGATCATACCCGTTTTCCGTACACCGTCGGTATAAATTCAAGAAAATCCCGGTCTGCACTGCTTCCGCAGCCTTCTTGACCGCTCCTCCAATCCGGTCATATCCCCGCGTCCCCGCAATCACTTCCAGCGTCTCCCGCCAGAAGTTCTCGATTCGCTTGTCCAGGTCGCCCATTGTCGAAGTCGCCCCGAAATCCTTGAGCACGGGTTTGGCGTCCCCCTCCTTGCCATAATGCTTCGGAAGGTGATACAGGCAGAAAAGCCGTGTCCCGTTGAGTCTCAAGATTTCCTGCCAGATGCTCCGGCTCTTCTCCACAATCAGCATTTCGACCTGACTTTCGCAAAAAACTCCGGGTTCATCGTCTTCAACCAGAGTGCTGGCCATTCCCTCCAAAATTTCCGGTTCTCCGATTTCAATTTGGCGGAATAGACAATCTGCGGGAATATGCTTCCTGACGGCCTGAAACAGCGTCAACACCGACACCCAGCCATTGAAGGCTTTCAGCAACGCCAACAGAATATCGCAGGCATTATTGGGAGACAAAATCTTGGAATGCTCCAGACTGCCTTTGCGACTCTGGGGACGATACTTCGGAATCGTCCCCGCCGCATGCTGATAATCTTCCGCTGTTCCACAACGTTCCGGGGCAGTGGCAAGCTTGAAGATAGTGAGGTTGGAAATACCATGGCCTTTCGAACTCTCATCCCGGATGACCTCGCCGCTTTTTTCCAGCTCCCTCAACGCCTCCCGGACAATTTGATGGAGTTCATAGCCTGCCGGGTCTTCCTTGTATACCAGATATTTCCTCAGATCACGAAAAAGAAATGCCTCCGTCGTCTTAGCTTCGATCGCCGCCAGCGGCTTTTTTAACAGCTCCACCAAAAAGTCCTTTGCACGATCCCCGGCCTTTTCGTCCGCCCTCCCCTGAAAAATAGCGGCTGCCTTGGCAGCCAACCGCCGCTTAATCGTCTCCCAGGCATCCACAATTTCCGCTAGAGAACAGCCGCAGTCTTCCCGGTGCGCATACTTCCAGAGAGCCACCAGTGTCTCGGGATACAAAATCTCCATCCGTCTTCCTCATTCCCCCCTCCTTCTTCAGAAAAATGCTTTCGTGACGCTCTTTCCCTACGCGAGCCGGTTCCATCGTCATGTCGCCATTGGGAACAAGGCGACATCTAAATATACATGGTTTTGCCGATTTTGAATTCGCGCTTCATGCCCGACACCGGCCGCTCGCCGTGGCGGTCCGCCGAGCCTGCCGTGACCAATCAGGCTCGCCACAGGGCGCAGCCAAGGCTTCGGAATCGACTGCAGCCCATTCACCGAGCCGCCACGGCGAGGCCGCCGTGGCAACCATTTCCGGAATCTTCAATCAGGCAATCGCCTGCCCTCTTGGGGAACAGAGCGAAAAGATAACTTTATGCAGGGGCTTTATTCTGACATGCTGTTCACCAAGGGGTCTGGGGGCGCGATGGGTCTCGGGTCGTGATGGGTCTCGGGTCGTGATGGGTCTCGGGTCTGGAGTCGCGATGGGTCTCGGGTCTCGGGTCGCGATGGGTCTGGGAGAGCGAGCGTGGCCGAGTTGCCGCCATTTGGCGGCATTCATTCGCCATGTGTGCCCGCAAGCGACAGGAATAACGTGGCAAGACTACTGATCAATTCGTCTGCCTTTTCTTGGATGGCGCACGACTCGATTTGTCCACCAGTAAAACCATGGTTGATGGAGTTCCGGATTGCCTTGACTTTTCCGTATGCGTCGCGAATCTGGGCAAAACCGGCATTGCTCATGATGATTTCTCCCAAATGTATCCGCTGGCTTTGCATGTTATCATCTTTCTTTTTGGGAACCAACGGGTAGTATAATTGCTCTGGATGCTGGTAAACTGTGTTGCTCTCTATGCCCAGTAAAACCGAGATGAAATCTCTTCTCTCCCGTTGCGTTCTCTGGGCAGTTCCTTCGGCCAGCCCCGCCTCTTTTAGCGCTGTTTCCGAACAAATGCCATGCTCGGGATTCAGGAAAAGGTCCACTCCGGCGGAAAAGCAGGTCTCCTGAAGAATGGTATAGAGCTGGGGATACAATTTGAATTCGCCGCACCATCGCGCCATGGCAAAACCGTTCTTCCACGATGGGGTTGGACAGAATTGAAATTGATTGAGCAGCATCTCCACCTGCACGAAAAGCGGCATCAGCTGCGGCAAATAGTTGCTTTGCTTTATGGAATGATTGATATTGTGAAGGGGGTTCAGAATCTCATTCTGGTAGTCCAACTGTTCAATTGCATGCAAATTGGAGACGAGCGCATAGTCTGCCAGTCGATCCAGGGCATTGACAAAGCGGAGCGTTTCATCCTGGCCGTCAATCCCTCTGGAATGCCCTTCCACCAGATGCTTCAAGGCATTGGTCCGGCCGTATTCCAGGAAGTCGTGGATCGCATTGGTCCAGTCGTTGAGCCGATAGAACTCCGTGAGCGGGAAAAGCGGAGAACAGTCCACCTCTTGATCAGAAACTATCTGGGAGGATGAGTCTGAGGTGTCCGGTTCCAGCAAACTGTCAATGTGATGCCTGAGAAATCTCCCCTTCTTGTTCGCCTCGAAAGCGCCGTATTCACAATGCACGACCTCGGTCTTCTTGACCACGTGCAGATAGTTGAAAAGAATCGTCATGATGAGGGGATGATGGCGAAAGGCGTGAGTGGGGTCAAAACAGATTTTCGCATTTTCCTCGATGTTTTCACAAAGCACGTCGAAAATCTCCCATAGTTCCTGCATATTTTTGCCATCCTTGATTTCAATGGTCACCGGGGGAGCCAGTTTCAACCGCTCGCACTCCTGGTAGAAATTCTGGCGATAGAGCTGAAACAGCGGATCCTCCTCCGCATGGGCCTTCGCCTTCTTCTGACGTGGAAGAGGAGAGCACCGGCTGCGATCCTTAGGGAAAAACGTATCCAATGCCTTTCCCGTCGCAAAAATGAAGGCGGGTGCGTCGGGCGCAAAGATCTTGCGAATCGCGTTCTGGACGAATTTCGCCTGGATTGACTGCTTCCCATCCGTGTAGGTAGTGGGAATGTAGTCCCCCAACCCAATGGAGGCGACGAAGACGGTTGCTTTACTTTGATTCATAATGATTCCACGGATCTGGGCCTTCCTACCCCCTCCGCGCACCACGCTTTCGTAATATAATAGCGGTAGGTCACTCGGCTCAGCACGTCCCAATTGAGCCGGCGGGAGGAAGGCAATAAATCCGGCCCGCCGGGCCAGCCGGCTATCCGGCAATGCGGCCGCCGCCCGTCCCGCCGCTCTTGCGCTCCGGGGGCTTAGCAGTGGTCGGGACGAGGGCTTGGCGCTGCGGATCCTTTTTCATCACGACGAGCAGTTCCTCGACGGCGCTCGCGAGTTCTTCGAGGGAGGGACGCGCATTGGGGTTGGCGTGGCCGTCCTTGAACATCCGGATGAAGGCGTCCTTGAGCCGGTAGGTCAGCCAGCTCCACATGTTGTACCATCCGCCCTTGGGGAGCAGGCAGCCCGCGCCCGTGCCCAGGGGGCAGCGCCCGTTGAGGAGGTTCTCGTCGGGGGTGCCGCAGTTGGCATGATGCACGGGGTCGCAGAAGTTGTAGGGATGCATGCCGCACATCAGGAGATTGAAGACGGTGAGGGCGGCGCCGAATTCGACCTGGTGGATGCCGCGCGGGGCGTCCAGCAGGCGTTTGTTCCGCAGCAGCTCCGGCGCGACGTGCGAGGGGAAATAGGTGCGTGTGATGTTCGCGCCCTGTGCGCCGGGAATCTGGTAGCTGTCGCAGTCGATGAAGGAGACTTTCCCGTCGGGCGAGACCAGGAAGTTCGCGGGGTTGAAGTCGTTGATGAAGACCTGCCGCGAGGCCAGCAGCCGCACCTTCTTGATGAAGTCGAGGGCGGTCAAGGCGAGATTGCGGCGCGTCCAGCCGGGGAAGCGCATCTGGATGAACTTCGGCCCGCGCAGGGTGAGGAAGGAAGCGCCCGTGCACTTCTTCATGACGAAGCCGACCAGGCGCTTCCGCTCATCGAAGACGCTCATCTTCGGCCACGCCAGGAAGTCCATCTGCGCACAGGCCTCCAGCGCGACCATGTCCTCGATGCGCCGCCGCAGCTGGGCCGCCTTGCGGGGATCCCGAAGGATTTCCTCCTTGAAGACCTTCACCAGGAACTTGGGATATTTCGGGACTTCATAGACAGTGCCTTCGCCGCCCGCCCCCTTGGCGCTGTCCGGATCGAACTGCACGGGGTTGCCGCTGGGATCGTAGAGAGTGAACCGGCCGGCCGTGGCGACGCTCGCATCCTCGACGGCGTCCAGCCACCCGCCACGGGGGGCATACGACGGCGCGGGCGTGAACTGTGGGAACGACTGCGGGACGGGAGACGGCGCAACGGGGGAGGTGGTGCGGAAGATGTTCATGAAGGAGGAAAAGATGCTCGTCATAATGATGATCTCCTATGATGGGTGATGGTGGGATGGTTTCGTTCGGTTCACTCCCTATAAGGACGCCTCCGCGCGGTTTTCCGGCGACCCCACTGGAATCTGCAGGGAAATCGAGGGGAAGAAGATGGCATCCTGGAGCACCATGCCGGAGATGATCCGCTGCGTTTTCTCATGGAGCCACGGATACTGCTCGGCGTGGTCGCGGAAGAGGTCGTTGGAAATGATCACGCTGCCCGGTTGCGTGTCCGCGAGATGCAGCAGCACCGCGTCGGCGGCCGTCCCCGCAGGCACCTGCAGGAAGTGCTCCGGGCGCCCGCGAAGCAGCGCCTCGTACTGCGCCGCCTCCGCGGCGTCCCGCTTGGCGAGGATATGGCGCGCGGTGGCGTCGAAGAAGACGCGGTAGCGCAACCCCTGGCGCTCCAGGTAATCCGCGAGGCCCAGGACATAGCGCAGGGTGATGCCGCTCCCGAAACGATCCCAATACAGGATGTTGGAGCCGTCCAGCAGATACTCGGTCACGCCATCGGACGCCGCCGGCGCCATTGGCGCGGGGGCGGCGGGGGCCGGTGTCTCGCTGGCCTCCGCTTCATAGGTCTGGGAGATGGTCTGCCCGACCTCGGCAAAAGCGTCGCAGAGGGCGCCGCGCTGCGGAAAGACGATCTGCGTGCCCGCGATCCGGCGCAGTGCATCGCAGTCTGGGGAATCGCCCAGCGCAATCGCGTGGCAGACCAGCTTGCCCGCGGCACAGGCGTTCCGGATGTCGGCGGCGACCGCCGTGTAGTCGTCGGAGGAATCCTTGCCGTCGGAAAGCAGAATCAGTTGCGGAGTGACTTGGCGCCGCCCTGCCTGGCGATATTGTTCGCTCTGCGCGGCAAGCATCTGCAGTGCCAGGGAGAGGGCGGCGCCGATCGGGGTGTCGCCCTTGGGGCGGATGGCAAGCGAGGCGAGCCGGGATTCGCGGAACGGCGTGAACTCTTCCAGCACGCCAAGATTTTCGCCCATGCTGATCGCCGCCAAATCCAATTCCGCCTGCGCAAAACTCGTGTCGATCAAGGTCTGCTGGAAGACCCGCAGCGACTGCTTCAGGTCGCGGAGGCCCTTGCCCCACATGCTGTGCGAGGTGTCCAGCACCAGCACCACCGCGCAATGCGGCATGTCATTCCGGCAAATGAGGGCGGATCCGTTTTCGGCTTCGTAGATCTCTGCTTCGGTATTCATTTCATTCTCCTGAGGGTTGGTGTGCCATGGAACTGTCATCACCTCCTTTAAGCGCGCATCCCCGCCATTTTCCGGCTCCCGCGCCCAAATTCGCATATTTTTCTGGACGCAATGTTCCCAAAGAGGGGCGGCAATCGCCGCCCCGTATGGGAAAACCGAGTATTAAGATATCATTTGAACCAAACGATCTTGTCCGTGAAAAAAGACGACAGCAGGATCGTGCGTCTCGGCTCCTGCCTGGATTCGATGCCCGGGCGGGTCTCTTGCACCGCAGGGGAGTCGACCACGAGGTATCCGCCGATGGCGACCCGGTCACCGTTCTTCAGCATATTCCCGATCTTGTGGTAGCAAAGCACCCGGTATGTCGTGCCGTCCTCTGCGGCGATCCAGCATTCGGAGCGCTTGTAGCAGGCTGAATCCGCGGCGGCAATGACTCCGCTGACCTGGATTCTTCCATGCAGCGAGGCATCGCGGTTGAAGGCCAACGGCTGGCTTTCGGGATCCGGCGAATACATCAGCGAGATCTGGATGTCCTGAAACAGAAATGTTTCGCAGTAGCGGCATTCGGAAATGATCTTGCCGCCGCCGTCGTCGGTTCCACCGGGAAATGCCTCTTTGATGCATTTCCAGCTTCCCGATTTACTGGAGACCTTGAAAACGCCACGCCGTAAGTTCAATGACAGTCGTTCGCGCAGTTTTTGGATTTCCTCCGGCAAGCCCGTCACCAGCAAGTCGTAGTCGGAATCCGGACGGTGAAGATTCAGGAGCCTTGAATTGGTTATATACGCATTCCGTTGCACGTCAAGGCCGGCAGGCAAGAAGACAAGTTCATTCAGCGGTCCGATCAGGGCCTCAGGCAGGAAAACGGGAGACACCCGTTCGGGATTCTTGAAGCGGACTCCTCCCGTCGTGCCCAGAATGGCGTCCTCCGGAAACAAGGCGGAATTAAGCGCATTGTCAATCAAGTATTTCTGGTATTTTGCCGCCTCTGTGAAAGCGTGGGGAATCTTCACCCACGCATCATCCCCTTGCCACTCATATTTCCTCTTGACAAGCATGCAGCCCTGCATAAATCTCCCGTCCCAGACCAAATCCAACGCTTTCCTGCCCTGGAGGTTTAAATCCAGGCAATAGCCGCCGGTCATGCAGTGTGAATCATCAAACAGGGCGTCACTGAGTTTCAAGACCCTTGCATTGCCAGAACCACTGGTTTGCCTGACCGCGCTCCACGCCTCTGGAAGTAGTTCGGACACCTTCATGATCTTGGTTTCACCCCGCGGCGTCGTCAGAACCACATCAAAATCACGATGCGTACGCTGGCTATGCTCTATCATCACCTGCCGGCATACGCCGCAGGGAATCGCCGATTCTTCATTGGAACAGGCGACACACAACACATCGACATCCGGTTCGCCGGCCATTGTCGCCTGATACAGCGCCCCCATTTCCGCATGTATATTCGTTGAATGGTTATAGGAAGAATACTGGCCAGCCGAAAAAATGCGACCGGTTGCCGCGGACCTTGCCGCCGCCCCGTATCTCGTTCCTTTGACGCCTGTCAGGAAAGACTTGACCACCCCGGCTCTTGCCGCGGCAATGACGTTGTGATAGGAAATGAACCGGCAGAAATCCGCCAGGTTCTCCTTCATTTCAAAGACCAGACGAGATTGCTCCTGCCGGCAAGCCAGTCCTGCGATTTCCGCCTGAAACATCCCGGACGCATTCCGCGAGACCCCTGAAATACGAACCGGTCCGCCGGGGGTTGTGGAAGCAAAGCCGGCAACCACTTTGCCGGCCAGGCCAAATGCCGACAAGGCATCACGCCAGGCTTCCAATGATTCTGGTCTGTCCTTGCGGTAGACTATGATGAACGCATCGCAGGCTTTCAACATTTCCGGGCAATCGCCGTCCTTTGGCATGAGGGGCGGCCGGGGAAATACCTCCCCGCCAGGATGGCTTTCGGCGGGCAGATCGACGATGGCAATATCCTGGCTCTGTTTCAGCCTCTGCATAGTCCGAATGATGCGCTCCGCCGTCCCGACATCCCCCTTGCGTTTCCGGAGACCATTTCCGCGCGTGGGGGCATCCTTGGCGCCGGCCTCCCAACCGCATGCCCAGATTCTGCACCAGTTCGGAAACAAACCGCTCAGGCATTTGCCGAATGATTTTGAAAAAACGGACTTCCCGCTGCCTGGGTCTCCAAGTATCCCCACGACAAAACCATTCCTGGAACCAGCCTCAGGATTGAACGACCCCGCGAATTCCGGCGAAAAAACATATTCAAGCGGGCCGGATTCCTGCTTCAGGCGGATGTCGTTTTTTCCGGCCAGGGCGGCATAGACGCCCAAGGCGGCGTATCCGAAAGAGCCGCCAGCGCCGGAAATGCACAATGGCCTGTCTGGGTGTTGCGGCGACGGCATTTCCCCGGGGACTTCAAGATCGGCAGCCTCATCCACGTCCCATTCTCCATCGGGAGCATTGGCGGCGACATGGAGCACATCCAACGGACCGTCTGAAGAAAAGGCATACCACCTCTTCCGCTGGCACGCACGCTCATCTGCCCGCTTGATGGAGAATGAAGAATGATGCGGTCCTCCACTCCTGCATGTGATGGCGCGCGCGCCAAAGAGAGTCAGGTAGTATCCAAGCGCAAAATGAACCGGCCGCGCCCCGATTCCGGTGAGAATGACATCCCGTCCAGCGACCGTTTCGCGGAGGTCAAATATCTGACTGTAGGCGTCTTCTGGCATTTGAAAGCCGCCCGCGCCCGTCAGGTCGATGGACAGTCCTTCGACCGCCTCTTCCATGAGGAAAAATCTGCGCCCGGGAAGGACGGCGTTTGGAATCACATCGCTATTCATGGAAGTTTCCCTTTTCTATGAATGAACGCACCGCCTTTTTACAAGCCTCGACCGTCCCGACAAAGACTGCACCCGCTGAATGCTCGTGTCCTGCCCCGCCAAAATGTTCCGCGATTTGTCGTGCCGTGACGGGCGCGCCCTGGCGGCTCCGCAGGCTGATCCTGATTTCATCCCCGCCCGCCGGCAGGGGATAGATGAAAACGGCGATTTTCGCCCCTCTTATGGACAGGGGAATATTCGGGAAGTCCTCCGTGTCCTGCTTGGCACATTGGGTCTCGGCAAAGTCCTCCGGGGTCAAAGAGATGGCGGCGACAATGCCTTCGCGCCAAAGCTCAAGTGAGTTGATCGCACGTTTCCGCAGCGCGAACACATTGGCGGGTTCCTGCAGGAAAAGCTCGTCATTCAGCCATGTGGCACGGATTCCCAACGAAAGCAATTCCGCGGCGCACATGAATGTCGACGGTTGAATTCCCCTTGAAAACCGGTTCGTGTCTGTGGCGATTGAAACCCACAAGGCCTCTGCCGTTTGCCGATCCAACCGCCATCCGAAGCATTTCGCAAGATTGAAAACAAGCTCGCCGGTGCTGGAATAGTCCTTTACCACATAGTTCACATCACCGAACAAGATCTTGCCGTGATGATCGATATCCACCGTGGGGACCCTGCCAATCCAATGCCGCAGCCGGTCATCGCAAATGCGCGATGGCTCCGCACAGTCAAGGCAAATGAACAAGTCCGGTTCATTCGTAAAATCATACTCTTGAAGATCAATGATTCGGTCAAAATCCTCTAGCACCCGCGGCGTCCCGACATGGGACTTGCATAGAAGCACGTCCACATGTTTCCCTTGATTCAAGAGCAGCCGCCGCAATGCCAATGCCGCGCCGACGGCATCGCCGTCAGGAAACTTGTGCCCTGTGACCACAATATGGCTGCTGGACAATATCAGAGCCTCCAGCTTTCCTTGCAGCGATGAATCAATTTGACCGGCAGGCTGAGAAGGATCCATGACGAGTTCCAACGGTTGCAAAATGCCAGGTGCCTCGATTCGCGTGCGCCAAATGCCCCAAAAACAGGAAGCAGTCCCCAATTTTGGCGGCGCTCTGTTCCCCACGCAGATCGGCCATGGGGGGTCAACAAATGAACCCGTCTCGCGTCTCCTGACTTCGCCCGTTTCTCCACCACCTGCACAACTTGGGGAACAAGGCATTCGGCAACTGCGTAATGGCCTTTAATCTACATTCATCCAGTTGTTTTACAAGCGACCATCCGCTTTTCCGCCCCGACGGGGAAAGCGCTGCCTTCCGGGATGCCCTTTTGCCTGGGCGCATGTGGTCAGCCCGCCAAGCCGGCACGACCAGAAGAGAGAACCAGACGACAAAGGCATGAGGCGGGCGCCAGCCACAAGGCGGCGAATGCCTCTATGCCATTTGCCACATGAAGGATGGCGCGTCGCCATCATACGGCAAGACGTTTTTCCTGTGTTATATTTTGTGCCGGATTGTCTTCCGTCCCCCCTGCGTAGGTCTTTCTGGCGTGGCGGCAACCGGCATCGTCCTTTCTATCAACGTTCTCCCATTATGACTACCTCTTCCGCTGACGAATCCCGCGCAAACTGGCTCTTCTTTTCCGAATCCATGACGGCGGAATGGAACCAGGAAGCCAGCCGCCTCCTGACCGACCTGCTGCACACTTCCATCCAATGCGCCATCACGCTGCCGACCAAGGATGACGCACGCCAAGCGCTGGCCCAAAACACCGATCTACACGGCAAGATCACCCTGACATTCGACGACCTCGGCAAATCCTTCGACGTGGATCAAATCCTCCTCCCCTATGAGGGGCTGTTTGTTCGCCACAAGGAAAACAGCCAACGCCCTTTAATCATGGTCTGGAACTCCTGGCTGGATGAAATGCCGGGCCTCCGTCTGGTCCGACTTCCACAACAGGAAGGCCAGAACGAGCAGCAGCGCCAGAAATTGGAATGGCGCCTCGGCCTGCCAGGCGGCGGCTTCCTAAAGTCCACCCAGAAGGCCGGCAAAAAAACAGGGACACCCACCGCAAGCGTTGAATCCGGACAGGAAAGCTCCCGCAAGTCCACCCAAAAGGCCGGCAAAGGAACGCCCAAGAAGATTCCCCCATTCCTCAAGGAGTTCATCCAGAATAACTCCGGTCTCTATCCCGATGTGAAGATGGAGACGGTGAACACCTGGAAAGACTTGCTCGGCTTGCTTTCTTCCCTGCCAAAGGAGGAAAAAGGAGCCTCCGACCTGGACGACCTGGAGCATCGCATCCTCATCACCTTCCCCGTCTGGCTCAAATTCCAGCTCGCACGGCAGCTCTTCCAGATGGCCAGCGATCAGACCAAGGACGCCCGCTACTGGCCCGACGCACTTCTGGAAGCCCTCCAGGAGGATCGCTCCCATGATCGCCCCCGCCTCCAAAACAGCCTCATTCCCATCCAGAACCCGCACTATGCCTCGCAGGCCGGGCTGGTCTTTGTCGAGCCCCGGAACGCCCTCGAACTGGCGGCCCGCCTGACCCATGTGAAGCGCCTGCGCATCACCCAACAGTCCGCCAAGAGCATTCCGGAGGCCTACCGGCAGATCCACCCGTCGTTCAAAGGCCGCCTCTGCCCCGTGGACAGCCCCGAGTCCGAATGGGTCGGCCTCGCCCTCCAGCTCGCACAGGGCGCCACCGTCAATGCCCAGGGACTCATCCGCCCCGCCCCCGAAAATGACCCGCTGGCGCAACTGGGCTGGGGCGCTGGCCTCATCCCCTTCTACCCGCACAACGACGGCGCCCGAAATATGATGGGCGCCAAAAATCTGCGCCAGGCCCTCCCGGTCGCAGCCCGCGAGGCCCCCGCCGTCCTCTCCGGCGGCGAAAAGACCCTGGCGGACTTCATGCGACCGTTTGCAGGCCTTGGCCTCTTCCCCGACGACGGAGACACCCTCAAGCTCGGCGTGGATCTGCTGACCGCCTATCTCCCCTGGAAAGGCTGGAACATGGAGGACGCCATCGTCATCAGCGAAAGCGCCGCCGACAAAATGGGGATTGGACACCAGGCCACCAGGCGCTTCACACGGACCATCCCCGTCGGCGTCGAACTGGACAAGGATTGCAGTACAGGCTATCTAGTCGAAGGAATGGTCCCCAAGGGCACCCTTCTTCATCACGGCGATCCCGTCGCCAGATTCCGCACCCAGGACGGCACAACTTTCACCGTCTCCTACGAGGAGGACGCGCCGGGTCTCGTGGCCGCCATCGCCCTCCAGCGCAAGCAGCCTTACATGGACGGCGTCTTCACCTATGAAGTCGAGTTCCAGATCCCGCTCCGTCTCGGCGACAAGCTGATGGGGCGCCACGGCAACAAGGGCGTCGTCGGACAGATTCTCCCCGACGAACAGATGCCGCGCCTGCCGGATGCGGCCGAACTGGGCGAATGGCGGAACCGCCCCATTGAAATCCTGCTCAATCCGCACGGCGTCATCTCCCGAATGAATCCGGGGCAGCTCCTCGAAACCCACCTGGCATGGCTTCTGCACCACAATCACCGGGATGCCGAATTCCTCACGCCGTCCGACCGGCGCCCCTGCGGCTATCCCGACATCGACCGCCTCGACCACGATAAAATCCAGCAGCTTCTGGAAGAATCCGGCCTCGACCGCTACGGGAAAATCCGCCTGACGCTGCCCGACGGCAAGCAAACCCTCTCCCCCGTGCTGGTCGGCTACGAGCACATCGTCCGCCTCGCCCACATCCCGATGCTGAAGGAGCAGGCCCGCCGCGGCGGCGATTCCTATCTCTACAGCAGCAAGACGGGGCAGGCGATCCATGGCCGCCGCCTGGGCGGCGGCCAGCGCCTCGGCGAAATGGAGGTCTGGGCCCTCGCCGCCTACAACGCCAACCATATCCTCGATGAAATGCTCGGGCCCAAGGCCGCCGCCCCGCAAGCGCCCGCCAAATTCCCCGAACTCCTCCGGGACTACCTCCGCGCCCTGCTCATCGAATGGAAGGACGGCCACCTCCAGTTCTCCCGCGATCCAAAGGCTCTGAAGAATCTCCTTGGCGGCGAAACCCACCAGGTCTCCTCGGTGGAATCCCTGGACAAGAGCGTTGTCTTCGACTTCCGCTGCCAGCACGAAGAATGCGACGGCACGCACTTCGAGAAAATCCGCGTCCCCCTCGACAACGCCCAAAAGAACGATACCCCCAGCCTGAAACTCGGCTGGCTCCTCCGCTCATGGGGATATTCGGCGGAAAACGCCACCCCGCGCTCCGAACATTCCCTCGCCTTCCCCATCCAAGACTGCGCGACCGGCGCCCCCGCCGGAACGCTGCTCCTCGAAGCCCAAGACTTCAACCCCCAAAAGAAATTCTTCAACGCGACGCTCACCCCCGAAGGCACCCCGCCCGCCCGCTGGCCCGACAACATTGTCATCCATTGCCGCCGCACATTCAAAGGCGATAAGAAGGAAGGAAAGAACAACGGAAACGCGCAAACCCTGTGGGATAAATTGAAGACCAGGCCTGCCGAACTCGGCGAAATTTCCGTCGTCTGCGAAAAGCACCAAAGCCAGGAGCTGCGCGGCCACGCCCGCGCAGGCGCCGCTTCGACACTCACCCCCACGAAGCACTCGCTTTTCGACCCCGCCATCTTCGGGGATGTCCAAAAAACATCCGCCAAATCCCGCAGCCAATGGGGATTCATCGAACTGCCCGTCCCCATCCCCTATCCTGAAAAACTGAACGGCTTCACCGTCCCGAAAGGCGCCCCGGAAATCACCATCCTCCCCGTTCTCCCGCTCTGCCATCGCCCTCTCGCCATCCATCCCGATAGAATCAACCTGGATACGCTGGATCAGGATGGTTATCTGCCCGTCCTGGAAGCCTGCAAGGCATACACGAAAGGAAAAGACAACTCAAAGAACGCTCCAAAGAAAAAAGAACAACTGAAAAAAGCTGTCACGAGGCTCTTTCAGATCATCATGCAATTCCTCGACGGGAAGACCGGCTTCGTGCGCTACAATGGCCTCGGCCGCCGCGTCGACCGCTCCGCCCGAATGGTCATCGCCCCCAATCCGGAACTCAATTGGAACCAAGCCGGCATCCCCGTGCAAGTCCTCTGGGAACTGATGGGCGATCAAGTCCTTCAATCCAATACGCCGCCAGCCGGCATCGGCGTCATCGGCGAACGGCTGGAGGGGCAGGACGCCATCACCTCCGATCGCGCCAGCCAGCAGTTGGCACAGGAACAAAAAGCGCTGGAACAGCTGGCAAAATGGAATCGGCGCACCCCACGCACCCCCGAAATCGCCGACCGCCAGGAACGGCTCCTCACGCGTTTCCTGGAAGACCATCCCGACACCCTCGTCCTCCTGAACCGCCAGCCCTCCCTCCACCGCTACAGTTTCCACGCCTTCCACCCCGTCCCCATCCCCGGCGACACCGAGGTCATCCAGCTCTCCCCTCTCGCCTGCAAAGACTTCGGCGCCGACTTCGACGGCGACGAAATGGTCCTGCACTTCCCCCTCTCGCCCGAGGCGCAGGAAGATGCCAGGCGCCTCCTCCCCGACCACAATCTCCTCTCCCTCGCCAATGGCAAACCCACCGCCCATTACGAACAGGACTTCGTCATGGGCACCTACTGGCTCCTCACGAAGCCCTCCGGCCTCGAAGACCTCTGCGAAGACTTTCAAAATCTACTGCAAGGTGCAGGCATATCCTCCACGCCTTCGAAAGATGAACATAAAGAGCTCCTCCCGAAAATCTGCAACAAACCCAGCGATTCGGCGATATCCATCATCTCACGCTGGATGCGCCTCGCTCTCGAAGCCTGCACCCGCGCGGGAGTCTCCTTCGGATTCTATGACTGCCTCAGCCTGCAAAAAGACCTCGCCAAGCAGAAATGCCCCGAAGACGACAACTCGATCCTGGAGGACAAGGTCAAGAAGCACTTGGAAGAAGTCTGCAAACCTGAAAAAGTTGACTGGGCGACGCCAGGCCTCCATATCGCCGCCATGTCCACTTCCGGCGCCCGCGGCAAGCCCGAGCAGCTGCGGCAGCTCATCGCCGCCCGCGGCGATCTCCAGACCTTCGGCCCCGACGGCAAACCCATATTTTTCAAAAGGACCTTGTGCGATGGGCTAAACGCCTCCGACTCCTTCTCCGCCGCGATGAACGCCCGCCATTCCTTCTGCGACAAAAAACTGGGGACCGCCCAGGCCGGCGCCATCACCCGCCGCCTCGTCTTCGCCCTCTGGCCTTATGTCGTCGATGGCGGCAAAATCCGCTCCATCCTCGACAACTCCATCCTCTGCCCTGCCGAGGACCTCTTCAAGGACGGAAAGGACGAAAAGGACGAAAAGGACGTACTGCGCGAAGCCATCAAAGACGACGCCCTCTTCCCCATCGGCCTGGTCGCCGCCCAGTCCATCGGCGAACGCGGCACCCAGCTCTCCATGCAGAGCTTCCACACCGGCACCACCGCCTGCGACCTCAAATGGGTCAAAGCCCTGCTTGAACTGAAAAGCCAAGATGGCAAGGACAGCGCCGCGGAAGACGACTTCTGCACGGAATTCCAAAAAGACGGCTCCCCTTACGAAAAACTCAATCCCGCCTATTTCCGGCTGCTCTGGCGCGTCATCAGCAAGAGCGACAAGCGCACCCTGTCTTCCGCCGCCGCCGCCAACGACGACCACGACCTGCTGACCTCCATCGCACACACCCAGACCTGCCAGAAACTCCTGGAGGCCGCCGCCAGCCAAATCCCCATTCGCCGCGATTCCCCCGTCGCCCACGTCTTCTTCGCCGACTTCTAACCCCCGTCCAAAAATGGCTACCGCTCGCGTCCAAACTCAGGCCCCCGAACCAGCCGCGACCAAGGCACCTCTCACGATCAATCGCGCCGACCAGACGCTCTGCAACGAGGCATCCCCTTCGGAGATCGCGCACCTCCTTCAAGACCTCGAAAAACACGGGGAGATTATCCCCATCCCCCTGGTCGATGCCGACACCGACAACGTCGATCCCGACGACCTCGACGATTCCCTCGGCGAAGACGATCCCGAACTCTCCCTGGACGATGAAGACGCCCTCGATGTCGATGACCCTTCCGACGAGGCAACGCCCGTATACGGCAACGGCACGCTCGTCCAGCCCGATGACCTGCCGCAGGATGGCACAGCGGACAACTTCGTATTCCGCGTCCGGATTGCCGACGGCAAGGCCACCTGCCGTTTCAACGGCATCGACGGCCTTGCCGCCACCCCCAAGACCCCCCGAAGCAAAAACATCCTCGACTACCTGTATCGGCGGCATAGCCTCCTCAAAGCGCTCGCCCAGTGGCTCGAAGAATCTCGCCAGGCATTCCTCTGCTCCGGCGATCCGTGGGACCTCGGCGCAAATGCCCACGTGGAAGGCAAAGAATCTTTCGTCCCGGTCATCGCCAATACCGGTGGAACAACACAAACAAAAGATAAACGCACTTTCCTGTGGGACAAGCTACCCACAAAAACCAACCCGGAGACGTTCGCGCGCTATCTCTCCCATGTCCGGCTTGTCTGGGACGACGGACAATGCGACCTGAAGAAGATTCTCTTCAGCAAAGACGCAAAGCTCGCCTGGGCCGCCCAGGCCTGCCTCCGGCGGTGCCTGGAATACGGCGCGCCGCTCCCCGAACGCCTTGACGACGACGACCCCAACCTGGAGCAATCCCTGAAAGACTACTGCGCTCTTGCGGGAGTCACATACAATTCCAAACTCGTCGAACTCGCCCAAATGCACGCAACAGGAGTTCTACCATGACGACCATCGGCAAAGACCACGTGTTGACCAACGGCAACAAAGTACAATACGACCAGCTCGCCGCCATTGAAATCCCCGAAGTCAGTCGCTTCAAGGTGCACCTCCTCTGCCTCTTCGACCGCGACCACGAATCCCTCCCTCTTGCAGGCAAAGATTTTGAAAAGGTGTTTCTGCTTTGCCAGCGCCCCATCGATGTCGACGAACTGAAGAACGTCAGCGAGACCGTCGTCGAGCAAGGCGCCTCCGAAGTCGTGCATCTCCATTTCAAGGAGTCCCCCGAAGAGGTCTTTCCGCAGATCCAAGAACAGTGCGTCAAATGGAACCAGTGCCCGGAAAGAGAGAACCCCGCCTTGAAAACCAAGGATTATGTCAAGTTCCAGTCGACCAGCCGCGATTCCACCAACCACCTCTATTCCACCGCGGTCTTCGCCCACATGGGCAAACTCCTCCTCCAGCTCCAGCGCATCGCCAAGATTTTCGCGGATCAAATCCGTCGCCTCTTCCCGAGCGGACGCGACCTTGAAGCCTACCGCGATAAAATCAAGGAAAAAGTCAAAAACCCCAAGGCTAAGATGGATTCCAAGGGAACCGACATCCTCCGCCTGCCAAAGGTCCTCCTCCTCGGCGACAGCGGCGTCGGCAAGACGCTGATCGCCAATTACCTCCAGGAACGCATCCGCATCGAACTCCAGCCTTTGTTCAAGAGTTCCAAGCAGGACCAGCACCATCCGCCGCGCATCCCCATCCCCGAATTCAACCGAAAGGAAGACGACTTCGAATACCACCTCTTCGGATATGCCAAAGGCGCCTACACCGGCGGTTCCGCGGACGGCAACTGCGGCCTCCTCGCGCGAAATCTCGGACAGGTCGTCTTCCTCGACGAAATCGGCGCCGCCAATTCCATCATCCAAGGCAAGCTCCTCGCCTACCTTGACGACTACATGATCCGCCCCCGAGGCCTCAATGGCAATTCCATCTTCTGCCCCACACTCATCGTCGCCGCCAGCAACGAGACCGAGAAAATCCGCAACTCGGTCGAATTCCGCAACGACCTCATCAATCGCTTCGATCACCAGCTCCCCATTCCCAATCTGAAGGAACGCCTTGCCGGATGCAAGGACAATTTCAAATACATCCTCGACTGCGTCCTCCAGGATGGCGATTTCGCCGATTTCAAAATCCAGGAAGTCGGGGAAAAGGCCTTCGACTGCCTATGGAACCACTTTGCCAACGGGTGCAAGGGAAACTTCCGCGAACTCGAACAATGCATGCGCGACGCCTGCCAGCGCGCCAGCGACGACAAGCGGGACTACCTGGTCCAAGCCGACATCCAATTCAATGAAACGACGTCCGCATAACGCGGCACTAGCCAATCCCCGCCCCCCGGATGCGGATGCCGCCCTATTCAGCGGCATCGCCTCCAGCGGGGTTCTGTGCCAGGCTATTCCTATTGCCGCCCCGCAGGGGGAATAAACAGCCGGGCCTTCCGGATTTTCCCGGGCCCGCATTTGCCCGCCGGTTGGTCTTCCGGATTTTCCCGGGCCATGCATTGACCCGGCGTGTGCCGGCGGGCTTGCCCGCCGGCTGGCCTTCCGGATTCTCCCGGGCCCCGCATTTGCCCGGCGTGTGCCGGCGGGCTTGCCCGCCGGCTGGCCTTCCGGATTTTCCCGGGCCCCGCATTTGCCCGGCGTGTGCCGGCGGGCTTGCCCGCCGGCTGGGTTTCCGGATTCTCCCGGGCCATGCATTTGCCCGGCGTGTGCCGGCGGGCTTGCCCGCCGGCTGGCCTTCCGGATTC
>JAEEGL016380537.1_pt1 | contig 69244 bp, 49 predicted proteins | sample 9134231 | NCBI WGS metagenome assembly JAEEGL01 (sample SAMN16246548, study PRJNA631951) | gut metagenome | biome: gut microbiome; feature: rumen; material: fiber-attached | host: Bos | place: Iran: Karaj | collected 2018-10 | reverse complement strand
TGCCAAAGTTGACCGCGACCGACTTGAGAGACAGCGCCCGACTGGCACACAAAACTCAAAAAAAACGATTTGTGTGCCAAAGTTGACCGACCGCGAAGTAAAAGACAGCGCCGCAGAAAAAAGACTTTAAAATAGTTGAGAAATTGCCACCGTGATAAACCTTGCGACCGGCAAACTCAAGCCGGAGCATCCTCAATTGTCTGAAAAAATCACGGAACCAGGAAAAGAGCCGGGTAAAAAAACAGCTTGCTTTCCTTTTGCCGGCTGTGGTATAATATACGCCGACAATCCTTGTTCCGCCTCGTTTGGCGGGACCGTTTAGTCCAGAAGGAGGTGAAGAATGATGAACAAATACGAAGTTATGTTTATACTTAACCCGGAGCTCAGCGAAGAAGACACTCAGTCGGTGATCGTTAAGTTCAAGGACCTTATTGCAGGTTCCGGCGAGGTCGAAAACCTTACCGAATGGGGAAAACGCAGACTCGCTTATTTGATTCAGGATTTCACGGAAGGATACTACGTTATCATCGACTTTGCATCCAACCCTGATTTCCCGATGGAGCTTGACCGCGTTATGAGAATCAACGACAGTATCATTCGTCATATGATCACGAAAAAAGAATGATCTTGGTGTCGCTTTAGAGAGGAGACGCGTTTATGAATAAAGTTATTTTGATCGGAAGACTTGCCAGAGATCCCGAACTTCGCTATACTGCTACGAACACTGCTGTATGCCAGTTTACTGTAGCCGTTGACAGAAGGGTAAAATCTGAAAATCAGCCTACTGCGGACTTCATTCCCGTGGTGGCATGGCGTCAGACGGCTGAATTCGTGTCCAAATACTTTTCCAAAGGAAACCGCATCGCGGTCACTGGCTCGATCCAGGTAAGAAACTGGGACGATAACGAAGGAAAAAGACATTACGCGACCGAAGTCATTGCCGACGACATAGAATTTGTCGAGAGCAAGCGCCAGGATAACGGATACAGTTCCGCGCCGCTGCCTGAAGAACCCGCTTTCGGCAGGTCTGCTCAGGCCGCTCCGGCTTCCAAAACGGAAAATAACTCAGTTTCGAACGCTTCCGCCGATAATAATGACACTTACTTTTCGCTCAACGACGAGGATAACTGCCCGTTCTGATTGAGCGCCGTATTTTAGGAAAGGAGAGTTCAATATGCCCTACGCAAAAAAAGAAAATGCAAGGGAAGGCTCTGACAAAGGCGACAGCAAAACGATGACCAGAGTACGCAGATCGAGAAAAAAGGTTTGTCCTTTCTGCGCCGATAAGGTCAACGGAATAGATTACAAAGACGTGAACCGTCTCAGAAAGTTTGTTTCTGAAAGAGGTAAGATCCTCCCCAGACGTGTATCCGGATGCTGCGCTGCTCATCAGAGAGAGCTTACGATTGCAATTAAAAGAGCAAGACAAGTGGCGCTTATGCCGTTTACTGCAGATTGATTGAATCATTGATATTTATTCATTATGCGGCGCCGGGTATTTACGTATCCAGCGCCGTTTGCGGCTTTTATAATAGTTATTTATATCCAAACCGGACGGAGACAGAATGAACAACAGGTGGGTACGCCATCTTAACATGGCAGTGATTAATCTTATATTGCTTGTCGCGGGCCTGACGCTGACTGCGTATTACTGTTTTTCGAACGGTAATATCAGCATGGGGATCATTGTCGTCTCCCTTCTTTCACTGTGCCTTCTGCTTAACGTCGCAGTGCTCTTAATTCTGCGCCGGTACCGAATAAAGCGCGCAAAATCGCTCTCGGTATATACCGACGGCGTCGAAGACGTCCCTCCGGTAGGGACCGTTTCGGATCTTGAGATACCGATGGCCTTCCTTACGGAAGACGGTACGCTCATCTGGGCGAATAATAATCTGCGTGAGATCTTTCACGACGGCATGAAACTCAATTCGGAGCTCAGAACACTCTATAACCTAAAACTCAAAGGAAAACTTGATAATTCACTTCTGGACCTGTCAGACACCGTAGTCTTCGAGGGCAGAAGTTTCAATATGCTTGTAAACGTGGCAAGGACTGAAAAAAGCGGCCCCGAATCGTTTATGATAATCGTATATTTCATCGAGATCACACAGCTGCTGTCGCTGCAAAAACTGTACGATGAGAAAAGAGCGGCAGTCGCTGAGATCGCCGTTGACAGCTACGACGAAATCTTCCAGTCGAGCGGCGAAGCCGTTGTCAACGAGATCTCCGTCGAACTCGCGAGAATTTTTGACCGCTGGAAAGGAGACTCGGGCGCCGTTATTAAAAAACTTGTCCGCGACAGGTACCTTCTGATATGCGACGATAAGGCGCTCGAATCGTTCGAGAACGGTAAGTTCAGCGTCCTCGACATGGTAAAGAAGATCTCCGTAGGTAACCGTATCCAGGTCACGCTGAGCATCGGAGTCGGTGCGCACGGGGAAAACGCGGCGGAGAACTATTCGCTCGCCGCTTCCGCGCTTGAGCTTGCACTGAGCCGCGGCGGGGACCAGGCAGTCGTCAGAAAGGGCGGCAGAGACTCTTACTACGGCGGCAGCAATATCGACGTTGAAAGCATTAACCGCGTTAAAGCGCGCGTGATGGCTTCGATGCTCCGCGCCGAAATAGAGAAGAGCAGCATAGTGCTTATTATGGGTCATAAGAACGCGGATATGGATTCCGTAGGATCCGCGCTGACGGCTTACAGAGCGTGCGTATTCGCAGGAGTAAAAGCGCACATAGTGCTCAACGAATCGAACCCGTCTATCGACGTGTTCTACAATAAACTTCAGGAACACAGCGAATACGACGACGTCATCATTGACACGAGCTACGCCCTTAACCTGATCGATCCGAACATGCTGATCATCGTCGTTGACACGAGCAGACCGGGCTTAACGGAATGTCCGAAGCTGCTCGATTACTGCAGCAGAGTCGCGGTCATTGACCACCACAGGCGCGCCGCGGACTATATAAAAGATACAGTGCTGGATTATACCGAAACTTATGCCTCGTCTGCGAGCGAACTGCTGATAGAGATGCTCAGACATATGTCTCCCGATGCGGACGTGCCGCTGATCGAAGCGGAAGCCGTATATGCCGGGATACTCGTAGATACGAAGAATTTTACGTTTAAGACAGGCAGCAGAACGTTCGAAGTCGCGTCGTTCCTGCGTTCGAGAGGTGTGGATACGGTATCGGTGAGGCAATATTTCCAGCCTGATATGGATATGTATTCCGCCGTTTCGAGAGTCACGTCGGCAGCTTCGCTGAAGCACGGCAGGGTGGCTGTGGCGCGATGTCCGGAGGACGTTAAAAACCAGAAGCTCGTGTGTGCAATGGCTGCGGACAGACTTCTTGATATTTCCGGCGTCGATGCTTCGTTCGTACTTTCCGGATCGGGAGACGGCGTTTCCGTAAGCGGCAGATCGTGGGGAGATATAAACGTGCAGGTCATTCTGGAAAAACTCGGAGGCGGAGGCCATCTGACCAGCGCCGGAGCGTTTCTTCAGGACTGTTCGATCTCAGAAGGCGAGCAGAAACTGCTTGACGCAGTAGATTCGTATTTCAAGAATTAAAGGAGGATATTGTTATGAAAGTTATTTTGCTTCAGGATATAAAAGATCTGGGTGTAAAAGGGCAGATAGTTAACGTGAGCGACGGGTACGGGAAGAATTTCCTTATTCCGCGCAAACTAGTAAAACCTGCCACTGAAGGTGCGCTTAACGACGCGAAAGAAAAGCAGAAGGCGCAGGCTGAGAAGAAAAACCGCGAGCTTGCGCTGGCCAAAGAAGCCGCTTCGGCGCTTAACGGTACCGAGGTCGTTGTCCGCATGAAAGTCGGGGAGAACGGTAAGCTTTTCGGCGCCGTCTCAACGAAAGATATTGCCGACGCACTGAAGACGCAGAAGGAGCTTGATATTGACCGCAAAAAGATCGATATCAAAGAACCTATAAAAGTGCTCGGAAAATTTGAATGCATCGCGCGGATCTATCCGACGGTCACGGCGAAATTTACGGTAGACGTCAGACCTGAATAATAATTGCGAACTGGATTGATACTATGAAACAGCAGCTTGAACCGCAAAATATCGAAGCAGAACGTGCGCTGCTCGGCGCCGTGCTGATGGATCCGGACTGCCTTTTCGACGTGATGGAGATCTGTCAGTCGGATGACTTTTTCCGCCCGGAGCATCAGAACATTTTCGAGGCATTTATTACTCTTTCCAAGACAAAATCGATGCCCATAGATATGCTCACCGTTACCGATCTGCTCGAAAGCACCGGTAAGATGAGTACGATGAATCCGGAGTACATCGCGTCGCTCGCGGCCGACGTGCCCCTCGCTTCAAATGCGGTCGAGTATGCTAAAATAGTTGCGGCAAAATCGATGCAGCGGCGTATGCTGAAGGCTTCGTCGGAGATCGCGCGCCTGGCGTACGAGCCTGACGGGAACGTTAATATGGCGCTGGACGAGGCCGAAAAACGCATATTCGAACTCGTGCAGAAGGGCAACGTTAACAGCTACAGGCCGATTGGCAAAATACTTCCGGAAGTTTACGACAGATTGAGCGTACTTAGCTCAAAACTCAATGACCCTTCGTTCGAGGGCAATAAATTGTCCGGCATTCCTTCCGGCTTTATCGAGCTCGATGAGATGCTCTCGGGCTTCCAGGATTCCGATCTGATACTTATTGCCGCGCGCCCGGGAATGGGTAAGACCGCACTTATGCTGAATCTCGCCACGAACATTGCCGCGGGCCGATATAGATACCCGGTAGCAGTCTTCAACCTCGAGATGTCGTCTGCTCAGCTTTCCAGAAGAATAATGAGTTCATACACAGGCATCCCGGGCGAGACGCTGCGCACAGGAGATCTCAGCCGCGCAGAATGGACTTCGGTAAAAGATATGATCAAAGAGTTTAAAGACGTGCCGCTGTATATCGACGATTCCGCTGACGTGTCCGTGAACTCGATAAGGGCAAAATGCCGCAAGCTGAAACTCGAAAAAGATATAAAGCTGATAATAATCGACTATCTGCAGCTTCTGACTTCCGGCACGCGCACCGAGAGCAGGGTCAATGAAGTAGGCGAGATCTCGCGCGCTTTAAAGCTTATGGCGAAAGAACTTGACGTGCCGGTAATAGTCGGCTCCCAGCTTTCGAGAAGCGTCGAGAAACGCGACGATAAGCGCCCGATGCTTTCCGACCTGCGCGAATCCGGAACGATCGAGCAGGACGCCGACATAGTAATGTTCATATACCGCGACGCTTACTATCATAAAAACGAAGAGAGCAAATTCAAGGACGTCGCAGAACTTATCATATCAAAACACAGAAACGGTTCCCAGGGTACGATCCGGCTCCTGTACGACTCTGATCACGCCCAGTTTAAAAATATCAGTTTCGCGCAGGACGGAAGCAATTCAAACAAACAGTGAAAGTGTCAGATCCATTTAAACTTTTTTCAGCTGCGCTGACCGGGAAATGCATGTATCAGGAAGGCGACAGAGTGCTCGCTGCCGTATCAGGCGGCGCAGATTCCGTATGCATGCTTCTTATGCTAAAAAAGTATCTCCCGGAAGGCACGCTCGGCGCTGCGCACTTTAATCACGGTCTGCGCGGCGATGAATCCGACAGAGACGAGTCTTTTGTGAAGGATCTTTGCGCTAAACTCGAAGTGCCTTTTTTCTCTGAAAAAGCAGACATCAGCGCCGCAGCTGCAGCAGAAAAATCCGGCATCGAGGAGTGCGCAAGAAAATACAGGTACGAGTTCCTTAACAGGGTGGCGGAGAAAGAAAGATATAATTATATATGCGTCGCACATAATAAGGGCGACAACGCGGAAACGGTTTTTATGCATATTTTGCGCGGCTGCTCGGTGGACGGACTGGCCGGCATGCCTTACCGCGCGGGCAATATAATAAGACCGCTGCTTGATATTGACCGCCGCGAAATAGCCGGATATCTTCGCTTGGAAGGGCAGGATTTCATCACGGATTCGTCCAACGCGGACAATACATATCTTCGCAACCGGGTGCGCAACGTGATCATTCCGTTTATTTCGGATAACATCGGCTACGATTTTCGCGACGTGCTCGTAAGGCAGACCGGGATCGCAGCGGACGAACGCGATTATCTCGATGCGGATGCGGATGCGTTTATTGTTGAACACGTAAAAGAATGTCCGGAAGGATTAATTGCGGATAAGGAAGAACTGGAAATGCTTCATCCCGGCGCCGGCAGGCGGGTGATCCGCAATATTATTTCGATGGTAAAAGACGGTTCTTCAAATTCGCCGTACGAGGGCAGAAAAGATATAAATTCCGACGCGGTCATGCGCGTTTATGAAGTGCTGAAGTCCGGAAAACTGGGTAAAACAGCCGAATGCGGGCGCGGAGTAAAGATGAGGCTCACTCATTCAGGCGCGCTGTTTTACTGCGATAACAATGCGGGTGAGACATATTGCCCGCGGACTGACGGCGGCCTTAAGAATGATGATGAAAAAGCGGAATACTCTTCCGAAGAAAAAGCCGGATTTGACGCCGAAGAATTGACATTCGGAGAAACAGAAAAAATAAAAGCAGAAAAAGGATTCTCCGCAGGTGAACGCTTCGTTTATTTTGACAAAAACAAATATATTGATATAATACACAGGTGCGGAAACGGCGCCCCTGTTTTCCGGCATCCGGAAGCCGGCGACGTGATATCGCCTTTTGGAATGCAAGGGAAAAAGAAAGTCCGGAAGCTGCTCATAGACCTTAAGATCCCGTACGAAAAAAGAAGCGGCCTTAAACTGCTCGCGGCAGGCCGTGAAGTGCTCTGGATCCCCGGGATCTGTTCCAGCGAACTTCTGCGCATAGATGAAAAAACAGCAAAAATAATACGTGTAGTGATTCGGGAGGATAATTGACAATGGAAGATTTAAAAGCATACTCGGACAGAGTACTGCTCACTGAAGATGAGATCAGGGCAATGGTTAAACGCCTCGGTGCGGAGATCACGAGGGATTACGCGGGTAAGAAACTTTTCCTCATCTGCGTTTTAAAAGGCGGATTCGTGTTTATGGCGGATCTCGTACGTGCGATCGATCTTCCTCTTGAAGTAGATTTCATCGCTGTGTCCAGCTACGGCTCATCCACAAAAACTTCCGGCGTAGTAAGACTATTAAAAGATATAGATAAGCCGCTCAACGATAAACATGTGCTCATCGTCGAAGACATAATGGACTCCGGATTAACTCTTAACTACATAAAAGCTATGTTTGAGAACCGCTCTCCGCTGTCCGTTAAAATCTGTACCGCGTTCGACAAACCGGAACGCAGAAAAGTTGACATCACACCCGATTACGTCGGCGCCGTAATACCTGATGAATTTGTCGTCGGTTACGGACTCGACTACGACGGAATACTCAGAAACCTTCCCGAACTGTGCGTACTTAAAAGAAGCATCTACGAAAAATAAAGAGGTAAAAGATGAAAATACTAAAAGCCGTATCGCCTTATATCCTGATATTCTCCCTCGTCGTACTGGCGGTGGTGCTGATCACTAATTTCGTCGGCAACAAAAAGCTCGATTATTCGCAGTTTATCATTGAACTGAACGAACAAAACGTTGAATCTGTCGAATACGAGGATAATAAGGCAAAGGTCGTTCTGAAGGCTGACAGCACAAAGGATGAATCGTTGAAGGCCGGTAAATATGACGTAAAGATACTTGATCAGGGCGAATTTGAAGGCCTTATGATCGACCAGGTCCTGGCGGGTAATCCGGTAAAATATCATTCCGAGATCCGTTCGGTGCCTTTCCTTGTGAGGATCCTTCCGTATCTGATGCTCGGTATACTTGCCATATTCCTGTTCTTTATGATATTCAGGCAGAGCCAGGCCGGAGCGGGCAGCAACGGCAGGCTGACTTTCGGGCGCAGCAATGCGAGATTATATACGAAAAGCAAGATCAAATTTGCCGATCTCGCCGGAGCTGACGAGGAAAAAGAAGAGATGGAAGAGCTCGTATCTTTCCTCAAAGATCCCGCAAAATACGATTCTCTCGGCGCGCGCATTCCCAAAGGCGTACTGCTCGTAGGCCCTCCCGGAACAGGTAAAACTTATCTCGCAAAGGCCGTCGCGGGCGAAGCAGGAGTTCCGTTCTTCAACATAAGCGGTTCGGATTTCGTTGAACTGTACGTAGGCGTAGGCGCCGCGAGAGTCAGAGATCTGTTTGAACAGGCTAAAAAGAACGCACCTGCGATAGTATTTATCGACGAGATCGACGCCGTAGGACGTCACAGAGGCGCAGGTCTCGGAGGAGGCCACGACGAACGTGAACAGACACTTAACCAGCTGCTCGTCGAGATGGACGGATTTGAGTCCAACACCGGCGTAATAGTCATGGCCGCCACGAACCGTCCCGACATACTTGACCCCGCACTCACGCGACCGGGCAGATTTGACAGAAAGATCAACGTCTCTTACCCGGATATGAAAGCCAGAGAAGCAATCCTGCGAGTTCATACGAGAAACAAGCCGCTCGACGAGACCGTTGACCTTTCGGAAGTTGCGAAGAATACGTCCGGATTCACGCCGGCCGATCTCGAGAACCTGTTGAACGAAAGCGCGCTGCTTGCCGCCAGGGAAAATCACGATAAGATCTCCTCGGCGAATATTAAAGAGGCCATCTTCAGAGTTGTCGTTGGCAAGGAAAAGCGCAGCCGCGTTATGACCGATAAGGACAAGTGGCTCACCGCTATCCACGAAGTCGGGCACGCGATCGCCATAAAATACCTGTCGACGACAGAAAAGGTGGAACGCGTTTCTATCATTCCCGCGGGCAGTGCGGGCGGCTATACCGCTCACAGACCTGACGAGGACCGCACGTACGTAACTAAATCGCAGCTCCTGGAAGCGATCGACATCAGCCTCGGCGGAAGAGTTGCTGAAAAACTTGTGCTTAACGACATAAGCACCGGCGCATCGTCAGACCTGGAACAGGTAAGCGCAATCGCAAGAAGCATGGTCACGAAGTACGGTATGAGCGACGAGATCGGTAACGTGATATTCAATACCGGATCGGGCGACGAGATATTCATCGGAAGAGATTACGGCCATTCAAAGAACTACAGCGAAGAGACCGCCGCGCTGATCGACGAAGCCGTAAAGAAAATAATTGACGCCGAAGAAGAGAAAGTGACTAAACTCATTTCCGACAATATCGGCAAACTCAAAGAAATCGCCGGTATCCTTATCGAGCGCGAGCGTCTCGAAGGCGACGAATTTGAAGAACTGTTTACTGATAAAAACTGACTGATTTGATTTGGTGAGAAAGATATGGCTGACGGATTTGGCTCCGGGTTTGACGAGATCAGCGGCAGAGTCGAAGACCTGATCTTCGTGAATCCGGAAAATGGTTTTACCGTGATCGAATTCCAGCCTGCCGATAGCACAGAAACGATAAGAGCTGCCGGGATCATGCCGGAGCTTTTTCCCGGAGAATTTGTGAAAATTATCGGAAGGATGGAGACTCATCATACTTACGGTGAAACTTTCCGCGTTAATACGTGTACCAAATCCATACCTTCAGACCGTGAGAGCCTTATCACGTTCCTGTCCTGCGGGCTTTTTCCCGGAGTGGGAGACGCGACCGCGAAAGCGATAGTGGATCAGTTCGGCGACGATACTGCTGATATAATCCTGTATACGCCGGAAAGGCTTAAAGAAGTCAAAAAAATAACCGCTAAAAGGGCGGGCGTCATCGGCGAGAAATTCCGCGAATATTTTAACGTCTCAGAGACGCTTAAATTTTTCGCGGATATGAATATTTCAACGAAGATCGCAATGTCGGTGTACGACCGGTTCGGCGTTAATTCGATTGCCGTGACCAGGCGGAACCCGTACCATCTCATAGATGAGATCCCGATGCTCGGATTCAAGACGGCTGACAGGATCGCGCTCAGCCTCGGCGTAAATCAGAATTCGGGCAGCAGACTATGTGCGTATATCAAATATTACCTCCAGTCCCAGCTCGGATTCGGAAACGTCTGTTACCCGCGCAGAATGCTCACCGATTCCGTAGCGTTCGAATTATCCTCGGAACAGAAACCGGTAGAGGAAGCGCTCGAAAGCCTGATCGAATCAGGGGCGCTGCGCACGTATAAAACGGACGAGACCGTTGACGCAGAAGAATACGTATTTCTCAGTTATATTGACGACTGCGAACAATACATCGCCGACCGCCTTAAGGAATTATCCGCATTCAGGCCGGTGACTTCCGGGCCTCCTTTCGAAGGCTTTATCGACGAACTCAATTTTGAAACAGGTTTCGATCTGAATGACGTACAGATATCGGCTGTAAAAAGCGCGGTCGATAATTCGTTCTCGGTCATAACCGGCGGCCCGGGCACAGGAAAAACCACTATAATAAAGGCCGTCTATAAATATCTTTCGCTCTCGGGGCTCAAATGCATGCTCTGCGCTCCGACGGGAAGAGCGGCGAAAAGGATGGCTGAAGCGGTCGGGATCGAGGCCAGAACGATTCACAGGATGCTGGAATACTCAGCTTTCTCGAATGAAGACGGCATTGACGAAGGGTACGAAGACGACGGCAGACTCAGGTTTAACCGGAACGAATCAAATCCGATCGACGCCGACGCACTTATCGTTGACGAATCGTCAATGCTTGACACGATCCTCGCTTATCATATGCTAAAAGCGTTAAGACCGGGCGCGCGGCTTCTGCTGCTCGGCGATAAAGACCAGCTTCCGTCGGTCGGACCGGGCAACGTCCTGAAAGACATCATTTTTTCGGGAGTGTTCCCGGTGACAACGCTTTCGTTCGTCTACCGCCAGTCGGATGACAGCCTTATCGCGTACAACGCCCAGCGCATAAACAGCGGCCTTCTTCCGGAAATGAATAAGCGTGAAAAAGATTTCTTTATGATCGACTGCGCCGCTCCGGAATCCGTCCCTGAAGCTGTAATAGACGTGGTCTCGCGGAGACTGCCGAAAGCGTACGGGATTGATCCGGTCCGGGACATTCAGGTACTGATTCCGGGCAGGAAAGGCGAATGCGGCGTCGAAAATATAAACGCGCTACTCCAGCAGGCGCTGAATCCGGCATCCTCCGCCTCTTCCAGGAGCTCCACGTTCTCTTCACCGTTTGCTTCTGCAGCCTCAATGACGTCAGACGAATTGAATTACGGAGGCGTGCTCTTCAGGACCGGAGACAGGGTCATGCAGATAAAAAACAATTACGAAATCGAATGGGAAAGCAGGACGTTCCGCGGCCAGGCGGGGAAAGGCATTTTCAACGGAGAAATGGGCGTCATACTTGAGATCGACAAGGGCGAGCGGACGGTCACCGTCATCTTCGACGACGACCGCACTGCCGTATATCCGATCGAGCTCCTGTCCCAGCTCGAACACTGCTACGCTATCACAGTACATAAAAGTCAGGGCAGCGAATTCGACTACTGCGTGATAGTGCTGTCCGGGATCCCGCAGAGATTATGTACGAGAAATATATTATATACAGCCGTAACGCGGGCAAAAAAGATGGTCGTCATGATAGGCGACAGGCGTTATTTAAGGGCAATGACGGATAACAATACCGAAGAGAAGCGCTATACCTGTTTAGAGGAAAGGCTTTGCGCAGGAGCTGGGCGGGGCAATCACTTCGGTCTTTCAAGCTTAGACGATACGGCGGCTTTTGATTTGGAGAACAACAGATAAATGAAACATACGTTTTCTATCATAGATCTAATATTCCCGGAAAAATGTCCGTTCTGCGGCCGTATAACAGCTGCGCAGGAGCTTTACAGCGCCGGATCATGCAAAAACTGCCGTGAAGAACTCATAACTTATAAAACGGCGGACGAGCTTCCGCACGAGGCGCTTGAGAAAGTGCTGAAACTGTACGTTCCGATGAGGTATTCGGGAAATGCAAAAAAAGCGATGCTCAGATACAAATTCGGGCAGGAAGAATGGCTTTCCGAATCGTTTTCGCGGATAATGCATAACTACTTAACATCAAACGGAGCGTACGAAGACATTGACCTGATAACCTGCGTGCCCGTGAGCCCGAAACGCTTCGCCGGGAGAGGATACGATCAGTCGAGATTGATTGCACGCAAATTATCCGAATACTCCGGGAGACCTTTCCGCGACCTGCTGAAACGTAACGACCGCGCCAAAACCGCAGTTTTCACGAGCAGCGAAAATTTTGCGGAACGCGCTTCCGAAAAACGTTTCGAAGCTGCAGATACGGAACTTTTGCTGTTCGGATCGCGCGTACTTCTGGTGGATGATATTTTTACGACCGGCTCTACACTGAATGAATGCGCAGGCATATTGCTCGGACGCGGAGCGATGTACGTTAACGCAGCGTGTATGATGAGCGGCCGCCAGGACATTTACGACGCGCCTTTGGAGGAAACGGCATGATACTGTTTACGTGCAAAGAAATGCAGATGGCATTCGGCGACGATATAATCCTCGACGGCGTGAATCTTTCGGTCAATGAAGGCGACAGGATAGGCGTTATCGGTTCGAACGGCGCCGGAAAGACTACGCTCATACGCATATTTACCGAGGAGTATCTTCCGACGGCCGGAAGCTGTTTTATACACTCATCGGTGCGCTCGTCAATATCTTACCTCCGCCAGGACTCGGGGCTCGATTCTGAGCTGTCAATATACGACGAGTTCATGCGCCCTTACGCGCATCTTAAAGAACTCGAAAAGCAGATCGCGGAGACTGAAGAAAGACTGATCCGCTTCGGGGACTCGGAGGCAATAGGTCACGTACTTTCCGGAAAATTGTCCGAACTGTACGAGAGGTATAAGGACGCCGGAGGGCTTACGTACGAAAGCCGCGTTAAGAGCATATTGAAGGGTCTCGGTTTTTCCGAATCTGATTTTGGCAGAAACGTTTCGACACTCTCCGGAGGTCAGAAGACGCGGCTGGCGCTCGCGAAACTGCTCCTGGCCGATTCAAAAATACTTATCCTCGACGAACCCACGAACCACCTTGACGAGCAGTCATGCATATGGCTCGAAGGAGAACTCGCCGAATACAGCGGAACGCTTATTGTCATATCCCACGACAGAGCGTTTCTTGACAAAGTCACGAAAAAGACTTTGCTCATCGAGCGTACCGGAGCATTCCTGTACAACGCACCGTACTCATCATACGTTGCTTTGAGGCAGGCGGATACGGAATATCAGCAGAAATGCTACGTTCAGCAGCAGCGGGAGATCGCCAGAATAAACGCGTTTATTGAGAACCAGCGCAAATGGAACAGAGAAAGAAATATAATAGCCGTAAACAGCAGACTGAAATATCTGGACCGCATGGAAAAGATCGAAAAGCCGCTGTCGCCCGAAGATCCTCCTGCCGTCAGCTTTGAGATAGACGTTCCGGGCGGGAAAGACGTACTGAGCGTAACGTCTCTTGGCTTTTCATATCCCGGAAACGAGCTGTTCAGCGATCTGAACTTTGAAGTACATCGCGGCGAACGCCTGTTCATCACCGGGCCGAACGGCTGCGGAAAGACCACGTTCCTAAGGATAATCGCCGGAAAGCTTACGGAAAAAGAAAGAGAGTACGTGCGCGGTTCGTTCCGGATCGGGTCAAACACAGCCTTTTCGTATTACGCGCAGGATCTGTCTGACGTTTCAGGTGAAGGCACAGTATTTGACGCGCTGTACGACAGGGTGAATTACCCCGGAAAACCTGCGGCACTGCTTGTCCCTCCCGTAAAAATACGCAACAGTCTGGCGGCAATGGGTTTCAGGGGAGAGGACGTGTTCAAGAACCTCACGGAATTGTCCGGCGGCGAAAAATCGCGCCTGCAGCTTCTTATGATAAGCTACGAACGCAGGCCTTTGCTTATACTTGACGAACCTACGAACCATCTCGATATCTCTTCGCGAGAAGTGCTCGAAGAAGCGCTTCAGAAGTTCGAGGGCACCGTCATAGCCGTATCACACGACAGATATTTTCGCGAAAAAATCGCTACGGGCACGCTCGATATTTCAGCATTCCGCAAAAACAGCTCTTCTGCTTCAGCTGATACGGCAGACGCGCGGCCCGGTTCCGGAAAAGAAGAGTATCTTAAACAAAAAGAGTTACGCTCGAAAGTCGGAAAGCTTCAGAATGAACTTAAACGCTGCGAGTCCGCGATCTCTAAACTCGAATCGGAAAGCGCAGAACTCGAAAAATCGATGGCGGATCCGGATATCGCGAGCGACCATATCAAACTCGCCGAACTGTATGCCAAAAAAAGCGCAGACGACGAGCAGATGCTGAGCCTGCTTACGAGAATCGACGAGCTCAGTTCGGAACTAACGGCGCTCGGCGTAAATACGGAATCATCCGGGGTGTGACAGATGGCAGCGGAACAGTCTTTACAGATCACAGGGGACAATGATCCGGGCTTCAGGAAGACTACGGTCAGCTGCTTCGCTGCGTACGTCGTGCAGGCGGTGGTCAATAATTTCGTGCCGCTTCTCCTTGTCCAGTTTAACCGCGAATTCGGCATAACACTCGGCCAGTTCACGCTTCTGACTTCGCTCAATTTCGGCCTGCAGCTGTGCATCGACCTGCTCGCCGTAAAATTTATTGACCGCATCGGATACAAGCTCGCGATGATCATTGCCCACGGCTTTTCGTTCCTGGGAATCGCAGGCCTTTCCGTAGTGCCCGGATTATTCAACTATCACTTTGCAGGCGTGCTTATATGTATGTTCCTCTACGCGTGCGGCGGAGGACTGCTCGAAGTCGTCGTGAGCCCGATCGTCGATGCGATCCCTTCCGGCAGCAAGAGCGCCAGTATGAGCCTCTTGCACTCGTTTTACTGCTGGGGACACGCCGGAGTCATAGCGCTGTCAACTCTGTTTTTCGTCCTTGCAGGCATCCGTCACTGGCGCATACTCGCGCTTCTATGGTCGCTGATCCCTCTCGTAAACGGCATCATTTTCACAGGAATGAAACTGCCCGAAACGCTTCCGGGATACAGTTTAAGAGCTAAAGCCGCGGCAGTTGCTAAAAAGGCCGTGGTCAAGGGACGGTTCCGGCTCGGCCAAATGCTGTCATCCGGGACTTTCTGGCTTTTCTTCGCGATGATGTTCTTCTCGGGCAGTTCGGAGCAGTCAATAGCACAATGGGTATCCGCTTTCGCCGAAAAGGGGCTCGGGGTCAATAAATCCGCCGGAGATATTGCCGGCACGCTGCTTTTTGCTGTAATGATGGGTATCTCTCGCACGTTCTTCGGAAAGGCCGGGAAAAAATTGTCCCTGAATATATATATGACCGCGAGCGCGTTTATGTGCGTGGCATTCTACCTGTGCATAATATTCATTCCGAATGCGCTCGTGAAACTGATCTTTTGCGGCCTGTGCGGCTTCTCTGTGGGTATTTTCTGGCCCGGCACATTTTCAGCCGCGAGCGCCTCACTTTCACGGTTCGGGACGCCGCTTTTCGCACTTTTAGCCCTCGCCGGCGATCTCGGGTGCATGTGCGGCCCCGGCCTCGTAGGAACGGTATCAGCCGCATCCGGAGGCAATATGATCCCGGGTATCGGAGCCGCGGTAGTGTTCCCGGCATTCATGTGCATTCTGCTGGTCTTTCAAACTATCCGCAGTTGTGGTAAAATACAAAACGAAAGACCCGGCGGCGATGACAGTGCCGCTTCTTAGTATGAGCCTTCAGGCTGATCAAATTTTTTGAAAGGGGAAAACGGTTTTGAATACTGTACTGACTGACCTCGTAGTTAATGACGCACCTTCGCTTTTCGGGCAGAACGATGAAAACCTGTCCGTTATTTCGGATGCGTTCGGCGTGGCCGCTTCGATCAACGCCGACGGGAACATACGGCTTTCATGCGACGGATACGACCGCGACGCGGAAGAAAAACTCAAAAACGCAGAAGCGGTAATACGCAGACTCGTGAAGCTGTCCGAGGAAAATGAAACCGTTAATAAACGGCTTACCGCATATCTTTGCGACCTGGTCGCCGAGAACGGCGTTCAGTCCGTGAATCAATATACGACCGACGGTATCTGCGTGACCGCTAAAGGCAGGCCTATTAAGGCAAAGACGCTCGGCCAGGCGGAATACGTCGAATCGATCAGGAAAAATTCCGTCACGTTCGGTATCGGACCTGCCGGAACCGGAAAAACGTACCTCGCCGTGGCGATGGCAGTTTCAGCATTCCGGAAAAACGAGGTTTCGCGCATAATACTCACTCGCCCTGCAGTAGAAGCGGGAGAAAAGCTCGGATTCCTTCCGGGAGACCTGCAGAGCAAAGTTGACCCGTACCTCCGCCCGCTGTACGACGCACTCTACGATATTATGGGAATTGACGCCTACCAGCGTAATTTCGAACGTGGCGCCATCGAGATCGCGCCGCTTGCCTATATGCGCGGCCGCACGCTCGATAACTCTTTTATAATACTTGACGAAGCACAGAACACCACGCCGGAGCAGCTAAAAATGTTCCTGACACGAATCGGACAATACTCCAAAGCCGTTGTCACCGGCGACGTTACGCAGATCGACCTTCCGAAGGACAAGACTTCTTCGCTTCCCGGAGCGCAGAAGATCCTGGGCGGGATCGACGAGATAGGATTTGTGACGCTGACGGGCCGCGACGTTGTGCGCTGCCAGCTGGTCCAGAAGATCATCAAGGCATACGAAAAGTTTGAAAAGAAGGATAAATAATGAGACATATTTGCAGATTTTCTTTTGAAAAGCTCAGATTATTCACGCTCGCACCGAAAAAGGAAATACTGAGCGCCATATCGGACGTTTTCCGGGAAGCCTGCTCAGCTGAGTACGGAAACGTGACAGCTGCCGCTCAGGCGCTGGGGGCCAAGGGTATAGAAGTATGCGTCGTTTTCACAGATGACGAAGGGATAAGAAAATACAACAGGGAATACAGAGACATTGACCGCCCGACTGACGTGCTGTCGTTTCCGTCAATGAATTTCGCGGACGGTGAGGGCAGCGTGACTCCGTTCGACATTGACCCCAACACCGGCTACGTGTATCTGGGAGATATAGTTATATCCGTCCCGAAAGCGCGCGCTCAGGCGGAGTCGTACGGCCACAGCCTTAAGAGGGAAATAGCTTTTCTCGCAGCCCATTCATGCCTGCATCTGATCGGGTACGACCATGAGGAAGACGGCGGAGCGAAAAAGATGGAAGCGCTGCAGGAGGCAATACTTACGAAACTCGGTATCACACGTGACGCGCCGTGATCATTAATGTTTGCGGGGCAATCAGGAGGAATTATGAACCATAAGACAGGATTCGTTACGGTAATCGGAAGACCTAACGTCGGAAAATCCACACTTGTAAATGCGCTTCTGGGAGAGAAGATCGCGATCACTTCGCCGCGACCGCAGACGACGCGCTCTAATATGAGGGCGATACTCAGCACCGACGACTACCAGATCATATTTATTGACACTCCCGGAATATATTCGCCTAAGAACAAACTCGGTGAACTGATGACCGAAGCCGCGAAAAAATCGCTCGAAGGCGTTGACGCAGTCATCTATGTGTGCGACGCGACCGACAGGACCTTCCTGAGCGCGGACCGAAAGATCACCGAATTGATCAGGGAAGCGGGGAAGCCTGCGATCGCGCTTATTAATAAGATCGACGCGGTCCCGAAAGAGGCTTTGCTGGAGCGGATAGCGACTTTGGCAGGTGAATACGATTTTAAAGATATCATACCAGTTTCCGCACTGAAGGAAGACGGCCTCGATATCGTCGTAGATTCGATTGTAAAGCTCCTTCCCGAGGGCGAAGAACTGTACGACCGCGATTATCTTACCGATACGTCCGTAAGAGATATTGCCGCCGACATCATCCGCGAAAAAATATTGCTGTTTACGAAAGACGAGGTGCCTCACGGTACGGGCGTCGAGATCTTACGTTTCATAGAGAGCGAGAACGGCGGACCGGTGCATATCGACGCGACGATCTACTGCGAAAAAAACAGCCATAAATCCATCATTCTCGGAAAGGACGGGGCAATGCTCGGTAAGATCGGTTCGCGGGCAAGGGAGGATATTCAGAAGATCACGGGCTGTCCGGTTAACCTCAAGCTTTTTGTTAAGGTCAGGGAGAACTGGAGGAACAACAACGGATTCCTGCACGACCAGGGGTTTGGGGATAAAGACTGATGAGTTCAGAGGCGAACCGAGTGATGGCACGATATTGAGTTCAGAGTTCAGAGCTCAGAGTTAAGAGTTCAGAGTTCAGAGTTAAGAGTTAAGGGGCAGAGGCGAAGCGAGTGATGGCACGATATTGAGTTCAGAGTTAAGAGTTCAGAGTTAAGGGTTAAGAGTTCAGAGTTCAGAGTTCAGAGGCGAACCGGGATGACAATTGCAAATTGCAAATGGCAAGTTGCAAATGGTAAATGGCAAGGTGTATGGATAAGGAACGTTATTTTTCTGTCAATGCTATAGTGCTTAAGTACAGTGATTATTCTGAATCAAGCAGGATCCTTACGCTGTTTTCCGATGAATTCGGCCTCATCAAAGCATCCGCAAGGGCAGCGAGGCGGAAAGACAGCAAAACGCTTCCGCTGATACAGCCGTTCGCATTTTGCAGATATGATCTGTGCCGCGGAAAGAACGATATACACACCGTGACGGGCGGAGAACTTATTGAAAACTTTTATGATCTGACCAGAGATATCGGCCGCTTCTCTGCAGCCGGCACGATAACGGGAGAACTGCTCGCAAATCTTGTTCAGGATGAACCCGAACCGGAAGTGCTAAGACTCTACCTGAACACATTGTTCGCATTGTGCTATACTAAAAAAGCGCCGGAGCTGATTTCGGCTGTGTTTTCATTAAGACTCAGGCACGAACTTGGCTTTCTGCCTGAAGCGGAGGAAGTACTGAGGCGGAACGGAAGCAAAATTAAAAACGAAAACGAAGAGGCTGAAACTGACGCCGGGATTCTAAAAAACGTTTTATCACATATTTTCAATTCGGAACTGAAACAGCTGTACGGTTTTGAATTGTCGGAAGACCTGGAGGGTACGGTGCTCGAACTCGCAGGCAGATTAAAGACGGAGGACAGATAATGTATTTTATTGTTGTGTGCGACAGCTTCGGGATCGGCGCTGATCCATGCGCACGTGAATACGGTGACGAGGGGTCAAATACGGCGAGAAGCGCTTCTTTGGGCATCGGAGGGGAAAAATGGCTTTTCCTGGAAAGGCTCGGGCTCGGCAACGCGTACGAACTAACGGCGGGGGAGATATTGCCCTCGGCGCATCCGGTGAAATATCCGCTGGCTCGATACGGGGCAATGAAAAAATTGTCGCCCGGTAAAGATACGCAGACCGGCCACTGGGAGATCGCGGGACTTGTCGCGGACGTACATCTTGTTCAGATGCAGCCTGAGTATCCTTCTTTCTGGAAGGAGATAACCGACATGCTGAAAGAGGAGACCGGGTATGAGTTCCTTGGGAATTACGCCGCATCCGGGACCGTCATTATTGAAGATCTGGGCGAGGAGCATTTAAAGACAGGAAAGCCGATACTGTACACTTCCGCAGATTCGGTAATGCAGATAGCCGCACACGTTGACGTCATACCGCTTGAGGAACTTTACAGGATATGCGCAGGAGCCCGCAGAGTGTGTGATAAGTTCGGGATAGGCAGAGTTATTGCCCGGCCCTTCAAATTCGCTCCAGAGGGCTCGCAGAGCCGTTTTTTAAGGACTCTGGACCGCAGAGACTTCGGTATCGAACTTCCGGGGGAATCTTACTTCACGTCGCAGTTCCCGAAGTACGGTCTTTCGGGCGTGGCGGTCGGAAAAATAGGCGACATTTTAAACGAGACCGGGTTCCGTTTTTCGTATCACGATAAGGGCAACGACCAGTGCCTTGCGCGTATGACGGAGATCGTTACCAGGAATAATCCTGAAATTCCGGAGCGCAGCGTGGTATTCGTAAATCTGGTAGATACTGATACGTTATACGGCCACAGGCGCGACCCTTCAGGGTACGGCAGGGAGATCATGCGTATATCCCGGTATCTCGAAGGCTTCTGCGGCCTGATGCGAGACACGGACGTGCTGTACTTTACCGCGGATCACGGCTGCGATCCGTGCTTTACTGGAACCGATCATACGCGCGAATACGTGCCCGTGCTCGTGTTCGATAAATCACTTGTGAACGACGACGAACCTTCAGGGGCTCCGGGGACGGAGGAAATGTGCCTCGGTATCTCGGAAGGCTTCGATTGGTGTGTTAAAGATATTATCAGGCGCGAAAAGGAGGGTGCTTTAAATGGTTCAGTATAATCCTTCAAAAGTTTCAAAGATGAAGAAGAACGATAATATATGCGGCTATTTTTATCTGAAAAGTTCAGAAGTTCGTGTTTCCAATCAGAACAGCAGGTATCTGGATCTCACTTTCTGCGATAATTCCGGCGAGATCAACGCGAAAATGTGGAATGCGGACGACGGTGACGAGATACTGTTCCGCGCGGGGACGATCGTATATGCCGAATGCCTCGTAAAAGAGTTTCAGGGCTCGCTGCAGCTTAGAGTCGATACTATCAGGCGGACAACAGATTCCGAAAATATTGACATCAGCGCCCTCGTGCCTTCCGCACCCGAAAAGCCCGAGGAAATGTACGCTTACGTTGTCCGCATCGCGGAAGCCATCGCCGATCCGGATTATAAGAAGCTTGCCCTCTTCATACTTGAAGAATATAAGAAAGAGCTTATGGTGTATCCGGCGGCTAAGACGTTCCACCACGCCGTGAGATCCGGGCTTTTATATCATACGTGTACGATGCTAAGGGGCGCGAGACATTATACGGAGCTTTATCCGGAACTTCACGGGGACCTGCTGTACACAGGCGTGATCCTGCACGATATAGGAAAGATACGCGAAATGGAACTGATGGATTGCGGACTCGTTGCGGATTACTCTCTCGAGGGAAATCTGCTGGGGCATATCACGCTCGGAATCTGCATGGTTGACGCGGCTGCGGCGCAGATCGGTATACCGCGCGAAAAAGCCGTTCTCATAGAACATATGATCCTGTCTCATCATTACGAGCCCGAATTCGGAAGCCCGAAAAAACCGGCGTTTCCGGAGGCAGAAGTGCTCCATTACCTCGATATCGTGGATTCGAGGATGTACGATATGGAGCTTGCGCTCTCTTCGACGAGGCCCGGAGAATTCAGCGAGAAGATCAATTCGCTTGAAAAACGCACGGTACTGAAGATCGATTGACGGCGCAGCGGGTTCGGAGGACGGGATTTCGGGGACAGGATTTCGGAGGACAGGATGCTGACTATCATAACAGGAAGAGCGAAAACCGGAAAAAGTACGTACTGCCGCTTTGCTTTTGCGAAAAAAGCGCTTGAAGCAGGCAGCACGGCGTATTATATTGTCCCCGAACAGTTTACTGTAGAGGCAGAAAAAAACATTCTTTCGCTCGATATTATGGCGGGACGCGCACTGTTCATGTCTGAAGTATTGTCATTCAAACGGCTCGTGCACAGGATCCTTGGAAAACTTGGCGGCGGTGCCGGCAATATCCTGACGAGGCAGGGACGGGCAATGCTTCTCGCGAGTGTGCTTTCAGACATGTGCTCCGGAGGCGAGCTCGGGTACTATACGGATATTTCGCGCAAGCCCGGGGAGATCGTTTCGCTGCTTGAACTGTTCGACGAACTTGAACTTTACAATTCGGACAATGTATCTCTTGAACAGAAGCTCGCTGCGATCACCGGATCCGTCACAGGTACTCAGAAAGTCAAGTATTCCGACATTTTTTCGATATATAAGCGTTTTTCAGAAAGGGTCAATGATTCGTTCCTTTCGGGTTCAAGAGCCTGGGAGACCGCCGCCGAGCTAAGCGGCCGCTTCGGCTTTTTTGCGGGAAAATCTGTATGGATCGATGAGTTTGCCGGCTTTACCGACGCAGAGTTTCGAATGATCGCATGTATGCTTAAAGAAGGCGCAGACGTTACCGTAACGCTCTGCACCTCGCATATGGATGAACCTGTGTTTTATGCGATAGACAGGACGCTCGATAAACTGAAAGCCGTCGCCGTATCAGCCGCATCGGGATTTACCGTAAAGGACGTAAATGAGCTCATTCCGGACGGACAGAACGTTCGCGCAAACAGCCTTATAAAGCAGCTCGAGCAGGCGTACACGAACACTGTGCCTAAAAAGCTCGACACGGATACTTTGGATCCGTCGCTGCTTAGTACCGTTTCTCTTAGTGAAGCATCAGATACTTACAACGAAGTGATTGCCGCCGCCGAACGTATTGACGCGCTCTCGGAAAAAGGATACAGATATTCCGAAATTGCCGTTGCGGTAAGAAATATAAATGACTACAGCGTGTATATCAGGACCGTATTCGGCGGAAAAGGAATACCGTTTTTTATTGACGACGTTAAAAATATCAATTCAAACGCCGCGATCGTGACTGTGAATGCACTTCTCGACCTTTATCTTTTCGGAATGAAGCCGGAAGACGTAATAGTTTTGCTGAAGAGCGGTTTCTTCGTAAAAAGCCGCGACAGGCAGGATGAGATCGAAAACTATATCATTTCACATAACCTGCGTTATCCCTCTAAATACGCTTCTTCCGCCGTTCCGGAACTGGTACGGTTTCATGAGATATACACTGCGCTGAAAGAACTGTTTACCGGTGCCGGCGATCTTGAACAGGCCGCTGACGGATTTACGGCGTTTTTACAAAAGCTCGGAATAGACCGCATTGCGCTGGAGATGAGCACCGAGCTCGATGCCGACGGGGAAAACGAAAAGGCGAACGAATTCCGCCGCATCTGGAACATTATAATCGAACTTATAGACCTGATCAAAAGCTATCTGGGCAATGAAAATGCCGACAGCGCGACGGAACTCGCTTCTCAGCTCAAAAGATATCTGCAGATCGGGTTTTCCGGGCTGAAAATGGGCTTTATTCCGCAGGAACAGAATGCGGTGCGCATCGTCGGGATAGGGCGGTCAAGGATCGGAGCTCCGCGTGTTACGCTGCTTCTGGGCGTAAATGAAGGCGTCATGCCTGCGGAGGTCAATGACACTGGCATTCTTCGGGATTTTGAGCGTGATGAATTTGAATCTGCAGGTATAAGTCTCGCTGACAGCAGCCTTTCGCGTGCATATAAAGAACTGTTCATGATCTATTCTGCGCTTTTCTCTCCGTCTGACGAGCTGCACGTTTCGTACGCTGATAAAGACGCAAAGGGCGGAGAACTGCTTCCGTCGTCGAGGATCATAAAGCGCCTTACTGTGATCGCTCCTTTTATCGAAACAGGGAAAACGGCCGCGGAGATTGAAGAGGGCCCCGGCGCTTCAGACGGAACCTCGGGCGAAGGACAGAGCGGGCAGGAAGGGGAAGAAGCGCAGGAAGGGCAGGAGGGCATTCCGGAAAAATATGATTTTAACGTATCTCCGGATCTTTCGCGCAGGCTGATCGACCGCGGTGATAAAAGCGTAATAAGCATCTCTCAGGTCGAGGCGTATAACAATTGCCCGATGTCGTACCTTCTGGAAAGAGGGCTCGGACTTTCGGAGAGGGATAACGGCGAATTTAAGATTACAGATCTGGGCTCCATAATGCACGCGATACTCGAGAAGGGCGGAATGGACCTTGCCCATACCGACCTGTCCCAGATGGACACGCGGGCGCTTTCTGAGCTTGCAAACGGCCTTACGGACAAATATTTTGCGGAGATCATCACCGGCTTTTATCCGGATTTCGATCTGATTTATTCGTCAAAGAACAAGATCCTGATGCAGAAGATAAAAGATGCTTCGGCAGTTATATTGAAGTCGCTGGGGCGTCAATACCAGAAGAGCAGATTTAAAGCGCTTGCTTTCGAGTGCGATTTTTCTGAAAGCGGCCTGCTTCCGTCTCTGGCGGTAAAAACACTTTCGGGGCCGGAAAGAACCGTACTTGTCAGCGGTAAAATCGACCGCCTCGACACGTTCTGCGAAAGCGGAAAACTTTATATAAGCGTTGTCGATTACAAATCCTCGAAAAAGCAGATCAGGGAGCGCGACGTGGCCGAAGGGCTCAGGATCCAGCTCATCACGTATATTAAGGCGGCTGCGGAAAACGCACAGGCTCGGCAGATACTGTTATCTATGGCGGGCTCTGAAAATGCTGACGTTACACCCGGGGCGGGGCTTTATTTCGTTTTCGGCTCCGGGATCAAAATAGTTTCAGACCGCACAAAAATTCCGGAGAATGCGGAAGAAAGCGCGGATGATCAGTTCAAGATGAGCGGGATCGTCATTGGCGGCGATGAAGTTGCCGAATATCTCGGCGGGGCTAAAAAGGGCGGCATTATCAAAGTTCCAAAGTCAGGTCCGGTCACGGCTGAAAAATTCAAAGAATATTCCGAAATGGTCGATAACGTTATCCTGTCTACCGCGGGAAGCATCGGAAACGGTGTTTTCGGCCCTTCGCCCAAACCTTCCGCAAACGGAGAACGGCATTGCAAATATTGTCCGTATTACCCCGTCTGCGGCATAGAAATAGTTCAAAAATCCTGATAATCCTGAAAAACGTGATTCCGCCATTGCTTTTTGCCCCTGCCGTATGTTAAAATATCAGCAAGGCAAATCCCGTACTGTTTTTATAGCCGTGATTTTGTCCTGTTTTATTTTTAAGGAGAATTGATATGAACACCAGCAGGGATGTTGTTGAAGCGGCTATCAGAGTTGCCCTGACCAAAGACAGAGAAGAAGAGAAACAGCTTTGCGCAAAATTCCGCAGTGAAGAAGTGCTCGCTGCCGGAGTTGATTTCGGAGGAGAATTCATAGTTTCCATTACGAAAATAATCGAGCGCGCTATTGTCGCCGCTAAAAGAGAAGGGCTCATCGGCGAGTCTCATACCGAAGAGGGAGCCGTAGCCGGCGCGGCGAGGGAAGCTGTTTCACAGATCATAAATAAAGCGATCGGACTCAACGTCGGAGGAAAGATCGGAATTGCCCGCAGCGGCCCTCACGTGAGCGTCTGCCTGTTTTTCGGGATCGGAATGCTCCATCTTAACGAGATGGCGATCGGTCTTGGGCACAGAGTTATATAATATCAATAAGCGGGTTTTCGCTCTAAGAACCTAAAAGGCACGTCATAAAAAGGAAGGGTATAAAAATGTATTTCAGATCGGGTAATCAGGCTGCACATACAAGTATCGCTCTGGATGGTCCTTCCGGAGCCGGAAAAAGCACGATCGCAAAGGCTATCGCGAAAGATATGAATTATCTTTATCTCGATACCGGGGCAATGTACCGGGCTTTCGGTTTATATGCCATCAGAAACGGTGTCGATTTTTCCGGCAGCTGGTCTGATAAGGGGAACGAAAAGAAACTTATTTCTTTGCTTGATTCTTTTGACCTTGACGTGAAGCACGTCGACGGTGTTCAGCGCGTATTTGTGAACGGTGAAGATTATACCGACTTTATCAGAACGAACGAAGTATCGAAAGCCGCCTCCGCCGTTGCCGTCGTATCGGCCGTAAGGCTTAAAATGGTCGAACTTCAGCGCAAAATTGCCGCCGGAACGAACGTTGTCATGGACGGAAGAGACATCGGAACGTACGTACTTCCGAACGCGACGGTAAAGATCTTCATCACCGCTTCGGCACTCGCAAGGGCGAAGAGAAGGTATAAAGAGCTGATCGATAAAGGCGACGATTCACATACTTTCGAGCAGGTATACAACGATATGATTGAGCGCGATAAAAATGATTCAACCCGTTCGTTTGCGCCGCTTACAAGGGCGGACGACGCCACGCTGCTCGATACTACGAATATAAATCTTGAAGAATCTATAGAGGCCGTACGCTCGATCATCCTGTCCCGTCTGGGCCTTGAATGACCGGCTTGCGGCGGTGGTGAAAAGATATGTGGTTCCTTCGCATTATCTGCAGAATTATATTTAAAATATTTGTTCCCGTTACCGTACTGAACAAAGAAAAAATGCCTGCCGAAGGTGCATGCATCGTCGCGCCTAATCACGAGACGATGATGGATATGTTCATGATCGGGTATAAGATCAAAAGAAAGATCAACTGGATGGCGAAACAGGAACTGTTTAAATTCAAACCTTTCGGCTGGCTTATAAAAAAGTGCGGCGCGTATCCTGTTAAGCGTGATAATCACGACGTAGGAGGCGCGAATCATACGGTAAATCTTTTGAAGAGCGGGGAGGCTGTAGGCATTTTCCCGCAGGGTACAAGGTCTAAAGGCAGAGGCCTTGCGCTCATTCCTAAACCCGGCTTTATCAGGCTCGCGCTCGATACTGACGCGAAGATAGTTCCGATAGCAATCTGGGGAAAGATCCGTATCTTCGGGCGGGTCTACGTCAAATTCGGCGATCCGGTCGATCCTGCGGTTTTGCTTGAAGGAGCTTCGCCGGCGGATAAGGATGCTGTTAAAAATGCTGCTGTTAAGTACATGGAGAACGTGTACGCCATGATGGAGATCACTGATGAGGATCGTAAAGGCTGAGACCGCAGGGTTCTGCTTCGGCGTGGCGCACGCGGTAAAGCTTGCGTTCGAAGCCCTCGAGGCAGCTAAAAAAGACGGCAGGACCGTAATAGCGTACGGAGATCTTATACATAATCAAGCTGTTATAAATAAGCTTTCGGAATCGGGACTTATCGTGATCGATGATATCGGGAAGATCGAAGAGGTCCTGCGCGCGGACCCGAATCCTGTCAGGCCGGTCGTCATTATCCGCGCTCACGGCGTCGGTCCGGAAGTTTACAGTAAACTCGCGGAACTCGACTGCGAAATAATTGACGCCACGTGTCCGTTTGTAGAAAAGATACATAACATTGCCCGCAGCTCTTCCGAAAAGGGAGATTCGATTTTTATTATCGGCAATCCTTTTCATCCAGAAGTCGTCGGAACGTGCGGATGGTGCGAAAAAAAACCGTTTGTTTCTGATAATATCGATGAAATTTACTTGGAAATCTCGAACGTTTTCGCACAAAATCCTGCTGTTTCGGTGTCGGTTTTGGAACAAACCACATACTCTGAGACAAAATTCAAAAAATTTGCCGAAAATATTAAAAAAGCCTTTGACAAAATTGAAATTTTTGATACAATATGCAGTGCGACCTTTAGGAGGCAGCAGGAAACCGCTAAAATTGCATCCGAAGCTGACTTCATGGTAGTCATCGGCGACCGGGGAAGTTCCAATACCGGGAAGCTTTTTGACATATGCCGTGAGCTATGCAGAGATACTGTTTGGGTGGAGAATGCTGAAGAACTCCCTGTGGACAGGTTGCGTAACATTTCTTTTGTTGGGGTGACAGCCGGAGCATCGACGCCCGACTGGATCATCGAGGAGGTAATTAACAACATGAGTGAAATCGAGAAAGTTGAAGGCGTAGTAGAAAACATCGCCGAAAACACAGAAGCAGTGGTTAATGAAGCAACAGCCGCTGCCGAGGAGACGTTGGATCAGGCTGCTGAAACTGTTCAGCAGGCTGAAGAAACTGTTGCCGAAGCTACTGAAAACGTTGAAGACGCTGTTCAGGAAACCGCAGAGGCAGCAGAAGAAGTTAAAGAAGCCGTTGAAAACGCCGCTGAAGATGAGAGCTTCGCATCTCTGCTTGAGGATTCTCTCAGCGCCGTAAAGAACGGAGACGTTGTTACCGGACGCATCAATAAAATTGATGATAAGGGCGTTTACGTTGATTTCGGCTTTAAGTATGAAGGCTTTATTGCTATCGATGAATTTGCGGCCGTTCCCGGACATGACGTTCCCGAGCTGCAGATCGGCGATGAAGTTAAGGCACAGGTCGTTAAAGTTAACGATAAAGACTGCGAGACCATCCTTTCCAAGAGACGTCTCGATAATAAGAAGAACATGGAACTTCTTGAGCAGTCTTTCGCGGAGAAGACTCCTGTTACCGTAAAAGTCACCGAAGCTGTAAAGGGCGGCGTCGTAGCTTTCCTTGGCTCCATCCGCATCTTTATTCCTGCATCCCAGCTTGCTGAGCGCTTTGTGAGCGATATCAGCCAGTTTGTAGGAAAGAGCATCGAAGTCGTCATCATCGCTTTCGAAAAAGGACCTAAGGGCCGTAATAAGATCCTCGGTTCCAGAAAACAGCTTCTGGCCGCCGAGAGAGCTAAACTTGACGAGACGTTCTGGTCCGATATGTACGTTGGTAAAGTCTGCACCGGTAAGGTTAAGAGCCTGACTCCGTTCGGCGCTTTCGTTGACCTCGGCGGTTACGACGGACTTATCCACCTCACCGAACTCTCCTGGGAGAAGATCCATCATCCGTCTGAAGTTGTTAACGTCGGTGATGAGGTCGAAGTCAGAGTTCTCGAATGCGATCCTGAAAAGAAACGCATTTCTCTGGGCTACAGAAAACCCGAGGACGATCCGTGGGCAGATGCCGAAGATCTTTATCAGGTCGGCGACATCCTCGAAGTTACAGTCGTACGCTTCGTAAGCTTCGGTGTGTTCGTAAACATCGCTACAGGCGTTGACGGTCTGGTACACATTTCCCAGATCTCCAACCAGCGCATTACGAAGGCTGAAGACTGCCTCAAGATCGGTCAGAAGGTAATGGCTAAGATCATCGAGACCAACATTCCGGAGAAGAAGATCAACCTCTCTATCCGCGAAGTTCAGGCGTACGATCCCGAGCCGAAGCCCGAAGAACTGGACGAGAACGGAAATCCGATAGTTCGCGAGAAGAAAGAGCGCAGACGCAAAGATAATAAAGCTCCTAAGGGCGAGAAGAAGGGTAAGAAGGACGACGATGAGATCCACGGCGATACAGCGCCTGCATCGATGGGGACCTCTATCGGAGATATCCTCGCTTCCAAATTAGGCGGCAGCGCTATGGACGTGCTCTCCGTTGAAGCCGAGAAGGCTGAAGAAGCTGTAGAAAATGCAGCCGCAGAGGAGAAATCCGCCGAATAATATTTCAGCAGATCCTGCGTATGTCCGGCCGGTTGCTTGTCCGGACGAGCGGATTAGCTGTGCAATTTATATGTTGAATAAAGCTTTGACTGATTTCACTTATGTTTTTGCATAAACGAAAGCCTGAATCCCGGGAGGGGTTTGGGCTTTCTTTATTTGATTTTACCAGGGGGACAGTATGATGGACAATAAAAAATGGTTTTATGATGCTAAATTTGGTATGATGATCCACTGGGGCCTGTATTCACTGCTCGGCGGAGAATGGAAGGGCGAGCGTATGGCCGAGATCGGTGAATGGGCACAGGAGTTTTTCCGCATCCCCGGAACCGAATATCATAAATTGACCGCCGCATTTAATCCGGTATACTTTGACGCAGAAGAATGGGTAAGCCTTGCCAAAAAAGCAGGTATGAAGTACGTCGTATTTACTTCTAAACATCACGACGGCTTTGCTATGTATCATTCTAAAGCAAGCGCTTATAACGTGTTTGACGCCACGCCTTTCAAACGCGATCCTGTCGCAGAACTTGCCGCGGCATGCAAAAAATACGGGCTTAAACTTGGCCTATATTATTCGCAGGATCTCGACTGGGAGCATCCTCACGGCGGCGGATACAAGTTGGGAAAAGTTTGGTGCGGCGACCGCGCTTATCTCACGAATAACTGGGATTATCCTGATGACAGCAAAAAAGACTATTCGATCTGTTTCAGAGAGAAGATCGTGCCGCAGGTCAAGGAAATTCTTACGCAGTACGGCGACCTGCTCCTTATCTGGTTCGACGTTCCCGTTACGCTGAATCCGGAGCAGACCGACGAATTATATAATTTGGTCAAGTTCTACCAGCCTGACTGCCTCGTTAATTCCCGCATCGGAAACGGCTACGGCGATTACCGTTCCGCGGATGACAATGAGATCCCGGAGAGCAACGGCGGCGTGAGCCTTTACGAATCTCCGTGCACTATCAACGACACATGGGGCTACAAGTCGTTCGATAATAACTGGAAGTCCGCTGATACGATCATAGACCTTAAGACCAAGCTTAATTCCAGGGGCATAAACTACCTGCTGAACGTTGGCCCCGACGCACTCGGAAGGATACCGGGCCCGAGCGTTAAAGTGCTCGAGGAAGTCGGAGCGCGGGCTGATACGGTCTGATCAAAGCACTTGGATGGAAGCTTTCAAAGAAGCTTTATTGACAGACAAAAAAACTTCAAATAAGCTTCAGCTAAGCTTCAATGAAAGAAAATATTTATTGACACCGGCGCTTTTGGTGTGTATAATTGCATACGTCGCTTGAAAAAGCGACAATGGTGGTTGTAGCTCAGTTGGTTAGAGTACCAGGTTGTGGCCCTGGGGGTCATGGGTTCGAGTCCCATTAATCACCTTCCGAAAATCGCCTTGCGGGGCGATTTTTTGTTATTGATACAGTTACAGAGACAGATTTGTTTTAGTTCCGGGGTGAGCAATATGTCAGATCCGATTAATTCTGAAAGCGGGGAAATACTTTCCGAGACCGATCAGATTACTTTAAAAGCGAAGAAACGTGAAAAAACGATCATCCGCACCTCGTTCGTCGGGATCGGGGCCAATATCTTCCTGGCTGCTTTCAAGCTGTTTGTTGGCCTTATATCGGCATCTATTGCCGTCATGCTTGACGCGGTCAATAACTTTACCGACGCTTTGTCGTCCGTCGTTACGATTATCGGCACTAAGCTTGCCAACCGCAGACCCGATAAAAAGCACCCGATGGGACACGGCCGGGCTGAGTATCTCAGCGCACTGATCATTGCCGCGATCGTGCTTTACGCCGGTATCACGTCTCTGGTCGAATCTGTTAAGAAGATTTTCAATCCGTCCGCAGCCGATTATTCCGTGATCTCACTCGTGATAATCTCTGTCGCCGTCGTTGTTAAGATCCTGCTCGGTCTGTACGTCGGAAAGAAGGGGCGGGATACCGATTCGGACTCTTTGAAGGCTTCCGGAAAAGACGCGCTGTTTGACGCGATATTGTCCGCGTCGGTGCTGGCTTCCGCACTTATATTCGTGCTGTTCCATATTTCGCTGGAAAGCTACGTCGGTGTCCTTATTTCCGGGTTCATTATCAAATCCGGTATCGAGATGCTCATCGAGACGCTTAATAAGATCCTTGGGGAAAGGGCAGATTCAGAACTTACCACGAAGATCAAATCTCTGCTTAAAACGCTTCCGGAAGTGAGAGGCGCGTGTGACCTCGTAATTCACAGCTACGGTCCTGAAAAATTGCTTGCCTCCGTGCATCTTGAAGTGCCGGATTATCTGACCGCTACGCAGATCGATACTCTCGCGAGGCGTGCACAGCTTCTTGTAATGCAGGAGACCGGAGTTATTTTAACCGCTGTGGGTATTTATTCGTACAATACTTCGAGCGGTGAGGCGGGAATAATAAATGATAAGATCAGAGAAAAGGTGCTTGCCCATGAATGGGCGCTCGAACTTCACGGGCTTTACTTTGATGAAGAAACCAAATCTATCCGGTTCGACGTCGTCATGAGCTTCGATATACCGCATGACGAGGGCCTTAAGATACTTTACGCTGAAATGAATGAACTTTATCCGGAATACAAATTCTTTATTGTCGCAGACGTGGATGCTTCCGACGTTGACGACGTCTCGGCGGATGATCATGATGCGGGCGGCGAGTCTGAAGCCGAAGGCTGAGCTCCGATCAAACGCAATTATTGACCATAAACAAATATAAACAAATACAGGCACACAAAAAGACGGGCGCTTTTACACACCCGTCTTTATATTTTTGAGCAGCTCTGACGTTATCTCGCGAGCTTCTCGATCACCGCGGTGAAGTACTGCTGGCCGTAAACGTCTACGAATCTGTAGACTGCGTTCGCTTTTGAAACGTCCGGAAGCAGCACGTCCGTCACTTCAAGTTTGCCTGAATAGGTCATCTGATCTCCGAACTTATAACTGTCTTTATATACTCCGTCGTACGTGTAGTAATCGCACAGGAAATCGATCTTATCGCCCTCTTTAAGAGCAGGAATGTCAAATTCATCACTCGGGTCAACGGGGGCCATATCCACGTCTTTGGCGATGGCGAGCGTTTCGTCATCCGTATAAAGATATCTGACGCCGTCAACGCTGCCGACGTTGTTCTTGAACACGATTATCAGTTCGGCGCGTTCGTCGTTGATCAGTACGGGAACACGTCCTCTGATGATCGTATCGTTTCCGTTTATCACGGTGTCAATGTAGTAGTACGGAACGACCTGGTTGTTTATCGCGAGCCATGCGCCGTCATATTCACCGACCAGATAACCGTCCTTGAAATCAAAGATATTGTCGAGGCCGAGGTCAATATATCCCTCGCCGTCATCGTAAAATACGTTCAGCTCTACAGACTGCACGAGATCCCACTGATCATCTTCAAGTCCGATGACCTTCGTGTCTTTATAATCGACCCACTCCTGAAGCTTTGTCGCGTCAAGGATCCTGCCTTCAAGTATCTCGGACGCTTCCTTCGGGCTCAACGCTTCGAGGAATGAAGAATTTCCGCCGCTGAGTCCGGGAATCGATATGCCGGAAGATCCGCCCAGGAATCCGCCGAGCAGGGAAGAAATCATATCTGACGAAGAGCCGGAGTTCGAAGAACCGGTGAAGTTTCCGAGTATCGAGCTTACAGGCGAGGAGCTTCCGCCGGAAGTGACCTGACCGGCAGTTTCCATACTCGCAAACGATTTAATGCACTGCGTGTAATCACTGTTCATTCCGATCTGTCCGTACGCCGTAACAGCCGAATCTACGTTACCGAGCTTGCTGTACGGGAAGTATATCGAAAGACCGTAAGAATTCGTCATAGAAGCGGAAGTGCGGTTGTACTTGACAGCGCTCAGAACTGCAGCGGACAATGCTTTGCCCTCGGGAGTACCGATGTTGTCAGCGAGGTTTACAAGGTCAACCTGGTCGATCTTGTTTGAAGAATATTCGCGCGTGCTGCTTCTCGCATCCGAAACTTTGCTGAAATCGTCCGACTTAATAAGCGCTGTCGTGGTTTTGGAAAAATCGCTGAGCAGCGCCGGAACGGTATTCTGAAGTTCGGCGAGGTCAATTATAGACAGCGTGGTTTTTGCGCTTTGATACTTTGAAGCACAGAAATTCGTGAAGTCGTCAATGATGTTCTTTCCGATCTCGAGCGTGCTCATGGAAGTGTTTGCGGCGAATTTCGTGAGCCAGTCGGTGTAGTACCAGCCTGCACCCGGCTCTGTCTCTTCGGAGGCAATAAGGTAATCGGCGTATGACGAGAGCATGAGTGCGTTCTCTGCCGTAGCCATAAGGCACGTATCGAATCCGATGAAATCAAAAGTCATACCCGCATTCTTAAGCGCCGTATTGATCTTAGCCAGCGTCATACCGCCGCTCGACGGGAAGCGCTGATCGTATCCGTAGCCCGAAAGCGAACCGCCGCCGTGATCCCAGAAGATCAGCTCGTTTCTGTTGGCCGGGTAATTGGTTTTGCAGTATTTGATGAATTTCGTAAGTGAATCAGGATTTGTCATCGATGCATTGCCGAAATCACTTTCAAGCCGTACGATTCCGCCGTTCGAGATCTTATAGACCTGGTTCGTGGAATTGCTGATCGCCGTGGTCTTCCAGCCCGTGCAGCCGCCTGTCATAACGATGATGTTGAGCTTATCCGAAAGCGTCGCTTTAGCCATTTCCGCGAGGTCGGAGGAAGCCATTCCGTTCTTGGACTCCAGATCGGTACCGCACAGATAGACCATGATAGTTACCTGATCTTTTCCGCCGCCCAGGATCTTTGTAAATTTAGCCCTGGAACCGCTGGCGACTTTTGTATTCAGGGTTTTTCCGGAATTGGATTCTCTGTCCCAGCCTGAAGAAACACCGACGTTCTGCAGTTCGTTCACGTACGAAGTATTGGTATTCGTAGGAAGAATAGAAGAGACGTTGCCGAGGCATCCGGCAAGATTTCCCAGCTTCCCGAAAATACCTGTTCCGCCCATTATGGCGACAATAGCGATTATGATTATCGCGATAATGATCGTCTTTCCGTTCAGGATCGAACCGAGGCCTCCGCCGCTTCCGCCGCCGAAATTGAACAAGCCTCTGTTTCCGCTGCTTCCGGAATCGCCCGAGCCTGAACCGCCGCCGCTTCTGCCGCTGTTTCCGCCGCGGCCCGAGTAGCCGCCGGAATTACCGACAGGACCGGAACCGGTACCGGCGCCGCGCCTGTAGACACCTGAACCCTGGCCTGAAATATTTCTTTGCCTGCCTGCAGGTCTGTTGTTATCTGCCATAGCTAAAATCATTCCTTTCAGTGATTTATGTACTGTTTTATCATATCGAGAATAATGTCTGTACCGTCAACGTTCTCAGCCTTATCCATTTCGGCAATATATTTTTCTCTGTTCTCATAAACGTAAAGAATACTTTCTTTGAGCGTTTCAGGTGTTATCTTTTCTTCTTCCAGCACTTTCGCAAAGCCGCGTTCTTCAAAAGATTTTGCGTTAAGTATCTGATCCCCGCGGCTCGCTGTGAGAGGCAGCGGGATAAGAAGCATCGGCTTTTTCAACGCCAAAAATTCGTGGATGGCGTTAGCACCCGCTCTTGACACCAGAATATCACAAAGATTCAGATAGTCTGGAAGGGGATCGGTAACAAATTCGAACTGCCTGTATGATGGATTTGAGATGAGTTCCGGGTCTTCAGTCAGTTTCCCCTTACCGCACAGATGGATAATATTGAACTTCCCGGTAAGTTCTTTGATGTTATCGCGTATCGCGCTGTTTATCGCCGCGGAACCGATGCTTCCGCCCATTACCAGAATGACCGGTTTTCCGTCAAAACCGAGTTCTTTGCGTGCTTTCCCTGCGTCGCCGCTGAACAGTTCGCGCCTTATCGGAGTGCCTGTATGGACGCCTTTTCCACCGGGAATCAGAGGAGCGGCATCGGGGAAAGTAGTGCAAACGGCTGTGGCGTATTTGGCTGACATTTTATTCGCGAGCCCAGGGGTAATATCTGATTCATGGCATATCACCGGGATCTTCTTTTTGCTGCAAGCTCGTACGACAGGCACCGAGACGTATCCGCCTTTAGAAAACAGCACGTCAGGCCTGATCTTTTTCACCGCTTTTTTAGCATCTGACATACCCTTAATAACGCGGAAGAAATCTTTTACGTTTTCCCAGGAGAAGTAGCGCCGGAGTTTCCCGGAATGGATCCCGGTGTATGAAACGTAAGGCAGCGCTTCGATGATCTGCTTTTCAATTCCCTCGAACGAGCCGATATAACTGATTTCCACTTCAGGCAGCTGCTCGTGAAGCTTCTTGATCAGCGCTACGTTCGGTGTTACGTGACCGGCGGTACCTCCGCCTGTAAATAATACTTTTGCCATCGTTTTCCTCGGTTTCAGATATTTATCATTTGCTTAGATCGTCAGTCGAGACGGTTGAGTCTGCGCCCCGCTTCGAATGCGGAAATATTCTTTGCCACCGCTTCTATCAGTCTGACTCTCGCAGCCTGTGCCGCCCACGCAATATGCGGCGTGACGATGCAATTTTTAGCGCTCAGCAAAGGATTGTCCTCCGCGGGAGGTTCGGTAGAAAGTACGTCGACTCCTGCGCCTCCGAGTTTTCCTGAGTTAAGTGCGTCCGCGACCGCCTGCTCGTCGAGCAGCGGCCCTCTCGCGGTATTGATTAGTATCGCGCCGGGCTTCATCATCGATATAGCGTTTTCGTCGATCAGATTCTTCGTCTCTTCGGTGAGGGGCAGGTGAAGCGTGATGATATCAGATTTTTTAAGGAGTTCGTTTTTAGTTACGAATCTCGCGCCTTCGGGCAATATCTTTTCGCTGCGCGAATGGACGAGTACTTTCATATTGAATGCGCGGGCAATTTCGCAAACTCTGCTGCCTATTGCTCCGTATCCTAAAATTCCGAGCGTGGCGCCGGCAAGTTCCTTGATCGGGGCAACGGTGAACGAGAAATCGTCCGAATCTACCCATTCGCCGTCCTTAACCGCGCGGTCGTGGAGAGACGTGTGCTGGCAGAGCTCAAGTATAAACGCGAACGTAAGCTGCGCCACGTCCTCGGTGCTGTAGCCGGGCACGTTCGTAAGCGCGATCTCTCTTAATCTCAGCGCGTCGATATCAACGGCGTTTGCCCCGGTGGAGAGCAGTCCGACGTATTTGCAGTTATCATCGAGTTCCTCTATGATCCCGGAAGTAAGGACTGCTTTATTTGTAATTATGATATCGGCGCCTTTAACGCGCTTGAGTATATCTTTCGGAGCTGTCCTGTCATAAATTTCCGCACGGCAGACCCGGTAGAGCGGCTCCCAGGAAATATCTCCCTGATTTGTAGTATAACCGTCGAGCACTACGGCTTTATGCGGCGTATCAAAAGCATAAACGGTAGTGTATTCGGCTTTTTCTCCGGCTTTCAGCACCGGTGAAGGCCACTCGGGGTGATTGGGTGAATCAGGATAGTATTCAGATTCGAAGCATATGGCACATCTGCGCCCGTAGATCTGTGCGAGCTTGCCCTTAAGTCCGTCTTTAATGTAGTTTCCGGAATAGACCTGTACCGCGGGAAGATCGGTGCTGACGCTCATACGAATACCTGTGACGCTTCCGTAGAGTTCCGCCGCGCGTCTGACCTCTTCGCCGTCCGTAAAATCCCTGACTAAAAAAGCGTGATCGATACCGCTTCCGGCCTGGAGATTCACGTCGGATTCTTCTTTCTTCAGAACGTTCGAAAGGAGCGTCCAGCGGCGCATGTCCATTGCCCCTTTAACCGTCTGAGGCTGCCCGGAAGGGATGCAGTTTTCGTCGACAGGAATGAATTTATCGGCGTAGAGCTTTATTTCATTGTCCCCGATATATCCTTTGGACGGGCCGTTCATATTGAAGTACGAATGATTTGTCGGGTTAAATAGCGTATCTTTATCCGAAACACCCGTATATTTCAGTGTGAGCCGGTTTTTATCGTCGAATTCATACGTTACGGCGATATGCATATTACCCGGATACCCCTGATCCATGTCGGGAGAGTCCCACGTTAAAGTGATCGAATTATCACTTTCTTCGGCGAAAGTGCCGATACGCTCGCTGAAACTGCCGTTCCCGCCGTGAAGATGATTCTCGCCGTTATTCTTTTCAACGCTGAATTCCGTTCCGTTTATTGAAAAATTACCGGAAGCTATGCGGTTCGCGAAGCGCCCTACAAAAGCGCCGTAGTAATCGCCCCGGTTTTTGATATACGGCGCCAGACGGTCAAAACCGATTACGACGTCGACAAGCTTTCCGATTCTGTCAGGTACTGCGAGCGACCGTATGATCCCGCCGTAGTCAAGTATTTCGACGTATGAACCGCCTTTATTAGTGATGCGGTAGCATGTGACGGTTTTTCCTTCTTTTGTGTAGTCGAATACTTTTTTGCTGAGCATACGGATCACTCCCTGAAATAGCATATTTAACTTTGTTTATTATAGCACATTTGAGGTGCACGGGTCAATTAAGAATCGGGCGGAGACGTTGTCAATAATCCGGCGGAAACCTTATCAAAAATCCGGCGGAAACGTTCGCAAAATGCGGCTGAAAAAACGTCCGGGAGAGGCCGTCAATATAATTGACATCGGGCTGATTCGATGATAGAATACCTAATACGCCGGAGTGCAGTGTAAAAAGAGCGTTTCCGGTGAAATTGACCCGCGCTGGCGGGCGTTTTTGTGCATCAGATGCCGGAAAGAGGAATGTTTATGAAGATTATTTACAATAACGGACAGGTTGGCGAGATCGAGAACGCCGAGGAGGAGCTTCATATTCTCCGTCCCAGCGCGGCGCATATTATGGCGCAGGCTATTAAAAGACTTTATCCGCAGGCGGATTTTGCGTACGGTCCGGCAAATGAGAAGGGCTTCTATTATGACGTCGATTTCGGTGATACGAAGATCTCGGACGAGGATCTTCCTAAAATCGAAGATGAAATGAGAAAAATAATTAAAGAAAATCTGCCCATTAAGCCTTTCGTGCTGCCACGTGAAGAAGCGATAAAGCTTATGCAGGAACGCGGAGAAAAATACAAAGTCGAGCATATAGGCGACCTCGCTCCGGATGCTGTGATCAGTTTTTATCAGCAGGGCGAATATATCGATATGTGCGTAGGACCGCATATTACGTACACAAAAGCGCTCAAAGCGTTCAAACTGCTCGGCCTTTCCGGCGCATACTGGAAGAATGACAGCAATAACCGCATGCTTACGCGTATCAAAGGCACCGCGTTCAAGACTGCTCAGGAACTCGAAGCGTATATGGCTGAACTTAAAGAAGCCGAACTTCGCGACCACAGAAGGATCGGGCGCGAGATGAGCCTGTTTATGACGGATGATCTCGTAGGAAAGGGCCTTCCGATGTTCCTCCCGAAAGGATATATCGTGTGGCAGGAGCTCGAGAATTATATAAAAGAAAAAGAGCGTGCGCTTGGATATCAGCACGTGCTTACGCCGTGCGTAGGAACCGTCGACCTCTACAGGACCAGCGGCCACTGGGAGCATTATAAGAATAATATGTTCCCGGCGATGGAAGTGGAAGGCGAGTCTTTTGTTTTAAGACCGATGAACTGCCCGCATCATATGATGATCTACGCTAACCGCGCTCATTCGTACAGAGACCTTCCTATAAGGATAGGCGAGATAGCGCACGACTTCAGATTCGAAGCGAGCGGCACTCTTAAAGGCATCGAGCGCGGCAGACATTTCTGCCAGAACGACGCGCACCTTTTCGTAACGCCTTCGCAGATAAAGGACGAAGTAAGTAAAGTCGTTGACCTGATCTTCGACGTATACAAAGATTTCGGAATCACGAATTACCGCTGCGTGCTTTCGCTGCGCGATCCTGAAGATAAAGTTAAATATCATCAGGACGACGAGATGTGGAATAAGGCGGAGAGCGCGCTTCGCGAAGTGCTTACGCAGCTCGGGATCGATTTCACCGAGGAGATAGGCGAGGCGGCATTCTACGGACCGAAACTCGACGTAAACGTAAAACCCGCTATCGGCGCCGAGATCACGTTGTCCACGTGCCAGCTCGACTTCTGTCTGCCTGCTAAATTTGACCTTAAATATACCGACTCCGACGGCGAACGCAAGACGCCCGTTGTCCTGCACAGAGCTATACTCGGCTCGCTCGACAGATTTATGGCGTATATCATTGAAGAGACGAAGGGCAAGTTCCCGGTATGGCTCGCTCCTACTCAGGTTAAAGTGCTGCGCGTTTCCGAAAGGTTCTCCGAGTACAGCGAAAAGGTGTACGACGCGCTCGTAGCTGCCGGTATCCGCGCCGAACTTGACGACCGCAACGAAAAAATAGGATATATGATAAGAGAGGCGCAGGTCGTTGACAGAGTGCCTTATATGATCATAATCGGTCAGAAGGAAGTTGACGAGGGCAATATTTCGATCCGCCTTCGTGACAATACCGAAACGGTAACGATGAACGTCGACGAGTTTATCGAGAAGGTGCAGGGCGAGATCAGGAACCGCAAGTAAGCGGTCAATCTATTTCGATATTCCGTACCATTTTAATTATTGCCTCCCTGAATTCTTTCAGGGAAAGAGATTGCACATCATCGATCAGCATGATGTGCATTTCTTTTGCCCGCTCGCGCACCGGAGCGAACGCAGGCTTAGAAGAAACAAGCACGGGGATTCCGTATTTTCCGCCGTAATGATCGGCCATCGTCCTGATCTCGTACAAAAATTCCTTTGTGGCTTCTGTATTTTTGCAGCTTATAAAGAACGGGACGTATCCGTACATAAGAGTGACGTCGAGCTCGTTCGTGGGATCGGAGCCTGATCTTGCTATTATGCCGTCGCAGTCGAGCAGCACTTTCGTATAAACTTCTCTGAAAAGTCCGGCGCTCGCCGCAGCTAAGGCCGTATACATTTCGAGCGCCGTACCGGAAGAAATATACAGGTCATCTGTACGGGCGGACGGATAAAGCGTATAGTTGAGATAATTTGAAGTGATATGGTATGACTTCACTATTCCGCGTTTATTCAGCCTACGCATGATCCTTTCGGATGTGACGACCTCGTTTTCTTTTGAAAATTTGCGGCTTATTACGCCGTTTTCGTCAGGTCCCACGCCGTTAACGTACGATATGGAGCAAAATTTGTTCCAGTCCGCGGGCATATCTTTGAGCGCGTTCCAGACTCTTAAGATCTCGTAGCGTTTATTGTCCATGATCGAACTGAATTCGTCAGGCCAGCTGCCGATGACCGCGCCGCCGTAGAGCTTTATTATGTCGGAAAAAGGGAAGGGGGCGGGAGGCGTATCGCCGGATTCTTCAGGCTCTTTCACGCCCATTGCCCACGTGAGCGTCCCCTTGAATACGTCCGATTTATGAGCCGAAAAATTGACCCCGTCTCGCTCTGAAAGGAAGCGCCCGAGGGCGGCAATGAATATCTCGTCTCCGCCGGTTATGTCAACGACGCACAGATCTTCCGGATATTTGTCCGCTATTGCGCAAAACGCGTCGAATGCGGAGTCAACATTTTTATCGTTTGCTTCTTCAAATACGACTTCGATCCCGGTGTGCCCGCTGATGACTCCTTTTATCGCGGCCCGCTTTTTCGGGTCCGGATCCGAGTTCTTAAAGCATAAAAAGATAAGAATATCATAATGTCTGAGTTCGAGCGATATAATATTCTCGAGCGCATCGTTGTCATATAATTCGATCAGAACTTTTTTCATCCTCTTAAAGACACCTTCCGGATTTAGTTTTATTCAATACTGTCTGCCCGGTTTACGGATAGGGCATATGCCTAAATAAACCCCCTGGACCTGAACAGCTTTTCCATCGCTTTGTAGATTATTGCGGTTATATATGCATGAAGCGTGCAGACTATTATCTCTTCAGCCAGCCTCGGCAGCCAGTAGACGAGGAACGGAGCCTTAATGCCGTACAGTTCGATCAGTATCTTGGAGTTTATCGTGGTGACAATGATTCCCGATATCAGCATACTGATCAGCAGCTTAAGGAAAATATCGCGGTCCGCTCTTCTGCCCTGAGAAGCAGAGGAGGAAGCGACCGGATCTTCACTGCCGGCGGCAACAACTGAATTCTTTGCTTCGTATTTCTTTTTTCTGGAAGCGGCGATGATAAAGTCGACAGCCAGCACAGACAGTCCGAGCAACCCTACGGCGGCTATGCCCGGGCCCGAAAGGTTTGCGTTCGTAGCGAAAGCTGATCTGTACGACTTCGCCCCCTTGCTCGAAGTAAGCATTCCGACGAACTTCGTGGGCAGGCCGACGTCGTCCGTCTTAAGCTGCTCGACCATAACTTCTTTCTCCGGGATGAGAGTATCACGGGCGATCAGACCGTGCATAAGGCCGTCTTTGTTAAGCGAGATCGTGACCGACAGCCCAAATGCCAGAAAAACGCACATAATGGCCGCAAAAATCGATTTTCCGGCCTTCGCCGTATTCTTTCCCGCTTTTTTGAGTAGCAGCCAAATAAGGCCTTTTAAGAAGCCTCCTACGAAGCCCATGAGTGTAAACAGAAAATTGTAATCTCCCGACGGCTTCATAAAGAAACCGAGCAGGTCGGTGAGCGCCGAAGTTATTCCTCCGTACAAAGGTCCGAACAGTATCGCCGGAAAAGCGGTGAAAATGCCTGCAAAACCGAAGCGAAGTCCGTTTGAACCCATCAGAGGAAGCGTAACTGAGAAGTATTTCAGTGCAAGAGCAAACGCGAGCATCAGCGCGGTGATGACCATCTTCTCGGTGCGTTTTTTTACGTCGCTTTTACGCTCGGAACCGGCGGCGGAAGGATTTTTCATAATCAGCCTCAGCTGCATGATAAGGTTGATAAGAACGCAAAGCAGCAGGGCGTCGACAACGAATACGATCAAAGGTAACATTTTAAATCATCTCTCCGTTTTGAATTTGTCAGGAGAGCTCTGTCCCGCGAAACAGGATACGCGTTTTGCGGTATGCAGCGGATGAGATGTTCTTCGGCAATATTCATCGCCGTCCCGGGACTCTACTCCCATTCCCGGGTCCTGCCGCGCGGCAGGAACATCTGCTCTGACAACATACGAATGATACAACAAAAGGGAGTTTGTTGTCAATGAGGTTCATGATGTCCCCGCATCTCTTTTTTGGCTTGCCAAATATGCCTTATTATGTTACAATTTTCCCCAGATGTGTATTTAAGCATCTGCCCTTAAATCATTTGCGAGGCGACATATAAGTGCTGTTCGGAAAGAATAAGAAGAATAATAAATTCCGTGAAGAAAACAAGGAAGTACCGGATGATATTTCCGGCGTTTCCGCAGCCTCTTTCGGCAATGTTTCTGACGGTATCGATACTTCTGCTCTGTTCGGACCTGCTCCTTATGAATCCGACTGGAAGCCTTTTGTGCAATATATCGACGAGGAGGATATCACTGATGGCATCGAAGCGATTCGGGAAGAAGAATTCGATTTTAGCGACGAAAGTGAAGAAACCGATAATCAAATCAATGAAAAAGAAGATAAAGAGGAACAGCATGCTCTCGGCGGCGAAAACACTGATAGTGTCGGTGAGGGCGAGGCACGATACGACGGTGGCAGCCCAGAAGCTGCGCAAGGATATCAAAGTGCTGAAGGAAACGGACTTCTCGAAACTGGTGGTTACTCCGGAGGAAGTGGAGCAGAGGAAGAAACTATCGACGCAGGATCAGGACCAGGCGAAGGAGAAGCAGGCAGAGATGCCGGCAGAGCAGGAAACGAAGCAGGAATCGAAGCAGGAACCGAAGCAGGAATCGAAGAGGGCTTCGAAGAAAACGCTGAAGACAGAGAAGAAAGCGCCGAAGAAAGAGAAGAAAGCCCGGGCGAAGAGCCGGAAGAAGAAAACGGTCATACTGAAAAAACAGAAATCGAAATAAACGAAGAGCCGGATGACGATTTCTATGATGAACAGAATCCGTTTGATTCCGAAGACACGTTTGAACTTGTTGACGACGACGGCATCGGATGGAACCGCAAAATGCTGCGGAGAAAGGCAGAAAAGAACGGGCTTAATATTATTGCCGACGATGACGTACTAACGGCCGTCGAATCTACTTATATTGACCGCACGACGTACTATCAGAAGAAGGACGAAGCGCTCAAAATAATAAAAGAAGCCGAGGCAGTCGTTGACACCGACGAAAAGCTAAGAGAGATAGAGAAGCAGCGTCAGGCTCAGGGTACGGCAAAGCCTATTCCGGAGCATATGATCGGTCCGCTTAAAGAACTCGGGATCCTGGTGGCAGCCGTCCCGGGTGACGGGGAGAAGAAAGATCCGGCAGCCGGAACCGATTCGGGAAAATCGGCCGGCGGGGCCGCTCAGAAAGCGCAGGATCTTACCGGGGATCAGTCTTTTGCGGATTTCGCAGGAGATGCTTTTATTAAAGACTGGCAGCAGATCGAAGATGCTCAGAATACCGAAAATGATTCCGGACTTCCGGATGATTTTTCAGCTGCGGACGTGAGCGGTGATGAAGGCATCGAACCCGGAGGCGGCGCCTACTACGATGACGTATTTGAAGACGATCCGGGAGTTCTCAAGAAAAAGAATATACGTAAACGCGCCGGGGCGATCATTAAAGAGATCGTTAAGGACGTACTTATTTTTATACTTGTGTTCGTTGTGGTGATAATGGGTGTCCTCACTTATTCCGTTTACGTCCAGCGCACCAATCACGTTTACGGGGCTTCGATGGAACCCACGCTTCGCGAAGGAGATAAGGTCAAATCATCGCTTATGCCTTACGTTTTCGGTAAACCGAAAGTAGGGGATATAGTTATTATTGACGTTGACAGGATCGGGGAAGGGTTCAGCTATTTTGAACGTGTCGGCGACGTGCTTAAGACCAATCCGTGGATCTCGAAGACTTTCTTTAAAGGCGCTCAGGAAGATACGCTGTTTATAAAACGTGTTGTCGGCGTCGCCGGTGACCTTATTGAGTTTAAAAACGATCATTTTTACAGAAACGGCGAATTGATATACGAAGATTATCTGAATGATCAGTACGTTTATAATTATCCGAACGGCTTCTCGCAGCGCGTTCCGGAAGGCTGCGTTTTCGTGATGGGTGATAACCGCAACGTAAGTTATGACAGCCGCAGCACCGATATTGGATTCATACCGGTTTATACACTTACAGGAAAAGTAAAATAAAGCCGGAGGACAATGCTTAACGACGCCCTCCGGTCAATATCTCAGTTCTGTGCGTCCCGCTTATGCTTTCTTAAGCGGGTTGTTTTATTATTTTACGAGTGTTTCCATTTCGTCGATCAGTTCTCCGAACAGTGAAAGTGCGCTGTTCACCGGCTCGGGAGTGCTCATGTCGACGCCCGCGATCTTAAGCAGACTTATAGGATCCGCGCTGCCGCCTGAAGACAGGAATTTCTTATAATCCTTAACTGCGCTTTCACCTTCTGAAAGTATCCTGTTCGCGATCGCCACCGCCGCGGAGAAGCCCGTTGCGTACTGGAACACGTAGTAATTGTAGAAGAAGTGAGGAATACGCGCCCATTCGAGGCCGATGAGCTCGTCGGAGATCATTGACGGTCCGAAATAAAGCTTATTCAGTTCGAGATATTTCTTGCAAAGCACGTCTGCCGTAAGCGTTTCGCCGGCTTCGCTCTGTCTGCCCATAAACAGTTCAAATTCGGCAAACATGGTCTGGCGGTATACGGTTCCTTTAAACTGGTCAAGGAAATGGTTGATCAGGTACGCACGTTCGTTTTTATCGGTAGTTTTGGAGAGCAGGTACTTCATAAGCAGCACTTCGTTACACGTTGACGCGACCTCCGCGACGAAGATAACGTAATCGGCGCAGTTAAGCGGCTGATTTTTGGTGCTCAGATAGCTGTGAAGCGCGTGGCCCATCTCGTGCGCAAGCGTGAACTGACTGTCGAGATTGTCCTTATGGTTGAGCAGGACGTACGGATGCGGCCTCGAAAGCCCTGAGGAATACGCTCCGCTGCGTTTGCCCTTGTTCTCATAAACGTCGATCCAGCGGCTGCTGAAGCCTTTTTTGAGCATCTCGATATAATCGTCGCCGAGCACCGAGAGCGCTTCGAGCACGGTCTTTTTCGCTTCTTCAAAAGGTATTTTAACGTCAACGTCTTTTACTACCGGCGTGTAGACGTCGTACATGTGAAGTTCGTCAACGCCCAGGAGTTTTTTGCGAAGGTCAACGTACCGGTACATTTTTTCCATGTTTGCATGCACGGCGTCGATCAGATTCGTGTAAACGGCAGTCGGAACTTCGGTACGGTCAAGCGCGGCTTCAAGCGTGTTTTCGTACTTTCTGGCTCCGGCGAAAAATCTGAGCTGTTTAAACTGCGCGTCGAGCGTGGCGGCAATGGTGTTTTTAAATTCTCCGAGCCTGTTATAGTACGTTTTAAATGCGTTTTCGCGAAGTACGCGGTCGGGAGATTCGAGCAGCAGCGTGAGCGAACCGTTTGTGAGCGGGTGCTTAATTCCATGTGAATCTTCAGCTTCGGGGTAGGTCATATCTGCGTTTCTAAGAATACCGCCGATATTGTCCGGGCCTTCTGCCATTTCGCCCGCAGCCGCCAGAAGCTGTTCTTCTGCGCCGGAAAGGAAGTGCGCTTTTCTCCTGCGGATCCGGTCAAAAGAACGTTTGTACGTTAAGAGTTCAGGCTCGTCTTTATAAAACTGTTCTAATACTTCATCGCTGATGGCGAGGATCTCGGGAGTCGAAAAAGACATTGCCCCCTGAACAGCCACGTATGCGCCGACAGCCTTGCCCCGCATATTCTGGTAATAACCGTTGCCGGTGTCCTCGTCGCCCTTGAGGCTCGAATAGCCGTATACCGCTTCGACCGCCAGACTGATCTCGTCCTCGAGCCTGCAATATTCGAGCAGCGTCTTAGCGCTTTCGCCCAGTCTGCCTTTGAAGCTTTCTATTTTGCTCTGGAATCCGGACAATGCCGCGTACGCTTTTTCCCATTCGCCGTCATCGGCAAATATCTGCGTAAGATCCCACGTGAATTTCGCGTCAACGTCTTTTCTCTCCGGTATCTTTTTAGCCGTATTACTCATCTCAAAACCTCCGTAAAATCATCATTATTTATAGTCTTAACTCTTATCTTTGAATCCCGGATCCTGAACGCTAAATTTCCGGTTCAGAATTCGCAAAATATTCTACCATATTTCGCGCAAATTTGCTATAATAATCACAGTTATGTAAAGGAGGCCTCAATATGGATCGCAGGAACAGCTTTACAGATATCGAATACAGTTTAAGAAAACAGACGGGCAGACGCGAAGAACTGCTCAAAAAGCTTGACGAGATCATACCGTGGAAGGAATTAACAGATATGATCGCGCCTTTCTATCCTAAAGGCGACAGGGGAAGGCCTGTGAAGCCTCTTGAAGTGATGCTCAGAATGTATCTTCTCCAGAAATGGTTCGGATCTTCCGCTGCCGGGATGGAGAGCGCCGTTTATGACAGCTACGCTTTCTGCAGATTTACAGGGATCAACTTCTTCGAAGAGCAGGTGCCTGATTCGAATACGCTTTGCAGATTCGCAAGACTGCTGAAAAAGAAGGGGCTCGAAGAAGGTGTTTGCGAAAAGGTTGAAAACGCGCTTGCGGCCGCAGGGATAAAGATCGTGCCCGGAAGTCTTATCGAACCCAGGATCAGGGCGGTGCGGAAGAAGCGCGGCAGCCACTGACGATCAGTCGATCGATCAACCGATTAATTAATTCATTCATTCATTAATGAAAACCGATAGGATCATACTCACTTAAAATACTCTAACTACAGAAAAGTGACGGTGAACGCTTATGCCTCCCGGAGGACCGGACAATAAAGTAAACGACCAGTACAGAGTCCCTAAGCCTAAAAATCTAAAAGACGTGCCACGATTTATTAAAGAGGTCGTCGGTTCCTTTTCAAAACGCATGCTCTACATACTTAAGCTGGTATGGGAAGTGAGCCCGGGAATATTGTTCCTGATGGCATTTATGGCGCTGTTCAACGGCGTTATGCCTGTAGTCGGATCATTGATCGGGAAAGAGATCCTGAACAAACTTGCCGCCGGCTATTCCGGACAGATCACGGAATTCAAGATAATCATGACGCTGCTCATTTTCCAGTTCGCGTATCTGCTGATAAACAGTGTCGTGAACCGCCTTGACGCCACCGTGATCAGGATATCCGGGGAGCTCGTCACGAACCACATAAAACAGAAAATAATGAACAAGGCGAAGGAAGTTGACCTCGCCAGCTTCGACAGCCCCGAATTCTACGCGAAGATGGAAAACGCGAACCGTGAGGCGGGGAACAGACCTATCCAGGTGCTGAATGCCTCGTTCTCGATCGCATCCGCGCTGATCAGTATCGTATCGTTCATAATCGTGCTGTCTGCCGTAGGCGCGCTTCCGGTGCTGCTCGTCATACTTGTAGCGATTCCTTCGACGATCATCAATTTCGTTTACCGCAAAAAGAATCATAATTACGTATTCAGGCGCAGTAAAGACCGCCGCCAGATGAGCTATTACTCTGAAGTGATCGTTAATAAGGACCTTGTGAAAGAGGTCCGTATGCTCGGCCTTGCGGATAATTTTATCGGCCGCTACAATGAAGTTTTCAAGCGTTATTTCAAGGGCCTTAAAAGACTGATCGTTGAAGAGTGCTTCTGGAATATAGGCGCGACGCTGCTCTCCACCGCTGTGAACTGCATCCTGTTCGTGTGGATCGCCCGCGGAGTATTTAACGGAACGTACGAGATCGGTTATTATTCGCTGTATACCGGAGCGCTGAATTCGATCTCCGCAGGTATAGCGACGCTCATAACGACGACCGCGAACATCTACGAGGGCACGCTGTTCATCAACAATATGATCTCGTTCATGGAAGAGAAAAAGACTATTGCGCCGATCATCGATGATCCGCTGAAAGTAGAGCGCGGGATCGGCCACACTATTGAATTCAGGAACGTATCATTCCATTATCCGGGCTTCACCAAAAACGTTATAAATAATATAAATCTGACCATCCACGCGGGGGAAACGGTGGTCATCGTCGGCCTTAACGGCGCCGGTAAGACTACTCTGATAAAGCTTCTTACGCGGCTTTATGATCCTACCGAAGGTACGATCTATCTCGACGGACACGACATACGCGAGTATGATCTTAACAGCCTTTATGATCTGTTCGGAATCGTGTTCCAGGATTACGGGAAATATGCGGTTTCCGTTAAGGACAATATCGCGTTCGGCGAGGTCAATGCCAAAGTTTCCGATTCGCGTATCGCTGAGGCTGCGAAGGCCAGCAACGCAGATGCGTTCATCAGCGAACTGCCCGACACGTTTGACACGCCGCTGATGAGATATTTCGAGGACAACGGCATCGAGCTTTCCGGAGGACAATGGCAGAAATTAGCTATTGCCAGAGCTTTCTATTCTGAATCAGACGTTCTGATCCTAGACGAACCCACGGCCTCGCTCGATCCGATGGCAGAACAGGAGATATTCAATCAGTTTGACGAACTGAGAAGCGATAAGACTTCGATATTCGTTTCGCACCGTCTGTCGAGCGCAACGACCGCCGATACGATAATCGTACTTCAGGACGGCAGGATCATTGAATCCGGAAACCATTCCCAGCTTATGAACAAAAAAGGTGAGTATTACACGCTGTTCTCGACGCAGGCCGCCAGGTATCTCACGCCGGTGGATCCTGACGATACGGTCGAAAACAAAGAAGGCCGGGATGGCTTTGAAAACTGCGTTCCCGACCCTGATGAAGCGCTGCCGCACATTGCACGGCACACTTGATAATTAATAAATATTATTCTTTAACAGTTCCGTCCGGATTAAACAGGGGAAGCTTTTCGAGATAAATAATATCGTCGCGCTCCGCCGCTTCGCCTTCGGCTAAGACAGCCATGCGAGCGACAATAATGCCGCCTGCTTCGTTGACCAGCTTTTCGACAGCCTGAAGGCTCGCGCCGGTCGATATAACGTCGTCGATTATTATCACGCGTTTTCCCTTCATTTTTGCGGCGTCAATGGCATCCATATAGAGTTTCTGCCGTCCGGCCGTCGTTATCGACGTGACGTCAACTTCGAATACTCCCTGCATGTACGCTTTTTTGTTTTTGCGAACGAGCAGGTAATCGTCGAGACCTTTCTGACGGGCCATTTCGTAGATAAGCGGAATGGCTTTTGCTTCGGGAGCGACCAGATAATCGAATTCGGGAGCTTTTGCGAGCAGGGCAGACGCACACGCGACAGTGAGTTCGACGTCTCCGAACATAACGAAAGCGCCTATAGCCAAATCGTCGTTAAGCTTGCACACCGGAAGCGCTCTTTTGAGCCCGGCGATGGTCATTTCATGTTTGATCATTTTATCATCTCCATATAGTAATCTGAGATTATTCAGTTTACGTGAATTATAATACTTGCGCGCGCAGGTGTCAAAGGAAAGTGACCTGAAAGTGACCCGATGCGACCTGATGCGACTTGAGTTCGAGCGTTAGAGTTCGCGTACGGTCCTTCTGCAGATCTTGTAGAACCCCAGGCCTGCTTCGGCCTCTTCTTTAAGGGCAATTTTGATCGGCGTTTTTCCTTCGAATACTCCGAGCAGTACGTTATACTCTCCGCCGGGGATGCCGCGGAGGTCGAAATTTACGTCAAACGTGCGAACCTCTTCATTTGAAAGGCCGTCAACGCGTTTATCGGAAGAAATCGTGCGTAATATATTGCCCGCGTCATCCGAAACGGCGAGACAGATATTGTGAGCGTAGTATGCTTTTGACCATCCTTTATTCCTGAACGTGACTTTAACGTGATTGTAAGCGGACGACGTGAGCTCCGGAACGAGCGCGTTTTCCGCAAAATACCAGTACCCCAGCCGGTTCGCGCAATATTCGGCGAGCCATTTATCGGACTTCAAAAAAACTCTCGGATAGCCGTGGAAACCGGCAAACGTTGCCTTCGAATTCTTTAAACATTCGACGATCGTGAGCCCGTTCCTGTAATAATCATCGAACGTCGGATGAATGTAACCGTAATGTGCAAACTCAATGCATGACGGGGCGTTATCCGCAAGCTTAATGAACGAACGCGTTGCCCGCATCGTATCATACCCGTTCACAACAGAATAATAATCGCAGCATATCGAATCGTCCTGAAGCCCCAGACCGCGCTCGTATGCGTAATCGAGCATCTCCTGGCATTCATCTGCGCCGCGGAATATCCTGCCCACGATATGGTCGTCGTTCATAAGCAGGTATTTGTCCGGGAAATATTTAAGGTGGAGGTCAATATGTTTTTTTATAACGTCGACAGGGTAGATATATCCTTCTCCCTCCACTGTATGTCCTTCGCCCCAGGTGCCGTATGTACCGATGTCAATAATATCCACGCGCGGATCGTTATTGTACTTTTTCCCCATCTCGGCCAGGAATATCTCAAGCCGTTCCAGAAAATACGGATCACCGTAATCGGGCTGAACCAGGTCTCGGCCGGGCATCCTGTAGCACTTCGCGCCTTTTTCAAAAACATACTCAGGCGTTGCGGTAAAGCCCGGGTAGCTCGTCTCAAAACTGCACACGCGCAGCGAAAAAGCGTAGCCTTTAGGGCCCCATTCATCCATGATGTTATCGAGAAAGCCGAAATCGTACACGCCTTCGGCCTTTTCGACGTCGGACCAGTCGAAGCGGAGGTACAGGTGATTCAAATTCGGGAAATCTTCAAGATAATCGCCCGGCTTATTGCGGTCGCGGTAGAGAGGACCTTTGAATCCGTTGTCAATAAAGTGCCAGAACCAGCCTTTATGCGGATTCTTCAGGATCCGTTTGTCGTCGGTCAGCGGGAGAAGGTCAATAAAACCGTTTTCTTTTCTTGGGTCGTCAAACCAGCCGCACAACGTCTGCGGTTCCATCGGTCTGTCTGATGCGGATTCGTTCGGGAATACTTTCATGTTCTGGAATCCTCCTGTATTGATGATTATTGGCAGCAACCGGCTGAATTATAAGTTATTTATTGCTCCCGGTCAAGCGCGTTCTGAACCCCGTTCTGCTTCGTCCGGGCAAGTTGACAAATCTCTGCAAATATTTATAATTATCCGTAAACAATCGGCCTCAGCAATTCGAAGGCCCGGACAATATTTTACCACGGGAGTTTTGCAGCTTTATGAGCAAAAAGACTTCGAAAATAATAATACTCTTATGTGCAATCGCGGCACTTACGCTTTTTGCTTTCTTTTTGAAGGATATACTCGTGCCCTTCATCAAAATGGAGATCAACAACGACGTTGAAGGGGCGAAAGAACTTTTGCGCTCAAAAGGAGTATTCGGATTCCTGACCGTTGCCCTCGTAGAAGCGCTGCAGATGGTCGTCGTGTTCATACCTGCGGAATTTATACAGATATCGAGCGGCCTTAGCTACCCGTTTTATATTGCCCTTATTCTGTGCGATCTGGGAGTATGCCTCGGCGCATCGATCATATTTATTCTCGTAAGAACTTTTAAGATCCAGAATGAATCGTACGAAAAACGCAAAAAAACGATAGATAAACTGGTTGCGAAACGCGGCGATAAAAATATCATATTTTTTATGCTCCTGCTGTTCATTATGCCTCTGATCCCGTTCGGGGCGATCTGCTATTACGGCAGCAGTACGAAGATAAAATTCAGGAACTATATCCTGACAGTAGCGCTCGGCGTTATTCCTTCAATCGTGACGTCGAATCTGATGGGAGAGGCAGGGAAGGCGTTTATACGTAATGATATCCCGTTCTGGCTGCTCCTTCTGATCATCGTGCTGCTCGCGGCGCTTCTATTTACGATCCTGTTTATATTCATAAATAAATTTTTCCTGAAAGAGAGCGACGGCACTCCTGATTCTCCTGTTTACGGTCTGTTCTTCAAAATCATGAAATTGTTTACAGGAGGTAAGTTTAAGCTTAAGATCATTAAAGGAATTCCCGAGAGCGTAAAGGCGCCGTACGTATTGCTGTTCAATCACCAGTGCTTTTTTGATCTGCTGTTTTCATCAAAGCTTGATCCGGAAAAACCGCCCACGTTCGTTGCCAACGAGTATTATCTTTATCATTTGCCCGTTCTTAGAAGGCTTCCGAAAAAGGCCGGCGTGATACCCAAAAAATTGTTCACAAACGATTTTGTAACTCCGGCGGGTATACTGAAAATGCTGAAAAAGGGGTACCCGGTAGCGATATTCCCTGAAGGCAGATTGTCGCCGGACGGAAAGACGAATCCTATCGCCGAACAGAGCGGCCGATTTTACAGAAAATTAGGCGTCGACGTTGTCATCGTCAATATTACAGGCGCTTATTTTGCCAAGCCAAAATGGCGCGCGAAAAAGTTCAGATCGGATGTCCGGATGGAGGTCAGGCGCGTTATCACTAAAGAAGAATTTGAAAACATGACCGACGTGGAGGTCAATGACATTATAAATTCCGCGCTGGAGCATGACGCATCTGCGGAAGATTTCAACGTGTATCCTCAGAAAAATAAAGCTAAAGGGCTCGAAAACGTGCTTTACCGCTGTATCGACTGCGGCTCTTTATATACGACTAAAGGCGCGGGAAACGTCTTCTCCTGCTCCTGCTGCGGCAGACAGTATCACCTGAACGATCGCTACAGATTTGACGAGCAGATAGGGGGAGAAGAAGGAACGATCTCCCGATATTATTCCGCGATCAGAGCGATCGAAGAGAACGAATTTGATATGCTTGATCTTAAAGCGAAAGTCCGGACTCAGGTTTTCGATAAAAACGTCAGGAAAAAATATAAAGAAGAAGGCGAGTGTGAATTTACTCCGTCCGGATTTACATACCGTTCGCGCAGCGTGGAGTTTACGATCCCGGCCGATAAGATGCTTGCGATCCCGTTCTCGTGCGGTACCGAGTTTGAAACGTATTATGAAGGCGAACTGTATTATTTCTATCCGCTGGAAAACACATCCCAGGCCGCCAGGTGGGGGCTTATCTCAGATATTATGAAGGCGAGGAATGACGCAAATGAAAAAGAATGAAAAGGCGCTGATCAATATTTCTAAAAAAACGTTCATTCAGGTTACTGTGCTGCTTTTATGCCTTATGATCGCGGCAATAGTGCTCACGTACGTTATTCCGAAGGGGGAATTCGGAAAGACCGCGGAGGGTGAAACTGATTATTCGGTTTACGTCAGAAGTGAAGATCAGTCGGGGATCAATATATTCAAAGGTATCTTCGCGCCGTTCCTTGTATTTGCGTCCGGAGACGGGCTTACGCTAATAATGCTGTCGCTGTTTTTGCTTATCATTTCTGCGGCGTTTCAGGTCATGAATGACGCCGGGGGGATAAGACTGCTCGTGGGAGGAGTTGCTAAACGGTTCGAAAAAAGGCGGTTTCTGCTGCTCGCTGTCGTTGCCCTCGTATTTATGGCTTTCGGCGCATTCCTCGGACTTTTCGAGGAAATGCTGACGATGCTTCCTGTTATTGCCGCCCTCTGCCTGATGCTTGGCCTTGATTCGTTTACAGGTTTTCTTATTTGCATCGTTTCATGCGGTTTCGGCTTTGCCAGCGCGGTTACGAATCCGTTTACAGTACTTTTAGCGTCTGAAATAATAGGAGTGAATCCGCTTTATCATATATTTTACAGACTGATAATTTTTGCTGTAATGTACCTTCTGCTGCTCGGTTTTATTTTCCTTTACGTGCGAAAGATCTCGAAAAATCCGGACAAGAGCCTTACGCTTTCTCACGATGCGGAAATAAAGGCGTCGGTTTTAGCGTCCGGAGGGGATAACGGTGCGGAGACGGGAGCTCGCAAAGTCAGATTAACGTATATCGTTTTTTTGCTGACGAGTCTGGTGCTTATTGTGTTGTGCTCGTCGCTGAGCGCTTTGAGGGATTACACCGTGCCGGTGCTCGCGGCGTATTTTCTTATCTTCGGGATTATAGCAGGAATTATTGCCACTTCTAAACCGAAAGAGGTGTTCCGCAGTTTCGGGAAAGGGCTGCTCGGAGCACTTCCGACGCTCGTATTTATTGCCGTCGCCGCGTCTGTTAAATATATTTTTGATGAGGGGCGGATAATGCCTACCGTCGTTAATCAGATCAACAACCTTACGGCGGGGCACAGTCCGGTAGTGGTGGCGCTGATCATCTATCTCATCGTTCTCGTGCTTGAGTTCTTTATTTCGTCGTCAACGGCTAAAGCGATCCTCGTTATGGGTATTCTTTCAGTCGTGAGCGTCGGTCTTTCGAAGTCAATGATGGTGCTGCTTTATACTTTTGCCGACGGCTACACGAACGTCATTTTCCCGACGTCACCTGTGCTGCTTATTTCGCTGTCGATGATCGGTGTCGATTATTTTAAGTGGGTGAAAAAAAGCGCCCCGCTGTTTCTGGCCAATCTGGCTTTAGTAGCGGGGTTCATACTGATCGGGATAGCAATCGGGTATTAAACGAGTAACTGGCAACTGGTAACGAGTAACGAGTTACTTTTGATTTTTAGAGTTTGATTTTTAATTTTCCTGTGTAGTCGAGGAGCTTTATATATATGCCGCCCATGACGCTTCTGTGCTGGAAACCGACTTTATATGCGGATACGGTCCAGTACCAGTCGTTCATCGGGATACGGGCTTCGGTGAAATTATACGCGGTCCAGAGCTTGTCTGCGATCTCTCTGAAGCCGGCTTTCGTGTCGGCGAGCGTTGCCGTCCAGATGAGCCAGTCTGCTTTTGTATATTTCATACGGTTATCGAGCGGGATGCCGTAAGGCATAGTCCTTTTCCGGTACGATCTAAGCTCGGATTCAATCACGTTCCGAGGCATAACGTTTGTGCCGAAGATCTTGTCCCAGACTATATTGTATTTAAGCGAAAAAGTGCCGGGCTTGTCGAACGCGAGCCTGTAGCTGCCGTCGCCGTTTGACGCTCTAACTGCCCAGTCTTCCGCAAACTCTTTTGCCTCCGCAAGAAGGGAAGCGCACCTCCCGGAATCGCCTGAGAGCTTCCGGATCAGGGCGTATGCGATAATGCCTGATATAGCCTTTAAAGTTAGATTGCAGTTATGCGCAAGATGACCGCCAAAATCGTCGGTGCAAAGCTGATTCTCGGGATCCCTGGCATTGTCCTCTAAATATCGCAGCCATTTGTCTAAAAGGTCCATGTTTTCTAACGCGAACGAAACGTCATTTTTGGCAATAGCGGCCGCGGCAAACATGACGAGCATATTCCCGCATTCTTCGACCGGCATCTGACCTTCAGCGCCCTTACTCATATTGTAGACCTGCCCGTTAACGAGCGGGTATCTGCCTGCGTCGTGAGGGGCAAAGTCATATTGCCAGCGTTCAGATCTGGCAACGCGTATGACGGGCCTCAGCATTGCGTGTACGAGTTCGGGATTGTATATCAGGAACATCGGTACTGAAGGGTAGCTTACGTCAACAGTGGCTGCACATCCGCCGGAGAAGCATTCTTTTGAGATGTATAAAATATCGCCATTTTTATCGAGCACAAGTTTATGCGCCGCACAGACCTGGCGGTATGCCAGTTCGAGAAGATCCGCGTATTTTTCGCCTCCGGCTTTTTCCGCGTCTTTTCTGAGTTTTCTGCTGAAATCGGCGCCTTTTCTGCGAACAGTTTTGTAATCCTTAAAGGCCTTTATGATCTCGGCTTCGATCTTGCTGCCGTCCTTATTCCACCAGCTTTTAAGATTCTCTCCGAAGTACTGAATGCTTTCAACGTCATCGTATGCGAAAGTGAACAGCGTGCCGCTTTTGGCGACTGTATTTTCCGCTACGGCGAAAGTCATAAAAATGTCTCCGTGCTTTTCCTTTTCCCTGTAAGGATAAGCCTGCTCTTCGATATAAGTTTTACCGCCCTCGGTGGCAATATAAAAATAGCCCCAGTCGATACGCAGATCGTCACCGGATTTTTCAAGTACAGGCTGATCTTTGCTGCCCAGCTTGGCGAAATTGACGCCGTCAATATTGAAAGAATCTGAAGCGATCTGGTATTGGCCGCGGTAATCGAGGCAAAGCTCTTCTGAAGCCTCGAGCTTTGCTTTGACCTTGTGCGGTTTTCCGTCCAGAGATCTGTACGAGAGTTTAAGGTAGCTGACAGGCCTTGTCAGATAATAATAATCGTCCGCGAAAAGGGGAGTAAAGAATTCGGCGGTCAGTTCGATTCCGGCTGCTTCAAACTTATATTCGGTAAAAAGTGCGGTAATATCAAGCGCTGTCTGCTCCATTACGAGGGCGTTCGATCTGTTGGACTTACCCATAAAGATATAATCAGTTCCGTCGATCGTTGCGGTACCGATAATAGTATTGGGTTTTCCGGACCAGTGCTCGGTATCGGTTTCAGTAAGTTTATCCGCTGCAGACCATACGGAAAAGTACGGGTCAACGGTTATGAGCGGGACTGACGGTGCGCGTAATTTCATTGATTAAATCCTCCTGATAATTCAAATAAGTATCAAATATTTTAGCACAGACATGCTCATTTTTCAATATATCGAGCCAGCAAAATGCCGCGACAAAATATCGCGGCAAGTATTGCGGCATAGTATCGTATTAAAAGCGGCGGTATGTCATTTGATTGGTTTCATCCGGACATACAGACCGCTAACAATATGACAGAAGGACTGGGAATAGAACGCTGCTTTTCCTTCTTATCTGTCTTTCCGCCTCGTCATGATGATCCCGATGACAGATCCGATCAAGACGACCGGTGCAACTCGGACAAATACCCATTCAAAGGAATGGAAAGCAGTCCCGAGAACTGCCGTTTCTGGGTCGTTGTAATTCCATCCTAAATAGGGGCTGTTCAGATAAAATAATATCCCTGTGATGATAACGATCAAAACTGCCATTGAGATAAAAAACCAATGGGCTATCTTCCTGCGTGACTGTTGCCTTTTGGAAAGCTGAAGGTTGATCACCTCCAACTTTTGGGATATTGCTTTCAGATCATCAGCCTCCGGTTCAGCAACCCCCTCTCCCAGCAAAGTGCTGACGGGAGTTTCAAGTGCTTCGGATAACGCGAGCAGCAACTCGGAATCCGGAACAGACAGGCCTTGCTCCCATTTAGAAATCGTTTGACGAACCACATTCAGCTTAACTGCGAGTTCTTCCTGGGACAGGCCTTTTGCTTTTCTTATTGTCTTAATGTTTTCACTTAACATGGCAAAAGCCTCCTTTCGCAGTCATAGTACGCCCGATCGGTCCATTGCCGCAAGCAACGTAAATTAACATCGCCGCAATGCAAGGTATAATTTGAGGTATTGCCTTTGTACCGGTAATAATCAGAAGTATTTTTGTCATTTAACGCAAAGCTCCCGGATTGACAAGAGCCCCGGATTGAATCGGAGCTCTTGGTGAAAACGTGCGCTTCCCGGGGGCTGCGGGGACTTGCAGCCACTTTGATGTACTTTTAATACAGCTTTGCGCCTGCCGGGATGCCCGGATCTACCATCAGCAGATGAAGCTTTTCTTCTTCGCCTTCTTTATGAACAGCACTGATCAGCATACCGCAGGAATCGATGCCCATCATCTTGCGCGGAGGCAGATTGGTGATGGCGATACAGGTCTTTCCGATGAGCTGTTCGGGCTCATAGAAGGCGTGAATTCCGCTTAAAATGGTACGATCTGTGCCGGTTCCGTCGTCCAGCGTGAACTGAAGCAGTTTCTTGCTCTTCGGAACGGCGACGCAGTCCTTTACCTTTACGGCACGGAAATCGGACTTGGAGAAGGTCTCGAAATCGACCAGATCCTCAAACAGCGGCTCGATTACGAGGCTGTTAAAGTCAGGCTTCTTTGCATCAAAGATCGGCATGGACGGATCGCTAACGATCACCGCCGGAGCCTCTTCGGACGCGTTCTCTATTGCCGCAGCATTCTCAGATTTTTGTACAACATTCTTGTCCTTTGGCGTGTCTAAGGGCTTCATTGTCGGGAAGAGAAGTACTTCACGTATGGTCGTGGTATTAGTGAGCAGCATGCAGAGACGGTCGATACCCATGCCCATTCCGCCCGTAGGAGGCATACCGTACTCGAGCGCGTCAAGGAAATCATTGTCAACGTCGCACGCTTCGTCGTCTCCCGCGGCTTTAAGCGCCGCCTGGCGTTCAAAACGTTCGCGCTGATCGATGGGATCGTTAAGTTCGGAGAATGCGTTGGCAAATTCGCTGCCGTTGATAAACAGTTCGAACCGCTCGGTGTATCTCGGATCTTTCGGGTCTTTCTTTGCAAGCGGGGAAATGTCTACAGGGTGATGCGTAACGAAAGTAGGCTGGATAAGCTGCTTTTCGCAATATTCCTCGAAGAACAGATTTAGTATGTCTCCGATCCCGTGGCGCTGTTCGTAATGGATATTGCGGCTGTCGCAAAGCGCCCTGGCTTCTTCGAGCGTCTTGACCTCGGAAAAATCTACGCCGGAGAATTTCTTAACGGCTTCGGTCATCGTTATCCTTGCGAACGGGGTCTCGAGGTCGATAGTAAGATCGCCGTACGGTACGATGCCTGTGCCGAGAACTTCATGGGCGCAGTAGCGTATGAGGTTTTCGGTGATCTCCATCATCCCTTCGAAGTCAGTATAAGCCTGGTAAAGTTCAAGCAGTGTGAATTCGGGATTGTGACGCGTGTCCATTCCTTCGTTTCTGAAGACGCGGCCGATTTCATATACTCTGTCCATACCGCCGACAATGAGCCTCTTAAGATAAAGTTCGAGGGCAATTCTCAGGTACATATCAAGGTTCAGAGTGTTGTGGTGAGTGATGAAAGGCCTTGCCGCCGCACCGCCTGCGACTGTATGAAGTACGGGTGTTTCCACTTCAAGAAATTCGCGGCCGTCAAGGAACCGGCGTATCGCGGAGATTATGCGTGAACGTTTTACGAAAACGTCCTTTACCTCCGGATTTACGATCAGGTCAACGTATCTCATCCTCGCTCTTAAGTCTTCGTCTTTAAGCCCGTGCCTCTTTTCGGGAAGGGGACGGAGCGCTTTTGAAAGCAACGTGACTTCAGTGCATTTAACGGAGATCTCGCCCTTCATTGTCCTGAAAGCAGTACCTTTTACTCCGATTATATCGCCTATGTCGTAAGTTTTGAATTCGGAATACTTGTCCGGACCAAGTTCGTTCTGTCTGACGTAGATCTGGATCATGCCGCATTTGTCCTGAATATGCGCAAAACTCGCTTTACCCATAATACGTTTCAGCATGATGCGCCCTGCAATCGATACGGGTACGGGGACTTTATCAGACACGGGAAGACCGGTCTCGGGATCGTGTGCAGGTTCACATATTTCGTCAAATCTGTTTATTATGTCCTGCGACGTGAACGTTATATCGTATTTTGTTATTTCGTACGGATTGCGGCCCGCTTCCTGCAGTGCGGTAAGCTTCGAGCGCATAACGCGCATAAGATCGCTCATGTCGAGCTGGGGCTCTTCCTGATTGTTAACGGAAGGGGAGTTTCTATCTTCGCTCACTAATAATTCCTCCTTAAAATACAGTTGACAGCGGAAAACTGCCGCTGTCCTCTGTAAAAACATGATTTTGCGTAACAGTAAATTTAAACTGCCTTATTATTTAATTTGCTGCGGCTTTGATATCTTTGATAATATATTTTGCTTCGCCGCCCGGAGTCTTAACGGTTACTTCGTCGCCTTTAACTTTGCCGAGAATAGCGGCGCCTACAGGCGATTCGTTCGAGATCTTTCCGTTAAGCGGATCTGCTTCGGAAGAACCGACGAGATAATATTCATCTTCCTCGTCGTATTCGCAGTCGTAAAGTACGACGCGGTGTCCCATTTTTACGGTGCTTGTATCGCTGTCTTCATCTATGAGCTCATAATGTTCCAGCTTTTCCTCTAATTCTTTGATCTTTTCCTCGTTCTGGGACTGCGCTTCTTTTGCTTCGTCGTATTCCGAGTTCTCCGAGAGGTCGCCCTGTCTGCGTGCGGCGTCGAGCCTGTCGGCTATTTCGCGGCGCATCTCGCCTTTGCGGAGGTTAAGTTCCTTTTCGATATTTTCAAGACCTTTTTTAGTAAGGTGTGTGGTTTTTACAGCTTTTTTCTCGCTCATTCTGATCAGATCCTTCTTGTTTATTTATATATCTTATTTTATAGGGGTGATATTCTTATCCTTGAGAATGACGTCGTGTGCGCCGCCTTCAATGATGCTCGTAGAGGATACTCTCGTGATCCTGGCTTCGCGGTGAAGTGAGGCGATATCCTTAACGCCGATATTGCACATCGTTGACCGGATCTTCCCGAGGGTCATATCAAGATTATCTCTCAGCGCACCGGCGTAGGGTACATACGAATCGACGCCTTCTTCAAATGAAAGCTTTGCGTTTCCGCCCATATCGTAGCGCTGCCAGTTCCTTGCGCGGTTCGAACCTTCGCCCCAGTATTCTTTATAATAGTTTCCGTTGATATTGATCTTATTCGAGGGGCTTTCATCGAAGCGTGCAAAGTATCTGCCGAGCATACAGAAATCCGCGCCCATAGCAAGAGCGAGCGTCAGATGATAGTCGTGTACGATACCGCCGTCGGAGCAGAGGGGAACGTAAACTCCGGTGTTTTTGAAATATTCTTCGCGCGCTTTATTAACTTCGATAACTGCCGTGGCCTGGCCGCGTCCGATACCTTTCTGCTCACGCGTAATGCAGATCGAACCGCCTCCGATACCGATCTTAACGAAATCGGCGCCGCATTCGGCAAGGTAGCGGAATGAATCGCCGTCAACGACGTTTCCGGCTCCGACTTTTACTTTTCCGTTATACTCTGTTTTTACCCATTCGAGCGTTTCCTTCTGCCACTCGGAATAGCCTTCGGAAGAATCAATGCAGAGTACGTCGACGCCCGCCTTAACGAGTTCCGGAACTCTTTCCTTGTAGTCTCTCGAGTTTATTCCTGCGCCAACCATATATCTCTTGCTTTCGTCAAGGAGTTCCAGCGGGTTCTCTTTATGAGAGTCGTAGTCTTTTCTGAACACGAAATACTTGAGCTTCTGCTGGCTGTCAATGATAGGCAGGCAGTTTAATTTGTTTTCCCAGATAATGTCGTTCGCAAGCTTCAGGGAAACTGATTCGTCTCCGCAGACAAGCTTTTCGAAAGGCGTCATAAATTCTTTAACTTTGAGGCTGAGATCCATGCGGCTCACTCTGTAGTCGCGGCTCGTGACGATGCCCAGAAGCCTTCCGTGCGCCGTTCCGTCATCGGTGATCGCTATAGTGGAGTGGCCGTTTTCTTCTTTAAGCCTGAGCACGTCTTTGAGCGTGTCATCGGGCTTCAAATTCGAATCGCTGATAACGAAACCGGATTTGTACTTTTTTACTTTAGAAACCATTTCGGCCTGGCTGTCGATGGGCTGTGATACGAATATGAATGACAGGCCTCCGCATTTGGCGAGCGCTATAGCCATTCCGTCGTCTGAAACGGCCTGCATTATAGCCGAAACCAGCGGAATGTTGATGGACAGGGGAGACGTTTCGCCTTTTTTGAACCGGACGAGCGGGGTCTTCAAAGAAACGTTATCCGGTGTGCAGTCTTTTCGGGTCAATCCTGGGAGAAACAGATATTCGCTGAAAGTGTATGACGGTTCGTCGTAAATAAAGGCCATGATATCCTCCTTGCAATTGAATGATTCTTTTGCCTCGGTATTATACAATTTAAAGCGCAGGTTGTCAATCTGTCTGCCACGCCATTAATTGATTATGACATTTATTATGCTGAAGCGTCCGTAGTCCGTCGCAGTGAGTCGCGGTGTCCGTGGCAAAAGCAAAAAAGCGCTTCTCGTGTTTTCGTGAAATACTGTTTTTCGATTGAATTCTGTTCCGGGCCGTGCCCGGACAATGCCCTTGCGCTGTTTGTTTCTTCTATTGTTCATTTTTCCCTCACAGGTCTTCTCAAGACAGCGCTCGGCTGGCACACAAAATCTCGATTTTACCGCTGCGGTTGTTCCGCACGGCCGCAGCTCTGTCTTTTTCCAATTGCGGCCGTATCGAGGAGGAAGGTGTTACGCCGCATTCTGCCTTTTCGCTATTTGCGGCCGTATAAATGAGTAATTCGCACGGCCGCAGCTCTGTCTTTTTTCATTTGCGGCCGTATCGAGGATGAAGGTGGTACGGCCGCATTCCTCCTTTTCCATATTTGCGGCCGTATAAATGCGCAATCCGCCCGGCCGCAGCTCCGTCTTTTTTCATTTGCGGCCGTATCGAGGAGGAAGGTGGTACGGCCGCATTCCTCACTTTCCCCTTTTGCGGCCGTGTAAATGAGCAATTCCCGCCGTCAGACGGCGCCATCACTCTGAAAACACCGCCTGAAAATAAAAAAAACGAGATTCAGGCGGTGTTTTGCGCTCATTTCGCGCCTGCAGGCAGGACCGACACATTGTAATTGTTTGTTAGTTCTTTCAGTTAGCATCTAATTCCTCGTTTAACTCTTAACTCCGAACTCTCAACTCTAAACTCTGAACTCTGAACGCTGAACGCTGAAGTCTGAACTCTCAACTCTGAACTCTAAGCTCTAAACTCTGAACTCTAAACTCTGAACTCTAAACTCTGAACTCTTAACTCTTGCCTCCACTTGCCATTTGCCATTTACCATTTACCTGGCATATAATATGCCCGACGGCAGTTTGCAGCGCCTCTCTTACTTTTTGCGCGGGGATGATGAATTGAAAAAGATCTGTATAATAACGATTATTGCCATGCTTTTAGCGGCCTTTGCCGCGGCATCGTTCGCGTTTGAAAGCATACCGAAGCTTACGGGCGAACAGAACAGGCAGGAAAAAGAATTATATCCGGGAGTCGTACACACGTCATTGACGACGCCCTCGGGCTCGGCGTACGGGAACCAGGGATTCAATATTGTCCGCTTCGATCTGAAGCAGCGGGACCTTTACCTCGAAACGTTCTATTACAACAACGACGCGAGGAAGCTTGCCACCGTGTCATCTGACGTGACACAATACAATCAGACTCATCCGGGAAAGACCGCGATTGCCGCTATTAACGGTGACATGTGGATGGTCTCATATGCGCACGCGAGGATACAGGGTTCCGGCACGTCGTTCGGAGGTTACTCTGACGCGGTCGTGAAGAAAGAAATGACAGTGTCACGGTCGTACAACGTCGTTGACGGAGAAATATTTACTTCCGGCACTATCGAGCAGGAGACGCCGTACGCCGGACCGGCGTGGGCTTTCGGCATCACCGATGATTTTGTCCCGCTGCTCGGGCAGCCTTTAGTAGACGTCAGAGCGACCGCGGCTGAAAGCGGAAAGACCGTAAAGATCGACGGTATTAACCGCCTGCCCGCGAACAACGCGATCGTTATGTACACCGACAGAGTGATGAGTACATATAAGGGGTTCGCGCTTAACGACGCGTACGAAATACTTGTCGAGTTCGATTCGGATTATAAGCCGTCTCACGGAATGAACGTAAGCGGAACCGTAAAGGCGATATACAATCCTGAAAACGGGATCGATCCGGACTTCATAAACGAAAAGCAGATGGTGCTCACGGCGCGCGGGAATAAAGTCAGCCAGCTCAAGCAGTTCGCTGTAGGCGATACTTTGAATATAACTATCTCTGTTTCAGACATTCAGGGCAATACCGATGCCTGGCGGCGCGTTCAGCATTCAGTCGGCGGCAATATAGTTTACGTTCAGAACGGTGTGCTTACAGGTAACGGTCTCGAATCGGGCTATCCGACCACGCTTTTAGGTTACGATACTTCAGGCTGCATCGTGATGCTGACAATGAACGGGCGCGGATACGGAGGCGCCGGGGCAAACGGTGAGAGACTTGCGAGGCTTTGCAAAGAACTCAATCTGTACAACGCATTCATACTTGACGGCGGCGGGTCAATGACGATGGTGGTCAATGACGGCACCGGGTATAAGCCGGTCAGCCACGCCGTTGACGGAGGCGGAAAGACGTACAGAACCGTGAACAACGCACTTATTCTTGCCCGCGGCCCCGAACGCGCTGAACAGGGCAGTTTTGAGATCGAACTTCCGCTTAAATTTACCGATCCGTACAACGTTTCTTTCCCGACTGCAAAGCACGTAAGTTCACTGATCAGTTCGCCGAACCAGGCAACGTTTTCTTGGGAGGATGAGGCGCTGAAACTGACTGTCAGCAATATGAATACGCAGCCCGGTATGGCGGATCCTTTCGCTGTTATGAGTTATGCGGGCTTTGAGAATCAGGCGAATGCTAATCAGTATAAATATATTACGCTGGTGTACAAGATACCTGCATCTGCGTCGATGTCTTCTTACAGTTCGGAGCTGTTCTGCCAATGTGAAGGCCGCGGGGCGGAGGCAGGTCAGAGTGTTTTGCGTACGGTGAAGCGTACGGACAAGTACGAATATGTTACTTTTGATGCTTCCGGCCTCAGCAAGTGGAAGAACAGGATCACAGGCTTCCGGATAGACTTTTTCGCTGGGTCAATGAAGAACGGCGATTCGATGCTCGTGCATAATATCATTTTGAGTAAAACTTCAGCCGAAGCGGCTTCGGCTGCGAGCGCGATCGTCAATGAACTTAACGGCACCGAGCCTGATCCGACTCCGACGCCAACACCGAAGCCTACGGCAACGCCTACACCGAAGCCTACGGCAACGCCTACACCTAAGCCCACGGCAACGCCTACACCGAAGCCTACGTCAACGCCCACACCTAAGCCTACGGCAACGCCAACGCCTGAACCTACTGCGACGCCAACGCCTGAACCCACTGCGACGCCCACGATTGAACCGACAGAAGCGCTCACTCCGGATCCCACGGCAACGCCGACGTCGGAGCCTACTGCGACGCCAACGCCGGAACCTACAGAAGCGCCAACGCAGCCTCCCGCCGAAGTGCCCACGCAGCCTCAAACCGAAGGACCCACTGAAGAACTCGCGCCCGAACCGACCTCAGGCGAAAGTAAAGCTCCGACAGGAAATATTACCGGTACCGTCATCGCCATTGCCGCGGCCGCAATCACAGTATTGACAGCAGCGGTGATAATCATAATAATTGCCAAGAAGAAAAAGAGATAGTAAACGGAGGATCATATGCCGCTTAAACTTATAAGGGGAGACATAACTAAACTTGAGTGCGACGCCATTGTAAATGCCGCAAACCGGTCACTGCTGGGCGGAGGAGGCGTTGACGGCGCGATACATAAAGCCGCCGGCAGGGGACTTCTCAACGAATGCAGAAAGCTCGGGGGTTGTGAAACGGGAGATGCAAAGCTTACAAAAGGGTATAAGCTGCCGTGCAGATACGTCATTCATGCTGTCGGTCCTGTCTGGGAAGGCGGAAACAAGGGCGAAGAGAAACTGCTGCGTTCGTGTTACCGGAGATCTTTAGAACTTGCCGAAGCAAAGGGCTGCGGGAGCCTGGCTTTCCCTCTTATTTCGTCAGGAATTTTCGGTTATCCGAAGGATCAGGCGCTTAGAGTAGCTACGGACGAGATCGTACGTTTTCTGGCAGGCAGCGAAATGCTCGTGTATATCGTCGTTTTTGATAAAGATTCGTTTGATATAGGGGAGAGGCTGTTCGGGGAGATCGAAGCGTTCATTGACGACAGCTACGCAATTGATGCGTATAATGCCGTTCCGGAATACAGACGTGCTCCGATGATGCTGGATGTCTGCATGGAAGCAGATGAAGATCAGGAGGTGAAAATTGACCGCCGCGCTAAATTCCTGAAAAAAGCAGAAAGCTCATCATTATACGGCGCGCAGGCGGCGGAAGCGAATGCTTTACCTAATAAATACGATCTTGCACGGAAAAACACACTTGAAGATGAACTCAAAAACATTGACGAGAGTTTTTCCGAGATGCTTCTGAGAAAGATCGACGAAAACGGAATGACAGACGTAGAGTGCTATAAGAGGGCGAACGTTGACCGGAAACTGTTTTCAAAGATCCGGAGCGACAGACTCTACCGGCCGAGCAAAACTACGGCGATCGCTTTCGTGATAGCGCTGAAGCTTCCGCTCGACGAGGCAAAAGATATGCTGATGAAAGCCGGATATGCATTGTCCCGCAGCAATAAATTCGATATTATCATCGAGTATTTTATTGTCAACGCAAATTACGATATCTTCGAGATCAATGAGGCTCTGTTCAAATTTGACCAGAATCTGCTCGGTGTTTAATCATTCTGACCGCACTGAAATTTGTCGCTTTTAAAGCGACCACATGCTCCGGAACGTGATCTATAATGTGACCGCAAAGCTGAAATGAGCCGCGCGATCACATTTTTATTACGGGAGGAAACTGAAATGAAAGTACAGAAAAATACGGAAAAAAAGCCGGAGAACAACACGACTGAGCTGGTTTTTATCCTTGACCGAAGCGGATCCATGGCGGGGCTTGAGAAGGATACGATCGGCGGTTTTAATTCGCTTATCGAAAGGCAGAAAAAAGAAGAGGGCGAATGCTTCGTTTCGACCGTGCTGTTCGACAACGAGAGCGAAGTTATCCACGACCGTGTAAAATTGAGCGAAATTAAACCTTTGACCGAAAAGGAGTATTACGTGAGAGGCTGCACTGCACTGATCGACGCGATCGGCGGGGCAATACATCACATCTCGAATATTCACAAATATGCCCGTCCTGAAGACGTTCCGGCGCATACGATGTTTGTAATTACGACCGACGGCATGGAAAACGCGAGCAGGCATTATTCGAGCGACGAGGTCAAGAAGATGGTCGAGAAGCATAAGGAGAAGGACGGCTGGGAATTCCTGTTTATTGGGGCCAATATCGATTCTGTCGAGACTGCGAGGCATTTCGGGATCTCCGAGTCGCGCGCGGTTAATTATCACGCGGATAAGCGCGGTACTGCGGTTCTCTATAAAACGGTGAGCGCCGGAGTCAGTGCGATGCGGGCAAATGCCGCGCTTGATGATTCCTGGTGCGAGGAGATCGAAGCGGATTATGAGAACAGGGCGAAGGATAAGGTCTGAGAACATACTGATCAGATTCTGAAAATTATTTCTGAACATTAACAGACTCTGAGCAGCATTGATTTTTCGGTTGACCTGAGTTCCTCTATAGTGGTAAAATTTCCGGCGTCCGCAGCTAAGGGACTGCCGGATTTTTTATTTTATACGGAGCCGAGGCTGCGGTATGCACCGTATGAAGTGCGCAGAAGCAGACGCAATTACTGGATCATCTTATGGGAAACGCAAGCAGGAACAATAGCAGAAAACATATTTTTTTTACCGCGGCCCTGATCTGCCTGATTCTGATGTTTAGCGGCTGCGTTGAAATACATTTGCCGGAAAAAAGTCCGGAGAAAGCGGAGAACGATTTGATAATCACACCTAAAATAAACGAGGACGCGACTCCTGCCGGAGAAACGGTCGTCCCGGAATTGTGCACGCCTGTAAAGACCGGTGAGACGGATAAAACCGATCCCGTATGCGCCGCTTTAAATAAATCCGGTACCGCAGGCTACGCCGACGTGATATTTACAGCGGTCTCTTCGGGAGGCTCAGCCTGTACCTTCTGCGCGTATTCTTATAAAGATGGCGGCTGGAACACGGAATTTCAATGTGCCGGTTTTATCGGCAGAAACGGCCTGGCGGAAGGGGATAAAAAAGAAGGGGACGGAAAGACTCCCTGCGGGATATACCCTCTCGGCATGGCGTTCGGAATCGACGACAAACCGGAAAATATTTCAGTCGACTATACAAAAGTAACAGATGATCTATACTGGGACTGCGACGTAAACTCCCTGTATTATAATTCTCCGGTATACGGTTCGGACATGCCTGAAGGCTGGGACCGCGAAGCTTCTGAGCGGCTGGCAGATCACAAAGGCAGTTACGACTATTCGGTGGAGATACGGTATAATACAGAACCGGTCGTGGCGGGGCTAGGCTCTGCCATATTCCTGCACTGTACCCGTAAAACTACGGAATATACACTCGGATGCGTGGCGATACCAAAACAGTTTATGGAAAAAACGCTGGCGCTGCTGACTGAAAAAAGCTGCATTATGATCGCCCGGGACGTCGAAAAGCTTACCGCTCTGATAGAGAAAGCGGATTCTAAGGCCCCGTTCACCGGTAAAAAAAGCAACGATCTTCCTGACGGCTTTACTTATATCACCGATCTTATTCCAAACGCGGTGGTTGACATACGTTATTTCGGTAAGAACAATTTTACCGGCAGGCGTGTTAACGGATACGAGGCCAACGTGGCTATTTCCACCGAAGCTTTTGCCCGTAAACTTTACCTGGCTGCGGAACAACTTTTTGCCGACGGATACAAGCTTGTGATCTACGACGCTTACAGACCGGCCCGGGCGGTTGATGATTTCATTGCCTGGGGTCGAGATACTGAGGATACCGTTATGAAGCCGTATTTTTATCCTGACTATTCAAAGGAAGAATTGTTCAGTTACGGCTATATTTCTTCCAGATCCCGCCATTCCCGCGGGAGTGCCGCAGATATTTCGATAGTCAGACTGGACGGTACCCCGGTAGAAATGGGCGGTACTTTTGATTTCTTTGGAGATATTTCGCATCACGGAGCCCAGGGCATATCAGCTGAAGCTTCCGAAAACAGAGACTATCTTAAAAGCGTTATGGAGAACGCCGGCCTTACGGCACTTCACACGGAATGGTGGCATTATTATTTAAAAGACGAGCCGTATAAGGAAACCTATTTTGATTTTCCGGTGCGCTGACCGTTCAATAGCATGAACAGAAACACACGCATTCCTGCAGAAATGTCATTGTTTTGTGTTTTGGGGCCTGCTCAACGGGAGTAAAAACATGAAGCTGTGGCTTTTTTCGTTTTTGAGCTTTCTATATTAACTTTTTTTGTGTTAACCGGAATTTTAAGCACCGGAATTTTAACGGAATTTTAACCGGAATTTCAACTTGACCTGAGAAAAAGCAGATGGTATAATGCGTATCGCGTTCGAGCGGCGGCCTTACTGCTGCCTGTCAAAGTTCGCATACAAATTCATATGGAAGCGTATCGAAGTGGTCATAACGGCCCTGACTCGAAAGCGGCTCGGTTTCGTCACTCGGTACAGCGCGAAAGCTCCGGTTTTCTCGCAAAAGCTTCGTTTTCCTGCGGTTTTCGCGACTTTGGTTTGCAGGAAAAAGAAAAGGCGCCTTACAGTTGCCTATCAAAGTTCGCACAAAAATCAAATACGGAGAGGTATCGAAGAGGTCATAACGGGGCTGACTCGAAATCAGTTTGCG